>Ga0307945_1000507_pt1 | contig 26805 bp, 41 predicted proteins | sample OrgLakmetagen228_FD_201818 | JGI IMG/M metagenome (GOLD analysis project Ga0307945, IMG submission 201818) | Saline water microbial communities from Organic Lake, Antarctica - #228 | ecosystem: Environmental > Aquatic > Non-marine Saline and Alkaline > Saline | place: Antarctica: Organic Lake...
CATTCAAGCGCACACACACACACGCGCACACACACACACTCACACACATACTCACACACACACACACACACAAACACGCACGCAGGCATGCACGCACGCACATACACACACGCACGCACACACACACATACACACACACACAAACATACACACACACACATGTATTAAGCGCGCACAAAGCACACACAAGATGTCAGTTCACAGCGCAAAAGGCTTCGCCAACTTTTCAGCATCGCTTGCGATGCTTCCCCCCACTTGTCTTTGTGTGTACGTGTGTGTGGGCGAGGGATAACTACCGTGTGTTAGTACGACGCGCGTGACAAGCGTGATATCAATAAGGTTATGAGTAAGGGTGGGTCATGACCTCGCCGAGCCTCACACTCGGCGAGCCTCTTTCCCGGTGTGGAAGACACCTGTCGGCCAGCGAGGGTGTCCAATTTTTGAAAGGAATCAGCCCCATCTCTCCAGAAATCCCCCAAATTCCCAAATCCGAGTTTTCCGTGGCTGAATTGGCTGACAGGCCCATCTTTTAAACCAAGTATCTTCATTAACAACATTTATTCATTATTATATAAACCAGGAAGAGTCAAAATGGGTGTGCAACAGGGGGGCTGTAGTCGCCGGCTCGAGTTTTCCTGGCTCACACGCCCATATTTTCCACTCGGTCTCAACACTTACATTCATTAATATATATAAGCAAACAACAGAAAAAGTTCCGGCTCAATCCGTGCAGATTTCAGAAAGTGATTTTCTAACCGTAATGCACCAACTAGGGCCTCTCCAGCGAGTGCCTAGCCTCGTTGAGGCTCGCTGAGCCTCGCTGAAAATCAGACACCCTAATTACCCACCTTTAGTTATGAGCATTGAAGGCCTAACTCCTAGACACATGTACACATTCAAGGCAACAAACTCACACACCCACACACACCACACACTCACACACACACACTCACACACTCACGTTCAGGCCCTTGATAAAGGTCGCCTCTGCCTCCACCCAATCTTTGGCTTCCAAAGAGCGTTCGGCTGAGGTCCGTGTTTTGTCGTATGCTTTGACCTGATGATACGATGAGGAAAGCAGCGGCGAGGCTTGAGCACGCAAGAAAGATTTGACTACAATATTCATATCATAGGGTTGGTCAGAACCATATATATACGGTGTATATACGGCATTTTTGGCAGGGAAATCACCAAACCTACGGTCATGTGCGCTGTACATATACAGTTCCGGCCAACCCTTATTCACCTCGTCAGAGGCAGGCATTCCACTTGTATATAATGCGCATATATTGAGTGAGAAGGACCATTATAAGAGTGTTGTTGCTGCTGATCTAGGTCCTGGGATGACGACACTGCTTTACATGTATGAACAGAATGGAGGAAAGCGCGTGAGATCTGCGTTTCATGGACTTCATCCCCACGGAGAAGTTGCACCCACTCAACAAAGCCGCCATGTATTTAGGCAATACTGTTACATCTACCATCCACCTCTACGGCACAGCTGGCATTTATGTACCTTGCATGTGTGGCTCATTTGCAAAGTGGCTTGCACACATAAACACGTGTGAATATGTGCTGTGCGCATGCGTGCTTGTGTGGGACGGGTGCAAAGCTACACGTACCTTGTTGAACTCAGTCCGCGCGTCTTTACAGTCAGGGTCGTACTTCAAGGCCTCTCCGAAATGGCGTTTGGCCAAGTCGTGGTCTGGACAAGGTCAAAGACGGTTGCAGCAGGGAAGAAGGATGATTCTGAGAGCCACACAAAAGTAACATGCTCAGAGCATTTACACACATGCTCAGAGCATTTACACTCACATGCTCAGAGCATTTACACACGCAGGCTCAGAGCATTCACACACACATACGCTCAAATCATTTAAACACACAGGCTCAGAGCATTCACACTCACATACGCTCAAAGCATCAACACAACAAGGCTCAGAGCATTCACACACACATACGCTCAAAGCATCAACACAACCAGGCTCAGAGCATTCACACACACATACGCTCAAAGCATCAACACAACCAGGCTCAGAGCATTCACACACACATACGCTCAAAGCATTTACACACACAGGCTCAGAGCATTCACACACACATACGCTCAAAGCATTCACACACACACACACATACGCTCAAAGCATTCACACACACACACATACGCTCAAAGCATTCACACACACATACGCTCAAAGCATTCACACACACATACGCTCAAAGCATTTACACACTCATGCTCAAAGCATCTACAAATGGTGGAATGGCGCTTAGCCAAGCCATGATCTTGACACAGGGCTAGAGAGGGATGCAGACAGAAAATGACATAGGAGCCTATCAAGCTGTGCTTTTTCAATTGCCTTGACAGGCGTCACTTGTCTGCTTTGCTGCAAGAGTTCTGCGGTATTCAGTACGCAAATTTTGTTAAAGTGGTGGGAAGTACTTATCATAAATAATTAACCTATTCCTTTTCTTCTTCGTCTCCTTTTTTGCACTATATTGCAGGCCTGTAATTAAACTATCAGAACAGGCAATGCTTCATTTGTTTTACAGATTCATTTGTCCTACAGAATGATGAATAACATCCAATATGACTAGTGTTCACGCATGAACACGTACACACAAACTGCACCTCACATATCACATATTGCACCTACGCTGCTTCCTCACCATTCAAGTAGAAGTAGGCTTTCCCCCTCATGATGAGGGCTTGCAGGTTTTTGGGCTGGCTCTTGAGGAGCTTTCCAGTTACTGCAACAACCTAGGGGAGGGGGAAGGCCAAAATATAAACGCCAATGGAAAGTTGTTTGAGAGAGCGTACTTACATAGAGGAACGCAAGCCACGTGGTTTAACCGCGTACACTGTTTTGGGCAGAATATTTTATGAGACGGTTGCATGTGGGGTAGGTGTCACAGACGGCGCGCACATAACTAGGTTTTGGAAGCCATGCGAAAGGCTGCCGATTGCAGCACAGTTAGATAGGTGTTCATTTGAATGATATATGCACACTGTTCTACCGCAGACAGTGGAAGGTCAGAGACGTGACGAACCTATGGTGATGAATTAATTTTTATAAAATTAATCATGCACCTGCTAGCATTATCTTGTGAAGGTGGGTGCCCTGCTGGACGGTGTTATGCCTTCAGTTAGCAAGCAATGTAGTGTGTGCAGTCAACGGCAACCAAGAGAGGCTTGGAGCAAGGCTCAACAAAAACCAAAAAGGTTGAGGAGCATGCATGAAGCGCCCCCTCTTCAGAGATGCAAAAACATTTCTCACTGGTGTTTCGTGTCTTTTTTCGTCGTTGGTTGTAGAGTAGATTGTAGAGCTTCCACCAGCATAACCACTGCTATCAATCTCCCCACCTCGTCGTACTTCTTGTCCATCATGTTCAGCTCCGCCTCCAGCAATTGAGCCTGTGCACACAAATCAACAGTGACACACACATTCAGCCTTGATCGTACATCGACATCAGCTTGTGCATATGTGTGTATGTGTGTGTGTGTGTGTGTGTTGAAATAACTAGTGCAAAGAAAAGAGCAACTGAGCCTTGCAAAAAGGCATCAATATATTCAAAACTGTGACTACTTTAAAGATGTGCCTGCACAAGGTGGTTTCGAGATTATGCACACACAAATGCACATAAATCCACGCGCGCCCAGGCATTATGCCTGTACAGGGTGGCAGCATACATGCCTATAGCAGCCTTGGCCAGCAGAATTACAGCGGGCAGCAACACGTTGAGCACTTGAGCTAGAGACAAAACATGGTGAGCATTTAAAGCAAAGAAAATGTGTACACAATTCACAGGTTTGACCACAGGCAGGTACGCTTTGCAGTAAATTTACCTCTGGACACCTAAACATTTAGAGCCTTCTTCTGGGCAGTATACTTTTGGGTATGGATACAATAAGCATGACTAATGACCATGCAAGCTTCATTTCAAGGCCCCCCTGGACAAGCTCGCACAGCCTCTTTCGCAACAAGCTCAACAGCTTTACTCGTACACAAGGACACAATGCTGCAATGTCATGATGAACAAGCGCACACGCTGACCTGGACGCAGTCCTGGGCCAGCTCGTACAGCTTGTCCAGGGCGTTGCGTGCAGCGGAGATCTTGTTGGCGGACATCGCAGCGTTGACGGCGACCAGGGCTTTGTTCACAGACTCAATGGCATCCAGCTGTGGGGAGGGAATGAGTGAGTGGGTGATTGAGTGGGTGAGTGAGTGAGTGAGTGAGTGAGTGAGTGAGTGAGTAAGTGAGTGAGTGAGTGAGTGACCATTTGAGGAGAGCGTTAGTGAGTGAGTGAGCGAGCGTGAGAAAATTAGAACTGCAAGCAAACATGTATGTACAAACAATGCATGTTGCATATACAAAGCTTTGAAGGGAGGCCTCCGAACATACAACCTGGCCAACCTCACAACATCCTCACACGTCACCTACAAGTGTGTGGCTTGAGAATCTTAAGCACCTTTCCAGGGTGCTTGTGATTGGATGGGGTGTGTAGGCAGGAAACATGCAGAAAAAACCGTCATGTACAGCGCTTTGGTGCTAACACTAAACCAAAGTCTTGGCAGCCCCGTCGCATGTGTTGGTCAGTACCTCTTGGGTGGCAGTTTTGTGCTCAGGCCGGTGCTCTAGCACTGATCTGAAGTCCTTTTCCGCAGCATCAAGGCTGCAGGCAAACAGCACAAGAACAAGGCATCATGGTGTGGGAACCACGATGCGTCATGTGCACACTGTTACTTATCTGTATGCAACAAGAGCTCATGCCAGCTTCATTGCTTAGCTGTGCGTGCGTGAAGTTGTGTGTGTGGGCTTAGGTACTTAAAAGCATGTGTGCATATGTGTGTGTGTGTCAGGATTTGCACTCATATGCGCAAAAGCTTGCAAGGAAGAAGGTGAGCAGCAAACTTGTGTGCATGCATGTAAGAGTGTGAAGGTGTCGCCTTCTATGACGACAGTAGTTATCAGAGCAACCATGTCAGATGCAGGAAAGAACGGTGAAGCTCACGCGCTTTGCGGCTGCCTCTTAAAAATGCTGTTTGTTGCTGCCGTTATTGCTGCCTTTGTTTCTTGCTGTATGTTGCTGTCTGGTGCCTTGCTGCCTTGTCTGTTTTTGTTTCTGCCTTTGTTGCCATACTTAGCTTTGCTGCTGCCAGGTCACCTGCAAGTACATCATGCTGGTGCAAGTACAAGAGAGAGAGAGAGAGAGAGAGAGAGAGAGAGAGAGAGATAGAGAGAGAGAGAGAGAGAGAGAGAGAGAGAGAGTGAGAGAGAGAGAGAGAGAGAGAGAGAGAGAGAGAGAGAGAGAGAGAGAGAGAGAGAGAGAGAGAGAGAGGGAGAGAGAGAGAGAGAGAGAGAGTGTGAATGTAGCGCAAGCTGCCTTTCCTTCAGAGACTGGCACTCCACTCATAAACATACAAAGGCAGCCTTGCCTGCTTGGAAGCTGAATTGGCAGAGGTACATGACCCTCAATCAGGTTAAGGAATTAGGGGAACTCTCACCTGCACATTTGCTTCAAGAGCTTGCCTCGAGTGATGTAGCCCTGCACAGCACAGCGCACACAGCAGACGAGGAGCGTTCTTTAGCTCAGGTGATTGCTTTATAAACATTTGATACGAGCACGGCAGATACAACCTCGCAGCAGGTGGAAGTGCCCAGTGGGTTTATAAGAGAGGGTTAATAGTCACAGGTTGCATAGTACAACACTCTACCAGGTATTTCAAATCAGGTGCTGCTGGAGCCTTAGCCTGACTTTCCAGAACTAGGCATAGGGCAGGCACCTAAGACAAGCGCAGCAGGCACAAGCGATACACTATTGACGACTGGCTCAAACTTTATGCACACACAGCGGGCATCACAAAGTTTCTGGCCTGTCTCCTAGGCGCCTGCCCACACATATAACATACATTGTCTACAAAACCAGTACCTATCCCACAACACCCAATTCCCCCCTAGAACCTCACTCTACTGTAAAGCACCTGTTGCAACTTGTTTTTATGTAAATTTGATGCTGTGCCTGCTTGCGACACTCTCGTCACTTTCACATGTATCAGGAATTCCTACATCCATGAGCAAGTGCGATCAATCCCCCTCACACACACACACCCCTCCAACAGCAGCAACAACAACAAACGCCTGCGTGTCGCCACCCACCTGTATGTACCTCCTGTCCACCTCAATGCTAGCGTCTAGGTCCCTCAGGGCTTGTGCCTGTGTATATAGAAACAAAAGATTACGTGAGGTTTAAAAATACAGACGAAAGGTTGAAACGAACGTAGGAACGTGGGTTGCTGCTAGTACATGCACACACCAGCGAATACTTGCCTTGTTACTTAAATCATCTATCCTAAATCAGCAGGTCCATGCCTTCCATGGCACAAAGGGGGGGGGGTAGCGTATGTAGACATACAGTCAATGCATAAATGCAGTGGTCCAGGTGACCGAAATCTTAGAGGCTTCCCTTTTTTTTTTTGAGGCATGGACTCCCATTAAGACATGGAACGACACATCCTTGTGGCGTCTAGCTAAGCTTTGAAGGAGAAATTTCTAGACACACCACAAAACCTACAGCCATTACAGCCTAAACCCTAACCAATCCTTCAGACTTACCTGGTGCCGCATAGAGATGTATGCGGCCGCTCGCTTCGTGTAGAGCAGGCTGCTCTTACTATCCAGCTCTATCGCTGACGTATAACTGTACATTGTGAGTGCACAAGTTGCTTGGATGCGGTTGAAGTGTTGGCGTTGTCAATTGTTTGTGTTAAATTATGATTATGTATAATTGCAGGCGCTAGCTAAAGTTGTGCATGTGTGTGGCAACCACATGCATACATCAGTGTATAACATATGTTCATATGTGCAAGTATGTGTGCATGCGCGTATTTGCGCATGCGCACGTCTTGTGCATTTGAGTACGTTAGTATGTGTGCACGTGTGTGCATGTGTGTATGTGTGCACGTGTGTGTATGTGTGTATGTGTGCACGTGTTTGCACGTGCATGTATGTGTGCATGTGTGTGCACGTGTGTCTGTGTCTGTGTGCGTACGTGTGTGCGTGTGCATGTGCCTATGTGAATGTGTATTCTGTGTGTTGTGTGTGTATATGTCTGTTTGTGTTTATGTGTGTGTGCGTGGAAGTATGTTACTCACAAGCGTGTGCGTGCGTGCTTGCGTGCGTGCGTGCGTGTGTGTGTGTGCGTGTGTGTGTGTGTGTGTGTGTGTGTGTGTGTGTGTGTGTGTGTGTGTGTGTGTGTGTGTGTGTGTGTGCGCGTGCGTGTGCAGCAAGTCACCTCACACTCACAATTGAATTGCCTGCGAGTATAGCCCTGCTGCGAAAGCATTATCCCCCAAACGCAGGGTGGCACTGATGGAGGAGGAGGAAGTGGGCCCACTGTATTCTCCCCCACTCTCCTCTGTCTGCTCCTCTGCAGCATTGGCCCCACCCAACAGGAGCAGGGTCAAAAGTGCCCCCCACATTGCTCCCTGCTGATTATAAATCTATGCCTGAGACAGAAACCGGCAAATTAGGAGGACATTTTACTTTATTAATTTTTGGCTTTATTTGTAAATTTGAAGCTGCAATCTCGATGGGGAGGGACAGAAGTTCAGCCAGGAGCCCTTCTCCTCCACCTAGAAGAAGGAATAGAAGCCCCCATTCTTCCCCATCTCCGCCCCCTAGGAGGAGGAGATCCCCAAGTCCTCAGAGGGATAGAAAGCGCTCATACAGCCCGCACAGGAGCTCTCGGCGTTCACCTGTGTACGAAAAATATGAGAGGTACTGGCTTACCTTGGACAGCCAATTGTTAGAGTGTTGGAGTTAGACTGTTAGAGATGTGCCCCGAGACACAAGCATGAGCATGCACTTGCATCCCCACGCCTTCTTAGTACACAATCTGTCGTGCCTCACAAGAGCACACTTGCTAGACCTGGTCTATAATTATGCCTGCAACTACCAGCTTATACACTTTCCATGCTCTTTGCAGGCCGCTCCCTCCCCCTCCCATGCACGAGCTACCCCCACCCCCTCCCCATCAGTCCTATGATAGGGGTGGATACGGAGGAGGAGGGGGAGGAGGATATGGAGGAGGAGGAGGATATGGAGGAGGAGGGGGAGGAGGGTTTGGTAGGGGCGGGGGGGATGCGGAGGACCGAGAGATTCGGGAGCTTGCAGGTTGGTCAAAATGTTGAAATGCATACACACACATACACACACATACACACGCACACATGCACACATGCACACACGCTCACATACACACAAACGCACATGCTCACGTATACACTCACGCACGCATGCATGCACGCACGCATGCGTGCACACACACACACACACACACACACACACACACACACACACACACGCATAACGCACATACGCATATGCACTGACGCATGCACGCATGCACACACAAACACACACAAATACACACACATGCAGGAGGCAACTTTGCGGACTTCAGGCGTTTAAAGCGAACGCGGTGAGTAGTGAGCGTGCCGCCTTCCGAGAACTCCATGTACACAGTCGTCCTCGCACAATCGCCCTGTTGCTGATGGACGTACACAGTGTTCAATTTAATATTCCTGGCATTGCTGCGAAAGACCGCGAAAGAGTGCCTACACCTCCTACGCTGAAGGAGCCTGCGCTTGTTTCTTGTGCTGCTGCATGGTGTGTTGACCATGACTGGTCTGTTGTTGGCTTAGGCCATTCACCAAGTGATGATGTGCACTGCTTCCATAAGCCCGGTAGGGCCTGTGCGCCTCCACCTTGGCATGAACGCTCAGCTTAAATGGCTGCTTAAGCATTCATGGATGCTCACCTCGATGTGCACGCATCACAACCCCTGTGTGCACACTCTTAGGAAGGTAAGGTATTACAGAGCTTGCACCGACAGCCAAGCAGTCAGAGCACATGGCTCACAAATTCATTTGTGTCACAACGTAGGATGTGGGAGGATGAATTCACTCATTCTTCTCACAAATTCACTGTGTCACAACGTAGGATGTGGGAGAAGGCTTCGTTTAGCTTGTGGCGCAACACGCCCAGCCCGCCACCAGGGTCAGCAGAGGAGGCGCAGGTCCTGCAAAAGTGGGTTAAGGTTAGGGAGAGAATCTACCCTGCAGAAGTATATCAGGATTAGGGAGAGGTAAAGGGAACATCCTGCAAAAGTGGGTCATGAGAAGGGTCAGTTCTGGAGGAGGCACCGATTCTGCAAAAGTGGGTTAGGGGTTCGTTCGGCAGAGGAGGCACCGATCCTGCAAAAATGGCTCAGGGTTAGGGAGAGGGAGCGTCCTGCAGAAGTGGGTTAGGGTTCGGGTCGGCAGCGGAGGTACAGATCCTGGACAAGGGGGTCTGCAATTGCACTAGCTTGAGTTTGCACTTGGCCTGAAAGCGATCGAGGGTGCTCTGCCTTTTTTCCTTGTGCTCGTCTGTGATGTCTGAGGTGCAACAGCATGAAGGGAATTGATTATTGGTTGCAGCCTTGCCTACTTATGAACTGCGCAGTTTCAGGGTGAGGAGTCGGAACTCTGTGTATGCACCCACCGTTGAGGGAGTACATAAGTACATATGCACATTGCATATTCCTAGAGGGAGCTGCTTCACCCTTGAAATTCCTGGTTACGTCTGTGGGAGCCACTCCAAGCGTGTTGGAAAACCTGCACAGCCCTTTTTTATGCACTCCATACATAGTGGTATTGCCCAACACGCACATGCACAGGCTCGCACATGTGAATGCGTGCACTCGCGCGTAGTACACACATGCAAACACGAAGCTCGAGAGCATGATGTATGTCATTGGTCACAAACAGTTACATATAAGTTACATGTTACAAAAAAATACGCATGAGTGCGCAAACACGCGCACACACACACATACACACACATACACACACATACACACACATACACACACATACACATACACACACATACACACGCACGCACACACACACACACACACAGAATGGAAAAGGAAGATGGCAGAGGCCGTCCTGCCCTTCGGTCCCGCTCTCCCTCCTCCTCTTCCTCCCCCTCTTCCTCCTCGTCTTCGCGATCTAGGTCTCCCAAGCGAAGGGCCAAGCAACGTAGCAGCAAAAAAGGAGGGGACAGCAAAAAGGGTAGCAGGTAGGAGGCGGTGTGGTGGAATGAGGGCACATACATGCACACACACATGCACACAGGCATACACATACGCACCACATACGTGTGCCCAAGCTGTTCATATAAAACATGTATTGTCCGCCTTTTGAGCACAGTCACACATATGCGTGTACAAGCGCTCATCCGACACAAGTCCATGTACACACATCATATATACAATATATACACGCCCGCACACACAGGCACACACACACACACGAACACAAACACGCACACGCACACACAAATACACACAGGCACCTACATACACACACAGGCACACACACATATAACACACTAATACCAACACTATAACACATACAGGCGGCATGCTGGTGAGAGTAGTGAGGAGGATGAAAAGGTGGCTGGGGGTAGTAGAAGAGAAAATGCTGGTACACACGAGGTGGGTTTAAGTGAGTGTGTGGACAGCATAGTGGAAACGTTGGGTGGGCCAGAACCATATATTTTTACGTATATACGGTGTACGTACGGTATTTTTAGCAGGGAAATCACCATACATACGGTCTTATACGGTGTGCATATATGGTCCTGGCCAACCCTATGGACACGGCAAAAGCGCAAATGGTGGAATGGCATGAGGCAGGAGTAGCGAGTGGGACAGAAGATGGGGTGCGAATGAGATGGGTTATTTTCTGAAATGTGTAGTGTGTGGAAGATGAAAGAACATCATGCCAGGAAGTAAGCTCTATGCTCTATGCTGTAGGTAGAGTTGGCAAGGACCTACAGTAAACATACACACCACATATTTTACACACATATTCGCTTACACACACGCACGCACACGCGCGCGACATGTACAGAAGCAAAACGGGAGTGCAGAGGCGGAAGCGAAGGTTGCGGCAGATGCAGCTGCAATGCCTCCCCCACCCCCCCCTAGTCGTAAGGTGGGTATATGCATATGTGCGTATGAGTGTGTGTGCGTGTGTGAGTGCGTGTGTGTGTGTGCGTGCCTGTATGCTTGCTTAATGTGGGTATGCGTGTGTGCGTGCGCCTGTGTGTTGAAGCATGATCTTATGATCTTTGACAGGTGGCGCAGCTCTCAGTACTGCGCAGCTGTTACTGCGATCCACGGGAAAAGCTTAGTTTGTTTTGACAGGGGTCTACACTAATACACCCAGCATGGGGCAAGGTCTGGGAATGTGTTCAGCTTAGCAGAGGGTAGACATTGCCGTGAGGAACACACGCACAGACAGACATGTGTATATAACCATCATACACACATGTAAACACACGCACACACTGGTCAGGCAAAGAAATCTAAGGACGGTGCTGCCAAGGAGGCGGCAGCAACAGCAGCGGCAGAGGAGAGGGCAAGGGTACAGGCAGCGGTGCATGCAAGCTATGTGGGGCAGCTGGCAGAGCTGGACCAGCAAGTGTGTGGTTTGTTATGTGTGTGTCTGTGTGTGTTTGTGTGTGTGTGTATGTGTCGTTTGTTATGTGTGTGTATGTGTGTGTGTGCGTGCGTGAGGGCAAGGAAGGACAAATTTTTGGTGTGGATGTGGATTTTTGCGAGGGTGTGTGTGCGCAGCTGCAGGTGTATGTGCGTTCGGAAGCGTGGATGTTTTCATGTAGCATAGGCAGTGAAGTGATGGTTGAAACTAGAGATTTGATGCTGACGTCTAACCGCTGATTCAATGTCTGCAACAAAGTTTGGAAGCGGTTTGGGAGATGTTACGAACGAGGGTATCGCTTGCAATGTACGCAGTTGCTGCAGTGTGCACCTTATGGCGCAAGCACACACACACACACACACACACACATACACACACGCACACACACAAACTTAGTGATGATGTTTGGTGAGCGGCATATGGGCCAACATGCTGAAATCCATGTCGGTATCTCCATTGTGTGGCAATTGCGCTTGCGGCAAGAGTTTGGCACATGGTTTGGCGTATTTTGTGGCAAACAATTGCGTGCTGGGACCCTTGTACTTATATTTTGTGGCAGCTCATATGTTGTGTGGCTGCTCATATGTTGCGTGGCTGCTCGTATATTATATATTGCGTGGCTGCTCATGTGTTGTGTGGCTGCTCATATGTTGTGTGGCTGCTCATGTGTTGCGTGGCTGCTCATGTGTTGTGTGGCTTCTCATATGTTGTGTGGCTGCTCATGTGTTGTGTGGCTGCTCATATGTTGTGTGGCTGCTCATGTGTTGCGTGGCTGCTCATATGTTGTGTGGCTGCTCATCTGCTCATATGTTGTGTGGCTGCTCATGTGTTGCGTGGCTGCTCATATGTTGTGTGGCTGCTCATGTGTTGCGTGGTTGCTCATATGTTGTGCGGCTGCTCATGTGTTGTGTGGCTGCTCATGTGTTGCGTGGCTGCTCATGTATTGTGTGGCTGCTCATGTGTTGTGTGGCTGCTCATCTGCTCATATGTTGTGTGGCTGCTCATTACTCATTTTACAGGAATTGGCAATGTTTGACTGGTGGCAGGGTGCGCGCAGTTTGGCACACTCTTTCTGAGCAGCCCCCAATGTAATGAATATTACGCTGTGGCTCCAATTGTGCTCACAGGAGGTGGCAGTGTTTAGTGCGTGGCTGGGTGCGCTGCAGCATATAAACGCAATGGCAGAGAAGGAGCGGTTAGAAGCAGAGGAGGAGGAGGCGGAGGTGGGACCACAGTTGCCAGGTGGGTTGCATGTGTGTGGTGTGGTGTAATGTGGGGTGGGGTGGGTATATGGGCGTGTATGTGTGTGTGAGTTATGTGTATGCGTGTACACACACATTATCACATGTACACACATACACACACAAATGCAGGCACACATACACACACATACACACACGCGTACACTCAACAGGTGTGGCAGGGGGAAGCAGGGGCAACTACGGAGGCCACTTACGACCTGGAGAGGGTGATGCTATGGCTGCCTACGTGCAGGTTTGTGTGTGTGAGTGTGAGTGCATGTGTTTGTTGTAGAGCTTTGGTAGGAGAGCATTGCTCTCATGGCAAAACAGAACGATCACGGTCGACTTAATTATTAGGCTTGGCCAGAACCGTGTATATGCACCATGAAGGATCGTATTATTGGTGATTTTCCTTCCAAAATTACCGTGCATACACCGTATATATATGGCTCTGGCCAACCCTGTTAATAATTAAAGTATCCAAGTTCAAAGTTCACACGTGTTCAGCGGCTGCTGCTCTGCCCCTCAGCTGTCCCAACATTGCTATATGGCCTTACACAATTCAAGGCCGCCCTTTTGTCTGTGCTTTGCATGGCATCGCATTCTTGTGACGCTGATTACGCACTGCATGCATACACACACTCACATTCACACACTCACATTCACACACTCACACACACATGCACACACTTGTGTTTTTGGCATGCTCAGCTGGTACAGTCACAGAGTGGCAAGCATATCCTCCTTGCATGCGCTGCTAATCATACAAATGTTTTTGCATGCTTGACTGACATCAATCGCAGGTTAGCAGTCATATCCCCCGCCTTGCTTGTGCTGCCGTTCACACGCTGCTCATTGCGCAAGTGATGATCGCAAAGTTGCAAGTGCATTCCCCACACAAGTCCTCACACAAGTCAAGTTAACACACGCATGCATTGCGTGCTTGGTCGACGACAATTGCAGAGTGGCAAGCGTATCCCCCGGCGTGGTGAGGTGGGCCTGACCAGTAACGAGATTGAACGCTTTGAGAACCTTGGCTACGTCATGAGTGGGAGCAGGCATAGCCGCATGAACGCCGTGCGTATTCGTAAGGAGAACCAGATCTACAGCGCTGAGGAGAAGGCTGCTTTAGCCATGTTCAATTTTGAGGTGCGTACGAGGGTTAGAGCACTGTGGTTGGGACATGGCGGACAAGGCTGGTGAGTAGGGTCGTTTTAAAGTGTGAACTGGCAGTTTATCTGCAAGGAGGCCTTGGTAAGGAGAGCGCAGGCTTATATCTCCAACAGGTTCTGATCCAAGGAAGGAGCACATTAATTAATTATCAGCCCCTTAGCGATGTACCACTACGCTCCCCTGAGATCACATCTTCTGTTGTCTCTCGCGCACATCTCTGTTGTCTCTCGCGCACATCTCTGTTGTCTCTCGCGGACACACACAGGAAAATTCACGCAAGGAGGAGCGTATCCTGGCAGATCTCAAGATGCTGGTAGACAAGACAATGAATGCAACGGCGGCAGAGGACAAAGCAGACGGAAACCCTGCAGAGGATGGGACGGCAGCAGCAGGGGTGGACAAGGCTACGGCCCCAGGCCAGCCTGCAGGGCAATAGCAGGCTAGGAGACAATGGAGTCCAATTAGCGTATTGGATTTTTTACAGTGTTGTTAATTCTTACAACACGGTTTCATACTCATATTGACTGTTGTACGACCAGTACGTGTACGCACTAGTCTGAAGCTGATGAAATTGGCCAACTTTGATTCTGATGATTTGGAATTTAGTTGGTTATATTATTTAAATTAAAAAATTATAATTAGTGAGGGTGCTGCAAATTGATGCAAAGTTTTGGAGTATCTGGGGGTAAGCCTAGCGCAATAAAGATGAAGTCTGGGGGTGGAGTGTTATTCATTTCAGCAGCTCAGTTGCTAGTGGGACTCTGCCTATTGGGTGAGACTTGACGTGCCTGCACATACGCACGCATATGCACACGCGCATGTGCACGTGCACACACACACACACACACACACACACACACACACACAACACACACACACACAAACACACGAAAATAAACACACACACACACACACACACACACACACACACACACACACAAACACACGAAAACACACACACACACACACACACACAAACACACGAAAATAAACGCACACACACACACAAACACACGAAAACACACACACACACACACACACACGAAAACACACACAACACACACACAAACACACATGCACACATACATACACACACACACACACATACACATCAGCAAATACATGTGCATCAAACGCACACGCACGACACACACGCAAGTGCAGACGCACACGCATACTCTCATGCATATGCAATCACATAATTAAACTTACATGCATGCCACGCAAAATATACACGCTTGCCCATTTGTATACCTTGCAACGTACTCACAAAGATGACATACACGCGTAAATGTGACACTGAATGCATACGCACAAAATGCCCAGTCATTTTCTTGTGCAATCCATCGACACATTGCGCTTCTCATTGGACCCCATTTACAGGCATTTTTGAGGGGTACAAACGCTACTACTACAACCAGGTATGAGTATCTCCTTCGCCGTTCCTTTTCTGACACACGTATCCACGCATTCACTAACATGCACATCCGCAAATGCATGTACACACACAGGTACATTAACACGCATGCACTTGCTTACACTCACATTCACACTTTAATGCACACATAAGCATACACCCAGTTTTTTGCCATCTCAGTACCTGGGGGGAGAGCACAAAAACAAAGCGACAGACAGCAAGGGGGGAGATGACATGGCTCATCAAAACTACGAGTCCCCGCTCAATTTCCGCTCGCCCATGGGCTTTTCCTTTTATCTGTCCATCCTGAGTGAGTAAGGGCATAATATCATGTCATGCGTGTATGTTAGTGTGTTTTTTTGGTGTTTGTGTGCATGCGTGCAAGGGTGTCTTTCCTAGTTAGATTGAAATAATCCTTCATACAGAACAATAGTGACAAAATTTAGGCATGCATACTGAGACAGAGACAGACAGACAGACAGGCAGACAGACAGACAGACAGACAGACAGACAGACAGACAGACAGAGAGACAGACAGACAGACAGACAGACAGACAGATAGGCATGTACAAACGTTCACACATTAAACGAAATAATTGCCCACCTCCCTTCCGTGCAGACAATATTTTTGCTGTGTGTGGTCTTGCCGGGGTTATAAACGCACAGCGGGAGCTCATTGTCGCCTTCTTCGTCTACAACGCGGCACAGATGGTGGTTGCCTTCCACTACTTTGTGGATCTGTGCACTGATGCTGGTGTGAGATACACGGGGGAGCCTGCAAAGCTGTCGGCCTATGAACAGGCTGCTGCTGCCTTCATTTTTTTCAATTTCCTGCTCAGTGTGGTAGCCACTGCCTTTGCGGTAAGGGCGTGTGTGGTGTGTGTGTTTGTGCTTGTGCAGGAAGGGTGGCTCTGTGCATGATGGGGAAGCAGGGTTTGCATGCTGCAGTGGGTGCCTGTTGTGGTATATGCATGCTATGGCTGTGCACACTGTGGCTATGTTTGCAAAATAGTATGCTGATGTAGTTCTTTTGTGTCACCTGTGTATCATGTCAGATGCAGGGTTCTGACTACACATTGCGTCCTGCAAGGAGTGTTTTGCTGCCTGCGTAGTTTTTCTTTTCTTTTCTTTTCGTCCTTTCACATTGACATCACAAGCTTCCTTACTGGTGGCTTTTCCTGCAGGTTAGGGCCATAGACGAGATCAAGCAAAAGCAGAGGGATGACTACAACAGGTAGGTCTGCGGCAATCAGGATGGCTACGTAAGAAAACAAGTATTTGGAAATGGGGTAGTTGGACCCTAGGACACTAAGTGTCTAGGACTTATGGACCGGTAGAGAAACTGAGAGTCTTATAGCTTGGACCTTTCTCTAAAAACTTTAACAGCCAAATCGAGTGAGAAGCTCATGCTAAGAAGGATGGTGCTTTCCGATTGTTGAACAGTGCCCTGGTTGGAATAGTGCCCAAATTTATTTGAGCTCCTCGATATAAAATATATGCAGCTGGAAAGGAGCTAATTTTTAAAACATACTGGGCACCGTCTCAAATGGCAATGCCGCGAAATGCAAGCCTGGTTCCTGAGCGGGGTCATGTTGTTGCGATTTCGCGATAAGTTGGAAGTTAAATACAACATCGCTGGAGCACAAATGCATTCTGGCCACTTGTTGTTGTGATGACGTGTGCTCAATGCAAGCGCTGTTCGGGGTTGAGAATGGCAGGTTTTAGGAAGTTCCAACAGACATCTTGCATCATCCGTAAGGTCTTTATAGCTGTGGAAGTTTGCATACCTGCCATGCCTTTTACAAAAGACTTGCTGAGTTGCATGACCTAGGGTCCCCAAGCGCAGCGCCACTAATTGAAATAGAGGCATTACTGCTTCTGACAGGCTCGTTGCTTCTGAAAAAAGAAAAGAACGACTGTAGGCAGTGGCAATTGTCTCCCCCTGCGTGGAGGTGAGAAAAAGAAGGCCACTTGGTGCATGATTTAGAAGTCTTTGACAATATCACTAGAATTGCTTTGAGATCCAAGGGCATGCAGCTGTAACCTGAGATCGTTTTTTAGCAAATACTTTCTGTGAATCTGTATGTTTGCTGCTGGAAACAAAAACTGAGACTTGCCTTTGCGAGCAGGTTCACCGTCCTGAGCGACACTCTCCAATACGAGCCTGACAACGCTTAATCAGCTCTGAATGATCGGAGCTCTTTTGTCTGTGGGAGGAGAGCCTAAATAGCTAGTGATTGGCCCACAGTGTGCTAGAAGGGGAACAAACAAATTGGGGCGTTGGCATGTGGGCTTAAGCTGGACACGGTTCAGTGCTGGCAACCAGCTTCAGTAGCCATTATAACAGACATTTTCCGTGTGTATTACTTCTGATTAAAAAGCAATCAAGGGGCACCAGTTTAAAGAATGTTTAAAGCAGCAGACCAGGCACGGACCCATTTCAGCCAAGACTGTTTGGTTCGATTGCAACCCCCCCGCCTTGGTTTGGTTGCAACCCCATTTCAGCCAAGATGTTTGGTTTAATTGCACCCAAAATGTGCGTGTGGAGGGGATAGCAATCTCCCTACTACGAGGCTGTAAACAAGCGGAGACGGGTGAAATACAAGCAGGGTGTAAAATAAGGAAAGATGGGGGGCAACTAGTTGATGATTTGAAAGGAAAGTTAGGACATACACGCCAAGTAAGGAAAAAGTGTAAACTTGAACGTCTTTGTGACATAGGGTAAGGGTAAGGGTTACACAGCTATATCCGCCAGCGAGGGCAGTTGAGCTATAGCAAAAAAAAAGGCAGCTTCAAGAAGAGAAGGAGGCCAGACTGAACAAGACACCAGAAAAAGAGACAAGGTCAGTGATCAAACAGAGCAAGGCATTTGTCCGCATTGTGACATAGGTATATATAAAGAGAAACTGGACTACTAGTGCCCATCCAGATACACTGACGTGAGGCCCTCGACAAGAGGCAAGGGGAGGTAGGAAGAGGCCAGGGATAAGCCAGAGTATTAGCAGCTAAGCCGCAATGCGATGACTGATACGCCAAAACTAACTCCAACTCTGCCCCAGTCCTCTGATCTTGGTACCGGAATATGCTCATTGATCTGCTCAATACTCAACCAGATGGTTGAGTAAACTTCCCAGCCCTCAGGAGGAGAGGCGCGGCAGCCGACTAGTGTGTGTGTGTGTGTGTCAGTATGGCTGGTGTGTGTGTCAGTGTTTTAAAGCAGAGTTGGAATTGAGAAGCAGGTATGAAAGAGGGAGAAGAAATTGCCTGCAGTCAGAAGTGCAGCTACCAGCCATTGCTCAAGAAAAATTCAACCTTGGCTTAGATAAATTTCTGTCACTTTCTGTCAAATCTGTTGTTTTCTGTCAAATGCCTTGTCAGTTGGTGTGCTGAGTCTTGTGCTTTGCTCTGACAACAAGCAAAAGTCTCCCCTACAGGGTTAAGCTAAGGAAGCGCAGCCGCGCCAGGAAGTTTCTCTCAAAGTAACAGTTCACATCCAAGTAGTGGTAGTAGTCAGTCCATACAACTATTCAGTTTAGCAACTTAACCCAGATCACTACCCATAAAAAGCGCATATGACATTTCTTCTAAGTAACCTGGAATGTCGATTTGTAGCAGTTAACCTTTTCCCAATTAGAAAGATAATAAATGGACGTGACTGAAGGCGCAAAAATTTAGCATTTGCTATTTATCACAATTTCATGCCAGAAACGCACGAGCCAGGTTAAAAAACTGACGGTCTTCATGAGCATGGGAAAACAACCTCTCATAGATATAGACCAGCATCCTCTCACTCAGTGCCGTCCACGAAGGCCTCATCAAAATCAACACTTTCAAACTCGTCCTCTTCATCTGTCTCAAACTCCCCCTCCTCATCCTCTTCGACCTCATCGCTGTCTTCATTTTCACTGTCAAGTGCGATAGAGCTGCCGCTGTCCCCCCCCAGGTCCTCTCCGCCCTCCTGTAAATGTGATTGAAAAAAGATGCAGTTGAGAAAAAATCTCCAGAAGTGAAATATTGTGCGTGTGTGTGCGTGTGTTTCTCTTTGCATCCATCAGGTAAGGTAGATCCTAAAACAGATGTTTTTTATAACTCTTGCCAACTAAGCCACCTCCTCCTTTTGAGTTCGTTACGTGGCAATCACAAGAAGGTTCGACAACCCTGTAAGTAAGGGCTCTATTGACTATATGGATCCAGGTAAATCTGCTGCTCACGCAACTGCATACAAAACAACATTTCGTCCTTCAATGATGTCATTTGACACAGAAGTAAAGCCAACCATTTCCCGCAACAAAGGTGCAGGACCCACCATTGCAGAGAAAGGGCTATCCATGCCTTCCATCATCTGTGCACGCAGTTCAAGCTCCTCATCATCCCAGCCATCTGAGTCGCTGCCCTCTTCGCCCTGCAAACAACAAAGGCGTAGGTAAATTTATGCTTTGGTGTGCGCTGTGCAAGCAAGCTGCATTAAAGGAAAAAGGAAAGTAAAACGTGCTACCAGTGGTTAGAGCCAGCATGACAAAGGAAGGGGACTTGATGATATTTGTAGCACACATTCTTGCTTCAACATTACACACCTCCCTGCCCTCTTTTTCAAGCAATACAAGATATATCCGACATGTCAAGGAATAAAGGGACTACCAGGGTACCAAAAGGCCTCAAGATCGACCAGGAAACGAACGTTGCCTGCAACGAGGATAAAACGTCACACCACACACTCCACACCACTATACCATGACACTCAAATGCACACATACGTTCCCACCGGCCCACATGTCGGCATCACAGCAACATCTTACCCAGGCTCCCTGCTGCCTCTCCATCCGACCCAGTGTCCCTGCTAGTCGCCTTGCTGCCCCTGCAAGGGCACCCCCGTTGGCCACACGCCTGTTGGGACGTTGCTGGGGGGTCAAGCCTGGTGTGTCCCCTCCTTCCTCACCATCCGATCCGTTGGATAGGAAGTCACTGTCCACGACCTCCTCGTCAGAGTCCTGCTGGTTTTTTGTGGCGTGAGGCATGGTGAAGGCGTGACCTTTGCGGGAGGTTGTGACTGAATGCCGTCTAACGATGTAAGTGTTTACAGTATTTTGGTGGGATCTGCTGCGGCAAACACCTCAGCAAATGGGTGGCTTCAGACCTACGCCAATGGTGTTTTAACGTTAGGCACGTTACTTAGCCTCATGACATGAACAGGGCTGTCTAATCAGGATGAGAAATGGTAAGTACGACCGATTCGGTTGCAAAGCAGGTGGCAGGCGGATCACTACAAGAAAGTGCTGTTTGATGTCTTGGAGCTCAAGCTAAACGCCTGCAGCGAGTACTCGATGGCGGGTTGAGTCTGCTGTCATTACTTTATACGACACAAAAAAGATGCACTGCCAGGAAAGCTTTGGGCTCAAACAAGAGCCCATCAACCCACCCCTCCACTTTGACTGTCATCACTCTCTTCTTCGTCACTGCTGTCATCTGCCTGACGCTGGCGACCGACCTGGACATTCAGAAGTGTGCATACGTGTACGTGTGTGTGTGAGTGTGTGTGTGTGCGTGTACATTTTTATTGAACCTGTGCGTGTGCATTCAATTGAATGTGTGTGCATCAACGTCTTAACTGAATGTGTGTGTAGCCAAAGTGAATGTTTGAGTGTGTACTTGTGAGAGTGAGTATGGGTGTGCTTGTGTGTTGTTTGTGTGTGTATGTGTGTGTGTGCCTACATGACAGAGAACTATAAAAGAAGCCTGTTTGTTAAATCAAGTGCTGCATGGATGGACGACGCTCACCTCAAGGAGCCGCACGTTGCTGGACAGCGTGCTGTCAACAGTGTCCATGCACACCACGGCCAACAGGGAGTCACTTTCCTCTGTAGCAAGATCGACCACAGCCCTGCAATCATAAGTAACAGCACCAGCAATTTTTTAACATAAGAAACATAAGATCGCTCGCCGCCGCTTTTCCCTCTCATCATATTCTGCTGTCAAGTCACACAAGTTGTGGGTTGCGACCCTCCTGCACTTCCAAGCAAAGGTATTGGAACAATTAAACAGTATCAAATAAGCCTGAAGGCATTGGTGAAATCAAATAGCAAAGAGCAAAGACACCCCTAAAGGCATTGGCAATACCAAACAGCATGTGACACCCCCAAGAGCATTAGTGTATCAAACTTCAATAAACACCCCTAAAGGCAATGGCAATACCAAACAGCATAAGACACCCCTCAAGGCAGGTGAATCAAACTTTTGTTTTAAGTACACCCTTTTGCCGTCACGGGTATTGTGTCTCAGGTCTGGAAGTTTCACAACGTTGAGCTTACAACAAAGATGGCACTAAAAGTCAATTGCACTCATTTCTAACCAGCACTGTTTTACTGCAGATAGCCTCTGATGTTTTTGGAGTTTTGCAAAGGTGAAGGCTGCTAGGTTTGAACACAGCTTGCACAACGCAGCACTTCCGCTGCTCTGCATCAACAAAACTCAACCCTGTCAAGCTGCAAAACCAAGTGTTGCACCTACGCTCATTCAACAAACTGAATCGTAGCATTCTCACTGCTCCGCATCCACAGAGGCAAGCTTGCATCAGTTCCATTGCAAAATCAAGTTGTTGCTGTGCTGCTCCAATAAACTGAAACTCATCATCCTCACCGCTTCACGGCAGGAAGCTCAAACCCTTGGATGTCGCAAGATCAAATGTTGCTATTAAGCTTAATTTAAAAAATCCCTTGGATGTCGCAAGATCAAGTGTTGCTGTTAAGCTTAATTATAATAACAGATGGATGTCGCAAGATCAAATGTGGCTGTTAAGCTAAGTAAAAAAACAGAAACAGAAACACGCCACCCTCACCCGCTCCACAATGACCATCTCTCCCCTTTCCGAACTGATGAAACAAAAAACAAAATCTTGCGCACTCACCGCTCCACGTCCACAGTGGCAAGCTCCCCCCAAGTAGAGCTGTCCAAAACCCTAAAGGCCGAGTGGAGGTGGTGACGTGCCCTCCGAGGGGCGAGCAGGGATCCCAGCTCTTCACTACTACGTCTCAAAGAGGCATACGCGACAGAGCCGTCGCCACTGAAAGTCTGCAAAGCAAACAATGGCATGCGTGTCCAGTTACTGCTTTAGCAAGCGCAATGAGTGATCAGTTTAATCTCACGGACACGCCTTCAAGGATATGCAAAGCTAACATGGGCATTTGTGTTCAGGAGCTTCAGCATGCGCAAAATGATCTCTTCAAGGATATGTAAAGCGAACATGGGCATTTGTGTTCAGGAGCTTCAGCATGCGTAAAGTGATCTGTTACTTCTCACGGACAAGCAACAAACTGATGTAACTAAAATCTTTAAGGCGCAGAATGTGCACATGCACGTGCTTTCTGGCACAGGCACCAAGTGCAGCAATGTTTTGCATGCACATAGCAAGGTGGTATGTATTGCGGAATTGCATACCCTATACTTAATACTAGCTATGAAATGGATAACCTAAACACATAAGATACACACATACCAGCTGCGTGCCGTGCAATGGATAAGACACACTAGACCAGCTGCGTGCTGTGAAACGAATAAAATACATAAGACCAGCTGCGTGTTGTGAAATGGATAAGTTACACACATAAGACACACACATACCAGCTGTGTGCCGTCCAGTGCAGGCACAGAGCGCAAAAGTTTGTACGTCCTCAGGTCCCAAACCTCGCTGTTCAGAATGGCCTCTGCAAGCGCATGCGGATTTAACACGACTGATTGGCAACTATTATCCTGGAATGCTTTGCATGCTTAAATCATCACGATTTCTTCGTCTGTGCTCTTGCTTTGTGCGCGTATCAAAATCAGGTGTGCAATTGTGCTAACAGTTTCCACAAGAAAAGACGTAGCCACGGTGTTCATGACAGTCTAGCTATAGTGAGTTCATCACCTAGGTCTGATCTCAGGTTCAAATAAAAGCTCTTCTGCACACCCTCCACGCCAATTACATGTATCACACCCACTGCATGGTCCTCTCTTCTAAACCACAGCAACCAGCCATGCATCTCAACAGACTTCAGTCCAAATCAAATTTTGGCTGTTGTGCAGTATCAGGTGAATTTAATCAGGGTTACCCAACATCATTGAACATATTCAGAGCAAGGAGATGCAGTCGCAAAAATTGTACGTGCGTGGTCCATCTTAAAAAATGAATGTGCACAGCAAACAGATTATTAACAGATTATTGAGTCTGTGCTATTTCCCAAAAATTCTCACCCGATGGCCAAGTCATATTCTGAGTCGCAAGGTAAACACAGCAGGTTGCTTTTACGACGACTCAAAATAAAAATATGATTTTTTGAGGAGTGTGCTACGCACAACAAGTGCGCTATGCTGTATAAACTCTCACCCAGATGCCCAATCTGACATAGAAACATGCACAACGAAATACCAGCATCAATTAGAACGATGAAATAAAATATTGTGCGTATGATAGCACACTCTTATGATTACCGACCAGTGTGCTACGCTTTATCTTCTCTCACCTGGGTGGCCAGCTGGGTTGAAGCAGCTAGACGTGGCACGTGTCTCACTGAACACATCAAATGTGTGCAGCAAGCGGGGTGGACACCTGCACACAGCACAGCGCGTTTTCAGTGTGTCACCACATCAGCAAAATAAGTTGTTTCCGCACAAGTGACCTTTGTAAATACAGTCTTACACAGTGCATATATGTACAAATCTCGCCAACCTGCAAACACACATTACAACTCCCCTGTCTAAGCCGTCGTTTGCGTACTTGACATTGCATACCAAGGTACCCAGGCACCTACAGCAAAACTGTGCCCAAGCACACAAAACCCTGTAAGAACACACAATACACATACAGACACTCACAAAACACTTGGCCTAGAATTTGATCTCAGCGTACATTGCACCTGACATCCCACAGTGAGGCACCCCAAAGCACAAGAGGGCTGTCAGAAGAAGGACCAAAGCAGGGTGCAGGCGCGGAGCGATACCGCTGATCTGTGCCAGGAGAGCCTAGCATGTTGGACACAGTCATTTCCTGTAATGGTGTGTGTGTGTGTGTGTGTGTGTGTGTGTGTGTGTGTGTGTGTGTGTGTGTGTGTGTGTGTGTGTGTGTGTGTGTGTGTGTGTGTGTGTGTGTGTGTGTGTGTGTGTGTGTGTGCGCGCAAATATATAGAGTAAAACCTGAGCCAGTGTGTGTGTGTTTTTACTACACAGCGGCACTACTGCTGTCAGGTGAGACTAGTATGGTGAACGCTTTTTTCCCCGGTTGTTGGATTTTGACATGCATACTTTCCTTGGTTTTTCATGCACATCTCACTTATTTCTGGTCTGACGCGCGCAAGCATATGCAGATATGTTCGCATGTACCATCTTTTAACAGATTTGCCTGGCGGTTTAAGCACACTTTTGAAGATTACTCTCCCACTTACATGCATTTCCCAACAAAAATATACGATTAACATAAAGTGCAGTGTAATCAACACACTCATGTGAACAGACACACATTTGCTTCCTATGAGCAAATATATAGGGTCGGCCAGAACCATATAATAACGGCGTACATACGGTATTTTGGGCAGGGAAATCACCAACTATACGGTCATATACGGTGCATATATACGGGTTCAATCCAACCCTACAAATATAGTGACACGAGTGATAACATACCTCCAACGACAACAATTCGCGGTGTGAACGTACATCCCAAATTTTAGCCCTCCGTACATTGCTGGCGGCCCCTCCTGAAAGCGCACACACTCCAATGGCCTGCACGGCAAATTGTCCATCATAAAACACGTACGTATGTTGTATAACACAGACACACATTGTATAACACAGACACATACATATTGTATAACACAGACACATAAAACACGTACGTAGATTGTATAACACAGACACATATAAGGTGTTAATCCGAATAGTGGTGGAAGCACACATCCGATATAGACTGTGCTTCATTACACAACACGTACGTAGATTGTTGATAACACGTGGATCGTCTTGTTTGCATGGCATTGTACATTGCAACACTTGCTGTCAACTGCACATCTCAAAGCAAGATCAATCCACGGGCTTTCGTTGAATATTTCTCATTTGTACTTCGTTACTTGTTTCAAGCAGTTTGATGAAGACTGATTGCTAATCCTTCAGATCGTGTTTCTTCTCCTTTATTTGTACAAAACCCCACAGCTCACTTGTGCATCATCACAAAATTCTGAGTTACCTGGAAAGATCTTAACTAGACAGAACATTAGGCAACTATTCAAGTTAAGAACTCCAACTTGTGACAGTCTTTCAGAAACGACTGCTTTAGTACATTCAATACAACTCACAACCGCTCAACTCGTTACAGTGGTACACAATTCTAGCTTTACTGTTAGCGACTCCTCCCATGACCTGCACAAAACAATTATGTCGGGGCGGGGTAGCATCAGCAGGCAAGAGTTGTTTTTTTTGGAGTGCAGCATTTTCTTGCTCGGGATGAATCGCGCATTTCATCTTGCTCGGCCTGAACATTCCTGGCCTGCGGAAGCAAGCAGTATATCTGACTTCCAGAATCCCTGCAAATATTTTTGTCTGTATCAGGGGGTTTTTCGCGTGTTGCCTCTAGCAAGGCACGCTCCTCCTGTCGGTCTTTCCACGCTCCATGCAGACCCGTCCCGACTTCAGAATCCCTACAAAACGTTTGATATATTTCATGGGATTTTCCACGCGTTGCACTCAATCAAGGCAGATCACACTTGTCGGTCTTCTTATGCTCCATGCAGACCTGCGGTCGCATCTGGAAACATAATGCACATAACGCCACTACGCCATGAAATAATAATTTATGACAGTGGCATTAACTAAGACGCCGGCCAAAAATCTCAATAAATAAATAATTAGAAAGAAGATGACTCAGGTGCAGTTCCTCCTCCTGGCCGCGCGCCCTAGGATAACACGAGACGACGAGGTGTCTGATGTGGCACTATCCGACTCCGCGTGGTCAGAGACGAAGGCCATCATGGGCCGACTCCAGCACGCGTTTGTCTGCGTGCTGAAGCGGAAGAAACGCGTGCTTGTGGGCAACCTGTGAGTGTATCTCTTTGCTCACAAACACTGCACACATACAGATTGGTGGTTGAGCGCGCACACACAGAACACAGTATGCACAAAGCATTTTCTCAGATCAATGTCTCATTTTAGGTTGTTGCTTCAAGAGTTGTTTCAACTGCAATATGCCAACCAAATTTGGGTTCTTGCTGCAGCTTTGGCTTCCTCCCACCACACCACGGGGGAGAGAATGACTACAAGGTCCTCCAGGATACAAATGGCGTCCAGGTTAGGCAGCCCGATGAATCATGTGCAAAAAAGAATTATGTCTTCAGATCTCATGAGCTGGCAGCTATGACACATAAGTACACAGGCCACTCATTTAGTTCCTTTTTTTGAG
>Ga0307945_1000516_pt1 | contig 26700 bp, 26 predicted proteins | sample OrgLakmetagen228_FD_201818 | JGI IMG/M metagenome (GOLD analysis project Ga0307945, IMG submission 201818) | Saline water microbial communities from Organic Lake, Antarctica - #228 | ecosystem: Environmental > Aquatic > Non-marine Saline and Alkaline > Saline | place: Antarctica: Organic Lake...
GGTTTCTCTCCTCAAGTGCTTGAGCAAATTGGTCTTGCATCACTGTACTGTCTGCCAAGACTTCGCCATAAATCCCAGCACGCTCTGGGTTCCATTTCAATACAAAATTGGTACCACATCCCCCAGAGCTACACACATGCGCAGTTTGCAATGTCCAGTCAGCATTAAAGCTCACGTCATCAACATGAAAGACCAAGCTCATCGTACAGTGATCACTTATGTGCCGCACTGGCGCAATGCGGGCACTCTGAGCAGCTCCATACACTTTACTAGACATAATCACGTGATCAGGCCTACTAGCAACTGTCTGCCAGGTGAGCCAACAAAGGTGGCTTGCCCAACATCACCGCTTACCGCTGCTACTAGCACAGCTGCAAGTTCAGCTCTATTTATGGTGAGAGTGGGGCCGCTGCCTCCAGGATTGATAGTGATGGTATCACTATAACCAGTGTCTGTGGTCACACTGTCTGGGGAAGACGCCACAGCCGCTTAGGCGGCCTAAGACTTGCTGTTTGCTGGTCGCATCTTGCGTGGTGCTACTGGGTATTGGTGTATGTGATTGATTCCAATTTTGAACTTTGGGAATATGCGGCTCTTGTATTAGTTGACGTTTGTACTATGAAGCATTTGCCACTGGCTGAGCTCGCAGCCAACAAAGGAAAAAATCTGGGTGTAGGAGTTGGAATTTCTTTTAATCTTGCACTTCACACAAGCATTGTCAAGCATGTGGGCAGTTAAATTAAAAGTCCACGTTGCTTCAGGGATTGTCTTTTGAAATTGTTGAGCCAAGCTGGATTGGGTTCATTAAGCTGCTTGTTTCCCTTGATTGTTCAAAACGACAATTAGCTGCATTTTATTCTTGTTATGCTAAGGTTGGAGTGTGGAGTGTGGAGAGTCGAACCAGACTTCTGTGGGTTTAACAGCATCTGTTTGCAGAGAATTTGGCCAGAATGCATGCATGCTCGGGGTAATTATTTATCCAACTCATGTGACCGTTCTTCCTCCAATGAAGCCATCCAGGAAAGAGCAGGAATGTTGCTGTCAATAAATAGTTTATGTGCTGAGTTGCCGTGGCGGTAACTTGATCTTACAGATTCAACCCTTTCAGAAACCGCTCTTCAACCGAGGCTACAACTGTAAGAGTCGTAGCATGCATGTTGCAATGTGCCCTTTCCAGTACTATTATCAACTCTCATCCTCAGGAGCCGGTTTCAGGCCAAGCCTGCAACCCTCTTGATCCCCATCAATTTCTCCTTTCCTTTTTGCGGTGGAGGAGCTTTACGGTACTCGGTACCAAAGTGGCTTCTTTACCTTAATTAATGTGGGGAGTGACTTTCACTGCCTGCGTAGTTTTTTCTTTTTCTTTGCAATGTAATTCCTGTTGATAGTCGAGTCTATACAAATTAAGAAATCGTAATTATGTGCTTGATTGAACAACGGAGGTATGATTTGTGCAAAACTTTAGAATCGGTCTCAACTTCAGCGCTTGTCATATGTAAGGTCATTTTTCCAGCTGCGTTACAGTCATTTTTTTACTTGGTTACGTTTTTTTAAGGGTCGAGCAGCCATCCCAGGTTGAATGCCTTTGTAATCTAAACTAAACTTTCTCTACTGTTTTAAATATAGTATTTTGTGCAGGAGAGGTAAGGGAATGGCACTCCTTTTCTCTTTTTTCTCCCCCAAGCTCAGATACAACTTGAACATGGGTGAAGTTGGGGGTGGGCGTATCGCTGTTTCACAACATTTAGGCTTGAACTGGAGATGAGGAATTCCGAACAGTTACCAAATGGTTGCCAATTAAGGTTGTCCAAGGCTCATTGCTCGTATATCAGCATCATTTGCTCCACTTTGAGAAAAGTCTCGAATACATTTTTGGCTGCAGGTTACAACCTATTTGTGAACTTTTTGTGGGAATCAAAAGACAGAAGATAGAAAGCTGCAGTCGTGGCTTGGCTTTATAGCTGCTTTACAGTAACGGTCACCTAGTGGGAGTCGGCAAATAACTTCTTTTAGGACTCAGTGAAACATCTTGAACGACCACGAGAATGCGATGACGTAACCATGTGTGAAAAAAGTCATGCCGAATGTTCTCTGACTAGTTTTTTCAATTGCTCCAGCTGAGCCCCAACAAGGTGCTCCACTTTTTTGTCACCTAGCAGATGTGAAGTGCAAAGTGCAATGCCAAATTGAGTACTGAGGTGTGGGACTAAAAAGTGCGACAAGTAAAAAGGTAGGAACGCAATTTTTGGCCCTGCTGCAAAACTGTGTTTGATGGCTGTTGATGGCCTTTATCTTACAGTTAAAGCCTCCTAGCTCTGTTCAAATAAGCACAATAAGCAATACATCAACTTTTTTCAATTGATTTGATTTTTCAAATACTTCCAGCTACGAACGTGGTCAGATTTTTTGTCAGAAGACATTCATCACTGACCGTACTTAAGAATATGCCCCATATAGCGGGTGGTGAGCTTCACGTACACACAAAGTAGTAGCTACCTTTATAGATGATGAACGTGGGCATGGCATTAATTCCATGGCTTTGAACGGTCTTGGCTAATCCAGGGCTGGAGTTTTAAATGAGAGGACAGAGGACGGTGGTAAATAAAAGCAGTGAGTAACAGAAGCAAATTTTTACTAGGTGGAATCATTTTATGTGCATCTGAAACCCTGCACTTTTAGGAACAGCAGGTACAGCGTTGCGAGATGAGCTGACTTGCGAATCCAATCTCAAGACTTGTTCATTTTGAGATCACTTACGTTTCTACGTCCAACTTCATAAAGACGGCATTGGGGTGGTCAGCACTCATGCGAGCAAAGTGGGGCGCAATAGCCTTGCAGAAGAAGAGGGTGAGGAAGAAGTCAGTCTCCTACTTTGCTACTCACATATGCCATATCAGGCTAACAATTGAGATGCCTTCTTTTCGAGAGCCAGGAAAAAATGAAGATGCATTGCTGCTCGGCATGTTCACTAACTACCCACAGGTACGAAGGACTTGACAAACCCTCCACACTGTCCTTTAAGATAAGAAAGCTGTAACTCACTTTGCATGGACCACACCACCTGCAAACATAAGAAGTGTTCATGTCCAAAACTGTCCATAAGATGGAGGGAATTATAATAATAGTTATTATACTAAAATGGGGCAGTTGAATTGAATGATCGACTATGAAAGTCCTGGCAGAAGCACTGAGTGCCTGATGAAACTTATGTTTGCTCTCCTCACGTTCACAATGTCAAAAGGGGGGTGCAGCAGAACGAAACCCGAGCTACTTTCCGTAAAATAGAATTAAGGGTGAAACCCAGGCGGGTGGATGGAAAAGAAGTGGCTCAATACATTGCAGCTTACACATACATACAGCAATATAACTAACATAACCGTTAATTAAGAATATCTCGGCCTTGTGTTCTCAACAACGTCAGTCCTTTGACAATGAGGGTTGATAAGGACAGTTGGCCATCAAACAATTTCTAGAAATCTTGCACAAACAACTGTTTATAGATCATGCAGCAGCTCTGTGCTAGACGCCAGGCATTTCCCCCCTCTTTTTCTCTCCTTCAAATTGTTTTCATCTATTGCTAAGCAGGTCTCTTAGCAGCGCTCAGATCACTTGGTTTTAAGGAAAAGCAGGTCACACTGCAAAGCTAAGCTTTGATGCAAAAGATTTGTTTCCAGACAAAGCATACAACAAGCATCCTTGCATACAAGGCATTGAGTTAAATTGCATTAAAGCATCAAAAGCACTCCGGAAAAATGAAAGCAAGGCCTACTCACTTGGCAGTGAAATTGAGGACGCCCACTTTTTCCTTTGAATCCTTCAGATCTTGCATTATTGAATTAAATTGGGCATCTGCGTGCAACTCACAGCTTGGGTTAGGGTCTAAAGGTGCTTGTGAGTTGCATTGCAAATACATCAACAGTGCCGATATTCTGTGCACCCGGATCGTCGAGACACACCTGTCTGCACGTTGACAACATCGTTGGATGCTGTGAGGAGTAATTAAAATCACAGGGGACGTCAGTCACAGCCTTCCCAGGTATAGCAGTATAGTGCGTGCGTACGTGCGTGCATGTGTGTGCTTTCATGTGTGTGTGTGTGTGTGTGTGTGTGTTTGTGTGTTTGTGTGTGTGAGTGTGTGTGTGTGTGTGTGTGTGTGTGTGTACGCTTGTGCAAGTGCGTGCATCTGTTTGGCATACACGCGTGCGTGCATGGGTGCGTTTACGTATTTGAGTGTATGTGTATGTGTGTATGTGTGTGTTTGTGTGTGAATGTGTGTGTGTACATGTGTGTGTGTGTGTGATTGTGTGTGTGTATGTGTACATGTGTGTGTGTACATGTGTGTGTGTGTGTATGTGTACATGTGTGTGTGTGTTGTGTGTACATGTGTTGTGTTGCGTGTACATGTGTGTGTGCGTGTGTGTGTGTGTTTGTGTGTGTGTGTGTGTGTGTGTTTGTGTGTGTGTGTGTGTGTGTGTGTGTGTGTGTGTGTTGTGTGTACCTGATGCGTACGAAGCTTTGTGCAGGAGCCCAGTTGAAGCAAAAAAAACGGAAGCTAGAGCAGGAGCTACCAATGCACGCATTTGTTGTGCTGCTGCTGCTGCTGAAGAGCTCAACATTAGCACGACAAATTATAATCAAATTATATTAAGTATTGCCACCTTCCGTTGCGGAAGCATATGTATGTGTATACCCAAAACATTGTGAAATATTATTTTTAGAGCACATATAGCAGAACTAGCTGCGTTGCCCCCACGTCTGTCACAGGAAGGGCAGCAAATAATGGTGTCAACAGTGAAGCGGTTGGCCAAGCGTTATAAAAAGTCCGCTTTTTTAAGCAGTTCGCAAGCAGTTTATCAGCTAGATGCAGTGCCAAAACAGTTTCAAGACAGTCAAACTTAAATACTTCTCTTATCAGTGGCAAAGGCAATCCTCAAAAGATGGGGTTATAGCAAGACTTTGACACAACTGTATAGCTGAAAATGTATAATGTATAATACCCCCTACACACACATGCACACGTTTGCTTGCGCATTGATTGACAAAAGTTTCCTGTTTCTAACCCCGTCTGTATCCCTGCAATATTAATACGTTAACGATCAACAGTCTTACGATCTCTGGTGTAGCACAGTCAACGCCAAAGCGTTTTGTTTTCTTACGGGACATACGCATTGCCTTTGTAGCAGGCTCGATATGTTCCTCACGTGTTCAGCATGCCCTTTGATGGCCGTAAAATCTTGTTTGCCAATTAGAAGAGGTATATATAGAAACAAAAGGCAGACTAGACTCTGGTCCAAGGAAGAAGGCAATCACCAATGCCAATTTCCAGGCATTCATCAACAGGCAGGTACATCACGTCATGCGTCTTGGTCCTTTTGCCTGCAACTCTTATAAATAGCTGTTTCAGGTACAGCAGCCTTCCTGATCCCCGCTGAATTTATCTTCCCAAATCCCGTGGCTTTGTATCCTTAACAAGCGCGTTAAGTAAATTTGTTTCAAATAATCAGGATAATAGACTGTATTTCATACCAGCTATTAAATAAATGATTGTGAAAGGTCCTCTGAGCTAAACAAAGAACAACAACGTGCCTTTAAACATACTTTCTCCGTACATAAAGCGTGCAAAGCTACTTCCAAGCTACTTCCAAGCTACTTCCAATATTTGCAGAGCACTCATGAAAAAAAAAAAGCCTGCTGTAGGAGGCTGTTTGTTTTGGATGGCACGTTTACTTTTTGGGGTAGACACCCCTGAGGGCCCCCCCCCCGCCCAACCCCCCTTCCAGTGCTCCCACCCAGACAAAAAGGGTACCAATATGCTCCTTTTTAAATTCTGCATCCATTAATCATCAAGATCTAAAACTGAAGTGTTGCAGAGTTGTGGGGCAAAAATAAAGATACGGACGCCCATGAACACGTGACCTACTAGGCACCCATAACTGGCTTGCACAGTCCCACAATACTTCCAATTATCCAGAATTCTACTGACTATCTCATGCTGGCACAATCCTGTGAGTTTGGGGTAAATTGCTGCTTCATTGGCTTGACTCACCCCGCGGCCTGCACCCAAGCGCGTGTGCCTCTGACATTTGGACATGTCCACAGACCCCCCCCCCTTAACCCAATTTGCTCAAAAAGGGTGCCAATCGACTGGGCTTGAGCTAAGAATTCCGATGATGTATTTAAAATTTCGTAGGAGTGACCCAGTAAATTTTTGGAGGAAGGGTCCAAAAAACTTGGACCCCCCCGGACCCACCCACCCCCCTCCAATTCGACTCATATACATACCAATCGATAGCTCTCGACGCCAGGATCTGAATATTATTTTTAGTTGATTTGACACGTGCCGTCCAAAATTTATGCTTTCTGCAGCCTCCTGCCTGCTGCATGCAATAAGATCCACAACAATAATCATACAGATGAGACGAGACATAGAACATTGAACACGACCCCCAAAAATATCCGAGCAATACTCCTAGTGGTATGCAGACTGCATCCCTTCCAATTGCCATTAATTAACAGCCCTTCCTTCTATATCTTTTTTAGTGGAATGCTGTGTGGCTGTGCTTTTTTTGGCCATTACACAACGCAATACAATCTTTCCTAACGTGCTGGTGACATTTGCTAGCAGTCGCACATTTTGACTGATGGCTTAATTAGTAAACCTTGTAAACCTTGTAACATTTACACCATCTTCCTTGAAAGTGCGCTCAAGGATGCTGCCCTGGTTGCGAGTGAACTCATCAGGCGTGCACTTTCCTACTTCCCCACCTTTAATCATATTGCTATGAAAATGTACTAGCAACTGTTGTCAATTGAATAGTTGTCAAATGAACAATGGTCAGTCCTAGTTATCTTTTAGCTTTGCTTTTCGAGGTTTAACTGCTTCGGTAGTAATCAAAAATTGTCATTTTTGCCTTTCCGGCGATGTCTCTTACTGTAACTTCTGATACTTGATTGGCAACAAATTATTAGTGGCTTATTGCTCCTATGATCCTACTCCATTTTGTTTGGCATGCCTAGATCACAACCACTGAAAGCAAGATGTGACCTGCTAGATCGAGAGAAAAACAATCTCCTCTGGGTTGGAAATTGAAAGAGTCTTTGGATTGAATTAGGGAGGGGAGAAAGATGTTTTTTGTTGTTACAAAGTTTAGCAAAGTATATATCCCATCTCAGATAAAAAGGACTTAAAGACAAGACCAAAATCACCCTGTGCACACATTTGAGTCATCCCCACGTGAGTCTTCCACAAGTTCGTCCAGTCTGTCTTCTCACTTGCTGTGCTGTATCACTGCTGCGTCATCAGCACTAGATCCCGGCCTTGCCTAAGTCATCAAGAACCTTCACTATCCCAAGACTCCTCCTCATTCTCCCTCCTTGGCTCGCTGCCACCGCACCTGGCCAGCTGAAGTCTCGATGGAGGTCCACCTAGAGGAAAGGAGGAGAGAGGGCAGATAAGTGGGTAGATCATCAGCCACGACCCTGGCTGTGTCATCACGCACAAAAATGGGTAGAAAAGCATCCCTCTATCTGCGGGTACCCACGCACATTTGACCGTCCTCGCCCTTTTTCGTCGCTCCCACGCCTGCTTCTTTCGCCGGCTCGCTTGGAGATTTGCGCTCTCCTTTCTTGGTGGGCATGCCGGAATATAAGTGATAAACTTGCTATAAATATCAATTGACAGCATAAATATTTTGATGCGTGATGATGTTTGAAACTCGAGCGTTTGTCAGCAAACGACCTATACCGTACGAGTCCTGTACCGAGGTGCAGGTTATCAAGTTAAAATTAGGATGCTGGATTCCGGGATTTCCGGATCCGGAAGGCGCGGATATCTCTACAACTGTTGCGGATATCTCTACAACTGTCTTGAAGTTAATTTAGAGCTCTCGTTGGAGAGCTCTAAAACTATTAGTTTCAATTGACTAAACATAGGAATGAGCCTCGACTTTGCTTTTAAGGCAAGCAAGGTGCCCCATCATGAAACAGGAGCTAGGGCTGGCCAGGTGCGGTGGCATTGTTACACACAGAAAATGTTTTGGTGGTGTGATGTGTGCGTGCGTGTGTGCGTGCGTGTGCGTGTGCGTGTGCGTGTGCGTGTGCGTGTGCGTGTGCGTGTGCGTGTGCGTGTGCGTGTGCGTGTGCGTGTGCGTGTGCGTGTGCTTTTGTGTGTGTGTGTGTGTGTGCTTTTGTGTGTGTGTGTGTGTGTTTGTGTGTGTGTGTGTGTGTTTGTGTGTGTGCGTGTGTGTGTGTGTGTGTGTGTGTGCGTGTGCGTGCGTGCGTGCGTGCGTGCGTGCGTGCGTGTGTGTGTGTGTGTGTGTTTGTGTGGGTATGTGTTTCCGTATGTGTGTGTGTATGTGTGTGTGTGTGTGCGTGTGTGTGTGTGTGTTTGTGTGGGTATGTGTGTCCGTATGTGTGTGTGTGTGTGTGTGTGCGTGTGTGCGCGCGCAGTTCCGAATGCACAAAAGTATGTAAGCGGCTAGCCGCGTCTCCTACCACTCACCGCATATGCATGAATGTCCAGTTTTACGTATGTGTTACGATAATAAACATTGTTGATCTAAGGCCCTTCCTTGCTTCAAATGGGTTCCCAGGTGGCAACCAGCCATGGCGTTATTAAGACGCCTGCCTCGTTACTGTACTCGCGGCGCGGAGGACCTATGAGCATGACTCCTGACACCCTTGCCGGGCTGAAACACGCTCCAGGAGGGTTTGGAGTGGATTTGTTGCACTTGTGAGTAAGCAACAAACGTGTAATCCTAGCACTGGTATTACATGAGCCAGTAGCGCGCACATACTAAAAGTCAAATGTGATACGAGAGCTTTGGTCACCAAGCGGAGTTGTTGCATGTTCATTCATGATAAGCAGGGAGTGCCAAATACTGCCCTTATAGTTTCTCTTCTTAAGAGGGTCCGCTCGCGTGCTTCCTACCAATTGCAGCCTGGCAAACCCCAGTCCGGACATCGTCAAGGAGTTTGGGCTGGGTGGCCATACATTCCTGGCGGTTCCCAACTCATGGCCGTTGGTTGCTTCAAACAGGTGATGCTGCAAAAAAAGTGACCGTCCTGAAGAGTGATGCAAAGAGTGACCGTCCTGAAGAGTGATGCAAAAGTGACCGTCCTGAAGAGTGATGCACTGCACTCTTGACCTCCCTTAAATCAAGATCATGAAGAGTGCTCAAATGTTATGATTGTGGCAGTCAGCACAGCATCTGGGGTCAATACCCAACACAATACCATCGGCCTGCTCTGCCTCAGACTTCTCCCATTCTTGTGACAGGGACCCTACTTTCTACGAGTATGGGGCAAAGCCCTCGTCAGAGCACGGGTGCTACGTGAGCATTCAGGCAGGCGCATCCGTGGTGCGTTTAATCATTACTCCTAATTTTTTGTAGGGTTGGCCAGAACCATTTATATATGTACAGTACATAAACAGTATATACGGTATTTTGGCAGAAAATCACTGAATATACGGTAATTTACGGTGTATGTATACGATTCTGGCCAACCCTACCTATATTTTATCCTATATTCCAAGCACATCATACAGCGCCACTGTGCATGACATTGCGTAGTAATTTGTATGTTTAAGTTCACCATTTCTGATATAATATATCCTTACCATGTTCTTTGTCTTGTCTTGTACAGACTAATATTGATAGGGTCTTGCTAGTCCATACTAACTCACAGACTCATAGTTTCTTCTTAAACTTTCATCTCCCTTAATCGCATGAATTCCTTTGCTCAAATTCTTTCCTAAAACTTATTGCTTTGAAATTCCGGCCTCTCTTTTTAGAGCGCCTTGCCGCTATTAAGCTCCCCTACTGTCCTTCAACCATGGATACCAACTGTGCTGTTCTCTTAGTGTTCAAACAAATTGCTCTGAGGAATAGCTCCGTTAGTCACATATACAAGTCAAATACGCAAAATCCCTCAGGTGTCGCCAGCTCAGTACATGGAAGCTGTGGTAGCCTTGAGGCCTGATCTTTATATCCCTCTGTGCGATGAAACTGCTCACGATACAAAGCCAAAGAGGGTCGACCAGGCCATCAAACACTCAGCAAAGGTGACGCTTTGGAGGCTTAATAGTGCAGCTACTTGTTGTGTAAGTGATCCAAGGCCGATTCTGGGTAGCTGGGGGTGTTGCCACAGTTGTGAACATGTGTAATCCTACTGATAAATTAGTCAGGATACACCGGCAAGCGTGCACTTGCTGCCTGCAATGAGCTTGAGCGTTCTAGGCACATCCATCTAGGTCAAAGTTACCTGCTAAACCTGCTCCTCATCTGTACACCACATGCTCACGCTACGTACTTATATCACGTCACGCTATGCGTGCTCAAGCAAATTGATAACTGCGTGGACCCGCATGCAGTGGCTGGGTGCATCCCTGAACTTCTTGTGTCCTCCTATCGATTTCTATCTTATTGCAGTGGAATTTGGAATGCTGGGGTGGATGGGAGAGTATGTGGACGCGCATCCCATTCAGTCTTTGCTTCCCCCGCTCTTTTTACACTGACTAGACTGAACTGCATACGTTTACTGGACCCGCATGCAGTGGCTGGATGCGTGCCTTGACCTCCATGCCTCGCACTCGCTAGAGGGAGTAAGTGGAATGCTAGCACCCATTGGAGGAGGGAGCAGTGTCCAAACACGCATCCAAGCAGCCCAGCTGGTGGCGAACAAACCAGTCGCAGGTTGGGAAAGAAAAGTGCTTCCTTTCATATGTACCATGCCTCTATTTTTATCATTCAAAAGAATGGTCAATTCCCAACTTCACCGGCCTGCACCAGCTGTCTCCAGTAAGCACGTAACAGCATTTGTTGATGTCCAATGCGCTGGGTACGCGCTTGGCAAGCTGTCTTGCCAAGAAATGCATCTGCCAGCAAGTTGTATGAGCGTTTGCTTGAAAGGAAAAACAAGCACTGCATGACACTGTGTTCCAGTATGACAGCAGGTTCATACCTAAACTTGCGTGCGTAATCCTTCATGCAGGGTTTGCGTTAAGCGGGTTTGCCACAGGGGAGGCACCTGGCGCCGAGCGCTCCACTCTGTTGGCTGCTGTTTTGAAACACCTCCCAGCGGACAAGCTGCGTTATATGCCAGGCATGGTGAGAGCCATGTTGATTGTGGGCGGGCTGGGCTGGGCAGCGCTGTGAGGGACCACTTCTCCCAAATCCTACCTACAGCTTCTATGTGTGTCTGGATTGTGACGCTCCTTGTGAGAAATGTTGTGTCTGCAGGCAACTGAAATTAGGGCCAGGACCCAAACTATAAACTTGGACAGCAGTGCATATTTGCCATGTAATTGGTCCGCCTTATTTTTTCTGGTCTTTCATGGTGAGGAATTCCTACGGTACCCAGCGCTGAAGCGGCTTATTTGTCCCTCTGTCGTGCATGGCAACAGGGTAGCTAACTAAGGTCCTCACTTCCTCAGGGTAGCTAACTCAGGTCCTCACTTCTTGCAAAGCTAATGTATTTTTCACTTCTGCTCTTTATGCCGTTGAACCAAAGCTTTTGCCCTGCGTACAGCCATATACTCAATAAGTAGCTGCCTGATACATTCTGCAAAGGTGCTTGCCAAGTCAATTATAGCATTACTGTACGCTCCCTCGAACTTGCCAGAACAGCTACCTAGTATGAGCATGCTGCCCTCCTTTCCTCCTTCTTGCACTCGTTCCAGCTCTGCTTCATCGCAGTTTCTTTGCAAAGATCAATTGAGTTTTGCTGTGTGCGAAACCCCCTTTCTTGCAGCTCACGCCTGGAGACATGCTTGACTGTATAGCTGAGGGAGTTGATCTCTTTGACGGCGCCTACCCTGTTCAGGTGATGCGCTTTGAAGTGTAGGAAGAAAGAAAACACATACCTCGAATGAAGCAGAGCTCTTCTAGCAAGCCTCCTGAGATATAGTTTACCCACCATCATTCTAGCAGTTCCATCTCTCCTCCAAACGCTCACCCACAAGCCTACGCAGGTTCCTCATGTCAAGCTCTTTATGTAAGCCTTCCTCCTGCTATGTAAGCCTTCCCTGCGATGAGCTTCGCTTCTTCCTTTCATCCTCATGCTCAACAGCAGCAAATCACAATAGAGTCATTGTTTACTCGTGCTGCAACCATCAATCGCTGAACGTTGCCTCAAATGACTTTGCCCTGGTGCACCCGTAAACAGAGAACAGAGTTGAGTTGTGTTTGCGTATGTATACGTGTGTGTGTGTGCGCGTGGGTGTGTTCAGCTGTACTCCTAACCCACTGACATGGATGCATGTCTGCACTCTGAGTAGGTTGGTCTTTGTGTGTGCCACTTTATTTCATCACATGTGTCTCTCCAGCGCAATACTTTCCAGTAGAGCATTGCTAATCTTGTACCCCAGAGATTGGTACGTTCTAACTGACCCAATAACCGAAAGCACGTCTGAATCCTTCAACAATAAACCTCGTATGTACGTGATGCCTGCTTAGGTCACGGCAGAAGGCTATGCCCTGTGTTTCCCCTTGCAACCAGGCCAGCCTCCACCAGCAGGCCCTCCTGATGCTGAGTCTGGGGTAGATGACACTAAGATCAACCTGTGGTCTAGCACATACAGGTGTGTGTTTTAGAGTAGAGCTTTATGCCGACAGGTCATGAAAGGTTGGTAATTGCCACCACCTGGAGGAGCTAGCTGTGTAAGATGCACACAAAAAACTGCATTCCACTCATGCGCATGTTGACGCAATAGAACAGCACAAAAGGTCACTACACTGTTCTTAAAAAAACCTCCGGGGTTCTCCACGTCACCCTGTTGGGTGTGGGTGGCTCTATCTACATCACTCACAGTCTGGAGCCTTTTAAGGAACTGGGTCTTGATTTTCAAAGAGTTAACAAACTTGCCTCCAAGCTCCATGTGCAATCTGTCAAATAGGCTGCTAAGTTTGTCCACACCAGACATGCCCTTTCCAGTGCCATTACCAACATTAGGAGCCGTTTCAGGCCAAGCCTGCAACCCTCCTCATCCCCTTAGTTCGTTTCCTTTCTGTGGCCAATATTCGGTACCAAAAGGGCGCCTTCTCCTTATTCAATGTGGGGAGTGGTTTTTACTGCCTTTTTTTATTTTTTCTTTAACGGTTATTTATGATAGCTTACCGTACGGCTGGTATGCCATCACGTACCGCGGATATTTTGACCCCTCGCAGTGTGTCGTGAGCACTTATATTAATTAAAATACGAAGGGCACACGGAGCTTGCGTTGTGCTCATATAGTGTTGCCCCCCTCGCATCGCTTGCATTAAAATTTCTTATTTGTTTTTTATAAGCCTCGCTTCTGTTACGCAGCAGCACGCTAATGCTAACATCAAAAGAGCCCAAAGCAATCTCATTTATAAAAAAATGGTATGCTAACACATGCTTTCCTGATGCTAGGCACTACAAACTGAACTTTCCCCCACTCCTAATGGCTGCAATCACACTTGCCCTCCTCCCCCTCCCTTTTGTTGTAGGTTGGACAAAGCAGGTCTAGTCCCCGGCTGCACCTGCTATACGTGTTCCAGACACTCTAGATCATACGTGCACCACTTGCTTCAAACCAATGAGATGCTGGTGAGTGGTTTAGTGAGTGAGTATTACACATGCTTTCCTGCATTCCTGCGAGTTGATACTGAACAACGGAACATTTTTGTCAGACACCTGCTTTAAAGCTGAATCAGATTTAATGATGCGCAAGGGATGTGGATGTGTGGCATTAGGTGCACTTGCCACTGTTCCGTGATTGAGGGTGTAGGGTGCACTTTCGTACCTGGTTTGTATCAAAGAGGCTCACAGGTTTTCTTGCTTCCGTACAGGACGGGCAAGCGAAAGATGTATAGTTAGCATCGCTACTAAATAAAAGTACAACTGTCATTTGTTGTGCAGGGTGAAGTGCTGCTGGAGGTGCACAACACCCAACACTTTCAAGCCTTCCTTGCTGCTGTCCGGGGCGCTCTCCAGGATGGCATGTTCGCGCAGTACCACGCGTGGTTTAATCAAAGCAGGCACCAAGGGCAACAGGCCACCCCTTACCAAGCAGCTTCACAGTCCAATGAGCAGGTCCAGCAGCCTTGTCTTGAAGCAGGAGTCCAAAGCTCTAGCGTGGCAGGAAAGAACTTGCTTCAAGGGGGTCCTCAGGGTGGGGAAGGAGTGAAACGGCCAACATGGACAAGAGGGGAGGAAGACGGGCAGAGAGAGAATTGCAGGAGAAAACAGTCGAGGAATGCATAGGGGGAAAAATAAAACACGTGACGGACGCAAGTCTACCTGCTGGAGTTGCAGACAATCAACCCACCTGAAATTTTGGGGTCTGGATACAAAATGCAGAGCAGCTACATTGAACCAGGATCCCATGAGACTCAGAAGGGGGGTGAACTCTCAGGGACCCAAGCCCTGCATTCTATAAAGCTGGCGCATGTTTTCGTCAGAAACGATCAACAACCAACAACCTCAAAGTAACTTCCTCTTTGTGCCCATACAACCGCTCGCTGCTTGCACTTGCCTGTGAAGGGCTCAATCAATGCTATGTAGAGCATGATTAGGCCTTTTGCTCAAGAACTGATTTCTTAGTCATCCAAAAACATTTATTGTTCTGAGCTTCCAAGATTAGCTGAGTGGGCTACTGGGACTCACCTGTTCTTCCTTTTTCGGCAAGGGGATCTGTGGAAGCACGCAGTATTTGCCCCTGCGCGCGTTGACAAGTAATTAGCCGTAAAATACCTATCTCCTTATAGTACTGAGTAAGCCATTGTTACGTTTTTCTGCGCAATTGTCAACACGTTAGCAGGGATTAAATAATTGTGAAATCTCACACACGGATGTCATGCTAAATCAGTGGCATGGACAAATCGTGCGATTTCCCCTCGGATTTATAATGTGATCAACGGTTTTACGGTATTTGGTTGTTTGGGCAGTTTAGATGGTCCTCTTGTAACAATTGCTCTCCTCACCCACATACGGCTCATACTTGCGATCCATGCTAAGAAGCTGGTACCACGATTCGTCGTGACACAGACAGCAAGGGAAGGAAAAAGTCCGCAGGAAAAAACTACGCAGGTTGTGAACCACTCCCCACATTAATTAAGGGAAAAGGAGCCACTTTGGTCCTGAGGACCGTAAAGCTCCTCCACCGCGAAAAGGAAAGGAAAAATTAATGGGGATCAAGAGGGTCAGGCTTGGCCTGAAATGGCTTCTAATGAGAGTTGATAACAGTACTGGAAAGGGCACGTCTGATACGGACAAGTTAAGCAGCAAAGTTCACAGAGTGCACATGGAGCTTGGCAAGCTTTTTAACTCTTTGAGAATCAAGCCCAGTTCCTTGAAAGTCCTTCAGAGTGTGTAAGGATCATAGGCCAATTACTAGCAACCAACACCTTTAATGCGATGTAAGGTGCTTGAACGAAGCTCTCGCTTTGTATTCCGTGGAATTTTATTTGTTTATTTATAGGCTTTTGTGTCTAATCTCTTGCTCATGTCGGGCAAAGCTTTTGACCCAATAAGGGACAGCGAAGTATGTCGGAGGGCAATGAAGTCTTGGGGGTGCGATGATGGTGGGTCAGAAATTTGCAAGCATGCGTGCAAGCAAGTATTATCCCCTTACTTTCTCCATCCCCTTTCTCCATCCCCAGAGATTCTCATCCACACCCTCTGCAACCGCACCACGGAGGAGCTACAGGTGCGCCAAGTTCATTCCTGTTGTTGCACAGACGTGTCGGGGGCAAACATGTTTGCAAAACCACATAACACGCTCACGACTGACGTACGCACATCAGCAGGCATGCATTCAAGATATTAGTTTACATACACACACACACACACACACTCTTACAAGAACACAATAAAAGGCACAAATCTATAGCGAAAGTTCATCATATTTGCTATTGTAACCAATGTATTCCTTGCATAAAGCAGTAGGTATCACGCTCACATGTACCTGCAGCAATATGCAATCTCTGTGGTAAATATATCTAGCGGACCTCCTAAGGCACAGCAGCAGCACGCTGCAGCAACACGCAATCTCTCTATTCCATCGGTATCTGATGTTTCTGGCTCACGTTCCCCCCATACACAGGTCCTCCAAAAGACGTACACTGAAACGCTGAAGCGGGACCTGCTTAAAGATGTGAAGTCAAACACAGGATGGTGGTATAAGGTGAGGTATTGCATGATTCCGTAAGATATGGTTCACGCCTGATGATTTTGCCTCGCTTTCTAAGCTTTTACCTAATTTCCCAAAGCTCCCATGTGCGTGTTCCTGCACAAGCCCAATGCTCACACAAGGGGTGAAGAAGCGTAAGACATGTGTAACTTGTAGAGGTTGAGAGGGTAAGTTTAGAAGGAGAGGGCTCTGCTGGCAAAGGGGTCCTTTCCGCATCATCATCACTAGCGTGTTTGATTTACAGGCCTGCTCTGTCGCATAACATCTGGTGGGACCTAACCTTACCCTCTGCGTCACATAGCAGCTCGACATGCGCAGGTATTTTAGAAAGAGACACACCCATGTCCTGTACAAAAAAATGCGCAGGAGGCCATGGTGGCCACTTTACTCACCCCCGAAGATTACAGCTGCAGAGTCCTGCACAAGGTAGGCTGCTGTAGCTGCTTTATTGTGGCCAAAATGATAACAGGGATGAAGTGTGTTTCCCCTTTTTTGCGCACTTCAGTTTGTTCGTATTTGAGTGTGTGTGTGTGTTTGTGCGTGTGTGCAATTATACTGATCAGTTCCATGTAAGTATGCGTGTTTTTGCGCGTATGTAGCTCTCTCTACGAATCAGTGTCATATACGTGTGCGTGTGTGTGTGTGTGTGTCTGTGTTCACATGCGTGTGCAAAAGCATACATGCGTCTATGGATTTTTTTCTAATCCGTGATGCTGTGACCAGTAAACTTCTGAATTCAACTCAGACGCATGGTAGGGGCCCTGCTACGCAGGTATAAGTGTTGCCTCCTTCTCGTATATTGCTGTCCTTTGGAAATGCCACCTGAAACAACATGCACCTCCTCGTGCTTCCAAAAACGTCTCATCATGTGCTGGATTACAATCTCAAATGCGGAGTTGAAATGTATGTAATGCAAGCTTGTGTGAGCCTCCCCCACACGAGCCCCTTTAATTTGTTACATCACCATCACGCCCAGGCCATGGCTGGCTTGGGAACAGATGAGCGTGCTATGATCCAGGTGTGTGCATCAGTAGATCTTTGTGGTGTTATGGTATTTCTAGCAATGGATAAGTGTGTGTGTAAGGCTTTAGTGCTTGTAGGCAAGCCACATAACCTAGAACCTAAAGTATACAAGAAGGAAGTTCAGATATGCCTGTAAAGCACACAAGCAGGAATGCTTGCTCTGGATTTGACCCTGCGTGAGGCGATGAGGTGGTACAGCGAGTGAAAGGAAAGCAATGTGCAAACCTTTTGATGACCGTGTAGGACGCTCTGACCAAATTCTCACCCCTGAACTCCATCTCTGGCTGCCGTTAAACAGATTCCTTTTGTCTGCACAGGTTTTGACCCACATGAAGAAGCCAGAAATGGATGCTGTCAAGGTGTGTGACCAGTTTGCTAGGAGCGGCTAGTCCTGCAGCAGCATAGAGGATGATGTGAGCTTGGATGAAGGCTTTGACAATACACTGTGCTTCTTTCTGCACCCTAGCATCTCTCGCTATCAGGGTACAACCCTCACACACAACAAAAGACAGACGCACCCACCTCCCAGACAGCACAATCTCAGACCTTTTCCTGACCTTGCTGAAGCTGCAAGCTAGATCACAAGCTTTTGAGTCAGAAGCGACGCTTTGACTCATGCCTCAAGAAGGTGTCCCCTTTAGGGTTTATTTTGCTCGTGCTAGCTGCTGCATCATGATGCTACTTCATGATGCTACTTCATGATGCTACTTCATGATGCTACTTCATGATGCTACTTCATGATGCTAATTCATGACGCTACTTCATGATGATACTTCATGATGCTACTTCATGATACGTTCCAGGCAGCCTACCTGAGAACCTACAACAAGAACCTCGAGCATGATATCGAGGTAAGCCTGTGCCTACTGTCCGCCTGTTGCTGCTGTCCTTTTTCTACCAAGTTTGTTTGATATCGTCATTTGCAATCCTTGCTTCCTGGTGTTGGTCATTCAATATTTCTGCTCTGTGTTGCACCAACGACTTGTTCAATTTCTCTACCCATGTTCGATCTTGAAGCCCATTCTTCAAACGCTTTCCTAGACGAATGCAATCTATGATTTGCTTTAGAAAGACTAGCTTTTGTCCTCCCCTGCTTTGGTTATTCAAACAAAAACGCATTCTGCCTGTTCTATTTATGATTGCAAGTGGCCTGTGCCGCATGAAGTACACCCTTTTTCTACTAATGCTTGTGTCAACACTCTGCGTATGAACACAATTAATGCACAGCCTGGCAACAGTTTCTCACATGATGAGTGGACAAGCAAGTGCTGATTGCTCAGAGCACGCTGAAAAGTATCCAATTACCGTACTGCGCTCTTAGTATTGCGAGGCCTACTTATTGCGAGGTGCCAAAATAATTACAATAATTAATTTGCGAGCACTAAGCTTTGCGAGGCTCCCTCAGAAGTTAAGGTATTTTGCGAGCTTTGCAAGCTTTTCCTGTGCTCTGCTCTCTGTTCAGTGCCTACATCCATTAGAAGATTTGGAATCCTTCCGTCACCCGCAGTTGAAACAGCAAAAAGTTCGGGGCGAAAAGCAAAAATTGTATTTTGGCAGGGTCGAACCCAAGACCTGCAGGTTCCTGCCAAAAAAATGCCTTTTTAAAGTCAAAGTTTTGCGAGGTCCAAATTTTTTTAATTCTTTTTCGGCTTGATTTATTGCGGGGGGCCATAATAATTATTTAATTACTCGCAAAACAACCAAGCGCAGTACGGTATGAGATAACAAGCACACATGTAGGGATGCGTGCTCTACCCATACATACAACACATACATACACATACATACACAAACACATACACATACACACACACGCAGGGAGACACAAGTGGCAGCTTAAAAAAGTTCTTCATCAAACTCATCAACTCGCGAAGGGACCATGTGCCAAACCCGGAGCCTGAAATAGAGCGCGACATTGTGGAGCTGTACAACGCAGGTACTCGCGTCTTGTCCTATCTTGACAGTGGTCACACTTTTCTCTGGTTCATTACTGGATGGTGCAGGCAAGACAATCTCAGTGCGGAGTGCTACATTGTAGGGCAGGTGTAATGCATGACAGCCTTCCTACGTGTGTGTACGTGTCGAAGATGTAGGAGGGGAGGGAATATCTTTGCAAGGTTTGGACCCTTAAACTCACTCCCCAAGAGTCCCAGCCAAGTTGCAATGCTTAGTGAATAGGGTTGGCCAAAACCATATATATACGGTGTATATACGGTATTTTTGGCAGGGAAATCACCAAATATACGGTCATATACGGTGTATATATACGGTTCTGGCCAACCCAATTAGTGAAGTGATGAGCAGCCTATGACCACAGCTTGTGCTTCGTCATCGCTCACTTGCTTACAAGCAGTGACGTATTTGTTTGCTTGGGTTGTGTGTTGGTAGAGGTGGGGGTAAAGGGCACGTTATATTGTTTAGCACCGTTGGTGGCTATCACTGCTTCTGTGTGCCCTGTAGGCACGGCTAAGCTTCTATTTAGAGGAGGCACAGCGTGTCTAGACCATGCATGCAAGCCTTTCTAGCCGCGACAGCTTTACGCCTCGCAATTCGCTTCCATTGCAGGCAGCGAGCTGCAGGCAGGCTTAATTGGAGGGTGCCTATCTCTGAAACAACGGCTTGCATTGTCCTTTACATCTGCTGCCATTGTGAACAGCACGGCCAAATTGCTGTCATTGCAGGCGAGGCCAAATGGGGGCATGACAGTGACGTCTTCATCAACATCATCACAAAGCACGGTGCGCTCCGTTTGTGCACTATCAAGTTCAATTAAATGTCGCCCTACGTATCGACGCTTAAATAAAGCGCCCAGCTCAACTTGCAACTCCTGTCCCTTCTGTCCTGTCCCTCCTTGGTGTGCAAGCAGTGCCTATGTAGATGTGCATGCTTAATGATGCAGTTAATGTTTGTAGTGTGCGTCCAAGTGTATTTATGTCTCAGAGTATCACATCTGTAGAAACAATAGCAGCTATGCTAATTTACATCCACCAATGACTTGCACGGCTTGGACCCACGGTGTGCCTAAATCATCACTGCCTTAATCATCACCACGGTGTGCCTTAATCATCACCGCCTTAATCATCACCAAATTACATGCAGTCTACACATAATCAATCGGTGATCAACTCTGCTTGGTCTTTCAACTGTGTGCTCAAACTGTCACTTCTTTTGGTGCACACATTCTTTTGGTGCACACACGGTTCTGATGAAAGCAACTCCGTGAACTTTTTGCAATTTGGTTTGCCGTAGTTGCCCATAGGTACGTACTTGCACCCTACAAATCTATACAAGCCACTGTGTCTATTCCAGATGATGCTACCAGCCTTATTTTGAATTTAGGTAGCATTTTGCTTATGTGCACTGTGACTGACCAACCAGTTGCAGGTGTTTAGTAGGGGAAAAGGCTTAATGCGTGTCAGTTGGCTGTCTGCTATTGTGTATGCCTCTTTCCACATGTGTCATTTGAATGCATCTAAATCTGTGTTGCAACCTGCTAAGCAGATTGTCGTGTGTTGATCGCCTGTGACCTACAGACAACGAGTACCTGCGGGCTCTGAATATTGCCTACGGGAGAAAGTATGGCGATACGCTTGTGCGCTGCATCGAGAAGCAGTTCAGAGGATACTTGGGAGAAGGAATGCATGCCATGTTGTTGGACCACGACGCGTGAGTAGAAAGGAGGGTTGTTTCGCACCTCCGTGTTTGTATAACCACCCATCTGTGTGTCACATACCTTCCAGCCACCCATTCTGTATGACCACCCATTCTGTATGTATGCCACCCATTCTGTATGCATGACCACCCAATCTGTGTGTCACATACCTTCCAGCCACCCATTCTGTATGACCACCCATTCTGTATGTATGCCACCCATTCTGTATGCATGACCACCCATTCTGTGTGTCACATACCTTCCAGCCACTGCTAGGGCAGCCATTCTGTGTGTCACATACCATTTACCATTCACATACCACATACCACCATGTGTGCCATTCTGTATGCCACCCACTCTGTGTGTCACATACCTTCCAGCCATTGCTAGGGCAGCCAGCTTGTTACAAGACAGCTTATCACTAGGAATCAATTGGCTGGTGGCTCAAATGATACCAGGAGAGTGGCATGCACTTTTCACTCACAGTATGTGACCACGGCATGAGTAAGTGGCTGTAGCTGCCTGTGTTGTAGCAGCCTAAATGGTGAGGGATGCATCAGATCGTGTTTTGTGGCATGTGAACTCTCAGATGCTTGTGTGTGCGTGTCAGTGTGTCAATGCATAAGCATCTTGCTAGTACATGGTCCCAGGTTTGCGTGTGCTCACTACGTATGCGCTCGCTGCTTGGGCTGCAGTATCAGTCATGCTGTCTCCTGCAATCGACATTACATCTATCCATACACTGAGGCCTGCTGAAACGCAAAACTGTACTTTAGCCTCTACCTTGGGAAAACACAGGTACTTTGCCTCCCTCATCTTTAAATCCGTGGACGGCTTGGGCACCGACGATGCCTTGCTTGTACGCATCATAGGCTGTCGTAGGTAAGTGCGCGCATGGCCTGGTTGGCAGCTCTGTGCAAACGCAACAAACAATGGTGTCTGCAATGACAGCTGTTGTGGTCCAGCTCTTGCGCTTTGCCTGATACGAACCCGTCTCACTCCAAAACGCATGTGGAGTTACGCAATGCGTGAAGCGCATGAACGGCTGTTATGCATTATTTGATTCTCAGATTAACAAAAACAAGCTCCCGCGCTACGCACACAGATAGTACATAAAACGTATGAACCTGCCCGCGTTCATCATTAACTATCATTTTACCTAACTGGGCTTTGTACACTTGCTATATACACAGCCTGCAATCCTTACCTCCGTGCTTATGCACTCAGCAACTTCATTGTCTAGGCGCCCACACGCACACGTACACACATGGACACACAGGCACGCTTTGCAGCCACCGCCTTGCACTTGACGCATTCACATACACAAACCAACACATGCGTATCGCGCATACAATGCTTTGCTGTGCAAAGCACAGTACTTGTACAAGCCACACGGCACATGCAAGCGTCACCCTACACACACACACACACACACACACACACACACACACTGCAACAGGCACCGCCTGCACTCCATCGCCTTGCGGTTCATGCTCATGTTCGGAAAGGATCTCAAACACCGGGTGCAGCAAGACATCAGCGGCAACTATGAGAAGGTGGTTTTTTTGTGCAGGAAATGAAACACTTGTTGTACAGGAAATGAAACACTTGCTGTACAGGAAATGAAACACTTGTTGTACAGGCACAACCGTAGCAGCTGATAGATGCTGAGAGCACGTGTCTAGCGAGTAGCGGCCTGTGAGGCGAGACTTAAAGTTGAAAATACATTTAGAGTCTATGTATGCGGAATCACGGCCTTGCTTTGTTGTCTTATGCAAGAGGAAGGCCAAGCTCAATAAGATGCCAGAGCACGCGCAAGCAAAGGACACCTCTCGCACAGAATGCTACGAAACGCAGGCACGCACGCATGCCACAATTTCTTTGATTTGCGTGCAAGCAGGTGATGACCAAGCTGATTGAGATGTCAGAGCGCACCAGCAAGGAGCACAGCAAGACATCCCCTGCCACAGCTGCTGCTGCTGCTGGGCACCCTCCTGCACCCCCACCAGGTGTGGTACCTTGAGGTCTTGTCCTGTGATTCATTTGTGCTATCAACTTGTAACTTGTTTATCGTTCAATACTATTGTAAGATTGGTAAAGTCGCTCCCAGCAGCGTCCAGTCCTTGCATCCTTTCGTGTCCTGTTCAGTGCATGTATCTGGCTTGCACAAATTGTGTACAAGCCTTCATTCAGCTTGTTCTGTTTAAGCATTGAAAGCTACGCATCTTTCTGTGTACTCTAGTGCATGTATCTGGTTTGCACAAGATGCCTTGATTCAGCTTCTTCTGTTTAGGCATTGAAGCGACACTGACAAAAATGCAAAGCTCATAGCCGACACGCAAAGGAAAATTGTTACGCCCCTTCTTGACACGCGTCTCTCGACACAACCCCTCCTTTCTTGCACGGGCACATGCTGTGTTTGCTTGCAGTCGACAGCTGGCCGCCTCCCGCAAACAATTCAGGCCCGCCGCCCTCCGTCCCAGGCTCGGCGTACGGAGCACCAGCGTATCCTCCTGCACAACCAGCAATCGCAGCTTCACCTTACCCTGGAGCCCCAGGCTATCCTCCAGCACCAGCAGCAGCCTCACCATATCCCGGAGCACCAGGCTACCCCCCTGCACCCGCAGCCTCAAACCCGTACCCTCCCCCAGGAGGGTACCCGCCCTCTGCATCAAACCCATACCCTCCCCCAGGAGGGTACCCACCCTCTGCATCAAACCCATACCCTCCCCCAACTGCACCCGGGGGCTACCCACCCTCTGCATCAAACCCGTACCCTCCCCCGACTGCACCGGGGGGCTACCCACCTGCTGCATCAGACCCGTATCCTCCCCCCGCGGCACGCGGGGCGCCGCCCCCAGCCTACAACCACACCCCCTCTTTTCACCCATCTGCTTCACAAGCGTACCCCCCATCGGCAGCACCACCAGCTTACAATCCTTCCCCCTCGATCCATCCATCTGCCTCTCATGCGTACCCTCCTTCGGCAGCGCCAGGCTACCCGCCATTGCGTGAGTGTGTGTGTGTGTGTGTGTGGTCTTCTACCAACACTCGGGTTGCTGTTTTGAGATGTAGGCTTGTGTTTTGCGGGTGTCTATGATTTCATAATACCTAGTGTGCAACTTATTTTGGAAGGTGCATGCTTTTGGGGTGAAAGCATGTGCAAAAAGCTGTAAGTCCTTATTTGGCATCTCCTGAACAAGAGGACAGAGGAAGGTTCAAATATGCAGGCAGAATGCGAAAGCTCAGAGTACGAAAAGCTATGAGGTTGTGCAGGGCATTAGCGGTCCCCCGCAAGGAAAAAAGCCTCCGCCTTTCTTTAAAACTTCCTTGATAACCCTTTGGTTGAGAAATGAAGACATGACACAGCCTCCTTTACGGGTTCCCCGTCTGTCTCACTCAGTGTCCAACATGTGCAGTAGGCATGTGCCGTTTTGTTCTGTGTCCGTACTTGGCCGATGCTACTCATGCGTACCATTCCTTTGAACGAGCGGAGTGCATTGAACAAGTCCATTCCATCCAATCACGTCGGCTAATTTTGTAAAACCACATGAGAAACTTTTGTTTGCTTGTTTCATTGCTAAATGTTCCAGGGCTATTTGGCCATAACTTGTACCAAAATCAATTTGACCACTACCACCTGCAGACTCGGCTCCCCCTCCTGCCTTGCCTCTGTTCGGTGGCATGCCCCCTGGATATCCAGGAGGTGCGTCGCCACTGAGTGGGCTCTATGTTGTGTCATGTTAGTATTGCTCTATATAAAACATGCACGTAAGCCCAGCCTGAATAAAAAGCAAATCATCTCTCTCTCTCTCTCTCTCTCTCTCTCTCTCTCTGTGTATGTATGTATATATATATATATATATATATGCGTTGCTGTGCAACCATGGATAAGAAGGTGCGCAAGAAAGTCCACCAAATGATTTATGGACAATAATGGCAAGGAGGTAGCAATCAACTCTTGTTTCTGTATCTTGATCATGTGGTGGTGGTGGTGGTGGTGGTGGTGCTATGCACAGGCGACGACAAGATGGGCAAGCTCACCAGTGATTTAGAGTCAATGGGCTTCAGGCGCCCTGACATCGAGAACGCAGTCACAAAGATTGGCGGGCCGCAGCGTGTGCATGGGCCGGAACCCTTGGCTTCTACAACACAGGCAACGATCGATGCCATCGTCGCCAAGCAAGAGGGTGAGTCGGTGGGTGGGTAAGGTTTGTGGCTCAATTCAAATAGGTAGCAGCTCAGCTTCTTAACAGTTTTGGTGATTCCTCTGATACTTTGATTATCATGAAAAAGGCTGTAACTGTCAGGCAACCACTACATGAATCCTGATATGCCAGCTTCTATGTATTGCTGATTCATAAGATAGCCAAGCTCTCACCATTGCCCACTCCAAACTGTACAACAATTAGGTGCCTAGATTGTGCCTCTCTCCGTCTTCTGGGAGAGCTATACTTCGCCCAGGAGCTGGTTGCAGTCAATTGTTCTCTCCCATCCTCTTTCTTGCATTTGATCCCTTTCAAACTTACTTCTACCTTCTGACCAAACATTGCAGCAAACCAGGCTCCTCCTCCTGGGCAGGGCATCCCGTTTTTAGGGGGATATCCCCCTGTGGTGGGCGGGCCACCCCCACCTCCGTTTTTTGGACAGATGTAAGAACTTGAACGTAACACGGCAGCTTGCTTTTGTACCTTTTCCGATGATAGTATGGACTTCACGCTTCCCCCCCCCACCTTGGCCAAGAAATATGCTTTCCCCTCTTCCTTCTCCCTTTGTGATCAAAAAAGGCCTTGAACAACGATATGCGTTCAGTTTCGGTTGTTCATGAGCTACTACTACTTCTGTGTTCCACTCTTGACAGTGTTTCCTGTCTGCTCTGCCACTTGCGTGAGGCAAACTGTTCAAGTTGGTGTTGTATTTGCTTGTGATCTGGCGGTATTCTCCCTTTTTTGTTTTGTAAAGGCGTAGAATGCTAAGAACTGAGCGCTCAGTGCAAATGCTGGTATTTTGTGCATGAATTTTAATGCTTGCACTTGAAGCGCTCCTTAATGATGCTTCTCATTATCAAGGCAAGTATTAACCCATGCCTTCCTCTCTGTGGTAGTCTTGACGTGTGGAGCGCTGCAGGTTGTAGTCTGGGTAGCAACTCCTCGCTCAGGTTTACCATAAGTTGTCTTAAAGGACCTTTCTCTTCTTCTAAGAGCTACACTCTCGCCCACACCGATCTCTCAACACTTTTTGCTTACTATTGGGCTTGAGCCTTCGTTATGATTCTTCCCTGTAAAAAAAAGAGAAGAAAAATTACGCAGGCAGGCTGTGGACTCCCCATCCCCACGTTAATCAAGGAAGAGGAGCCATTTAGGTACCGGGTAACGTGCATACAACTCAAATGCCGTCTGAGGTTACAGAGGTTACAGATTAAGCCACCAGTCAAATAGTGCGACTGCAAGGCTGCGTACGTAAAGCACTGTGTTTGTTGTAGCACCACAGACTTGTAGCACCTACAAAAAAACCTCAAGGGGAAAAAGGCACAACCCTATTAATGATAATACAGTGAATAAAACCAGTAAAAAACAATCAAGCATCTGCCAGGCAAAACCAACTGACCGCATTAAAGGTGCGTTTGCAACAGGCAGATTTATGTTGGTAATTTAATCAGAATTATTCCCTCAAAGTAATCACCCCCAAACTAATCATCTTGTGTTTACAATGGACGCATTTAACCCAGCAGAATCAGGTTGTAGCTGGGAAGGGTAAGGGTAAGGGTAAGGGTTACACAGCTATATCCGCCAGCGAGGGCAGTTGAGCTATAGCATAAAAAAGCCAGCTTCAAGAAGAGAAAGAGGCCAGACTGAACAAGACACCAGAAAAA
>Ga0307945_1000517_pt1 | contig 26684 bp, 28 predicted proteins | sample OrgLakmetagen228_FD_201818 | JGI IMG/M metagenome (GOLD analysis project Ga0307945, IMG submission 201818) | Saline water microbial communities from Organic Lake, Antarctica - #228 | ecosystem: Environmental > Aquatic > Non-marine Saline and Alkaline > Saline | place: Antarctica: Organic Lake...
TTTCTTCTATGGAGCACTGGCTCTGCTTCCTTCAGAACTCTCTGTGCTCAGTCCAAACCTTTTTCTGCTAGTTCTTAAGCCATTCTTGACTCTCCTTTTCTTCTCCAGCCTAAACCTTTTTCCGACTCTTTCTCTTTCTTATCATAGTCGCCTCCCCTTTGTTTACATAGGTTAGGTTGCAGGCTTTTTCCAAGCTTCCGCTGAGATGCCCTTTGAGGCATATATAGTGATGTAACCTTAACTCAACCTTAACCTAATCAGCAGCCCAACCCTTTTTGCTGCAACAGGTCAACAACCAGCTTGTTCATGATTTCCTTTCTCAGCAGAACAATAGACTTTTTCTTTCTGAGCTTATGGATTTCTTTGTGGCTGGCCGAGACCAGTCAGCAGCCGATCAACCAAACAACCTGGCTGAAGGTCACCCCCCATTGTAACTGTTGTAACCATTTGTTTAACCAGGTGTAGTTTTAGGCTTTTTCCAAACATCCGCTGAGATGCCCTCTGAGGCATATATAGTGATGTAACCTTACCTTACCAAATCACCAGGGATACAAAAGAGTATTTGAGAATCTGATACATAAATAGTTTACACAGCCAATCAAGAGGAAGAATACAATTAGGAATACATGATGTGACGTAAGTGTAAACCAACGTGCAAGTTCAAAGCAGGAGATAAAAACAGTGCAGCCTAGACTTTGTTATAAGAAAGGGAACCACATCGTCAGACTTTTGCAGTAGAGATGTAAAGAAAGAATGAAATTAGAATGAATTGGAACTTGAAAGGACGTGCTAAGCCTTTTCTTCCTTTCCTGGCACGTTAATAATGGTAAACCAGAGACGTCTACTTACACTAAATTGCTAGGGTTATCAGCAGGCTCATAATGCGTTTGGTGTCAGACCTTATTAAAAATCCGTAAAGTTTGCAGTACTCAGAGTAATATATGTTTCGCACTGATTTGCATGGTAAGTTAGTGTTGACCCATCATGCTTGCTCGTACCAACAGCCGGCATTAAGTGTTAAGTGTATGTCATGTCACATCGAGGTGCTCTGTTGTAGTTTGTGTCAATACTTACCTTACCTTACCTTACCTTGTGTCAATACTCATTTTTGCACAACCTTGAGGTCTCTCAATGCAACGTTTAGCGTTTAAGCGTGTTTTTGTGACCGGACGATGGAACATTGACACCAATGGCCTGACAAGTTGAATGTCACATAACAGCAGTCCATTGGCTCATATGCCTTGTGCCTTTAACAGTGCTTCCGTTGCCTCATCTTCATCTGAACTGCTGCCTCCATCATCCGCTCTAGACGGCCTGGCGTCGCTTGCAGTTGCAGGACTGGTTTTAGGCACCTTTTTCTTCCCACTTATTTGAGCATGATGGTTCTTCCAAAGCCCTCCATAGCGATAGTATGCGTTGATTTTGGGGTCGCCGTCAGGTTTCCCTCCTGGTCATAAACACGTAGGTCATCTCATGAATAATGTGTCAAAACCAACGCTGTGTGTAATCCTGGTGGCCGGAAACTTAACGTTTGACAAGTGGGGGGTGCGGGAGTGGACAATTTCGGGGTCCTTACATGCAAGCGCGTCTAAACAAGAAATGGAGTGTCCGCAATTGCGAGCACAGGTGCAAGACCAGGTAATACAGACGCCACACACACCTTGATAGGGTCAACAACATAGGTCTGAATGTATATATTCTCGCGGCTATGTGGGTAAGAGATGGACACCTTGCTGCATTTCTGGCAGCAAATTGGCACTGGCGCGCACACACGTGTGTGCAGCACATGCAGCACGTGCGCACGCACGCACATACATGCTGACAAATACACACATACACATGCACCCACACATACACACACGCATATACACACACGCGCGCACACACAGACACAAACATACACACTTGCGCGCACACACACTTGAGCACTGCGCACACACATACACACACATACACACTTGCGCACACACACACACACACACACACTTGAGCACTGCGCACACACACGCAAGCGCAAGCCGACGCTCGTGCTCACGTAGAACACCACTTTTACAATAGGCACATGACGCAAACTCAAATGGCAGCTTACCAGTCAGGGTCTGCCAGCATCTGCCGCAGCACATGTGCCATTTCTTTGATGCATCAACTTGGCACCTGCAATTGCAAAAGTAAATAAAAGAAAGGAATCACGCCAATACCAAACCACCCCCCACCATACGTAGCAAGATACGTTTCCTTAGGTGTTCCCGCATTATTTCCGCTCCTTTTTGTTAGTAGACAATTGCTAGGGTTCGAAGTTCGAAAGTAGCAAGCTGCAATTTTTTCTGGCTGTGTGGGTCGGGAACATATCTTGTAAGCAGCCTTGTGCGCACGCACACACAGATGTCTCAGAGCTTATTGCACCTGCATTTTCTAGGTTGAAAAGTTTAACTTCAAATAAAATCAGCGCACCTACCTGAAGGCCCTACGCACGAACATGCTTTATGCCTGCTTATCATGTGCTTTATGCATGTCAAATTGAAAACTACTCTTCCATACCTGATGAGCAAGTTGCGGTCGCGTTGACATAGATCGCAAGGCTTTTGGCCCACAGCCACGCTACCAGAGCGCTTCAGCCTCTTTTCCTCCTGGCATTCAAAAGTAACAGTGTAGGGCACCAGTTCGGCCATGGCCATCTATAGGCAAGCACACAAATAGCGTGTGTAACGGGTAACATGTTAACGGGGTAATATTAGAGTTTCCCGTGATCTCTTTTGAATGTTAGGCCAACAACAGCAGCCGTTACCAAATTGGTTGTGTAGCCATATTAATAAGCCTCACAACACCATGCATAGGCTGTGCGTGCTAATGACCACAGGAAGAGCACCTTGAGGGCTTGCTTCCTAAGTTTATTTTCCAACTTTGCCTGCTCCTTGGAGGTTGTGGCTTCCCGGTGGGATGCTGTCGGGCACACCCTCTCCCTCAAGTGCAGACTACAGGGACAGCGGACGGGAAGCTGGACTTGCATCTCTCGCCAACAAACCACCCCCTTATCCAAATTATGTTTAATTAAGTTCATACAATTTGAAAATGTATATGTGTCGGTGAGGCCGTGCTCGCATCTCTCACCAAATCACCCGCCTCTCGGCCCAGTCGCTTAGTCTGACTGACTGGACTCTTTCTGGTCCTTGTGGTCATTTATTTTGACTTCAACCCGCTATCAGACACCTGTGCGATTCACCATCATAGCAGGCAAAGCATTTGCTAAATGAAAGTGCTTGCCATTTAGCATGATTTTTTCTTTGGGGCTGATATCTTTGTGAAGCTGCTTTAATGGCGCATTTTACAACGGCTGGATAATGGTATGCATTAATGAAAATGGTTAGGTCATTATTGCGCCCCTGGATTAATTACCAATAAATCCAAAATCATTATAAATGCGCCATGTGAAACCACCTAGCTTGTGAAGCCTGCCTGCCTGCCTGCCTGCCTGCCTCGTGAAGCCTGCCTGCTCCGAAGGCGCCAAGAAATTAGCCTAAGCCATCTTAACTCTCTTAGAATCTTGGAAATGAAAAGAAGGAAAGTCCAGACCGCCTTGACTGCTGCGCCATCCTTTCTCCTGTCTATGCCCTCTTGCCCTCCCCTCATCTGTTCGCGTTCAGCATGTGTCAGTCTGGCTAATCAATTGGTTGGCCTCAAGCAGCTCTGGTGCGCAGTGTGGTAACGCACAGGCAGGAAGAAGGTGTTCGTTCATAGGGGGAAGAGAGTGTGTAGGGGTGGACGATGGGAAGGTGCAGACGCCTAACTACGCCCTTTATGCCCTTTATATACCGCGTGATACGCAATTACACTTATTCACTTTTCGCATTCCTGCCGGGACCTCGGTCTTGTAACTTCGGGGCAGTGGTCTGTGGAGGATTGTGCGCGCTGTTGGGGAGCGATGTTCGTGTCTCTGGCGCGTGTCTGCATAGAGCTGACTGTGCTGCATGGCCCTCCCCGGAAGGGAAGTGTCACGCAGCCAAAGGTGGGGTGCAACGCTTCAGGCTGGAAACAGAGCAGAGAGAAGCCCCCGCAGCTAGCGGCTATCAGACAGCACGTGCCTTGCGGCATCGTTCTGTACACCAGCAGCGTCGCGCGGTTCGACCCGATTGCGCTTTTGCTCTTTTTGCTGCAAGGGATGGTGTTTCTTTTGTGTGTACAATGAATGTCAAGGGCAGAATCAGATTACCGAGCTTTGTACACACAGAGTTCGGCCAGATTGCACTTTTGTTTTTGCTGCAAACACAATGGTTTTTTCCTCTATTCGTAGGAAGTCAATTAGAATACCAGCTGTGTACACAGAGTTACAAGCTCAAGGCCTGTTTCCGTCTGGCTTCTATGCGCATAAAGATGAGTTGCCCAGCCAAGTGCTGATATTTTGTTTTAACACAGCGTGGATTTCCCATCTGCCAAAAAAATACAACACTCACTCCTCCCTTCCCATCAGCCAGAGTCTCGGGCTGTAGGCCATCCTTGTAACCCCTTAAGCAAAAAAATACATCACTCGCTCCTCCCTTAGATGGGGAAGAGGTGATGGGGCCTGCAGACTCACCAAAAGTATTGCTCAGATATATAATGGGCGACGTGTTTGATACCTGTTTGTAGTTTCTTTCAATCTGAGGTTCACATCTAGGCTTAATAGACCACCTCATTCAATCCTTTTATAAGGCCAATCTTTGGCGACAGGGGCTTTCAAAAGCTTCATCATGATAACTGAGTTTGTTATCCAATACACTGGTCTTTTAATTCTCCAAGACGTTTGCTAAAATGACTTTACTTGGCATTATTAATAAATGGAACTCAATATTACGGGCAGGCGGCCAACGAATTCACGTTGCCGACTATGTTTACAAAAGCACAACACCTAATTTCCTTTGTTCAAGGCCACTTCTCCACATCCCAATCACTTTGATTAAATCTAACAAGATGCGAAAATTCATTTCTTTGTCAGATCAAATCGCCGTCACTACAAAGTATGATACTTTAAGTATCAGACTCAACACAACGAATTTCCCTGCAATTGTGACCCGAGCTTAACCTTCCGACATAAAACCATTCCAGTTTAGCTACAAGAATGAGCCGTCAAGCCCAGCTATGAGCTTTGCGCTGCTGAGGGTGGGTCTGCTGTTTTGAGGGGCAGGGAGGCTTTCATGGGAAGCAATTTATCATGCCTGCGCACAAGCTGTGAAGTATATAAAAGGAATTGTTAGCAATTATTCTGCCACCAAAATCTTTGTTTGCCACCAACTTAAATATCACGTACCTGAGCAAACCCCCTGAGTGCTACTAAGATGTGCAAAAGTTCCATCTTTACCATCAGCTGATCAGCGCCTCATTCATGTTTGCCCATTAGTGTGTTCAGAGCGCAAGAGTTATACTAGCCTTTAAGTCATTAGGTATCAATCTCAATTACGTAAAACCGCTTTGCGGCACTCACACTCACCGTCAGCCCGCCCGGCGCGTCCCCTTGCAATGCACTAGTAAAGCGCACAAAGCGCAACTCCTTTGCAGCATGTAGGGCATGGGCGACTGCCTTGTCAGCGTGCACGCTGGCCCATGCTTGGGGCACAGATGTGAGTTCAAGGTAACGCAGATTGGGCCTGCATTGAGCGCACGCACAAGCTTGTGAGCCCAGTTTGTAATGAGCCACACGTTTTGGAACTAGGTAAGGTGCATAACATGTATATTTTTTACATATTAAAAAAACCTTGTGCTTGCGCCGCCAAAAGATGAGGCAAGGTTAATGAAAAGTTATCACACAGCACGATTAGGACAGAGGCATCAATAAGAAAGGCATGGTTATTTGTAGTTTGCAATAACCACAATCAGAGGAATTGCAGAGGTGAGGGCTTGAAAAACACACATCACACACACGCACGTGCATATACAAACACACACAAACCGCGCTGCTGCATTTTTACAGCTCAGAAGCGGTTCCACCCATAGCTTACACGTCCGACCTTCCTAAAAATTTAAACAGACTCACATGTGCTCCGCAAACATGCGAATGCCTTCATCTGTCAGCCCTGCACAGCCTCCCACTGCCAGGTGCTCCAAAGTGGCCCCAAAGGTTGAGGACACAGCAAGGAGCAGGTCCCCTGATATCAAATAGGAGATGAAGACAAGCGAGGGAGGTTTGGTTAGAGCTTAAGCCGGGATGACTGTCAGAAGAATTTCTGCCAGTACTGGCTAATCGTTACAGAGACAGCAGTTCCACGCAAATATCTATAATACAGCTAGGTCTCCTTCTACACAATATGACATTAGGTTAGATTAAAACCATGTCCGACCGATGGTCTGATGTGGCACAGTCAGGACGCTTCAACTAGATTGGTAGAGGGGGGGGGGAGTGTTGCAAGTGCCTGCAGCCGTTTCCGTCCAATGCTCGTAAGCACAATTACACCGTCTTGAGGCAGACTTTCACTATGATTTCGACAGGTACAAGGTAGACACACGTACACGGGTGCACTGTTCCATTGAGCGTTCTGCTGCTGCGATGGTAAATTACCTATGAGCACGGACGAGGAGGAGGAAGAGGGTACACTATGGAGAGCAGAGCTTTGTGTTGCCGACGGCTGGGTTGACCATTGACAGGTATGGATGGACAGGCTCTCCAGGTTCAGCAGGTGCGTCTGCACGCGTGTTGTGAATGTGCATGTGCGTATGTGCGTATGTTTTTGGTGCTTGCGTGTTTTTTGTGAGGTGTTCATGTTTCTTAAAAAGAGGATGGCGACATTGAACGTAATATTTAAAAAAACGCTCCGCGCCCACTCATCCATTAAAATTGCTGAATCAAATTGCGTGAGAATTAATGGAAGTCATGATAAATTGGTTTCATGCATTAGACAATCCGGCAAAAGTGAGGAGTCAGGAGACGGTATCAGGAACATGGCAAAGCCCCTTTTCCACCTGCCGGAAACAGGTGATTGATGAAGTGGATTTCTGGAGATCGACTGAGCAACAATGCATAGTAACAAAGGGGTTGAACCAGATTGCTATTGAACCAGATTGCTAACAGTAACAAAAGGGTTGAACCAGATTGCTATTGAACCAGATTGCTGTAAGCTTTAAGGAATTACTCACCAACAAACAAGCGTAGGATGCGAGTAGTTCTTAAATACATAAAAGGTCACCTTTTGTAGTTTTTGGAAACTTAACCCAGAATCACTAACCAAGCGCTACTCTTATGTAGTGGGGCAAGCTTCACATCAGTTAAGTACACAGCAACGCGTCTCCCAAACATTCACCTTCTTCAGGGTAGCCAGCCCTGCCCTATTCCAGTTGAAGAGACCTTGCAAGCTCAGCGTCCGCAGTTTTAAGCCTGACAAGTGGCAAAAGCAAGCTCCGTTGGAGTACAAAGACTGCAGCACGAGTACCTGGAAGCAGGGTCAGGAAAATGTGCAGTGAGAGGAAAACAGCAACGGGAGTGAGACACGCAGGAGACAGATGGGGTTGGCCAAAATTATGTCGTTGCATATACACACACCGTATGTGATGACTGCATGAAGTTTTCTTGCTAACAATACCGCATATATACTGTAAATGTGTGTATGTATGGTTCTGGCCAACCCTAGTAAGAACAAGTGGAAAGACCACATTGAGGGCGACCTACGTATCAGCAGACAGCCTCTTAAAAAAATACTGGTCCGAATTCCTCCGACACCAGCGATTATCCTGGTGACCTACCCAAGAGCTGACACTTGCTGACAGGAAAAGTGTGCAGACGCTCTCGCATAATCGAAGGAAAAGGAAAAAGGTCACTCTAGCGGCCAGCTGACGGATAACGTAATCAACCCAATGCAGTGCAGGTTGAAGGGTCAAGAACAAGACATACCACCTCCTCTGCATACTTTTATCTTACTTTGGCTGCGCATATACCTGTTTAAGACCTGGAACCTATTTAGTAAACCCATCTCGTTTCCTCCTATCAAAGCCCCTGACGGCACATGGCAAGCATCGCCACAGATAATAAAGAGCACTTCCCCTCCTAAATTTAAGCCAGGCATCAGTTGTGCTACTATTTGGTGCAATCTACGGGCAAGGGAAACAATCATTACACAGGACACACAAGTATACACACACACAAATATATATAGCTACACGCGCACACGCACACACACACACACGGGTGCACATACGCAGAGGCATACAGGTGTATACCCCCTTGACGTGCAAACAGAGCACGGCAATCTCACCCTGAGGCTGCGCATTGAAGACAGGAAGTGCAGGTGAGGCTCATAGTTGGCCCGAGAGAGTGGCACAATATTGTGGTGGGGAAGGGGGGAAGCTAGGGGGGCGGGTGCTCCTGCTCCTCCTGGGAAAGGAAAAGCATGCCACTGGGCAGGGACCTGGTGCTGACCTAAAGATGTGTGTGTGCGTGTATGTAAGTGTGTGTGTATGTATATATTTACGTGCACTTGTGTGTGTATGTATGTGTGTTATTGATGCGCATTTTGTGTGGCGCTGAAAGAAGTAGCCTGTGGGCAGCGCTAACAGCTGCGCGTAAAATGCGGAGCAGCAATAATTGGCAAAAGGAATGCAGCTAGAAATTATGACGGCTTTGGTCGAGCTTGCTGTAGGCGTAAAAAAAGGCGCAGGAACGCAGCTACAAATTGCACACTGTAATGGGGTTAGCAGACCAATCTGCTTGTGCGTCCATGTTGTGTTCATTTGATGCATGTAGTTCAGAAATTTGTGCACAGGACTGCAAGGAACAGTTGCTGGCCTACGCCTTCGCAGTTCTGACGTTATCTTAGTCATAAAAGAGCTGTCTATTCTGGGCTGCAAAGGTAGGCGTAAATTTAAAGGAAGGTGTGCTTTGTCATTTGTAATTTTAATAAGGTTTTGGTCCCACGTTTTATCTCTTAGCTGTAACTTGCAACCTTCTTGCTACCTCCTTTACTGCCAAAAAGCATAAAGGCAGCCTGCTCTGCTCAAATTTAACAAACCCCTGCGCATGAGGATGTGCCCTCCTTTCAGACTATAATCTTTTAAACAGCTGCTGATTTTAGCTAAACTTAACTAACCCCTGCGCATGAGGACGTGTTCTCCTTTTAGATTAAAATTCTCTATACAGCTGCTGATTCTAGCTATACTTAATTAACCCCCGCGCATGAGGACGTGCCTCCTTTCAGACTATAATCCTCTCAACAATTCAAGCAAATGCGGAACGTGGAATGTGGCATCCTACCTATGAGTAAGGTTGGTTAACCTTTATATGGAGTATGCACGCATTAAAGCGAGAAAACGTGCAAGTATATGGGCATACAATGATGTTACTGCTATGCGTGTAGAGATGGCCAACCCTACTAAATAAAAATGTGGTAAAAAAGGACTTAAAACGAGGCAGGCAGTAAATTAATGTCCCACATTTTGTTAAGGAAACCCCAACTCACCGAGGGGTGGTAGCTCTGGGTCTGGGTGCCCTCCGAGACCGAGGGCAGTTATCACTTCTTCTGCCTGTTTTGGTGTGTGTATATTGTATATCTGTGTATATATGTGTGTGCGCGTGTGTGTGTATGTTTGTGCGCACGTGCGCGTGTGCTTGTTAATGTGTGCACTTTCAAATTGTGAGGAAATAGCAGGTGGGGGGGTGTGACGTGGGGACGTGGGTAATGGTAACACAGTAATTCACCCTTACTCGTCAGTAAAGTGGCTTCCTTTTCTTTTTTGATGCGGGGAGTGCCAATCATTTCCTGTTGCTGTCACTGCGGCCTGCGTTGTGGCTTTCCCTCTCTTTACCTCTTCTATGTGCTGTGCCAGGTGCTGCATATGCGCCCCACCGCCACCTCCATGCTGCTGCTGCTGCTGCTGCTGCTGCTGCTGCTGCTGCTGCTGCTGGTGTTGGTGCTGCTGTAGTACCTGCTGCAGGTGAAGTAGATTCTGCTGCACCTGTTGCTGCTGCTGCTGCTGCTGGTGTTGGTGCTGCGCAGCTGCGTTCCATTCTTCCTCCTCTCCCTCTGAGCCCTCTTCACCGTCGTCGGCAAAACCACCATTGGGGCCTTCCCCATTTCCATCCACCTACATGATTGGGCGTGTGTGATTGCGTGTGCGCGTGTGTGAGTATGTATGCATGTGTGTGCGCTTGTAGATTTGTGGGGTGCTTACACGCATATCTGTGCACTTATGTGCATGTGCTTGTGTGACCTATGTCTAGAGTTGGCTAGAACCGTAGACTTGCACTGTATATGACCGTATACTTGGTGATTACCTACCAAAAATACCGTACGTACACCGTATATATGTTCGTTCTCGCCAACCCTACCCATGTCCTTAGTCAGGGAAGTTATCATGGATGCACTTAGGTTTGAGGTGCACCTAGGTTTGAGGTGATGCACTTAGGTTTGAGGTGCACTTAGGTTTGAGGTGCATCTGCAAGCAAAGTACACACCTGATCCACCATATCCATGTTGCCTCCGACCCAGCCGCCTCCTTGGCCCTCACCTCCTATGTGTGTGTGTACGTGTGTGTGTACGTGTGTGTGTTTGTGAGTGTGTGTGTGTGTGTGTGTGTGTGTGTGAGAGAGAGAGAGAGAGAGAGAGAGAGAGAGAGAGAGAGAGAGAGAGAGAGAGAGAAAGAGAGAGAGAGAGATGCATATCTAAGTATTCGATAGATTAAGAAGAAGATGTTTGATGACTGTGTGTGTTTGTGTGTGTGTGCGTGTACGTCTGCGCATATATGCATTTTGTGCACGCGCCAACTGGGTGCGTCCAGCTGCAGTCAAAGAGGGGAAACTATTAGCAGTAGACTATTAGAAGTAGACGAGATGCGGCTGTTGTGCTTCAGGGCTCGAACTCCTACCTTCCTCATTCCATCCAAGCCCACCGCCTCCATCATCCAAGTTGGGGGGAGGGTTGGGAGTAGCAGGCATGAGGGGCTGAGCAGCCACAAACCTGAGAGGGTGGGCGACCTGCAGTGCAGGAGGACACTGCTTCTAAGACATAGCACACATAATACAGGCACACACAGATGCGATCACACACACACACACACACAAACAACTACAGACCTGAGAGAGAGGGCAACCTGCAATGCAAGAGCACATACTTTTCAAGTGTACTTGATGCAAAGGTGATGAGGATTAAGCGCAGCAGACAGGAAGATCTTGGCGACTTCACACCTGAAAGGGTGAGGAGCCTGAATGTGCTCTTAAAAAAGCAGGTCGAAGTGTCACATTAGCCAGGACAAGCTGCGCACACGCACATACGCACACACGCGCACACACACACAAACACACACACACACACACACACACACAAACACACACAGGGACATTGTATCCACGGTCAGGGCAGACTGTGTGCAAAATGCTGACAGCTGTATAGACCCCTACACACAACTTCCTTTGCTTACCACAGGAAGCTTCATGCTCAACACAGAGGTATGGAGCAGAGGAGTCAGAGCAGCTAAAGAAGGCCGCGCCAATGTGTACACTCAGCAGCAATAGCACGGTTATGTATGGTGCATGCCACCCCTGGACCTGCACATTGTTCCCTTCTTGCTGTACAAGCCACTCCTTCAATTACACATCTTGTTTATTGCCGTATCTGCAACTCCTGCACCTGCACGTCTCTCACCTCTTGCGAGACAGACATGGGACACAGGCGTTGCAGCAGCCATGGGAAACCGTAGCGTTGTGTGCCCAACATGCGCAGCTCTGTCAGGTTAGTGAGGCGGCTCAGAGCTTGGCATGCAATCCTGGCAGCTGATGTAAGCTGCTGGGTTGTGATACCTGTGTGTGTTTGTGTGTGTGTGTGTGAGTGTGTGTGTGTTTGTATGTCCAAGGGCACGGTGAAAAGCGGATTTGATGTTTTATAACACGTATAGGTATCAAATTTCAAGTCGGGTCACTGTACGCAGTGGTCACCTCCAAACTCCAGCCCCCCCCTGAAATGATCGCTTGTGAGAAAGTAACAGTGAAAATCAACGCACAATGCTTATTGAGCAGAATTTCTGAAACTATCACTCTTTCTTTTTGGGTTTGCTTGCCGTTTGTCTCAAGTCATGCCCATTATGCACAGGCTCGCCCACCTGCCACCGGTGACCGGCACTTGTCAGCTGAGATCGCCAATGCAACAGAAGGTCCTGTACACAACAACCTACTCAATGATGCAGAAGGTCCTGATGCAGAAGGTCCTGTACACAACAACCTACTCAGTGATGCAGAAGGTCCTAATGCAGAAGGCCCTGTACACAAAGTGATGCAGAAGGTCCTAATGCAGAAGGCCCTGTACACAACAACCTACTCAGTGATGCAGAAGGTCCTGATGCAGAAGGCCCTGTACACAACAACCTACTCAGTGATGCAGAACATAGGCCACTTGGTTTTCCTTCTGTGGTGGACAAATTTTGCAGTACTTGGTGCCTAACCGACTGCGTGCCTTTTTTTACGTACGGTGTGAAGTAGTATTCACAGCCTGTGTCGCTTTTTATTCTCATTACGCCACCTGATTTGGCCTCTTCGTTCTACCTTTAGCCTTTATATCACTCATTTGAGCATTGAACTGTGAAGCCGGATTAGGGTGGCAGTAACTTCTTATCCAACTTACGATGTCAAAAGAGAATTTAACCTTTTCCCTACGCCACCTCTGATCACTGACCCACTTGTTAGTGTTAAGCTGCGCAGATGGGTGAGGGTGGCAATGTCTCTGTACTTGCGCATCATCATGCCTCCACCAACGACCTCCAACTCCTGAATGGCCACAAGGCAAGTGTTGGCAGTGTAAAAGGTTAAATGAACATAATTGTGCAGTTAACCATGCCTCCACCAACGACCTTCAACTCCTGAATAGCCACAAGGCAAGTGTTGGCAGTTTAAAAGGTCAGATGAACATTATTGTGCAGTTAACCATGCCTTCACCAACAACCTCCAACTCCTGAATGGCCACAAGGCAAGTGTTGGCAGTGTAAAAGGTTGGATGGACATTATTGTGCAGTTAACCATGCCTCCATTGTAGCTTCAAACTTCTTAAGGCCACAGGGCAAAGACATGGTAGCCTGGAACAAGGTTGGACAACAAAACTCATGTGCATTACCATGCTTCCACCAACAACCTTCAGCTCCTAAATGGCCACAGGACACAAATGTACGTTGTTTGAGCATTCATTTCTTACTCATTAACGTACACATCACTCAGTGCTTTATTGCATCCACCATCAACAATAAGCTCTCTACAACGCCCAAACTATGCAGATGTAATGCCCAGGCCAAAACAGCATCATTCGCAGATATTGAAGTTGGTATGGTGGACTCTGTTCAAGAATGCCCCCAACGCAGACTTTTCAGCTCTCTGCAAGACGAAAAAGGCTACGAGAACCACTTGGCCGGGTACAGCTGTACCTTAATGTACACACACACACATACTTATGACAGGTGGGCTTCAAACAGCTCTCACAGCGGTCAAAGGACGGCAAGGAAATGCTATGCATTGCGGAACGGCAATGTGTTAGCGTTTTATCCCAAGCATGGTTCATTTAGTCAATATGTGCCTCCACCAGGTGCCTTATAATTTGTTCTGCGTAACATTCTTAAAAGGTTACGGCACTTGCCCCCTTGGAAAATACCAAGCACACGAATAAAAGACAACCAATAAGTACCTCAGCACAGGCAAACATTCCCATACATTTTGTAGCGTGCAGAATGCAGTCTTATGCAATAACTGAGACCAATGAAGTGAAGTGGCAGAGACAACGATCCCAGCCATTTGTGAGCCTTCATGCAAGGAATGGGTGCAAGCACATTGCATATTGCCCTCTAGTAATGGAAACGCGCTAAAGCAATGATAGTTGACAGGAAGCCTTGATACAACAATACATTGATGTGACTGTGCATCGCCTTTTATTTGAAGGTGGATAGGTACCGTACGTACGTGCATTCGCCGACCCCCCTTAAATAATATGATCATTGCCCAACCAGAACCCAGTAGAATCCCTGCAAAATCTAAAATATTACGTGCAATGCTTATTTTACAAGAATTAATTTGATCACCGCCTCCCCCAAAAACGTCAATTAGGGGCGATGATGCTCTTTACGTTCACCAGGTAAGGAATTGCCATCGCATCCTGGCAAGAGGGCCTCTACAGCTTACTTCCATCTGAAAAGGCCCACTTACTCCTACCCACCTTGTTTTGCAATGACAAGTCAGGCCCTTCAGCGTCCTCGCACCCATTATAGGACTCAGGATCCTTGCACACTATAAAATATAAACCTCAGCGCGCTACCTAGGTGCCTGAGGGAGCCAGGCTGCGCCGATGCCCATCACACAGCAACCACACGGCTGATGACACAAGGGACCTTAAGCACACACACATGCACACATGCACGTACACACACACATGCACATACATGCATGTACACACACATGCACATACATGCACGTACACACACACATACACACACATGCACGTACACACACCTCCACTTTGAGAGGGCACCCCCCAAATGTCCGTGCAGAAGCGACCGGCTCACAATTTTCACGCAACCCAGTGCCTGAGAATGGTACACTCTGCAAATATCATTTTGTGTGTGTATATGTATGTAATGCATGTACAGGGGCTCAAAAAAGTTGAATGCGTGCATAAATATGTAACTGTGGTGGCATACCACAGAAGCAACCCTTAAGCTGCAAACCTGTGTGTGTGTGCCCTTTCTAACATTGGCCTGTAAAACCATCGTAACTGACCATGGCATTTCGCTATGTGTGCTTTCACAGACCTTTGCGCTGAAATTTCTGTACGTACACCCCATCAGTCTATGGACAGCCCTATGAACGTGCCTGCATGCGCAGGGTGCGCAGATTGGGACGCACAAGGCACAGGCCGCGAATGATGGTGTCACCTGCAGAAATGAGTTCATTTGTATACATGTGTTTATACGTCTATGTCTATGTGCCTGCATCTGCACCTGTGTATGTCTTTGCATGTAAACATATACACGTTGGTGTGTGTGTGTAGGTGTGTATATTTGTATGCATGTGTATATATGCGCATGTGTATGTGTATGTGTATTTGAATACTCATGTGTATGTGTTTGTGTATACGTGTTTGCTTGTGTGTGTGCGTGTGTGTGTGAGTGTGTGTGTGTGAGTGAGTGTGTGAGTGCATGTGCATGCGCACGCTACTGTACTGCCTTTTGTACTCATGCTCAGTTTTGCACTCAGACTTTTGCAGGCGTAAGCAGAAGCGATGCTGCTATGGAGGGAGGAGGCAGACGAGCTCTCGTTTTCACACTGCTGCTGTGTAAGCTGGACGGCATTGATTCCCCTTCTTTCCCTCACGAGTGCCTTGAGTGTATGTAAGAAAAAATAATGTTTAAGCCTTTCAAAATCATGCCTAGATGGTATGCTTGATATCAGTGGTCCATGTTAGGCAAGGCAGCAAGCTCTCTCTGCACTCGCAAAGCACAATCAGGCTGAGAAACCGTCCCAATACACATGTAATGGCCTCGAATACTTTGCCATACACATGAAAAAGTGAGATGACTGAGCCAGGCCTGAGCAACTCTCCTTCTGTCTGTTTCTTCTAGTGGAGGGATCATCAGCATACCCTACAATGACCTCATCCAAGCAGCATTGGCTTGCACAATGATTAGCCTCGATGAGACTTATCTACTTTAAAAAGACGGCACACCTATGGGTTTAATGCCTTGTTCTATTAGGTGGCACGAAGATGTCCAAGGCAGACAGTGGGGAAGGCTTGCAGCAATCAATGAAGACATTGAACTTCAGGTACGCACCTGAGGGTTCAAACACCTTATTCTGTTTGGTGGCGGCGATGTCCAGGGCAGACAGGTGGGGAAGGCTTGCAGCCAGCTGGATGATGAGATCTGGAGAGATCTGATCACTGTGTGTGAGGCTGAGGGACCTTATTTCTGCAAGCACATAAAAACAACACAATTAGGTTTGCGGCAAATCCTGGAGGTTGGATTGACGTGCACCTGCAGGCAAATTCTGGGCCTAAAACCCAGGATGCAAGGGGCGTGTTGTTTGTTGTTCCTGGTATCTCCTGATGGGCGGTGAGATTACCTAAATTAGATGCCCATTAAAGATTTCGAGTTCAATTTATATCTCCAATCTCAGTGTCCAAAATTCAGGTTCAAGTGTAAAGTTCAAGCCTGATGCTGCTCAGACAGGCCTCCTAAAGTTGGCATACTCTTTTTGTGGCTGGCAGAAAAAATGTACAACAGAAAGCAAAAGCGGATGCATGCACACTCCTGCGCGTAAGGGCCAAAGTCCGTAGAGGTTTCTGATGACTGTCTTTCATTGCGTGTGCTTTTGTGGGCTGTACCTTTGCGCCATTGTCGCACGGGCACCCCCCCCCCCCCCCACACACACACAGACATACATACACGCACACGCACACGCACACACACATACACACACAGAGATACTCACACCTACCTGACAGGTGCATGATGGACAGGGCAAGCGGCATGGAGTAGCAGCCTGCTATGTGCAAGGACTGTAGGCGGGTGAGGGCACGGAGAGACATCTCAGCCCAGTTGTTGGGGTGTCCGTGCATGCTGAGTTGCAGGGACTGGAGGGCTGTGAGGCGGGCTATGCTGGCCTGCCAAACCTGCAAAGCAATGGGACAGCACCATAGGGTTTACCACACAGGCATCAGGAGCTTGTGACATTATTGCTGAGTAGGATTACCACACAGGCATCAGGAGCTTTGACATTATTGCTGAGTAGCAGGGACGGGAGGGCTGTGAGGCGGGCTGTGCGGGCCTGCCATGTTTGAAGAAAAACACACCGTTGTAAGACTTCACCACGTATCCAACACGAGCATATAACGTTACATACATACACACATACATGCATGAACACGTACAACGTTACATACATACACACATACATGTATGCACACATACACATACTCACACACACACCTGCGGGGACAGCACCAAGTCCTCTGTACGAGCTGTACTCCCAGCCGCCCAGCACACTGCCAAGTCCTGCAGCCTCGTGCAGCACCCTATGCCGTGCTCAGCATCCGTTGCGGTGATGCGGTTGTTGGCTAGACGCAGGCTGGTGAGAGCAGTCAGGGCTGGAAGGGTGCTGCATTGGTCAAGAACAGGCAGTCCTGTGAAGGCGACCTGTGTGCGTTTGTGCGTGTGCGTGTGCGTGTGCGTGTGCGTGTGCGTGTGCGTGTGCGTGTGCGTGTGCGTGTGCGTGTGTGTGTGTGTGTGTATGTGTGTGTGTGTGCGTGCGTTTGTGTACGTGTGTGCAGACTATGCATGACGGCAAATATGATTGCCCTGGTTGAAAGTATGAGCGCTTGCCAATGTATGAGAATGCAAGGACGGACGGCTTTGCACCCGTGACCTGTCGTGCAATATGTTGATGCAACCTGGCAAAATTAGGGAGCAAGGGGTTAATTTGCTCATGTGTCTGTGAATGAACAAAAGCAGTGCCTGTAATTGAACAAAACGTCTGCACACCTGTGGCCTGCCGTGCATTATATCAAGAAACATGGTACATTTAAGCAAAGCAAAAAAGCAATTGTGTACCTTCGAGTGCAAGGATTCACCAGAAGTCCTGTGTAATTATGCGTACAAGAGTTGATGGTGGCATACCTTGGTTGGGAGTGGTCGGCGGCTGGGTGTATCGGTGGAGCAGAGGACTGGAGCCATGCTCAAGTCCAGAGATTGCAGGTGTTTCAGGGTGGCCAGCACACGCAGGAGCTGGGCAGTGGCAGCCAGGCTGCGTGGACATGTGAGATTTTGCATGCTGAAGCTGAGAAATAAGCACACAAGGGGTCCTTATCAGGGTGGACGCACACACGGATGGATGAACAGACAGGCACAAAGCGCATTTGTGTAAAGCCATTAAAAATGTATGTTTACAACAGCATATGCGACTGTATGTTTCCGCTACGCAAGACAGTTCACTAATACCTAATACTACTATAGTGCAATTAAGTTTAATTGCAGTGTTTGATCTTGCATTGCATCTCACGCCTCACACAAATCAGCGGTACTAGGGAGTCGCTTCTGCTTGCTTTTTGGTGTGGCAGGACAGCTGCAGCAATTTCTTAACCAGCGACGCACATGGAATTTGGTTAATCCCAGGGATGTGTCATACAAATATTCGTACAATACGCTGTATCGTCTTTAACGCGTATTTTACCGTATTGAACAAGTTGGGCCGTATTACACGATTGCAAAATTTGCCAAGATTTGACGGATTTTGGCCTTTTTAAGGCGATTCCAGCCCCAAAAACAGCCCTTCAGCGAGCTTATCATGCTATTATATAATGCATATTACCATATAATATATCGGGAAAGAACTGGGAGCGTCTTGGGTGGTTTTGGGGCGAATCGGGTACATTTTGGGTCAAAATCTGCACTCCCAAAATTGCTTAAAATACGATCGTATTATACTGTATTTCGTATTTATACGTAATTTACCGTATTGAAGGTCCCTAATAACCGTATGACACATCCCTGGTTAATTGCCTATCTTTCAGTTGCTTTGTGTGTTCTTTCAGTTAAAACGTTAGTTAGACATAGCTAAATTTCAGGTTTGCAGAAAGCACTAGAATTCTATTGTTTTTGGGTTTTCTAGTTTACTTAAAGGGAGGGGCTGCAGCAACGGCACGCTGTATTTTGGTTGGCGGTGATGAAGTATGGGTTTGACCAACACTTCCGCAATCAGTAGCTTCACTGACTCCACATTCATTTAGTTGGACAGATTAACAGCTAAAACTGGCCAGGACCGTACGTACGTGTATGAATATATATATGGACTTTTTTTGCTTAAAATACCGTATGCCTGCACACCATTGATTTTTATAAATGTATGGTTGGTGGCCAACCCTGAATAAAGCTATTTGACTTGAGAAAAGGGGGTACAGCAAAAGCATTGTTTGCTTTGGGTTGACAGCGCTTGGTGTGCACGTGTGCACAGAACTCTCGGTTGCCTAAGCAATATCCCTCCCTCGCAATAGCTTTTGCTGATCCAACTACTCATCTGGTGGGTTGAAGCACCTGGTTGGATGGTAGGGCCTGGTGTGCGTGGCTGGGTTAGGTGCTGATGTAGCAGGCCCCTTTCCTTGCATAAACTTTTGCTGGCCCAACCACTCATCTGGTCGGCTGACGCACCTGGTTGGATGGTAGGGCCTGGTGTGCGTGGCTGGGTTAGGTGCTGATGTAGCAGGCCCCTTTCCTTGCATACACTTTTGCTGGCCCAACCACTCATCTGGTCGGCTGACGCACCTGGTTGGATGGTAGCGCCTGGTGTGCGTGGCTGGGTTAGGTGCTGATGTAGCAGGCCCCTTTCCTTGCATAAACTTTTGCTGGCCCAACCACTCATCTGGTCGGCTGACGCACCTGGTTGGATGGTAGGGCCTGGTGTGCATGGCTGGGTTAAGTGCTGATGTAGCAGGCCCCTTTCCTTGCATAAACTTTCGCTGGCCCAACCACTCATTTGGTCGGCTGACGCACCTGGTTGGCTGGCAGGCACAGGTGTGTGTGGCTGGGTCAGGTGCTGTGCCAGGCCCGAGGATGGTGGTGATGGCGTCAGGGTGCAGAGGAGGACACACATGCACAAAGGGGGCAGCCCGCAGCTCAAAAGCGGAGTCTGTGAGGAGGCTGGGAGGAGGAGCAGCAACGCGGCGGTGTGTGCCGAAAGCACCTGCACGTGTGTTGACAACGTGCATCGGATTATGCACGAGGCCGTAGCTATTAAGTGGCAGAGTTTACAGGCATTCGATACTGTTAAAACTCCTGCTCATGATGTTGCCTAGCAGGTCTGGTGGGGCAGTATATAATTTGGCCACCCTTATGGATGAAACTGGTTGGGGAATACAATATGCTCTGTGGCGGTCTGCGTACTCGATCCTAGGCTGACAGCGAACGTGCGCTTACTAAACGAGAGCCTTATTTGTGTCAAAGCTTGTAACAAACATTTTTCCATTACAACATTTTGTATTTTGTGTGAGCAGTCGTAAGTTCTGCGCATGCATGCATTGTGCACGTTATTGTAGGAACGGAGCAAACTGATCCAACCTGCTCACTAACCATCCTCGGTCCATTGCAGGCACATATTTTAATCTAGATCAGACACGTATCTCAGTTTATACAGTACATCTGTTCAACTCTTGCCAACCGTAGCCACTACCACTGAAGCACCTGGCCGGACCCATAAGAGCTCACCTGTGTGTGGGTTGAGGTCCAAAGGGTACACGCCACCCAGGTCAAGCGCTCGTAAGCAGACCATGACAGGCAGGACAGAGAGAAGGTCGCTCACTACCAGGGAGCACCCTTTCAGCTGTAGACTCATTAACTGAGGGGGTAAGGTCCGCAGGAAGCCTGGGGGCAGGGCCTGCACGGGTTAGGGTTGGGGTTTAGGGTTTTATGGTTTAGGGTTAAGGTTAGGGTTAGGGTTAGGGTTGGGGTTTAAGGTCTTATGGTTTAGGGTTAAGGTTAGGGTTAGGGTTAGGGTTAGGGTTTAGGGTTAGGGTTAGGGTGGTATTTACATCTTGAATTTAATCACTTGCAATCGCGACTATAGGTTAGATCATATCCTTAAGAAATAGCACATAACCACATAAGTGGTGGACCTGCTCTGTACGTTCATTCAGGAGAAAAAGGTCATGCCCTTCCATGACTCAGTCTGGCTAGGCGTCAGCAAAGAGCCTGCCTGTATGACACCATGTAGCATGAGGAGGGCAGACCAAAAGTGTATGCATACACGCCGCGAACGATTGTACATTTCAAGATTTCCCTGCCAAACACACCATTGATGCACTCTACTTGCACACACGGTTCTGGTCAACCCTGAGCACGAGAGGGGACCGAGTGAGATAGGACATGCATGCGGAAAAGAGTGAGAAGGGACGTGCATGCCAAAAAGAGTGAGAAAGGAGATGCGTGTGCCCGAGTTAGGGATTGTGATCCACGCAGGATGTGTTGCCTTATGCAAGGACCTAGTTGGTGCCATGAAGTCTTGAGATGCCTTATGCAAGGACCTATTTGGTGCCTCTAAGTCTTGAGATGCCTTGATAAGTGCCGTGATGAAGCCTTGAAATGCGTTGATGAGATGCGTTTGGTGCCATGAAGTCTTGAAATTCGTTGATGAGAGGCGTGATGAGGCCTTGAGGTGCCTTGATGAGATGCGTTTGGTGCCATGGAGTCTTGAGATGGCTTGATGAGAGGTGTTGTAGTGCCTTTAAGTCTTGAGATGCCTTGATGAGAGCCGTGATGAAGCCTTGGAATGCGATGATGAGATACGTTTGGTGCCTTTAAGTCTTGAGATGCCATGGATGCCTTGGAAGTTTTGAGAGTTGCGTGGGTCTTGTCTGCATAGGATTGGCTGCGTAACCATGAAGCACAATAGCATAACAACAATTTCTTTCAGCAGTACTTAGTCATTGGACAGGTTTGGGTTGAATACCTTGTCCAGCAAGGCACTAACGGAGAAGCCTTTGGCAGGGGCCATCTGAAATATAAGTATCACAGGCATCAACTGTGGGCAGAATCAATGGCAAAGGACCCGGCTTGCCGGATCAGCTAACAGGAGGGCACACATGCGTACACGAGCGCGCACACGCACACGCACATACACACATACACATGTGCACACACATACCTGTCCTTCCAGGTTCAGCGCAGAGAGGTTTGGGAACTGGCAATGCAACGTCGAGCCCGGCTGCACAGGGCCCGTAACCGACAAAGGAGTGAGGAATGTAGCCGAGCCATCGAACTTTGAACGAGCGATCGGCATGTCCAGTTTCACAATGCTGGGCCAGGGGGAAGAAAGAGCGGCAATGTCGCAGGCCCTGGGCTTGAGTTGCTGCATATAGTTCTTGAGGGAGGACCTCCAGGAGGAGCACACACTGCAGGTTGGGTGAAACAAAAGGGGATTCAGAGGAGGTTGTGTCTCTACGTGTGCTGAGCATCTGAAGAGTTCCATCTCCTCTCCTTCTTGCACACTTCTTGCACACTTTTTGCACACTTCTTGCACACACATGCATGCACATACACACACGCCTTTGATACAACTTGTATTCCCGGCAATGCCCAATTGCCTGCATGTGCAATACTTTTATGAGACGCAACACTGCACACACACATACATACAAGAACACACATGCACACTCACACACAAACAAACGCACACACACACACACACACACATACACACACACACACACAAACACACACACAGGTACACACACATACCTTGACAGTGAACAGTACAGTGACGAGCTACTGGAGTCTCCTTCCAGAAGGATTGCAACAATGTTCCCAAGAATGTCCTGTGGAATGCGTGTTTGTGTGTATGAGTGTTTCCAATGTTGCCATCCCTTTGTTGTGTGTACGCATGTGTGTGTATATATATGTGTGTGTGCGCGCGCGTGCGTGCGTGTGCGAGTGTGTGTTTGTGTGTGTGTACAAGTGTGTGTGAGTGTGAGTATGTGTGTGTGTGTGAGTGTGAGTATGTGTGTGTGTGTGTGCATGTGCGTGTGTGTGTGTGCACGCGTGTGTGCGCGTGTATGTGTATGTGTGTGTGTGTGTGTATGTGTGTGTGTGTGTGTGTGTGTGTGCGTGGATGTGTGGGTGTGTGGGTGTGCGTATGTGTGTGTGTGTGTGCGTATGTGTGTGAGACAGTGTGTGTGAGAGAGTGTGTGTGTTTGAAAGAGAGTGTGTGTGCGTGTGCGCCATTGCGTGCACGCAGACGCGCATGTGAGCGCAGCTTTTGCTAACCTGAGGGAGTTCATAGCTCCACTTATGCTCAGAAGCATCCATGATATCCATTAAATTATGTTCTAGCAATTGACATCCTCAATCTTGCTGAGTCAGTGAATTAAAAAATGTTGCTTCAGTCTCCATATCTGCCATCCTTTTGCTGTCCAACATCATGTTATTTTCAGAGAATTAACAGGACAGCTGCCAGGCCGGTAAGATGCAACCAACAAGGCCTAGTTAGCAACAATTATGCCGCTACACTTGGGACCAGAGTCCAGAGGAGAAGAAGGGGGGCCTCTGCATGCAAGGCAGCTCGCTCGCAAGGTGGGGGAAAGAAATGGGTTGGATCTTAGAGCTTTACAAGTAACTAGCGATTGCATACACACACATGCACACACACACACACACACACACTCACACACACACACACACACACACACATACACACACACACACACACATACACACACACAAACACACACACACACACACACACACACACACACACACGTGCACACATATCACACACACCCGAATGCACTGCAACCTAACATTCGCTGCAACCTACCAAAATAAGCTACCGTTGCACACAGAGGCGTATGTGTCTTTGCTCACGGAGGCTGAGGAAGCTGAGGACTGGATTAAAACTTTGGAGCTGCTCTCGGAAGTGGGGGTATGTTAATGCGAATGTGTGTAGTGTGTTTGTATGCATGTGCATGTGCAGGTGTGTTCGCGTGTGTGTGTGGGGAGGGGTGGGGGAGGGCATGCGTGTGTGCTTCTGAAATTCTGGTGACCAATTTGCATTTGGGTGTTGCATACGTGTGTTTATGTAGGTGAAGGGAAGGCAGATGGGTGAGGGAGGGGGTGGGGCCTGGGAGGAGGGCAATTCCAAACTGACATGGCAAAGCTTAACATATTTGAGTTACCATAGATGAAGCTGAAAGTCTGTGACGAGGGGACAGGCTTAAAATTTGACACACTTGCAGACCAAAGCTATTTTGCTGCCCCCGAGCATGACTAGCCCAACCTTTCTGCGCTTCCACTTTTATGTTAGCACTTGAATTTTTGTTAGCACTTGAGCAGCTCAAAGCCTTTTCAGAGATCCACTTTTCAGGATCTTTAAATTGCGTTGACCTTTACTTGCAGGTGCTGGAGATACAACTCCCACCAGACGCAAAGGAAGTGGCTGTTCGTACCTTGGCAAGAGGTGCGTCGTCGTGAAGGTTTAAGAGACAGGGTAAATGTTATTTGCACATAACTTGTGATGACGATATCAACAGCTTCCAGGTTGCCGTCTGGTACTGTGCTGGACTGGACAAGTTTGCAGCCTAGGTACTTAGCACAAAATGCACATGTAACGAGCCACCCCATTTTGGATTTTACTTTCTTTGAATTGTGCCAGAAATGCACAACAAACATGCACAAAACCTGCCCTTGCTAAAACAGGAGGTCAAGCGCGCAGATCAGCGGATTTGCTGTCAAAGATGCTTGAAGCGGATGGCCAGCCGGCTGCTGAAACCATCCTTGCTGTCCTGCAGGCTTGGGCTGTCGCCAAAGAGGCAGGGGAAGCTAAGGCCTTGCTGCAGGTGCGATAGGAAAATTAGTTACTACATTTCTATGTGTTCATCTTTTCACTTGTTTTAATTGTCCAGGCCGGCAGTCGGCTGTCCCTATGAACAATCCCCCCACACCAGTCTCACTTCTCACTTAGCTCTCCACCCAATTCAAAGCCCCCTATGCCTCATCTGAATGCAAAATACTTAAGTTTGTTTTAACACTGACAATTACTGGAAACTTGGCGTTCTGGGGGGCTGTGTGGGGCCCGGTGCGTATTTTGCACCCACTTTGGCAGGGAAAAGGTGCATCTCTGAAGTTGCCCCGATCGAGCTCTGCTTCAAGATGTAAGCATTTTAAATGTTAAATAACACTGTTTCGCCAGCGAGTGGGAGGCACTCACATTTGCACGAGGGACACAGGGGGAAAAGACAATTTTCTCCATACCTGCTGCGAGTTTCAGCCCAGTTTTTGTTACCAAAGTTGCGGGGTTAGTATAAAACTTAAATGGGTCCAGTCGGTGGCCTGGTCGGAATTTGCAATTTTGGCTAAAACTGTTTTGGCCCCATTTCACACCCTCACTTTTACACCAGAGTTGCGGGGTGAATTATCCCCTTACAAACTTATAAATAATTTTCTAGCTACCCAACTGGGTCTCTTTGCCTGCTTTTTTTATAGATGTGAAGAAAACATTTCGCATGTAGCTAATCAACGCATGTCTCAGGTCTGAAAACGGCGCAGGGGTTACAGAAATATGGTGACTCAAAAGTTAAATGGGACTCTTTGGCTTGCAAAGGGGTGGACTGTTCATGGAGACAGCCAGTGCTTATGCTACTCGTGTCGTTTGTCCGTCTTTTTGTCTTTCTCTTTTCTCTTTCTTCTGTATTATGATCTCAGGAACCTGAGGGCCTCCTAGCAGCGTGTAAATTTGTGAGTTCCTTACACCAATAGAATGTAAATATCCTCAAGAGGAGTAAAAGAGAAAGGGCAAGGACATCCAGAATTACCTGGTACTCCGAGACATATCGTGCCGCAATAGAAACATCGATAAAAATCTAAATGTGTCGTGCAGCTTTTGAAACTCATCAGTATATCGCCCATCAGTCTTACACAAGGCCTTCATTTCTGTCTTGCTCAATAAAAAATGATTGACGTATGCAGCATAGTATGCCGATCTGTTTAAGGAACGATGCTTCATAATAAAGCTCCATTTGTGTCCCTCTTACTACGCAGACCGCTTGCATGCCTCTTTTCTAGTTGCTTGGCCCACAGCAGATTTAGAAATTCCGGACACTGTTGCCTTGATTGATTGAAGAATCGAATTCGCAACATCGCAGTTCATTCGTATGCCTGCAAGTAGGTTCTTGAGCAGCGGCAGCCATCAGGCACGACAGATGCAGCAGCTCTTGGGCGTGCCCGAAACTCGGTCGTGCGAGTACTAGCGGCCAGCGGACACGCTGTTGAAGCAGCAGAGCAAATTGATGCATACCTAAAGCTGCAAGGGCAGGACTTGCCTACCCTGCTCCAATATGACACGGTAAGTTGCCGCATTACAATATTATTTTTGCTTGCCTTTGAATGCTTTGCCTGAAGCTCTGAAGTACATCATTTGCGCGACTGTTATTACAGAATGTCTGTACTTCCTCTCTGCTCCACCTATGTAGCTCAAGTCCATCCTGTACCCTGCAGTGACAAAGTCAAGTCGCAAAATTGCTCACATTGCAGTACAACCTCGTCGTTAATAAGCTGATGAAGTTGGGAGAGGGCGCGCGAGCGGATGAACTCTTAGAAAGCAGAGACTACTTGCAAGAATAGGGTCGCTTTACCCTGCTAGATTTTAGATGGGTTGGTGTCATACCTAGCTCAGGTCCCCACAGTCTCCGTCTGCTTCTGGAAGCCATAGTGCTCACAAAATGGGGTGCCTGCAAAGCTTTTTTAGGGGCTTGTTAAGGTTACATCGCTGTATCATTTTGCCAATAACAGCCATGCTGGCCGTGCTGTGCTCCTGCCTGGCCACACAATTTCAAGGTCTTCTTTTATTTTTTCGGAATTCGTTTTACGTCGTAATGTGCTTTATGGCTGAATAGACGAAGTGTTGAAACCATCTTTTATACCTTCCCTCCCGCTCCCAACGACATTGTAAATTATTCAAACAGTCGTATAATACAAAGATTATCGTACGAAATAGGAAAGGCGTGAAATCCATTATAAGGCCGTCGAACAACAAATATGGCGCTCACAGGGGAGGGCAAAGTGCCACCAGGAATCAGCCGTTTGGCCACGGATCAGAGTTTGGAGCTGAGCTCTGTGGAGGCAGCACATGTGAGCAAAGACAGCTCCTGTTTATAATCGCTGGCACACACACACACACACATACACACACACAGACACACACGCACGCACTCACGCACACTCACACACAC
>Ga0307945_1000523_pt1:0-22500 | contig 26610 bp, 29 predicted proteins | sample OrgLakmetagen228_FD_201818 | JGI IMG/M metagenome (GOLD analysis project Ga0307945, IMG submission 201818) | Saline water microbial communities from Organic Lake, Antarctica - #228 | ecosystem: Environmental > Aquatic > Non-marine Saline and Alkaline > Saline | place: Antarctica: Organic...
ATCTGGCATCGGCATCTCGTAAATCTGCCCCTTCGGTCCCATAACAACAACACGATGCCACTCAGGGTCTTTACCAGGAGGCATTATAATGTTCTGGAGGCTGGGGGGACAATTTGGTGGTGGTTGGAGGGTGGTTGGTGCAAGCCAGGGTACCCCCCAAAATAGCAAAAATACGTTTACGTATTATACGCGTATTGCATATCAATAGCGTATTATACCGTATGGGACGTCTCAGAAGTCCGTATGACCCATCCCTGGGGCTTACAGTTCGACGAATTTTAATTAGCTCACAAACAGCATTTTTAGGGTTCGTTAAAGTTAAAATGCGTGAAAGTTTGCGAACCCGAACCTTTGACTGAACCCCGAACAGAACAGCCCTGATACACAAAAAATATATATATATATATATATATTTAACCTTATACACACGCACATACACACACAGGCAAGGCGCTGCCCCGGCTGTTCAGCTCCTGCCGCAAGCTTTCCTCCCTCCACCTCAGCAACCTGCCTGGCCTCAACTGGTCACCCTGCTTTCACCAGGCTGCGTCAGGCGCGTGGGGCGACCTGAACCTCAGCAAGCTACACGTGCGGGGTGTGAACCTGGGCGAGGATTTTCGCCTCATCATAGCCAAGCTCCCTCACCTGTTAGAGCTGGAGATAGACGGGCCCGCACGCAACCTCAAGGCTGCGTCGCTGTGCTGGTGCGTGGTGGCCTGCACACACGTCGTTCATCTCGCACGTGCACGCAACGCGTGTAACACGTGCGCACTCAGTACTCTCCGACACGCCTTAAAAATAGGCTTACGGTGTGATATTCACGTTGTGTACTCAATTGCATGTTCCTTTTTCCGTCAGCAACTTGCTCTGTGCTCTGTTGTCGGTGTGGGGGCTGCTCCTTTTATTTGCTATCTGCAGCACTGTGGCACTACAGCTCATACATTCTGCTACACATGCACATACGCATACACGCACGCACACACACACGCATATACACACAGTCCCAAGCTGCGCCGCGTCAGCTACCAAGTGTCCTCTAGGCCAATGCTGGAGGAGGGCCTTGGCGCACTGACAGACATGAAGGAGCTGCGACAGCTGGAGCTTGTAATCAAGAACTTCATGCTGTGCGCGGACCAGCTGCGTGTCATTGGTGTGTGTATGTGTATGTTTGTGTGTGGTGGTTTTTTTGTTGTGTGTGTGTGCCTTTCAGTGTGAGTCTGCTGGAGGTAGTTGTGAGATTTCACGCTGTGTGCAGGCCAGTTGCGCGCTCCTGGTGAATGATGGTGAGTGCGTGGTTGCGTGAATCTTTGCAAACATGTGTGTGTGTGTGTGTGTGTATGTGTGTGAGTTCACGAGCAAGTTGTTGTGTGCTGTGTTGTATGTGCAAGCAGTAGATGCAGACCACCACCAGGATGTTATGTATCAAAGCATAAATAGTGTGTCTTCAGCTGCAGGGAACACCTGCCTAAAACGTGGTCCCAAAGCAAAGAGGGGATGAGTGAACACGGGGAAAATGCAACCTGTTGGTCTTTTGTATGGTGTGCACGCACACACTCACACATGTACACACTCAATACACACCCACACATGTACACACACAGGCACACAGGCACACACACACACACACGTGTACACACACAGGTCTACTCACATACACACACGTATACACACAGGCATGCTGCCCCTGTACGAGCTGCGCCTTGACAGCTTCATCCACCAGCAGCAGCCCACCCTGAGCCGCAGTAGCTACAGTCACGTGGACAACGAGGGCGTCAAGGCATTGGTGGACAGCATCTGCCAACGGTGGTGTGCCATCCTCTCTGGTGGGTGGCTCTGACGTGTCCAAAACGTTAGCATTGATGTTTGAGTTATCCGCCACGTTCAGGGTGCACGGTCAGGTGTGTGTGTGAGTGTGTGTGTTAGGTCACATCAACCCAGAATGTGCGCAGGGGAGGGAGGCTACGGTGGTGAGGAAAGAGGAAGAGTGGCGGGTGGTGCTCTTTAGCACAGGCTGTGCTCTTACTGCCCAAGTTTGTTACAAAATCATGTGGGTCCCACTGTAAGTACATCCTCACACCCACCAAGTTTGTTACAAAAGCATGTGGGGTGTGAGGATGCGGGTGGTGCTCTCTAGCACAGGCTTTGCATCAGTGCTCAAGTTTGCTGCAAAGGCGTGTGGGTGTGAGGATGAACTGACCTAGCTGGCGGGTGGTGCTCTCTAGCACAGGCTTTGCACCCGTGCTCAAGTTTGTTACATAGGTGTGTGGGTGTGGGGTGTGAGCACCTTCTGGCTGAGCTTGCAAGTGGGGCTCCCTGCCTCTCATGGCCGTCTGACTCTTGTCAAATGTTGCGTACTTGTTCGGTTCTGTGAGAGGCTGCCCTAGCCCATGTGGAAGAATGTATCCTTTGTGCTCTCAAATGCTCATGCTTGCCTCCTTGTCGCAATCGCTGGGGGGTTTGCCTTGTGGGGGACCTATGCGGCTAGGCCTTGTGGGGGACCTATGCGGCTAGACCTTGTGGGGGACCTATGCGGCTAGGCCTTGTGGGCGACCTATGCGGCTAGACCTTGTGGGGGACCTATGCGGCTAGGCCTTGTGGGCGACCTATGCGGCTAGGCTGTATGGGAGCTAGGCAGTCTTCCTCCAGTATTGTGCTAGCTGAGAATTCACTGCCAGCAGAGCGTTATTTTCTCTCTTTTTTTGTGGCATGTGTGTCAGTCCGTACCTAATGCCTGCAAACTGTTACACACACAAACACACACACACACACACACACAACCTGCGCCTGCAAATTCGCACGCACCTGCATAGGTATGCACACTTGTGTGCTTGCAGATGTGAGGCCGCTCAAGCTCTCTCTGTGTGGAGGCACCGCACTGACCCATGATGCGGTCAGTGCTCTCCTGCGCCTCCCCATCCTGACGGAGCTGGACATTGGGGGCTGCTGCCGCATCATCGCCATGGACAAGATGCGCTTGGTGGCAAAGGTACGACGCGTGCACATGTGGGTGTGGGTGTGGGTCACATGTGGACGTGGGTCAGTGGGTGTGGGCCTGGGCCTGGGTATGGGTGTGGGTGTGGGTGTGGTGTGGGTTTAGTTGTGGGTCTGTGGGTGTGGGTGTGGACGTGGGTCAGTGGGTGTGGATGTTAGATGTAGATGTGGGTGTGGGTGTGGTGTGGGTTTGGTCGTGGGTCTGTGGGTGTGGACATGGGTCAGTGGGTGAGGGTGTGGACGTGGGTCAGTGGGTGTGGATGTAGATGTGGGCCTGGGCCTTGGTTTGGTCGTGGGTCTGTGGGTGTGAGTGTGTGTGCGTGTTCGTGTTCGTGTATGTATATTTTGCGATACATGATTCCAACTTGAAGTTTCTCTCAGTGTGGTGGAAGCACAAGATGCAAATCTTAAAGTTTGAAACATAAGCGCTTGGCACGTAATGTCAGGGCACGTAATGTCAGTATGTCAGTAATGGCACGTAATGTCAGAGGGCACGTAATGTCAGTAATGGCACGTAATGTCAGTATGTCAGTAATGGCACGTAATGTCAGGGCACGTAATGTCAGTATGTCAGTAATGGCACGTAATGTCAGAGGGCACGTAATGTCAGTAATGGCAAGTAATGTCAGTATGTCAGTAATGGCACGTAATGTCAGGGCACGTAATGTCAGTATGTCAGTAATGGCACGTAATGTCAGAGGGCACGTAATGTCAGTATGTCAGTAATGGCACGTAATGTCAGGGCACGTAATGTCAATATGTCAGTAATGGCACGTAATGTCAGTATGTCAGTAATGGCACGTAATGTCAGTATGTCAATAATGGCACGTAATGTCAGTATGTCAGAGGGCACGTAATGTCAGTATGTCAGTAATGGCACGTAATGTCAGTATGTCAGTAATGGCACGTATGTCAGTATGTCAGTAATGGCACGTAATGTCAGAGGGCACGTGTAACTGCTGCTGCTGCAATGCACAGGATGGTAGGATTTAATGGTGATGCTATAATGCACAGGATGGTAGGATTTAATGGTGATGTTATAATGCACAGGATATTTGGTGGTGGTGCTATAATGCACAGGATATTTGGTGGTGATGCTATAATGCACAGGATGTTTGGTGGTGGTGCTATAATGCACAGGATGGTAGTATTTGGTGGTGATGTTATGTCAGGGTATGTGCAGCTGCTGCTTTAGCTGTTGCTAAGAATGAAAAGCATCTGGTGACGAAAGGTGCAGGTCATTGATGGATCTAGCGTGCGCAAATAACAATGGGTCTGGCACCTTTCTGACAAGCTTTCAGCCTTTAAAGCTTGTCCATTCTTCAATTTGAATGGAAACTAATCATGAGTACCAAAACTGGTCGATTATAAAGCAATCCATAGCACCTTTCAAACGTTCGTCCGAAGGACTCAGGTTCCTTCTGTATGGGTTTTGCACCGGGTGTGGATTTTTGCACTAAGCATGGACTTAAGGGTTTGAGCTAGGGTCTGAAATATTGGTCGATTCGAAATTGGGGAATTCGGAAGTGGAGGTCGAATCTGTTTGATAAATTTTGCCATGGCGTGGCCCTTCAAAACAGATTGTTTTTGCTAGGAGGCACACACACACACATGCACACACACACACACATGCACACACACGCACGCACACGCAGGTGCGAGCAGGCAGGGAGATGCTGGACTCCGGGCGCCGTCCCACGATGCGCAGCAGCAGATTCCCAGGGCTCATGCTTTGATCTTGAGGGCGCATGGGAGGCCTCCGATATTGTGACGCCTCAAGTCGTAAGGACGCAAGGAATGCCTCGAGTCTGGAGGGTGCGTGAGGAGTGTGAGGAGATTTAGCCTCACAAGCAGCGGCAGGTCCTTCTGGTGCTGGCCTGTTGGGCTGAGGGTTGAGCTCTGGATACTGATGTGCTGCACAGTTGTTGGCGCACAATTTATCTGGTAGCGGTACAGAGGGGGGGCACATCTGGGCTCATCAGCAGAGCGTTTGTTGGGATGTGATGAATGTTTGTGAGCTTTTTTGTGTCCGGGACACAGAACTGGCTGGTCAGAAGGCGAGGTTGTGTAATGTGTGTGTGTGTGAGTGTGCGTGCGTGCGTGCCACTTATGGAATTGAACGTGCAGAGCTCCTGCTCAACTTAGAACATGACCATCATTGGTAAATGTGCGTGAGTGTGCGTATGTGTGTGAATTGCTAGGAGAGCCTGCTTTGTAGGCTGAGCAGGTGTATGACTGCCCTTGCTGTAGGGCGAGGCAGATTTGTGTGTGTGGCAGCGATGATTTGGCAGTAGCAGCGATGAGTTGGCAAAGCTGTGCACGCAAGTGCTGGCACCAAATTACTTACAAGGATGTCCCTTGTGTTGATGACAGACGATCAAACTAGTCAGAGGGTACCCGGAAAGGGCTGTGCAACTACCAGAGGAAAATAGTGTCTGTTTCCTGGGAGTAATTCTCCATGCATTTTTGGTATGCGGCTGCAAGGAGCAGCTGCCCACAGTTCTTTGCCTTTGCTCTTCGCGTTCTGACGCCAGGACCAGAGCATGCAGATTCAGTATGTCAGTACAAAGATGAGGTTTGTCTTGCTCTGCTGTTTACATTGTGTGGCGAGGCTGCATACTTGCACAGACTTGTGGCGCAAACAGAGTTGCGCATGAGAGACCCCTGTATGTGTGTGTGTTTATGTGCATTGCCGATGCCTGTTGCAGGCATGATATGAAGATGGTGTTTTGAAAGAGGGTCACAGTATGAAGGAGAATTGCGAGGATTGCAGAGAACTGCAGAAAATTCAATTTCATTGGTCATTATCAGACAGTTTGATTGGTGCGGGGAGTGTTTGGTATTGGGGTTCTTTTTGCTGGCTGCATAGCTCTAAATGGTTATATCTATCCATCTCTCTCTCTCTCTCTCCCTCTCTCTCTCTTTCTCTGTCAGGATAAAGGTCGAGCCAATTTGTGTTGTATGGGACTAAGGCTACAGTGTGCGCAGCACTAAAGTGTCATCCGTCCAGTCCCTTAGGATTAGGATTCAAACAGTCTAGTCCCTGGCTGCACGCCCATCTGTATCTGCATTCCCAGTGGTGGCGGTCTTACTGACCCAGCACTGCTTTTGAGCCTGAACAAGTTTACGACAACGGTGGGCGATACTCTGCTCTGGCGGGGGTTATAGCCTTTTAAATTCTTCTTAACATTTTTTCATTTCAGTGGTCGTGTTTAGATAGTGTGAGACATGCAGAGCTTCTCAGTTCAAAGGTCCCTTTTCATCGGTTTTCCATCACACAACACTCTCAGGAGAGATTGCAAAATTTATTTTGTCTTGCATTAGCTTCTGATGCAGGAGTGGTGCTAGTCTTTTCAGGCATTCTGTCTATGTGGATGTGTCAATGTCGTCGTAAAAAAGGCAAGAAAGAGTTCTTGTTTTAACAATTAATGAGTGTACATCAGTCCCACATGTGCACGCCACGTCATGAAGCATGACAGCATGGTTTAGTAATACTGTGAGATGAAAACATCATTGCGTAAGTTGGAATTGATGACAATGATTCTCTCCTGCTACTGCATTCTTTATAATTCATCCACTTGCACTGAGGACTGTTTAGCCATTTTGTTTGCCTCGTTGTTTTGTCGAGTCGTGCTGAAGTCTGGGTATGTGTATGAGGAATGCAACTCTGATTGTAACTTTACTCTGGGATCTACGGGGGGTTACAATGGGGAGTTGACCTTCAGCCGGGTTGTTTGGCTGACTTGTCTTGGCCGGCCACAAACAGATCAGATCAGGTATTAATAGAAAAGTCCAGTATAATGTACTGAGAAAGGAAAGTATAAACAAGTTGGTTGTTGACTTGATGCAAAAAAGGTTGGGCTGCTAAAAACGAATTTACAAAAAATGGAGTCAAGAGTGGGACTGCTAGCCTGCTCATAAAAGGCGGTTAGTTCATGGGAAAATAACAAAGCTTTTTTGGTGTCCTGGCTTTAAAAAGTAGACACATTGTGAGCTCCGGTTTGGGGAAACAAAGCTGCATATTTCCTGCAGAGAGAAATCACGTGGGAATTGACACAGTGGAAAACAATATGCTACTCATCTTGGATATCATCAGCATCACACAGGTTACAATGGGGGGTGACCTTCAGCCAAGTTGTTTGGCTGATCGGCTGCTGACTGGTCTCGGCCAGCCACAATGAAATCCAGAAGAAGTTCAGAAAGAAAGGGGAAAAGTCTAGCGTTCTGCTGAGAATGGAGATTTTGAACAGGTTGGTTATTGACCTGTTGCAGCAAATAGGGGCGAGCAGTTGAGAAGTCCTTAAAAAAGGTGTAAATAGAAACAGAAAGAACGGGAAATTATTACCTCAGCTCACAAACCCAATGATCTTGGGAAAACAAAAGGGCGTGCTCGTTTTTGTACATGATCACCACCAGGGCATCGGTTACATATGCGAGATCCACCTTCAAGCCACGCTGCTGCCTCAACTTTCAGAGTATGCTGGCCACCAACTCAGCGTCTCTCCCAACACTCTCATCCTAACCTTCAAATCCGCACTGGCCGGTGGGTGTTAAGCATACCCAGTGGGTGTTAAGCATACCACCACGAATTGGGCTGTCTTGAAGAAACGTGAACACGAATCACTGCAGTTTTACTGGTAATTCAGGTCTGTTGCCAAGATGTATAACAGCACAATAGCATGCTCAGGTCCAACAGTGAGACGTTGAGCAGGGTGCTGATAGCGGATCTGAGTATACATTATGCATTAATGTTATAATAAGTATTTACGTGACCCCTTCTGCTGGGCTGCTTAAGTCTAAATGCTTTTCAAGGGTTGCGGCGTTGTGATTCAATTGTGCAGCCAAGCAGTGCGTCATCGTACTTCCAATTCTATTCAAGAGTTCACTGTTACAGATTGCGGACAGTGTGGAGAGGTGTTGAGGGATTGAACCTACAGGACACAAACAGCAGCTTGGCAACATATTTACCTCTATTTAATTGGAAGAATGTCAACCTTAAAAACGCGAGAGAGAGAAGACAAGTTACACCGCTGATGAAGAAAATATGCCCTGACGAAGCGAAGATGCAGGTGAATGACTTTCAAATGGCCACACCATACTAGCCCAAAACACACTAACCTCTCTTTGCATTGCCTTTTGCTCAAAATATGCTCGTCCCTCTTCATTTTCCAAGATATATGCATTTGGATCCGTCTCGTGAATATGTCCTGCGGGATGTTAGCCATTCCAAGCTTAGGGCGCACACCTTCAAGGTAGAGACAGCATCTTGGGTCATGAGAACTCTCCTTTGTGTGACCGTGGTGCCTGCAAACAGATTCACGATGAAGTGCATGCCCTTTTGATGTGAGCGTTTGTGCTCTGAGAAGAAAAAAATATCTTACCTGTTCACGGGTGATTTTTCAGTAAAGTAATGATTTTCTCTGAAACGCAATAATAAACCTCTTTCTTGTGTGTCTGAGCATATGGATTTTTTGTTGACTGGCAAGGATCAGTCACAGGCCGATCAGCCGAACAGTCTGGCTGAAGGTCTATCCATGTGAATCAAAGTGTCATGAGTGCTGTGGCAAAGAGTATATAAGAAATCACATAAGGGCAACCGGCAGCAAGAATTGGTAGGCTTCCTGGCTGTTAATGGAAGCAGCCAGCCAGCACATAATAAGAAAAGAAGAAAAATGCAGATAGTGTAAACACTACCGGCGCGGATTAGGATGCAGCAATAGTTGTTCTGCACCACCCAGTGGATACATAGACAAACAAAATCTCACCTGGAGAATAAAATAATAAGAGAGGCTTTACAGTGGGGATCAGGTAGTTGAATAGTCTCCACACCACCAAAAATGTCGCTCAGATATTATGGATAATGGGGGATTGTGTTCAATATCTTGTTTCTAGAAATCTGTATGTTGTTTGTCGCGGATCTGGATCTGTATGATGTTTGTCATTTGTCATGGATCTGGTTGCATGTAAGCTTTATTTTATCACAAGTGCTGTGGCACGTAGACCAGTGACTCCAAGACTGTGGAGTGGGTTCCTTGTGTGGCTGCTGTAAATGGTGCCTGTTGCTCCGAGCAGGATGGTGTAGAGGGAATTGCGGTGTCTGAGTAAGCTAGGCATTAGCAGCTTATGTTGTTCTCGTGACTTTCCTGCTTGTTGAGTAGGGGATGTGTCTACACAGTACTTAATTATGATGAGATGTATATCACGTTTGTTTGGTTGTATGTCTCTTAATTGCATAGTCAGGGGTTATAAATTGGCAGCGCCATCTGCTAGGTTATCACGGGCAACTCTTCTTACATAATTGGCAGACCTAGTTTAATACGTTTTTGTTGGGCTTCTTTTGGGGTATGGTTGCTGGGTCGGAGAAACTATGATTGCATCTGGCTTACTAAATTTCTGCCGCTGTTTCGCATTGAAAATGCAAGGTAATAGCCAGCTTGGAATCAATCCTATCCGTGTCTCTTCTGAAGGGCGTATAATGCCTTGTTGTACAATTGTTTCACGACTGCCTACGTCTGCTTGTGCTAGCAGGCATGCACCCTGTGTGCCTTGTTAGATCGCTTTTATAATCATTCGTCCAGCAATATTGTGCCTGTTAATAAACATTTTTTGATAATGGGATAACTGCAGCCTGACAGCATGTAGTAGGTGCCGTCTAGCTTCTGGCAGATGGGGCAGATTGGTGGGCCTTCTATATGGTTGCACTGAGCGGCACGCTTTCGCGATCGGTTGTACTTTTATCAAATCTGTGCGGCAGAGCATGCATGGCATTCTTCGTTTCTCCAGAGGTGTCACTGTGTTGGATATGCATGTGTGTGCTTTTACAGCATCGAGATCTCGAAAATGGAGATCCTTTCTGCTGGTTGGCAGGTGTTGAGAGTATCTGGTAGGCAAGCTGGGGGAGGGTCTTCCACCCTTGCTGGCCAGAAGATGGATGAGTGGGGATGGGCGTCAGTGTTCATGTGGATATCATGGCCAACCTAATTTCCCGCAGAGCACTTTGCTATGGCATCAGCGCACTTATTAGGTTAGGATGCCAGCATGAGCTTAACCAGGTTAGGTTAGGATACCAGCATGCGCTTAACCAGGTAGAAATGGATGGTGCCTATCGATTGCTGGATGTGGTGTATGATGGTTTCTAGGAGTTTGGCATCAGCACTGTCTGTCGCAATTTTGGTGTGTTCACATTGCTGGATGTGGTGTATGATGGTTTCTAGGAGTTTGGCACCAGCACTGTCTGTCGCAATTTTGGTGTGTTCACATATTAGAGCAGCAACGATTCCTGCTGGATCGGCTCTGTTTATGGTTGTGTTGATGCTTGTCCGCCCAGGATTTGCTGTGGTGATTTTGTTGGATTGAAGGTGGTACAATTCAGCTCCAATAGACCGAGATCAATTTCCTTTCTTGTTGTTGTAAACAACTCCCATCGGTGAAGGCCCATTCTTTCCAACCAGGGGCGCTGAGTTCTAGCAAGCACTTTTGTTGTATATGATGGAAGGGGACCTGGTAGTGTGTATCGGTGGTGCCGCCAATGTTTGCATTGATAACTGTGTTTTTTGAGTCTTTGGGAAGCCTACATATGTTTGCCATTCTTGGCAGCATCCTTTCAGTTGGTGATTCAAGAAAAGGTATGGTACCTGTGTTATTTTAATTCCAGATTGCCGCTGGTGATAGGTCTTGTTTCAATCTCTCTAACCAAGATGGGTTGTTTGTATTAAGTTGCTCCCTGGCAGCTTTGTTCTAGACTACTAGGATGCGTATGCCCCATGTTGCTTCTGGTAGGGGTAATGTTTTGTTTTGCTGATTGAGGAGTGGCATGTAGCACACTTTTTTTGGGGATAATTCCAAGGATATTGCAAACATCCTTGTTGTCAGTGCAGTTTTAGTGAAAGCACTGGTGCTAGATTCCATCCAGTTTGGGAGCAGCAGGAAGGTAGCGGTTGCCTCCTGATTATTCAAGGCAGATGCGGTTGCATGTTGCACTACTTCGAGCATGTGCTTATCGTCATACATTGGGTGACAGATGGGTGGAGAATTCTGTGAACTATGTGGAGAACGTACCTGTGCTGGAACCAAAAATTCTCTCTTGGGTGGGCTGTTCGGAACTCTTGAAGCTCTGGGATAAAGTCTAGAGGTGAGGCCATTCTTTTTTTTGTGACCATGGCATGGTTGCGAAAGGGAAGGGGGGGCAGAGCCCGATAATGTGAGCATATAGCCTTGGTATTATTGCTTGTCATTAAAAGTCGATGAAGTAGTCCATGGATTTCTGTTGCGAGGTCTTGCGACTTTTGAGAGCGTGCAGGCCTCGGTGACGAGCAGAGTTATGTGCATCCTGTAAAATGCTGAGGTGCTGAGGGGTATGGTGCCGAAGCATTTACCATCTATGCCGTACACACATTTCACCTCTGGGAGGGTCTAGAGGTGGACATATTGCTTTTCTCGTACTCTTCAGCCATTTTTACGTAGTAATTGAGGTCGGATCTGATCATCTTTGTTGCTTCCCATGTTGGCTTCTAATTAAGCAGCCACATTTTGCTCTCTGTCCGTCTATGCCAAATTTCCTGTTGCTCCTAGAGAGAGGTCTTGGCAGGCTAAACAGTGCCATCCTTCTGATTGGTCGTTACTTGGGCAGGCATTTTGGCTGCGATGACAACCAAGTTGCACATTATTACAAAAGCTTTGCTTTCACCTGCCTGGGCAGACCACAGGGGTGGTCGTTGCTTGCTCCCTCAACGTTCTCTTTCTCTATACACTTTCTCTTCTACATACATCTGTTTCATGTTTACTCTAGCCCCTGTTTCCTTTGTTTAGCCAGGTATGGTTTCAGGCTTTTGCCAAGCTTCCGCTAAGATGCTCTTTGAGGCATGTATAGCGATGTAACCTTACCTTAGCGCATTTCATATACACGAACAGCAGTGTGCTTTTTCCCGTGAAAAAAAATGCACAAAAGAAAAAACTACGCAGGCAGTCAAAACCACTCCCCACATCAATTAAGAAAAGGAGCCACTTTGGTACCGAGTACCGTAAAGCTCCTCCACCGCAAAAAGGAGAAGAAAAATCAATGGGGATCAAGCTTTTTAGAATGTTGAGAAAAAATATGTTGGGCTGATAGGCATTGCTGGATCAGCCAGCGTAAAGTAAACGTAAGGTTGTAAAAAAGAACTGGTCTCGGCCTGTGCCATATTGTTCCTTTAGGAAAATCAGCCTTACACAAGTCACAAGTAGGGGAAGAGGTGGAGTTCCAAGTTGCTGTTTTAAAACGAAGGGTGTGGACACGAAGTCTGAAACGAGCCAAACTGCGAATGACATCTCGCAGGAGGAACGTCAAGAAGTATGTATCTGGGAGCCTATAAGGAGGACGGTACCAGAGCTCTTTGTGCAGGCAGTGCGCACCACTGGTGATAAACAAGCGTTTTGCTGTTGCGTTCTGTAGGGTGACTGCCCCATCTGCCCTTGCACTGATAGTGCGTTTCACATACTCTTAGGTTGCCAACACACTAAAATGAGGAACATGATTATAAAACGCCATAATCGGCAAGTTGCTGATTGTCCAAGCCCTACAGAAGAGACCATGCGGAGCCAACCAAATTGCCTACTACACTGACATAGGCAGCGCAGAAAAACTATCAGAGCAAGGCCTAGATCTGAGAAACACTGCCAACAAAACACTGCCCTCTTGGTTGCTACCCAACCTAACAGAACATGCTTTAAAAGCCTCTTCTCGTCCTGACGCTATCCTATTTCTACCTAGCACTGTGTGTTCTTCTCGCGTAACCACCCGCAACTCGAATTTTCAACAGCTTGCTCAAGACAAGAATTTGAATCCACTCCAGTGGGAGGTTTACCTTGTCATGCTAAATCAATGGCATGGACGAATCGTGTGATTTGGTTAGTTGGGTTTTTCAGTTGAGGATGTTTTGCCTAGTCTCGTTAATCTGGTGAAGCCAGTTTATTGACGATAGCATTTTCTGGTTTTGATATTGCGGTATTCAATTAGCTCAGTAAACTACACAATGCTCAGCCAGGTGGTTGAGTATACTTCCCAGCCCTGGGGAGGAGAGGCGCGGCAGCCGACTAGAGTGTGTGTGGTATAGTATACGTCTTTGTGTCAAATAAGTCGGATTTGAGAAGCTTCACGTGATCCTCGTTGGAGCTATGGGGACTATCTACAAAGACCACACAGACAAACCTCTGGCAGACCTTAATCTGGACTACCATAAGACTTAAAAACTGACACACAAACTGAATGAACACTCCATCAGACATGCATCTGCACTCATAAAAACAAAGTATGCACTGCAATATAACACAAGCAACAACAGTCAAGGATTGGCTGCTACGGCACACAACCCCCCCTGACCCACACTCATTTTATTTTTATAGTTTGCACGGTGGGGGCACCTAAGTAACCCCCTCCCGTAATCATGCTGGCTGTGTCACCACTACCAGCGGAGTCTTTTCTTTTCTTTTTCTAATACATGATTTTTACAGTCTTAGCCAGGCAAGTGCTGGTTCAGAGTTGATCTAGCAGCAGGGCCTGCAGCAAAAGAGTGATGAACCAGACCATGTTTGATGTTCCAGACCCTCTCGTTGTGCATGTGCTGCTCCTCACACATGAGTTTATGCAAAATGTTATTGCTTTGCCTCCCTCATTCTTGGTACCCTCAGTGTGACAGTCCATGTTTTTAATGTGCGCTTAAATGATGATTTTCCCTCTTTAATCTATTGTGGTCGGTTGGTCCTGGCAGATGCTTGATTGTTTACAGATTGCTTTTATTGAGTGCTGCAATGTCACAAACAGCATTGTGCCTTTTTTCCCTTTCAAGTTTTTTTGTAGGTGCTACAACAACAATTCACAATTTTTACATGTTTTACATACGCAGCCTAGCAGTCGCACGTTTTGACTGATGGCTTAACCAGTAAACCTTACCTTGCTCCTTCAATCGCTAGTAATGAAAGGGGCACCAGTTGCAGTACATGTTTGGGCAATTGCTCTACATGCCTGGCTAGCTGTGAAATACACGGCCGCCAGATCAGAGCCTTGTATATAAATTTACAATGCAGGATAGCGTGCAGAAAAGGAACGCACAGTTTGTCAGAAGAAATTGATAACAGAAAAAAGAAACAGGCAACACTGTCTTGAGTTTTGAGGCTGCATAGAAGATACAGAGCACTCTAGTATGATGTCCAAAAATAAAAGCCGTTTTAACTATCTATGGCACTGTTAATTCATGACCTCATAACGTGAGTGCAGCAACTGGCTTTTCCACTTCCAGACAGGAAATGTGGAGGCGACAGCGCGTCGCATCAGCTCAAGCGCTAGCATAAATTTATGCGCATGATAGGCAGGCAGGGTGATATTGCTATAATGTAAATCGCTATCCGCGTCATTGCTTTTGTGAAATCCTGGCCAGCTGCTCCGCTTCCTCATGTAACCGCATTAGGTACCTGCAGACATGGGTAACGGGAGGGAATGTATCCGAAACTATTCAAAAAAGGAAAACAAGAAAAAGAACGCAGATAGTGCAAACACTGAAATTGAAACTATCAATTTGTTTGATACAGGCACTGCAAGCGAGGCCTTGTGTTGGAAAGCCAATCAGGTGTGTGAAGCTTGTATGTAATTAAAGGGTTTCTGCAATCAAATGATTGTAAGAACATGCTTGCCGAGAAGAAACACTTTGCTAAAAATTGGTAAGGATTCTTTTGGAAACAATATTTGTTGCATTGCGAGCAGGGCTGTGCAATGACACCGTCAGAGCCATTTTGCACCGTAATTACAGCACGCTTGACGGTTCGTGCTGTCAGACCGTCAAAATGACAGTGAATCTAAAATGACGGTGCTCAGCGTCAAAACGGTCAGGGGACCGTTCACCGTGATTCCCTGTGTAATCCATCGTCAACTACTTTTTTGCTGTGAAAAGTTGAGACCAGGATTCAAATCCTAGTCAATGTCACGATTAAGGGTGTGCCAGCCTCTAGTTGAAGCTCGATGAGGTCGAGCCTCGTCGAGCCTCGACGTCACTGCTGTCAAAGCCTAGACGGCAACTAGGGTGTCCATTTTTTGGGGAAAATCAGGGGGAAATCCCTGGAAATTCCTAAAAATCGGGGAAACTCGACTGCTTTTTTGTATATAATATAAAGTATTTTTGTGTAATGTAAACGCGAAAAATGGCACATCACGATGTCACAGTCTAGTTCAGGGAAGTGTCAGACTTTTCATTTCTCGACGCCCCAAAACGGGCAGTAATTTTATACAATATTTTCTTGATATTATCAAATATTATTTAGAATATATGGAACTTATTTCCGGCCAATTTGATGTGCGTATGCCTGTCCAGCCAATGCACCATAGATTCTCCTAACACTTCCTACACCTCTTTTCAATCCGTTTTCTTCACGATAATCAATTATAAATAATAAGTAAACTCCAGAAAATGTTTCGGCTCAACCCGCGCAAGTTCCAGAAAGTGGTTTTCTAACCGTAATGCCAACCAACTAGGGCCTATATTGACGAGCCTCGCCCGCGACGACGCTCGTCAAGCCTCGCTGGCAAAGTCATACACCCTAGTTACCCATGCTTAGTAACGATACATATAGGAATACAATTCCTAATTTTACATCTCGAGTATACCTTTTACAACACGCTGCTACATTGGTAACGAAGGAAAAATTTGTTGTTCTTTTTCCTCTCTCTTTATTACTACACATACCGTTTGTTCAACAACACACTTGCAGCATTAAAAAATGAGGAGAAAAGAGCCAAAATGTTGGGGTCAAAATGCCATTTTTGGCCTTTTTGCGATTTTTGGACCGTACTGTCAACCGTACCGTCTGACACCGTCATTTACGGCATCAACCGTCAGACCGCATTTTGACGGACCATATCGTCAGACCATCATTGCAAAGCCCTGATTGCGAGGCTGCACTTGAAGTAAGTTACTTCTAATGTAGGGAGCGCATCGTCACTGTTCATCTTGGTCTGTTACTTCAAGCGTAAAGTAACAGACCAACATAAACAGTGTCGATGCACTCCCTACATTAAAAGTATAGAGGGACCATTTAAATCGCCTGCCCGTCCCAATTTAAAATCTGAAACAGTTTGGTAATGGATCAGCAGTCGGGGAAGAAAAACACACATACCTGCAAGAAGTTTAAAAACACGTCAGCGAGAAGTGCAGGCTGCACGTTTTTGATGCCTCAATCCACGCCTCTCAGCATCCAGGTAACGTTACAAAGTAACATTCAAGGGCTTCGGAAATTTGCAAGGTACCCTTTATTTTAATCCCCTTTAATTATGAGCAGACTCAAGGCCTGAGACTACCGTAGAGACTTGTGACCAATGCGAGGTTTGAGAAAACCCAATCAACAAACCCCAATGCGAGCCTATGAGAGGGGCATACAATCTAATTGTTTACCCCAATGCGGCCTATGAGAGCCTTTGGCCTCTGAGCTGCACGTGCACGCATGTGAGCATGTGTGTTTGCGTGCGTGCGCGTGCATGTGTGAGTGCGTGCATGTACATGTGTGCGTGCATGCGTTGTGTACTTGTGCATGCATGCATGTATGTGTGTGTGTGTGTGTGTGTGTGTGTGTGCGCGTGCGTACGCGTGTGCGTGCGTTGTGTACGTGCGTGCGTGTGTATACGGTTGTGTACGTACGTGTGTGCGTGCGTTGTGTACTTGTGTGTGTATGCGTGCGCCCGTGCATGTGTGTGTGCGCGTATGTGTGTGTGTGTGTGCGCGCGCACGTGTACGTGTGCATGCATGCGCATCTGAAGGGATTGAAGGCGCCCTTCCTCTTAATATCTCCTCTTCAAAAGAGACCCCCCTGCTGCTTATGCTTGAAGCCAGCTTAGGAGGCCTGCCTGGTTTCTCTTCTTTGCTGCTATATCCCACTCTGCCTGTGCTGCCCTTTCCCCTGCATGTTCTGCGTGCCCTCTCTCTGCTGCCTTCTTCTCACTTGCTGTTCCAAGGCTTGAAGAATTCTGAACCCCTGTTTATCCAACTTAAGGGGCGGCTTAGGCTTTCCTGGCCTGTTCCCGCTTAAATTACATTATTTAGCCCCAATGCGAGCTTCGCGAGGCCCTTGTAACTGGTTAATTAAATGCTCCCGACATCACGCAACATCGACCACAGGCTGCTGGCATTGTGGGAGGCGTTCAGCAAACGGTCCAGCAAGTAAATTGGGGGCGGCCAAAAGCGTTCGCAGTACGAAGTGATATACCGTCTCTACGGTATCCAACAAATGCTCTTGTCATAAGGAGCTGGTCACAGGCCAAGCCTGCAACCCCATTGAATCTGTTTTCATTCCTGTGGTGGAGGGATTTTATGGTACTCGCTCGGTATCAAACTGGACCCTCCCCCTTAATGAAAGAGGTGCAATTTTACCCCTTGCGTGGAAGGATGACACTTTTTTCAATCTTGAATTCGATCCAGGCTTGAAAGCAACAGGGTGTGTACAAACTCGCACTGCAAGCACTCACTTTTGTTCTCGAAAGTTTAGCCACTGGTACTCCTTGGACGCCACTTGCTTCTCCCTATAGCTCTCCACTTCACGCCACTGCGTGCCAAAAGGCAGCTCCTCCCGCTTGAAAATGTCTGCTAGCCCTATGTAGTGCTCGGCCGAGTCGGTGATGACCTTGACCTGCAAGGGGAGGAGAGGGAGAACATTTGAGGCAGTAATGTGGGACACTATATGCCAGCCCTGAGTATGGCAGATATCGACAGTTTGTTGTGATCTTCCTATCATAAACGAGGGGCAAAAATGGGCTCATAGCAGACACATTAAGTGCACCATAGTGTGCATGTGTGTGTGTGTGTGTGTGTGTGTGTGTGTGTGTGTGTGTGTGTGTGTGTGTGTGTGTGTGTGTGTGTGTGTGTGTGTGTGCGTGCGCGGAGGTGCTTGCTCACCTCATTCCCTGTCAACTTGCGGATAAATTTGGCAGGGCTTCCACCCCACAGCTCTCCAGAGGGGATGCGCCTGGCAGGGGGCACAACTGAGCCTGGGGTGAGGATGGACTCGGTCTCCACGATGGCGCCTTCGCACACGACGGACCTGGCGCCGATGAGCACCTTGGGCTCAATGCGGCATGAGCGCAGGACACAGTAGGGCTCAACGGTCACGTAGTCGCCGATGATGGTTGCCGCGTTCAGGCCCGTTGGCACAGCTCTGCGAGTGGAATTAGCACTGGTTGTGTTTTTCAGGCACTGTGAAGTGTAGGGACTCCTGTGCTGCATTAAACAGTGTCATTGGGCAGTGTCTGTGAGAGGAGGATGAAGAGAGGTCTCACGCACATGTGCTTGCACTATGACTTTCTTCTACTCTTCACACACCTGGCTGCGTGCACCACTGCACGGTCCAAAATGACAGAGTAGCCCCCAATCCTGATTTTGTTCAAGTCCCCACGCACCACAGCTCCAAAAAAAATGCCCACCTGCGGGAGAGTACTTACGCACATTAGTCATGCCTGGAGTGCAAACAAAGGAACGCTGACACACACTTTTCCCACAAACATTGCAATGCATACAAAAGAACTCGTGACCCTGTAGGCAGACCTTGTCATAGATATCCACATCCCCTGTCACAACGGCGTTTGGCGCCACCCAGGTGTCTGGCTGAATCCATGGCACCTTGTCCATAATGGGGAGCAAGTTGCGTTGCCGGTTGTACCTGGCAAAGATGTGAACAAAGGTCGGGATGTCCATGCTCGTGCGCGTGTGAATGTACATGCGCGTCGTTCAGTCCCTATTTTCTTACGAATGAGTGTACAAAATTCACTCACCATTCCTCTTCAATGGGTACAGATGTCACTGCCGGCCTGCACAGACAATAGAGAATGTCGAACACAGAGGTGAATGCCATGTGTGCACGCACTCACGAGCTTCCTCAACATCTACCAGTGCGTGCAGGAGGTGCTTTTCCTTTGTGAATTTCCTAAACTAGCTGCGTGGGCGTTATTCACAGGCAAGCTGGGGTACGGGGTGCGAAGTCGCGAGCGTACATGTGTGTGCGTATGTGTGCGCGTGCTTACCCATTTGGGGCATCGAAGTAGGGGAATCCGTCTAACGAGCTGCTGCTTCCAGTCAAATGGCGGAAGGCAGCAGGCAGGACACAGGCACTTCCTGAGCTGCTGGCTCCCTGGGTTCCCTGAGCAGCAGACCTTGAGAGTGCAGGCACGAGGCGTTGCAAGAAACTATGCCCCACCCTGAAATTCTGCATGATTGACCCTGAATTTTATTTCTCAATTAACTGATTGACTCGAAACCCTATTTTAAGCTTTACATCAGCTGCTATGGCTTATACTTTTATTAATAATGCCAACGGTTTTGCTCTGGAACTGGAATTTGTAGGAGACTGGGTCTAGCCTGTCTGGCTCTGTCCTCAACCCCCTCCTCCCAGTAACAGTAGGGAATGCTCATCTCTCAGTATTGACAAAGCAAAACAGCAGGGAAGGAGGTTCGTGAAACCCTGAAGTCACATTATGTGTTTTTCCTCCGCCTCGGGCTCATAGTAGTGGCGTTGGTGCAAGTGAATGAGCCTCAGCCTTGTTTTTGCACACTATACTTTTAGCACACACGCACACACGTACACACACACACTTCACACACACACACACACACACACACACACACACACACACACACACACACACACGCACACACACACACACACACACTCACACACAAACACACACACACTTAACACCCACCCACACACACCCACACCCACCCACACACACCCACCCACACACACACACACCCACACACACACACACACACACACACACACACACACACACAAACACACACATTTGGGGGGTAGAAATCTTAAACTATAATTTTTGGTGTCATGTTAAGTGTAGTATCCCCTCTGAGGATCCATACAAGTGTCAGCGCACTTGTGTGTGTACAGGTGTTCCTCGCCACCATGAGGACAGGGAAGCAGCATGTGCACTCGGCCATAGAGTGCATTGACCTCACCCTGGAGACTTCCAGCGATGAGGAAAAGGACGGGCAAAAACCTGGAACAACCTTGCCAGCAGCGGCAGCAACAGCAGCAGCAGCGACCAGACAGGCCAACCAACATGAAAGACGGGTTAGGACTCTTCAGCCTCCACGGCCACCGTTGCCCTCAGGACCAGCGCCGCCACTCATAGAAGCTGCAAAAACAGCATCAACGGGATTGCCGTCAGCAGGAGCGCCATCACCTTTGCCATTGCCACCACCTGTGACGAACGGACGTTCCTCTCCCACAGCAAAATCTAGGCAGGGCGCACCACAAGTGCCCCCTCCCACACTCAGCACTGGTGCTGGAGCAGCAGCAGCTGGAGGAGCAGCCGCAGGAGGAGGAGCAGCAGCAGCAGCAGCAGCACGGTCAGCAGCAGCTCAAGCAGCTACAGTTCGGCCACAGAATCTGCAGCTACTGCAGCAGCATCAAATGCAGCAGCAGCAGCAGCAGCAGCAGCAGGTGCAGCAGAACACGCAGCACATGCTTGAAGGAAACCAGCGGGCAGATCTGATCTTGCAAGCTCAGCCGGCGCAGCATGAGCAGCAGAGAGTGGCTCACGGGTTCGCTTTAAGGAAGCTGCAGCTGCGTATGAGGGAGATAGACACACATAAGCAGCAGCAGCAGCAGCAGCAGCAGCAGCAGCAGCAAGCAAACCTTTCACCACCCCAGCCTCCCTCACACTCGCAAGGGAAAAGAGAGGCAATCAAGGGCGGAGTGGAAGAACGGGGGGACTCCAAGCGTGCTCGCGTGCAAGCACAAGAGGGAGATGCTGTGGATCAGGTAGGCGGATGCTCGTGCCAACCTAGAACCATACTTTCACAACAGGCACATGGTGGTAGGCGTGAAAGAGCGCTCACATGTTTTGTTCGTGTAGCCTTCACGTGAAGTGTATAGAGTATATGGGACAGGTGAAGTTTGGCGTGTGCTGCTTTGCCACGGAGGTGTGTGCATGAGCGCAGGTGAGGTCATGGGCAAAGTGCGCACTCGTAAAAAAATGTGGTCTACTTGAGCATGAGCACAGGTGAGACCATGAGCACAGTGCGCACTCGTACAAAAATATGGTCTACTTAAGCATGATATCAGGCGAGACCATGAGCGCAGTGCGCACCCGCACAAAAATGTGGTCTGCTTAAGCATGAGCTCAGGCGAGACCATGAGCGCAGTGCGCACTCGCACGAAAATGTGGTCTGCTTTAGCAGGTCTAGGGGTGCTGCATGGTTGAGAAATGTACCAACGCACATGAGCTTGAGCACACACACACACACACCAATTCACAAACACACATACATTTACACATGCACACAGCACGCATACAGGCACACATACATTTACACACGCACACGAACACGAGCTTGCACCTGCATGTTTGCATCCGTGCACACGCAAGCACGCCCCCACCCAATAACTGCATAACGTACACACACACGTTTGGACAAGTGCATGGAAACAAATGAGCAAACACGTGGGCGTATTTGTTTGTGCCATCCACGCCTGCCTCCGTCAAAAATGAGTGTCTGTTGCGAAACAGGCAGCTTAAGTGACATATTTATCAAACACTGTTCCTATTTTTAATTCTCACCTAGCCCCAGGGCAAATTGCAAGATCACAAGCAGCAGCAGCAGCAGCAGCAGGATTTGCAGCAGGATTTGCAAAGACAGCAGACACAACAGGAGGAGCAGAAACAGCAGCAGCACAGACAACTTCAGCAGCAGCAGCAGCAGCAGCAGCAGGATTTGCAGCAGGATTTGCAAAGACAGCAGACACAACAGGAGGAGCAGAAACAGCAGCAGCACAGACAACTTCAGCAGCAGCAGCAACAGCAGCAAGATCAGCAGAAGGACCTGCAAAGGCAGCAGAAACAACAGGAGGAGCAGAGGCAGCTGCAGCACAGAAAACTTCAGCAGCAGGATCAGCAGCAGCATAAACAACAGGAGGAGCAGAGACAGCTGCAGCAAGAGCAACTTCAGCAGCAGGATCAGCAGCAGCATAAACAACAGGAGGAGCAGAGACAGCTGCAGCAAGAGCAACTACAACTGCCATTGCCTCCTACTGCCCAAGCCATGCTGGAAGGATTGCTGCTAGATCATGCGGAGAAGGGGCAGCAGCCACAGGGCCTCTTTGCTATGGCTCAAACACTGCAAGTTTCGGAGCCTCAGCTGGTGGCGCACCTCAATAAATTGTGCACGGTATGTTTGTGTGCGGTCAGAAAGCTGAAAGTTGTTCAAGTGCCGGAGCCTCAGCTGGTGACGCACCTCAATAAACTGTGCAAGTTATGTTTGTGTGCGGTCAGAAAGCTGAACGCTGAGAAAGTGCCGGAGCCTCAGCTGGTGACGCACCTCAATAAACTGTGCAAGTTATGTTTGTATGCGGTCAGAAAGCTGAACGCTGAGAAAGTGCCGGAGCCTCAGCTGGTGACGCACCTCAATAAACTGTGCAAGGTATGTTTGTGTGCGGTCAGAAAGCTGAACGCTGTTCAAGTGCCGGAGCCTCAGTTGGTGACGC
>Ga0307945_1000524_pt1 | contig 26588 bp, 26 predicted proteins | sample OrgLakmetagen228_FD_201818 | JGI IMG/M metagenome (GOLD analysis project Ga0307945, IMG submission 201818) | Saline water microbial communities from Organic Lake, Antarctica - #228 | ecosystem: Environmental > Aquatic > Non-marine Saline and Alkaline > Saline | place: Antarctica: Organic Lake...
CATCTGTCACAGACTCTTTGTTCATAAGGGACTCCTTGATTGTAACGCTGAATCTGCACTTGAAGCTCGTGACCAGAAAGACGTAGACAAGAAAGGGAGCGCAGAGCTTTGTGTGGGATATCCTGCGTGAACTTAAGCACATGGAACTCCCTCTGTCCCACTAACTCTCTGGATTATTCCTTGCTGTTAAACTAATCCTGCATACAACGGTGCTGGCTGAGCTTTCTGACATCGTCTTAAATTTCGATATGCAAAAATGAAATAAAGCTTCAATTAGGTAACGATGTATTCGTCGGAAATTTTCATCCTCTCGAAGTTCACTTTGAATTTAGATTTTTTAGGATTTAAGAATTTGAATTTTCTAAAGAATTTGAATTTGAATTCCTCTGCAGAAAGGATGGGCTCACAGTCAAGGGACATGGCAGACAGAGCAAGCATCTTCCTTTCCAAAAGAGAAGGAATTGATAAGGTGAGCACCCATATCCACTTCCCTGACAGTGTACAGCACTGTAAAAGTCACTGTGTACAGCAGTAAAAGTCAGACAGGTCGCGAGCGCAGAGCAAGCGCGCACACACACACACACACACACACACACACACACACACACACAAACACACACACACACACACACACACACACACACACACACACACACACACACACACACACAGACAGACAAACAGACACACTCACTCTTACACACACACATACATGCATACAAGCGCACACACTCACGCATGCACATATAAACACATACACTCATGCATGCTCAGCAATTGCCATGGCTTCCAGGCACTCAAGCTGCTCCGTTACACAGCGCGCCTGGTTGCAGTCGTCGCACCAGAGTCAGAAGTCTCTCAGCGCTGTGCGGCTTTTGAGAAAAGCGTGGGTGTCAGCAGGTGCGTGCTTTCTTCTTCAATTTCTGTGCCAACATCCAGGCGATGACAGTTACACCCTTTGACCACCCATTTGTTATGCTGTTCCAGTACTGCAGAGCACGCCCCCGTGTGTGTGTGTGTGTGCGTGTGTGTATGTGTGTGTGTTTGTGTCTAGTCAGAGAGGCAAGCTGTGCGTGCTCTTTGTGGTTAAGCTTTTTGCTTGTTTAAAGGCTGATCATGGCAAACAGAGGCTAAGACTCAGCCTAAGAGCAAAGCAGCCATTGTGTTTCCGTTGATACTTTTGTAGGTTGGCGAATTCCCTCCCATGATATGTGGTATACGGTATTAACACAAGGAATTCTCGCACTGGGAATACATGTGTACGGCTTGATGCTAATTAAATAGCCAACCAGAATTGCTTGGGAAGCTCTTGGCTATTGTGAACAAAAGTTTGAAATCTTTCCTTTGTGCGCGCTGGTCCTCGTCTGCCGTTTCTTTTTACTCTTATTTTATACGATTGTGTAGTTTCTGCACATCTGCAGACTATGAACCGGTTGCTGGTCCCAGGGGCAGTGTTTTTTAAGGAGCGCTTGAGCACGTGCTCGGTCACTGTGCACGCTGCATTACCCAGTGCCTGCACTTCTTTCATGCACGTAACAAAGATACCCACGCCACACACCCAACCCACTCTGCCTGCCCCCACCTCTGCCTCAACTTGCACACCTGTTTTTCCACCTGAGCAACCACACCTTTCAATAGCATGCACACAAATCCTGTAAGATAGAACCCTGTGCACGCCCACGCCCACCCCTTCTCTTTGTGAGCGTGTTCCCTCACACAGGAAGGCCTTCCGTTTGGGCAAGTTCCTCCAAGACGTCAACGCTCTGCGCCATTCAAAGACCACAGGGCATCTCGCTTTGCTAGAGCTGGTGGCATACGGGGGGGAGGGCACGTACTACTTCATCGAGCAGCTGTCCTGGTGCGTGCGTGCGTGTGTGTGTGTGTGTGCGTGAGTGTGTGTGTGTGTGTGTGTGTGTGTGTGTGTGTGTGTGTGTGTGTGTGTGTGTGTGTGTGTGTGTGTGTGTGGTCGCGAGGGGTGCTGCTTGGTTAAGCTGGCATGCATCGTTGGGTTGCCAAGTGGGGGTGTGTATTACAAATCTAAATAGACTCCTGGTCATATGCATTTAAAACTGTTGAACCAAGCAGCTGTGTCAATGCACGTGGGAAGTATTGATGCATCAGCAGCGTTGGTCAAAGAAACGGCTTGCTTTCGATCAGCTTGCATCAACAATCTACAGTGATCATTGATTGTAGTAGGAACTGTCATTGCGGTAGCCCGTGGTGAACACTGGTGCTATAAGGTTGGCATGGACCGTGAGCACTTTTAGACAGGGATGTCCACAATGGATCTTGACATCGTGTCACTGAATCGTGAATATTGTTAGTATTTGACAGTGATAATTGCTGGCGGGCAGGCTGGTATGAATTGCTGCAATTAGCAGCTGTTTTAGACCACATGAAATAATTTGGCATTATAGACAAGATCTCTGAGGTGGCTGGTAGTACTATTTCAGCCTTACCTCTCACTTCGGTCCCAGGTTTAATGCAACCTGCACTATGCTACTATGCAGCTGTGCTAGAATATGAACAAAACATCAACAGTTGCAACTGTCTGCGCTGGACTAGCTTGGCTAAAAAGCTAGTAATTGAGGGAGAGAACCGAGGGAACCCTGCATTTCACAGCAACAATTAAGCCGTGAGGCTTTATTGGCATAGCTGGAGGATGTGTGATAGGATTAATCCTACAGCAGTGTTATATGCATGCATCATGTACACACATACTGGACAAGTTCAGAGTACGCAGACATGCCGTGATTATTTTCTGTGTGTAATATGCATGTCAAGCACTCACTACACACTGCATCTTGTGCTATAGGCTAGAGCGCAACAACATGCATCAAGCCAATAGCCTGCAGAGGGCAATCAAGGCAATGAGCATCAACTCAACACAAGCATCCAGACTTAGAAGAAGCGCCTTCTTTTTTTGATTGTTACACCTCTGACCAGGGCAGGAGCCTTGCACTTGAACCAAGCTCCCTTATTTTTAATTAAAGTGAACATGAAGCTTTTGACAAATACTAAAAGCTTATCTTGACTGCACTTGCAAGGCCAACAAAACAAGTCTCCCTTGCACGCAATGAGCAGACCGACACAAGTGCAAGCAGCCATACATTGCATTGCCACACATAGTAGGGATGGGTCAAATCCCTGACTCATCCCTACACATCCCTGACACATCCCTACGCATCCCTGACACATCCCTACACATTCCTGACTCATCCCTGACTCATCCCTGACTCATCCCTGACTCATCCCTGACACATCCCTACACATCCCTGACACATCCCTGACACATCCCTGACACATCCCTGACTCATCCCTACACATCCCTGACACATCCCTGACTCATCCCTACACATCCCTGACACATCCCTGACACATCCCTGAACGTGCCCACAGGCTGATCAAGGCGGGTGCGATTAGTAAAACCAGTGAGCAAGAGCTGAGCAAGCTCAGCGCATGGGCAGAGCTGCTTGGCTACTGCGCAAGTATCTGGCTGAGCAGCATCAAGGCAAGTGGAGGGCTTGTAGTAGTTTGGGTGCTCAAGTTAATGTCCAAACTGTGTGTGCAGTTTGCTCTGGTTATAATATGTAGGTGTTCCCGGGTTGTTCTTTTCATTTTTCCAGCAACAAAGCTCATATTTTAAAAACGCGTAAAAGATTGCAAATTTAATTGGCACAAAGCCCAATTAAACAATCCTTATGTGTACGGCAGCCAGTTCTGTAAACTTTGTTTTAAAATAATTTTAGCTCAAGTATCAATCCTGACAAGTGCAGTCTATGAAGTTTAAAAGCAAGTAGACAACCGGGAATGCTGCACCCCCATATCTTTCTCACCCTACACAACTTGGCGATATCCCTCACCGAACACCCTGTTGTGAGCAAGCACATACATGCGGCATACAGGAGAAACATCGGATTGGTACAAGCCAGTCCAACCTACCTGTCTACTCTGCTGAGTCTTCGTATGGATTGCATGCATGATATTTATGAGTCTTGCATGCCTGGCCTAATGCATGAATTGAGGTGTGTCCCTGAAGCTAAGAAATTGAGGCTGGCGGTGAGGCATTCCCCCTTTTCACAATAGTGTGCCTGCTCATTGTGACTTGCATGTGTGCACGAACGCTGATGCTCGTGCAAACACTCATGTGCACATATAAACACGCATTAGAACACACACGCTCACGCAAACACACACGTGTGCACAATCACATACACGCAGATCCGTAACATTAAGAGGAGGCAGCGACTGAAGCTCGGCCTACAAGAGGAGGTAAGCAACGCAAAGTAAAATGTCTGGAGCGGTCCCAGAGCGAGTTCCCTGGTTTCCCCACACTGCCTGCGTAATGTACTACCAGGCAATGAACTCGTTCTTGCTTGTATCACACCAAAATGAGTTCATTCCTTCACGGCTAACCACGTTCACGAGCAAGTCAACCCTTGTCGTCATTTCCTGCAGCAGCAGCCTTGCTGGCCAGCCTCCCTGCAATGCCTGATCTCTGACACGTTAGTCTATGCTCTCCTTCCCATGCGAATGAAACTGGGCAGACCTACAGTCCACATTCTTTCGCATCTGTTGTTGCTACGACAGCTGCAAAGCAACGTGCTCCTTTATACCTCCTGGGTGCACTAACATAATATGTGGCACAGATTCACAGCATGTGTAGGGTTGGCCAGAATTGTGTAACTACACCGTATATGACCGTATATTTCGGGATTTCCCTGCCAAAAATAACATATATACACCGTATATATATATGGTTCTGGCCAACCCTAGGTATATGGTTCTGGCCAGTTCTAGGTATATGGTTCTGGCCAACCCTAGGTATGTGTGATCCAACACGATGACGGTGATGCCAGCACCTCCTTTAAGCTGATCACAGATACAGCATCCTTATGCCTTGGTTCTGTCATTCACACTTCAAGCAGCACGTGGTTTCTTTTTCTTGTCTCTCTGCCTGCTCTTTTGAATGTACATCATTAAGGCAGAGGTTTTGCAGCATAATTACATTATTACTTTCCAAACCACCAAGGACATCCAAGCAGCTTCTTCATCGACCCAGCCTGATCACTGCGCCACCTCCAGTTTTTACCATGTGCATCCCCCCAGTCTGAATACAACTTTTGTGAGAAGATTTGAACAAGTTGGCAACCTGGCCAGTGCGTACCCCTGCCTGAAGCCTCTCCATGACACACACTAGTTCATATCAGCAGTGTGAGAGCATCCGCGTAAAACACATTTCCTAACATGCGCTAATTCATCATAATGGGTAAGTAATTTCTGTACCTTCTTCTCTTTGCTTAATTTGTACCGTCACTTGATGGTGATCTGGCTAGTATGAGCACCTACTAGGAGTCTCTTCTTTGCACACGCTGGCATGGCAGAGCATAGGCGCTTGCACACACTGGCACACGCTGGCATGGCAGCGGTTGCACACACTGGCAGCATGATTTGCACACGCTGGCATGGCAAAGCATAGGCGCTTACTCTTACCATCTTCCTTTACTGTTACTCGTACTGCGCCCTCAGGCCAGGTCCAGGGAAAAGTCCAGCCAACCTGGCCCAAGCAAAATAGACGAGGAGGATGCAGCTGGTTCAGCTCTGTGCCAAGAGCTGGCCATGCTTCGTGCTGCTAAGGCCACTTGCCAGCTAGCTATCGTGCAGGACATGGCAGACGCGCTAATGGCAATCAACGAAATCAGAGGTGAATCCTGCTGAATCGCTTGCCTTTTATCTTTTCTGATATGCTTGCCAGCTAGCCATTGTGCTGGTCCTGGCAGATGCGGCAATGGCTGTCAACAAAATCAGAGGTTATGGTCCTGCTAAGTTGCTTCCCCCCCGTTTCTACCTGATCTAATTGCCAGCTAGTCACCATACAGCCAAGGCCTCAAAGATGGCTTTTTTTCTTGTGCTGCAGAGAACCTAGATCGCTCAGCACGTACAGCACGTTTGTTTATTCCTTTTCAATTGCAGGAGGCAGAGACCCCATTCTTAGGTACCCTGCTACCTTGGCTTTGGCCGGCCTCGTCTCAGGGATCATCAGCTTCCGAAAAAACTGGAGGGCCTGCTAGCAGGGTCAGAGCTCAGAACGCAGGTTTAGAGATTCAGTAAAAATGGTATGCAGCAGCCACGTTCACGCCATACATTATATGCCTCTGTGTCTGCTGTAATGAGGCTGCACTGTGGGTGAGTCGCAGCCTCCACTCCTGAAATTTTATTACTGGTAAATGGTGGTGGTGCTCTGAAGAACGTGCTGATGGTCTCAGCAGTGTGCTCTAGCCAGAAAGTGGTAGAAGCCAGCCAGAAGGTGGTAGAAACCAGTAAGAGGTCACATAGTATCTGGTAGTATGCACTTTGGTCTCAAGTGATCACCCCCTGCCAGAAAATGGTGGTGGTGTGTTAAGTGTGCTTCTAGTTTTCTATAGGGCTCTGGATAATGTTAGCCGGCACTGTGAAAAAGATGCCCCTCCAACTGTGAGCGTTTTTGTCTGTGTTCCCAGTATGAGCACCAGTTTTTTCAGGCCTCTCATTTATGCACGCTGATATAATTTAGGGCAGACTCATAGCAACGCAAATAGCGCCATTATTATAGAATGCATTTATTCAACCTTTGATTTGACATTGGTGTACTCTTCTATGATCAACATTTTAGCTGCACCCCCGCTGTATATATGTACCTGCTTTTTCTACCAGTTGTGACGTGTATGTATCTGCAACAACTTGTGCTGGTAGACGGAAGTTCAGCCGTTCATAAATGATTCGGTCGTTTTTTGTGCAAGGCTTTCCAAGGCATTTTTATGGTCTGTGCTCTCACTTGTCAACAAACTTGTTCATCAAGCAACTTATTAGCTGTACGTCTTCTGCTTCAGTTCAGTCTGGTGGGACACACAGTACTTTCAACTTTTCTGTGTGCACTATGCTTTCTGCCTTTGATTTTTATTCCTTGCCAAACCTTGATCAGCTGCCACATCTGATTTTCTTGTTTTTATTTCAGCTTTAAATTGGTGGACTCTTGTTATCGGCACCTATGCATTTTATAGCTCTAACGTTAAGGTGTTTTTATAGTGCGACTGCTTCTTCTTCTTCTTCTTCTTTGCTCAGCTCACACGAGAAAGTTTCCCCTGACAAGAACTCGGCAGTGGTTGTTATCCGATATCAAGAGTCGAGTCAACTTGCTTGCTTGCTCACTCGGCGGGGTCGGGGAGATGGAGCCAAAGTTGGCTTTTTGCACATTTTGACTGGGAAAAGGAGGTCCAGCCGTGGGAACGACCTTCTAGCAGGGAGGCTTATGGGAGCGTGGCCCTTGTCACTGTGAGACGGTCCCCAGAAAGTGTGGTGTAGACGCTGACTCCTTGGGGAAGTCAATAATGCGTGAACAATGTCTGTGTTAAGGTCGTGGCAGCTAGAGCATAAATCCGTAAGGACCTGAACACAGCCTAGCATGGCCGAAAACCAAACAACTGTAAAACCGCTGCTCAGAGAAGAAAAGACTGCTGATAGTGATGACACAGCCAGCATGATTAAGGGAGGGGGTTACGAAGGTGCCCGCACCAGGCAATCCAACAAGAAAACAATTAGTGGGTCAGGGGGTTGTGTGCCATGGCATCCAGATCCACACAATGACTGTTGTTGCTTAGGTTGTATTGCAGTGCATATCGTGTCTTTGCTCACATTTTAATCCCAGGGAAAATCACACGATTCGTCCATGCCACTGATTTAGCATGACAACCTGCCTATTCATTGGGCGTGTTAGCCTAGGCAGGTCCAAAAGGCCGACGGCCTTCACTTGCTCGTGAGGCAGGCGAGTTGTTTGTCCAAGAAAGACATAGCTGGTGACTGGCCGCTACGACTGCCTCATGGCTGCTTTTCACGCCTGACTAGGTACGCTCCACATTCCAGGTGGTGTGTGTAAGGGAACTGCAAAGCATGCATCAGAAGAAACATGCAAGTAAGCCAGATTTCGTGTTTAGTAATGGAAACGCAGACACCAAACAACAAGTTCAGCCCTTGACAACGTGTTATTTATTTTTGCCGCAACACCATGTTGATATGTCTCTAGTTTGGGTACAAACGCAGAATTAACTCTTCACACCAACCAGCAAAACAACACCATTTTGATTTAACTCTTTACCATTTTGATTTTGATATCTTTACCACAGATGACAAAGCAACGATAATGTGAGCAGGGATCAGGAGAGAGACAAACTGGACTGAGCCCTTATAAACCAGTTAGGCTCAAGGGTTGGGGTGCACATAGAACCTGATATAATTTCCCCCGTACATTGATTGCTATGAAATATTGCTAGGTCAGTAAAGGATCAGACAGAGACATATGCAGCATCAGGCGGGGACTTAATCTGAAACATTTAGCAAGACTTTTCTTTTAATGCCCCTTCTTTCTAGGAAGATGCACAGTATTGGAACGTGACCATACCTGGTCAAATGCAGCAAATCTTGCGAGCTTGTGCGTTGGCACCAAATCCTGCAAGTGCCGGCAATAAACGCTGTGATTGCTAACAATAGCTGCTTGTGTACTGACACCCAATCCTGTGAGGGCCAATGGGGGGGGGGTTGCCCACGAGGGCCTGTGTGTTGGCATTTAATCCTGTGAGTGTCGTGGCACTTTGTGAAAGAACGCGGAGGGGCTGCAAAACTCAAATGCACTGTCAAACAATGTTGTGTTGAATAACAAGGGGCTTCCACACACAAAAACAGCTAGCTCGTAAGATGGACGGACGAAGGCCACCATGCCTCTGAGTCATCAAAGCGAGTACTTTTTTGCAGCCAGCTGCAACATGTAGTAACAGCTATTATAAAATACACGCTGCAACATGTAATTACAGCTATAATATAGGATGCACGCTGCAACATGCAGTAACAGCTAATATAACTTACACACTGCCAAAAATGCAGAAACAGCAGAATTCACCAGCTCACCTTCAGGTTTTTCAGCAGGGTTTCTGGATTACATGAAATGTACACAATGCGCTCAAACTCTGACACCAGCTTCACTGTCTGCACGTGTGTGTGTGTGTGTGTGTGTGTGTATGTGTGTGTGTGTGTGTGTGTGTGTGTTGTGTGTGTGCGCGCGCATGCACGAATGAGTGTAATTGTGGTCAAGATGTTGGTACTGAAACCAAAATTCGCAGTCTGCAAAGGACAGGTCGAAAATGTAATTTAGAGGCAAGGTTGCAAGAGATCCCAAGTGCATCATGGCCTGCCAGCCTGTCATTTGTTCGTCATATTAAACGCAAGGCAGAGTAGCCCAGTAAATGCATGTGCATGCGTGCATGTGTGCTTTTCAACACTGCGCGGCTTCGAATAAACACGATGCAGGTTTATAAGTAGACATTGGAACCGGTTGTATCGCAAATACAAAAATGGCCAGGCTCCTTGAGATAGGGGGAGTTGCGAAGTTGCATGGGACAGGAAAGCAGCAAGTTTCGACACAAAACATCCGAATCTAGCTCCACCCACTTGCATGAAGTGCTTCTACGCACATCTTCGACACAATTGCACAAGGTGCACTTACACCTGGTGTACCTACGCACATCATACACACAATTAATTGACACGATTGTGCGCACATTAAGCACGACACCCCACTCACACCAGATCCAATCTAGCATGTGGGGACCGTTCAGCTTGCGCAGTTTACATGACATGGACACCATGAACCACACAAGTGATGAAGACGCCGCACTCACCCCAGGGTCTAAAGCAAGGGTTACCCGTAACGTACGCAGTTTACATACAGCATGGACGCTCGTTCACCACACAAACAAACACACACACACACACCGCACGCACCCCAGGGTCTAAACCAGCTCGTGGGGGGTCCACTAGCACTGTCCGCAGCGACAACTGTGCCCAGTCCAAGCCCTCTAGTCGCCTCTTAGTTGCCTGAGTCTTCCACGCATCCGTGAACTCCTCAGAGGACATGCGTGCCACAAAGATGTTGTCCACCTGGGGTCGTGTTTTTGATGTAGTGTGTGTGTGTGTATGTGTATGTGTATGTGTGTGTGTGTGTGTGTGTGTGTGTGTGTGTGTGTGTGTGTGTGTGGTGTCTGTTGCGCAATACTGTAATGAGCATCAAAGCTGACAAGTTCTTTTTAAGTGCAAAGGTACGTAAGAAGTTTGAGAAGTATATGGACCAGGTTTAGACTGCTAGAATGTCATACAATAGGAATTAATGAAAGTTGCCAACCAGCCTGCAAATTCTTGCTCCACTGCCACTTAAACAAATTGTCACCTTGTTGGCTTCTATATTCCAGCGAGCTGCCTCTACGCCACTCTTGGACACCTCTGTGGCCACCACCCGTCTGTATGCGCGCGCGGGCGTGTGTGTGTGTGTGTGTGTGTGTGTGTGTGTGTGTGTGTACGTGCATGTGTGTACGTGTGTTTGTGTATGTGCACTCAGTGTGTTTGAACAATGGGTTAAGGAGAGGTCTTGACTTGACATGGCCAGGACCGTATCTATGTTATATATTTTTTATAGGCCGCCAGAACCATACACTCATCCTGTGAGGTTTGAAGGGAAATACTTGGATGCGTGGCCATCAGAGGTGCGTACAAAATGAAATCAAGCTAACTCTAGCTAGTCATGACCTGTGAGGGGCTCCAGGTTGCAGGTATGCAATATGCAGCACAGCACCCCACACATAGTACAGTCCAGGCTGCATGCACTATGCAGCACAGCACCCCACACGTAGTACAGTCCAGGTTGCACTATGCAGCACAGTACCCCACACGTAAGAAGACTGAGTGATCATCATCTGGTTGTGTACGCAGCATAAGATATAGAACGATAATGGATGATGTGATGAATGACAATAAATGATGTGATGAACGATAATGAATGATGTGATGAACGATAATGAATGATGTGATGCACGATAATGAATGATACGATGAACGACAGTTAATGATTTGATGAACGATAATGAATGATGTGATGAATGATGTGATGAATGATGTTATGAACGATAATGAATGATGTAATGATGTGTCACTTTAACGCATGGCACACGCACATTCTTGAAATCCCACGTCTTTTCTTCACATAAAACAGTCTTCAGCGTTTGGACCCTGTTTGCCTTCTCTGCCGGTAAAGTATAACATAACTGCATACGTGCCTTTCTTGTCAGACGGATCAGGGATGCATTCTTGCCTGACCCTTGGGAACATTCCCCTGGCAGGGAAGATATTTTGATGCCATTGAAGAAATGAACAAGTAAATACCTAAAATTGGCAGCAAGGGGGATGGTGAAGTTGCCGTTCCCACAATACAGCTCCAGTAAGTCGTGGTTTCCGCTGCTGCTGGCCAAAGCATTGCTGTTGGCATCACCGGTGCCTGCTTGTTCAGCCGATCCCAACGCCTTGCCTTGATCTGCTGTGTGTGCGTGTGTATGTGTGTGTGTGTGTGCGTGTGAGTGCTTGGGTGTGTGCGCATCTATGCACGTGTGCATGTGTGTGTGTGTGTGCATGGATATGCGTGCAAGTCAGTGAGAGGGGGATTGATATGGCGTGCTTGCGCCGCCGTTGCTGCAAACAATGCACCAATCCTAAGCACAAGTATCAGTGCCCCACCTGCTGATCCCGGTGTGTCTGTAGGATTAGTGGCAGCCGCGGCAATGGCAGCTGCAGCTGGGTCGTGCGAGCCTGCAGTGACTGTCTGGGCCCATGACACCATGTGCTGGCACATGCCTGCATTGGGCTGGCTGAAGGTGGCCTCTACCTGGGTGCGTTGTGTGTGTGTGTGTGTGTGTGTCTATTTATGTGTCTGTTTATGTACGTGTGTGTGTGTGTCTATTTATGTGTCTGTTTATGTACGTGTGTGTGTATTTTTGTATGTGTGTATGCTGTAAGTTCTAGCCAGCTCTACCTACACCGTCACAAAGCTCATGGGGCATACCCTGCTGTTGAGAAAGGTGCTGGCCTATCTCTACGAGTCTGACATCTGCCCATTGAATAAGTTAAACGGCTGCTGTAAATATAACGATGCTATTCCTTCGTGCCGAATCTTCAAAAAATGAAGAAAGGTTTTGCATTCCAAATGAAAATAACTGTATGCTGGAAAGTCTTTACCCTAAAAAATTTCTGATATAATGTTGCATGCAATGGACGGGCTGTGGATTTATTAAAGAGCGCACTCTGCAGTCGTGCCTCCAAGACCACGACAAAAAGGGTCATGAGGTTGGGTTGGGTTGAGGTTGAGGTTGAGGTTGAGGTTGGCCTGGGTTGGGTTGAGGTTGGGTTGGGTTGAGGTTGACCGGGGTGTTCCGGAATCAGCACAAAATTAGCTTCAATTTCATACAGTTTTTACACTCTGAGGTGGCCTCCTGGGAGACTCAAAGCTCTATTCTTCAGTCAAACTTGACATGAACATAAGGGGAATACGCCCCGGGGGGCTCCGCCCCAAAAAGCTTTCTCACCTGTTTGCTGGCGTACACCTTGCCATTAACCGTGAGCTGCTCGACCACGTGCGACTGGTCAAGCTCCACCTTTTGTTTCCTGCTCCTGCCTGCATCGTCAGCAGTGTGAGCACACAGCCTTCATTTATGTGCACCAGGTGCATTTTTTGTATCTCTGCCTACAATACCAGTAATGAGCACACTGTCGTTATGAGCTGTAGCACACACACACACATACACAACAACACGCACACGCACACCCCCACCCCCACACACCCGTACACGAAAAAATACAGGAAAATAAAAAGAGTGGCCTGCGCAGCATGCTCAAACATGGTGGACTGCTGTGGTGTATGACCAGAAATTGTTAGGGTTTAGGTAAGGGTTTACGACAAATACAATGTAGAATGCGAATTCCGTATGATATGATGTTAGCCGTATTACCTATCCTCGTTCGCAAGTGAATTTCACAGAGACCTTTTTACGCTATTCTCGTAAGCGTGTGCTTGCAACATCATGTTGCCGGTCAAGACATGAGTAACTGATTACAGTATTTCAGCACTTGTGGGCATGGAAGTGCATCAATCCGCCCCCAAAAAAAGCGTTTAGCCCCAACAAGGATTGAACTGAACCAAGAGCAGAGTACGGCGTCGCACTGGACATTCTGCACTTAACACTCCTTAGCATAGCACCTGCCATACCACTGTTGTGCAGCACGTGTCTTGCGCACCGAGTAAGCATGGCACGCATCACACTCATTGATGACATGTGACATGACATGAGCAGCAGTTGGCCAGAAGCGGTTACATCACTGTGTCACCAAATATAACCGTAATATTCCTGCTTATAATGTCTTTAATGCACTGTACATAGCATCTTGTATGCTATTGGCCAGCCCTAGGCATGTGACATACATCTTGCTCTCCACGACTTGAGGCAGATTACCCACACACCATGTTAGCATGGCACACACAGTCACGTACACACACACACACACACACGCGCGCGCACACACACACACACACACACACACGCACACACACACACACACAACTCACTCACCAGTAGGTAGACATGAGGCACACATCTCACTCACTAATAATTTATGATACACATCTCACTCACAAATGATTTATGACACTCATCTCACTCACTAATGATTTGTCACACATCTCACTCACTAATGAACTGTGACACACATCTCACTCACCAATGACTTGTGACACACATCTCACTCACTGATGATTTGTGACACACATCTCACCCACCAGTAATCTGTGACACGCATTTCACTCACCAGTAACTTACAACACACATCTAACTCACCAATGACATGTGGCATGCGGCCGTGTGTGCTAGGGGCCTGGGCCAGGAGGGAGCGCAGCTTCTTTGCAGCTTCCTGCCACACGTCGTCCAGCCTCTTGTGGTAGACCAGTGTCACCATGGCCTCGCCCACTTGCGTGGTGTGGAAGTTGACCTGTTGTGTGTGTATTTGTGTGCATGTGTGTATATATGTGCAACTGATCATGCCTTGCTACACCATAAAAAAGGCCAGATGCCAAGCATATACCAAGCACACATACACATACACGCTCACACACAACACACACTCACAGACACACACATGAACACAGACAGGTGCACACCTGGAACAGCTTCTCTCGCAACACAGGGTCCTTGTTCACTCCTTGGCGTACGAGGGCCATCAGCTCATTCATCAGGACCGAGCCCACAGGGAATTCATCTACCCGGATCCTGCACGTGTAAGAATAGGAACCACCAGGCGAGCTCACGCACTTTATGGGTTTGTTCCCAGTCCAATTCCTGCTCACTCCTAGCACTCCATCTGTTCAGATGCTGGCCACAATAGAGTGACGGCCAAAATAGAGTGAGGGCCGCCCTTGTCCATAGAAGTGGCCAGAATTGTACATAGGATGTTTGTCAGTTCCAGGAATCCAGTGTGCCAATGAGCCTGCCTTGTAATTAATTTAGATTTGCAATCTTTGCTAACAACGTCGCCATACTTGGCGTTTTAGCCAGGCAGTTAGTTGCTACTACCTTCTCAAAATCTAGTACACGCCAACCACACCAACAGGCCATGGGGATCGGGAATGCACTTGTGAATTGGTTCATGCAAATTAAGTGACAGTGATTACGATGAAGCGTATAAAAGCACTGTACAAAACATATAGCGAGTGTTGGCAAGGCGCCACGCGTTGGGAAATAGATGACAACTTTACACTGGGTGACCACTCCTCAAGTGAGCTGCACAGGCCGTAGCTTTTGTTCAGCTTTAAGAAGCACGCAGCTGCATCAACCTCAGCTGTCCTCTATTCTATGTTGTGTGGGGCACAACGTCAGCTCCACGCCAGCACTGATATGGAGTCATTCCAAAGCTCGTGCAAAAGAATTGCACTTGGCGGATGCAAAAGCTCGTGCAAAAGAATTGCACTTGGCGGATGCCAAAACGAGCATGTTTCTCAACACTGTTTATTTTGCTCAAACAGCACACTGATCCTTTTCAGCTTTCCAGACGTTTAATTTCATCACCGTAAACAATCCTTCGTAGATGCAATTTGTTTATATACCTCTCATATGTATCACCGCACATATCATCAGTTTCCTGCAAAAGCTTCCGCAAACGATAACGACACATATCTAGATTTGGCCAGAACCATGTATATACGGTGCACAGTGTAGTGGCTTTTGGCAGGAAAATTTCACATGTGGTCATACCGCACGGCGTCATAAATAATGATTGAAAATACCAATCAAATTCAGCAAACTCTTATGCAAGTGTGTGAGTGGGGGGAACACTGTATACTGTGTAGGCGCATAGTATTTCAACGTGGGCATGTGCGAGCCTTTCGTCCCTTTTCTGATTAAGCAAGCAAAGCCAACTCACGTAAAGGACCACAGGCAAAAGGAAGATCACAAAGCATGCCTTGAATAGCAAAACAGAGGGGATACGTGCATGGAGCCACAGCATAATTGGGTGTTTTGACTAGGAATACAAACCCAGGGATCCTTGAGAAACCTCTGTTTTATACCAATGCAAGCTGCGAGGCCCTTAATAATAATATACTAATCTGCTTGTGGCACACACCGCAAGAGGGTTAGAAACGTTTGCAGTGATGTGAGTAATGTACAGTATGCGATATGCGATGATGTATGCATTCTGAACAACCCTGCGTATAACTATGTCGCTTGAGACACATACATGGGTGGAGGTTTGATGCCACTGGCTGAGTCGTACATGATGAAGTGGACGTCGGACTCTTTGCCTTCCTGTTGCTTAAGCCCCCAGCAGGAGAACTCTGCACGCATGCGATCTGTGGGCAGCAAGATTGAAATTTTGTTCTTGTTTGCATATGTGTGAAATCTTGTTCGTGTGAATGCATGTGTGTACGCGCCTGTGTACACGTGTGCAAGCGTGCGCGCTTTAGTTTTGTTTACAGTGGTGGTGAAAGGCAGCTGCAGTCAAATCAAAGGATAGTGGCAAACGGTAGCGTGTATTAAGCTTTAGACAAAATAACATTCGTTGCATCCTTCAAGCTTGTATATAGCTTTAAGTTGGCAACAAGCAGAAAACCGTATGCCTTCCTATGGAGATACAAGGGCACTGACTTGAAAGTTCAATCGAGCTGAAACAATTAAAGAACCCACAGTTTATAGGTGCACTCTCAAAGACTTCCATCTCAGGCATGGTTTCTCCAGCTGGGGGCAGAGAAGAAAACATGGCTTGGACTCTCTCTAGCTTGCGGTCCAGCTGAGGCCTGTTGCGTGACAGCAGCAAAAGTTGATAAGGGATACACATATTGTGTGTGTATGTGTGTATGTATGCTCAAGTTTACAAATTGTAAATCACAATGCAGGCAAGCTGATACGTATGCTCGTGCACCCACCCACCCACCCATTCAAACACTTACAGACACACACATATACACACATGCGCGCACGTGCACACACACATACACACACACATACATACACACCTGTACTCCTGAGGATCGATGCTCAACACAAGAGAAGGAGTCGTGAAATTTGCGTGTGCTTCTGGCTGCTGCTGTTTTTCTGGTCCACTGGCAGAGCCTGCTGTAGTGCAGAATTGTAAAGTCGTACATGCAGCAAAGACTTAGAACTTGCCGCTGCAGGTACGCAAATGCCGTGTCAATGCAGCACAAAGGGGCAGCGTGGGCAGCACACACTCAAACTGTTCGCTGATACTGCTCCCAACATGCTACTACCTTTAGGTGCCATAGCCCTTGGCTGGTAATAGACTAATGAGGATATTCGGTTAGACCCTAGAGCAGGAGCATGTGCAAGTTTATGGCATGCAAAACGAGAATTCAAAGAAGAGGGGGCAACGTAGCATGCAGACCTTGCAGCTATCATCTAATAAAAAAAGTTACTTTACAAGCAGCCGAACCGAACTGAATGGTCGCCCGGAAAAATCTTCGTGGAACCGTTATGACCATTTGATTTTATTTTACAAGTTAAGCAAAGTCACTACCTCATTACCGCCCGTTGTATGTCAGCGAGATGGAGCCATGAAAAGAGGCTACAGCAAGAGTGCTGAAAATGTGAGTTGAGTCAAAGCAGTACCGCTTGCACTCGCTGAGTTGTAGCATTTTGACAAGCTTGGGTGTTGACCGCATGGTTGACTGACTCCGCACATACAGACACGCACACACACGCGCGCACACACACACACATACTCACAAATGCACACACACACACACACACAATCGTGCACACAGACACACAAGCACATACAGAGACACACACAAACGCCCACACATGCACAAACGTGAACACACACACACACACACGCACAAACACACACACACACACACACACGCACACACACACACACACACACACAAACACACACACACACACACACACGCACAAATGTGCACACAGACACACACACACACACACATGCATGCATGCATGCACGTATGCACGCACACACAGGAGGAGGCTCTTCAGCAGCAGCAGCAGCAGCAGCAGCAGCCTTCTAAGTTGGAGCATCGCCCCCCTTCACCTATGCAAACTGGGTCCCGTTCGCCTGTGGCTCCTCACCAACAGGAAAATATAGACCCCACCCACCCACAGCAGAATGGAGGCAAACCATGCCCTGCAAACATCAAGCACCGGTGCGTTTGCGCTTGACTGAGCCACCGAAGCTGGTGACCTTTGTTCTATCAGAGCTTAAAGCTGACAAAAATGTTTGTGTGTGGCATGCAGCACTGCTTTGGCTGCAATGGGGCAGACCCTGCGTGGAAACAAGCTACACAAGCTGGCATCCGCACGTGCACTTGGCAGCCAAAGGTATGAAGCAGTGACGTCGTGACTTGAGCAGGTACTTGTGCAACTTTGCTGTCAGCGTAAGTGTTATTGTTTCTCACTGGGAAGCGCCTAAATAGCAGCAGCAGCAGCAGCAGCAGGGTCTCATTTTCATCTGAGAGACCCTCATCTGGCTGAATCCTGTTCCACATTATGCACACAGGTCAAACAACGCTCAGGGACCCAACCAGGTTTTGCTGTCCTCCGTGCTGAGCCGACAGCCTCAGCTGTTCGACCGCAACAAAGTGTCAGCTGTGGGTCGCTACATCACCAGGTACCGAAGAGAGCATACGCACACACCACACACACACACACACACACACACACACATACTGGCATCCTTTTACTAGTGCCTTGTACTTCGAATTGTTGTGCACGCAGCTAGGGGAATGCGTTATGTACGCATGCACGTGCCCTCTTAAAACAAATTCCCCAAACTTAGGAACGTGTGTGTCTTTGACGTTTCCACTTGCCTCAATCATCTCGATGTTTGCCATCATGTTTGTCACCGCCTCAAAAGGTGCTTCCAATATTTGTTTGCAACCATGCCTTAGATGGCTCCATTTCAATGTAGAGGACAATCCAAATGCCTTGCTCGTACTCGTTTTCTTTAACGTTGAAAAGCCTAAAGAACCTTGCGTTGTCGCCTTACTTTGTCGCACGCCAGGCAAGCTTCTATGTGGCGCCATCTTTCTTCATGAGTGTGTGGATGTGGGTTTGCAGCTCAAACCGTTGCTTTTTTGATTCCTGACATCTTGGGGAGCTCTACATGATGCCTGATTATACCTAGGGTTGGCCAGAACCGTATATATACGTATATATACACCGTATATTTGGTGATTTCCAAGCCAAAAATACCGTATGTACACCGTATATATATGGTTCTGGCCAACCCTAATTATACCCTATTCTGTCCCTACCTTTTGCTGTGACTGCAGCTGTCTTGATGGCTACCTCTTCTCCCTCATGAGTGTTGACTGGTTGTTGTTAAATCATACTCTCTGTCCTTGCTTTCCTTGTGTTTGCAGGCTTGATGACAAAACACATCCTTTCTTGATCCATGCCGGCAGTCTGCACAATCTGCACTCCTTTTCCTACTTAATTTCCTTGTGTGTGTATGTATGTGTGTGTGCAGGCTTGATGAGCCCGTGGATGTCAGCCGGTTATTGCCCAAGTGCTCATTATGTTTTCATTTCCTTGCATATGTAGGCTCGATGAGCTGCCGTCCCGATACCAAGCCGCCAGCAAGATCTTCCTCAGCAACAACTCCCTCACCAGCGTGCGTGGCATCCAGCAGTTCAGGGGTGTGCAAACGCTCACGCTGGCCCACAACCTGCTGGGAAACCTTGAGGAGGTGTGTGTGTGTGTGCATGCGTGTTTGTCTGTATATGTGTGTGTGTCTATATATGTGTGTGTGTGTGTGTTCAGTGCAACGTTTGCATGGCCTAATGATCAGCAATAAGCGATTGCCAAACAACAAGCTGATGTCTGGACAGCGCATTGGCGTTTTGAAGATTGCACTGTCCTTAGAATTGGACGAAGCAAACTTTCCAGAGAACCAAAGACGAGTGTGAAGCAGTGAAACCCAATCCCTTTCTTGTTGGTCCTTTCAGACATGACTTTGACGACTTGACTTGCCATAGTTGATTTCACGTCCAACACGCGACTGCGTTTTGCTGCAGGTGCTTGAATGCTTGGAGGATCTGAAATACTTAGAAGTCCTGACCCTGGAGGGCAACCCGTGCAGTGAGGCTCCTTACTACAGGTACTGATTGGATGCTGCAATGTTTACATAAGGCACAACACTTGCACATTTGCAAATTCACACACACATACACAAACAAGCACACACACACACACTCACACACATACACATACTTCAACGCACACACACACACACACTTCAACGCACGCAGAACGAACAGATACACCCGCCCTTCCACACACGCAACTGACGCACATACACATACACAAAGGCACGTGCACGCACACACACAGACACACGTGCACGTACACATGCACACCTAAATGTGTGCACACATACTTGCTCACACTTGCAGGGCGCACGTCATTGCCAGCCTGCCTGGTTTACGTGTGCTGGATGCCCACGAGGTAGAACACTATGAGGGGGCAGCAGCCATGGAGGTGCTTGAGCAGGAGGACTCCTACCTGGCCATGATGCTGCATAACGCGTGTATGGCCCACAAAATGGTGTGTGGGTGTGGGTTCATGTGTGAATGTGAGTGTGGATTTGGGTGTATAGGAATGAGTGTGGGTGTGGGTGTGTGGGTGCATGTGCGTATGGATAGGTTAATCACACACACAAACTGCTCACAGACCCACACGCTCCAGCAGCTGCACCTGCACCGGGAGCTATTTAATTCAATGTACGGCAGACGGGCCAGGGCTGTGGTCAAGGGGCGGTTCACACACACGCACCCACACACAGGCGCACACACACACACACAAACTTACACACAAACTGCTCACAGACCCACACGCTCCAGCAGCTGCACCTGCACCGGGAGCTATTCGGTGTGATGTACGGCAGACGGTCCAGGGCTGTGGTCAAGGGTGCGCCCCTTACCATCCCCATCAACCCCACACGCAAGATGGAGATGTGGGACTACGAGGGCAGCCTGTCTTTGCCTGTGAGTCGAGATGATGATCTCACCTGTGCATCAGTGTAACCTCTGCATATTCAATTTCATAGAACACGACCTCTTTACATGTTCATCAGACGAGGAGTTCACCTGCGCATAAATGTGACCTCTCTTGAATCTCTGCTGCACACAGCTTAGTACAGTCATTGAAATGGTGCTGCATCTCACGCGCCTGACTTTCACTTGTGTCAAGGTCTTTTGTGGACACAGTGTCGTGCTATCATTGAAATGGTCTGCATCTCACGCGTCTGACTTTCACTTGTGTCAAGGTCTTTTGTGGTCAGCTTGTGTCTTGAATATAGAATCGAGCAAAAATTTGCTTGGTGTGTTCTTGCGTACACAAAAGCCTCTGGATGATAGAGAGGGCGATCTCATGTCCTTCACCATTGCCTCCAAAATGGAGCAGTGCACGCTTGTGCGTTAATATCGTTCTAAGTAGAATAACAAGATTGCTGACTCACGCGCTTCCCTGCTTTTAACTGCCTCCCAAACAGGGGAGAAGATGCAGGCTCATTTCTCTTTTGTTTGTGTGTGGTTGCCGCTCAAATTCGACAGGAATGAAACCGACACATTTTTCTACTCTTGCTCTCTTTGCAACAGGAGCGCCGACTCATCACAGCCGCCTTGACGCGAGAGGTATCTCGCATGTACAAACTGGGCCTTGCCGTCGCAGCACGTGAGGGGGGCAGTGTGAGCTGGCAGGACGCGTTTACGCAGGTGTGTGTTGTGCGTTGTGAGGTACTTTGAAGCAGAAGACGGCCATCATAACTCTGCCAAATTGATGTGAGCTGCAAGTGCTGTACTTGGCAGGAGGCGCTTGCATGTTATGAGTGTGTGCGTATGTGAATTACGTCCGGTCAGCTGCCTACATGACAGAACTCGCAAGCGTGGCGTTATCTGGAGGGTCTCATTTGCACAAGCTTTTTTATATGTAAAAATACGCTCATACAAACATTACCTGTAATTACCTGAGCGACCAAGGCAAAGGGAATTGCAAATTTGGGAAGGCTGATCTGGTAGGGTGTGTTTGCATGTGTATTGTCAGTCCAAAGTGAAGCAGACCAAGCAACAGGCAAGTCTGGAAAGGCGTGATCTTGCAGGGTGTGTTTGCACAGGTGCGTGGCCAAGGTTCTGTCAGCGAGGCCTGATTACTACGTGCCCTGCCCTGCCAGCACATTTCATAGACAAAATTCACACAAGAAGGGCTGGGCTAAGCCATATCTATTCAAATATTAGCACTGTATCTGTCACCCCATAGTTTGTTGTGGCATAGAAATCGATGAGACTTTCATGTACTGTTAATGCAATGTGTATGTACGATTGTGGCAATCCTGTTTATATGAAGAAGAGCCACATGAACAGGGTTCACGAGGACTAAACATATGTATGTATATGTATGTATGTACACCGCATGCCTGGAGACTTCCTGTCAAAAGTTGCTGTACATATACAAATATACTTATACATCATATAACGGTCTCTCTCTCACACTCTCTATCTCTACCTATCGAACTATCTCTCACACACACATACACACACAAGTACACATACAAACATACACAGGTGCTTCTGGCTCAGCAGCAAACACTGACACGGCTTATGGACCTCATCAACAGAGCACGTGCTGATCTAGTGGAGGAGGTGGGTGTCAAGCTTACTATTTGCAAATTCCATAACCATGAAAGCAAATGTGCACAGGACATCATGAGGTAAGCAACACGCAGTTGTGTCCTGACTAATTTCCAGGTATGCCGTGCATGTTAGCGCAAAACATTGGCACCTTTTTGCTGCACAGATCAAAATACGTGTTTTGGGTGGAGCCATGACAGCGCTGAGGATTGAGGAAGACATGCAGCGGCGCGTACTGCAGGGAGACAGGTGTGCTTTGTGTGTGTGAGTGTGTTGAGAGAGAGAGAGAGAGAGAGAGAGAGAGAGAGAGAGAGAGGGAGAGAGAGAGAGAGAGAGAGAGAGAGAGAAAGAGAGAGAGAAAGAGAGAGAGAGAGAGAGAGAGAGAGATATGTGTGGGTGTACACTTGTGCGTGCTTAAGTGGGCTGGTTATATGAAAGGTTTTAGGGTTAAGCACTTGATTATTAGTATGTCGTTTTAATGTGCTTCAGAGAAATAGCCTTACTGCAGATGCATTTTGTTTGAGGGTGGTTGGGTGTATGTGTTGGACTTGACGTAAGAAGCTGCATGGTGGTGTGAGCTGCAACGTAAGAAGCTGCAAAATATGCTGCACTCGTCCCTTGCACTCGTCCCTTGCACTCGTCCCTTGCACTCGTCCCTTGCACTCGTCCCTTGCACTCGTCCCTTGCACTCGTCACCTGTCACAAACTGTCCTCGCCCTGCTCCTGCAATCACCTACTGCTGCACCACACATTCAACTGGTAGGTTGTAAAAGTTGTATTGTAAGAGCACATCAAGCTTCCTACGTACAGTGTGTAAGTTTGTGTTCTTCAAATTTGAACGGATGAATTCCTTACTGCTGAGCGTTTGTACTCCTCACTGCTGAACATTTGTTTTCCTCACTGCTACGTCATATTACTGCGTACTGCCTGCAGGGAGCAGCTGGTGTGTGATCTACGTGATGCTGTGCAATGCATGTCGCCCGGTGCGCGTGTGCGCTCACCACATCGTGTGGCAGACGCGAGCTGTGATGAAGCATCCCGGCAAAAGGCCACTCGTGCCCTGTTCAAGGTCACCCAAGGTGTGTTTGTGTGTGCATGTGTGTATAAGCGGGTGCGTGTGTGAGAGGGTGTGAGTTTGTGTAGGTGCCTTTGTGAGGTTATAAGGTATTGTACGGCGTGATGATTTATGTGCATCGTTGCTTCCAAATCCTAGCTGTGTGCGTGCCTGTGATTGCAAGCTTTCTTATACGGTTTAAGTCATACCTCACTTTAATCCCCCTTTCTCTAGTCCACTCTGCGACACAAGCCCAGGCGCCTACCACCCACACCTGCTGTCGCAAACCTGAGTTTTCCAGATCAGTTTGCTCAAGCCTCGCTTCTGTCGCCTTGTCCATTCACGCCTATACCACTTCTTCTGGCTTGTGTGTGTGTGTGTGTGTGTGTTCAGGATCCCCTACCAAGCCACACCTCGTGCCCCCCGCCCACAAGCTCCACATCGACACCCGCCACAACCCAGGCTGCTCCCCAGCCCCCCCCGCTCAAACCACACTCAAACCATCGACACAATGTGGCCTTGCTGCACATAACCCGGCAAACAGCGCTGTGCATGTTGTCAAGTGCGTTTGGTGCAGCATCCATTATTTGTATACAGTACTCAGTAACAGCATGGGTACGTTGCACGATTACATAAACATTTGCGCAAGCAAGCGCGCATGCACACATGTATACCTGTACACCCATACACACAATTACCTGTCTAATCGTTTAGCAAGCATACACAAATCAGCACATATGTACACTATCATACACTATCGCGCAATTATTCTGTTACCAGGCTGGTAGCTGAAAATCAGACAGGCCGATGTCTGTAGGCAGGAGCAAGCCAGGTTGCAGAACGTGGGCACACAGACGCATGCACGCACACACACATAAACACACACACACACACACACACACACACACACACACACACACACACACACACACATAAACAGACACAAATACTCGCACAAACTTTATTGCCAGGCCTGTAACTGGGGAGCGGGTCAGGCCTGTGTCTGCAGACAGAAGCAGGCCAGCTCCTAGCCGCTTGGGGGGTGCAGATCTAGAGCAAGGGCAGGGCAGGAATGGCCGCCCCCTCAGCGCACAGCCTCGCAGCAGGCCCGCATCCAGACCAGCACCTCCACCAGGTTTGTCCCACCCGTACGTGCTTGCCAGCGTGCCTTAGGATGTGTATATTGCATTCCTGAACAGCCATAGAAATAGAAGTACATGATGTACCTCAGAGCATAGCCTCACCAATAAAAAGCCCGCGTCCGGCTCAGCATCCTCTTCACACAGGGCAAACACACACGTACACACGTACGTGTACACACATCAAGCAATATTGCTAGAGCTATGGCGTATGGGTTAAGTACAGTAAGTGGATGAGTAAGCTCAGTGCTACAACACGGTAGTACGCTTTTGACCGCCACTCACATGCACGCACACGCGCACGCACAGGTGGCAGCAGGTCGCTTTCTGTCGTCAGTCAGAAGCTGTCCCTACGTAAGAACGGGACTGCAAGCGAGCAGCAGCAGCAGCAGCAGCAGGCACAGGCGCAGGAGCAACAACAGCCAGAGAAGTGGCGTCCTAGCTCTCCATTCAACAGGGGCCGTGCTCTTCAGGCGGCAGCGCAAACTCAGAACCAGGCCAGGCTGTCCCCTTTGCTTGCCAAAAAGCCACAGCCCACAGGTGCGAGCAGAGAGTAGGAGGTCCGCTGGAACACACTCAAAAAGCTGCACGTTGTATGGGAACTTGCTGTCACACACACTCAGAAAGCCGCACTTTGCGTGAATGCCTGCTGAAGCACATTGAAACCTCGGACGCAGCGCTTTTTAATTCGCTCGTTGGGAAATGTTTTCGAAAGGCACGTTGGAAAGCTTGAATGTGCGCCTTGCGTAAGGCTCAGCAGCCAATCAGAGCCAAGCCACGCTGTTTCCTTTGCGTGCTAAAAAACAACCGCCTCAGGCGCGAGAATTACAGAGCAGCCACATCTGTCCGGAAAAATCATCCCTCCGGACCTTGGTCAAGGTAGCCTTCCCTGGATTCTTTTCTAGGGTTGGCCAGAACTGTATGTTTACACCGTATTTTTGGTGAATTCCCTGCCGAAAACATCATATATACACCGCATATACATGGTTCTGGCCAACCATTCTCTTTTCGTGACACTGATGCCCTTAATGTCAGTGTTCATTTTTGTGCACGTGGTCATCCTTTTGCTCCTCACAGCCAGGCGTGAAGGCACCCCCACCCGCCCCGCCACATCCCCTTGCCGATTGTTTAATATGTGACTTCTGTCTTTGTATGTGCTAGCATTTGCTGTTTGCAGCCAGGCGTGAAGGCACCCCCACCCGTCCACACCACGTTCCCCTCGCCCTTACCTTGCTGACCGTTAATAACGTGACTTCTGTCTTTGTATGTGCCAGCATTTGCTGTTTGCAGCCAGGCGTGAAGGCACACCCTCCCGTCCTTGCCACATCTTCTCACCCTTCGCCTCGGCAACCAATTAATATGTGACTTCCTTCCTTTCGTATGTCTGACTTTGCTACTCGCAGCCAGCCGTGATGGCACCCCCACCCGTCCCCGCCACATCCCCTCGCCCTCTGCCTTGCCCATCAATGCCCAGAGGCAGGCCACCAGCAACGGTATCGGCCACAGCAGAATGTCTGACCCCAGTAATACGCCTCGGCAGGGTGGTGATCTGGGGGGCTTGCACGATGATAGGGCACCCAACGACTGTGCAAGCAATGGCAATGGTAGTCGTGGTGCAGATGTGGGTGGCAATGACAGACTTGCTGTAAGTCAGGGAGGGGGCGAGAGTAGCAGTGCAGCCATTCAGCAGCAGCAGCAGCCCTGCCTAGAACAACAGCCGCAGCTCCACCAAGGTGTCAGTGCGTTGCCAGCACAGCAGCAGCACCACCACTTTGAGCAGCAGCTGCTGCTGCAGCCCTACCAAGGCGCTGGCTCGATGCCCTTGCAGGATCACCATCACCAGCAACAACAGTTGCAGCAACCCCAACATCATCAGCAGCTGCTGCCCCCCCACTCGCAGCCAGACCTCCTACCACACACCGCTGCAATGCTATTCCCAGCTGCGCTACAGCAGCAACAGCAGCAGCTGCTGCCCCACCATATGCAGCCAGCGCCCCTACCTCACGACCCTGCCCCATTGACAACGCAGCTGCCCCACCACACGCACCCAGCGCCCCTGCCCCACCATACGCAGCCAGCGCCCCTGCCTCACGGCCCTGGCACACTGCTCTCCCCCGCCGACTTACAACAGCTGAAGCTGCGTACCCAGCAACTGCATAACGATATTCTGCGGCAGTTCCCAGGCCCTCCCCCAACCCCGCCCTTACCCAACCACCACGCTCCTCCTCCGACTTACGCCATTTCAAGCCACCACCATCAGACGCATGGCCTTGTCAACGCACCCCCTAGCTCACACTCACACCCCACTGCACCCACCAGCTCACACCCCTTGCCCTAC
>Ga0307945_1000528_pt1 | contig 26550 bp, 29 predicted proteins | sample OrgLakmetagen228_FD_201818 | JGI IMG/M metagenome (GOLD analysis project Ga0307945, IMG submission 201818) | Saline water microbial communities from Organic Lake, Antarctica - #228 | ecosystem: Environmental > Aquatic > Non-marine Saline and Alkaline > Saline | place: Antarctica: Organic Lake...
CCCTTTTTGCTGCAACAGGTCAACAACCAACTTGTTCATGATTTCCTTTCTCAGCAGAACAATAGACTTTTTCTATTTCTTTCTGAGCTTATGGATTTATTTGTGGCTGGCCGAGACCAGTCAGCAGTCGTTCAGCCAAACAACCTGGCTGAAGGTCACCCCCCATTGTAACCATTGTAACCATTTAGATGAGCAGACATCCCTGGTTTACTGCCTTCATAACCCAATCAATCTGTGTTAGATGTTGCTCATTAATCCTGACTTTAGGCAGCACGCCTGAACACCTGTTTCGTGAAAGATCTTGAGCGGAACAAGCAAAGAGCGTTTATGCCCGGTCAGAACCATGCCACGGTGGTTACAAAGAACGCAAGCCTTAATTAAAAAATTTTCAGCAGAGTGAGCAACCAAACTAGAGAAAAATAATCAGAATAATCTTATCTTGTTTAATCTTGCAACAGTCATTCACGCAATCTCTCACTTTCTCTCGTCCCCTCTCAGCTACTGCAAACATTTTATTATTTATCGCATTTAATTCAGCAAGCAAAAGCACATACGTTTCACACCATCGAAATAGCACGAGACATGGCCGTTACAATACACATAAAAGGATAAAAAGATTGACTCCAGCCTGATCGTCAAAATTTAGTTGAATCTAACACTAGCCTGGGCCCTTAAATACAAAACTAGGCCACATCCGAGCTGATCTTTTTCTACTGCCAATTACTATTTGATACACATAACAAGCCTACGCAGGTGCTGGCTTGAGCAAGACTTATGCAAGCACGGCAAAAAACAGGAGTACAAACAAGTAACTGAAAGTGCGAAAGGAGGGCAAAAACCCAGAGACCAACTCATCTCCAAAAATGAGCAGCGGGCAGCGGTGATAAGGTACAAACTTAAAAATGCCTGGCTAGTATCACAGGTAAGAACACGCAAAGCAAGAGAAGGGACAAAAATGGCGTGAGCACACCAGGGGCACTCACAAGCTCATAACGCAGCAGGCAATAACCTCTTCTTCAGGCTGCTGGTTTGTCCTCGTAGCTGTCCGTTAGCTGTCTGAACCATCTGCACCGCTGCCGTGCGGTAGGGTTTGTGTATACTGAGGAAGGCTGCCTGCCACATGATGCATCCAAGCACCTGTAATCAAAGGACAGGGGGCGAGAAGGTTGCGGAGTGAGGAGAGCAGCACGGGGAAACGTACGAGCCAAAAGCCTGATATGTTAACAGTCCTGCGCACTGTTTTGCGTTGATTGTGAATATGAGCGATAAGTGTCTGTTCGTCGCCAAGGAGGCTGTCTGCTTGGAAGCCGTTGAGAAGTTGTACTAAAGCAGACACATCAATTGGACTACAGAAAGGGGAACAATTTATGACCTGATTCACCAATAACTGCAGTAACAAGAGCAGCACAGAGCAACGCAGTGCAGCAGTGTTTGGTGGAGACAGCACATGTGTCCGTCCTTGTATCAGTTACGCTCGGGGACTGGGCACTTTGACCTTGCAAGGCATTGCTGCATCTCCTATTTCAACCTGCATGACTGCAACCTGTGTGCAAGGCCAGGGACTCTGCTCCCCTGCCTGTTTCGACTACGCCCCTCCACCCTGGAGTTTTTTTTTCCGGCGGGTACCGTCTCTCCTCAGGTTTGACCCCTTTGCAAGCCACACTTAATACACACCTGGTCCAACAGCACTTTGACGCCCATTGCCACACGCGGGCTGTGTGGCAGGATGTTAGTGTTCATCCACCGGAAAAAGGCGAGGCCCACGGGCCCGGCGATGACTGCCCCCAGCGCGCCCATCTTGGCCGTCCTGCCCCAATCGTAGGCCTCACTCGGCTGTTGCTTGTTCAGATTCTGCAAGTGTGTTGTGCGTGCATTAGGTCTTTGTTGCTGCCCCTTTGTCTCAGCCCCTCTCCTAGAACCACACACCAGCAGCAGCACCCTAGCACCTTACAGTAGAAGCACAGAGCCAGAGAGGGGAAGGGCAGGGAGACCAGGACAGGAGAGGGCGTGTTGTGTCGGTGTTGTGCCTAAGAACCCTTCTTAAGGATGAAGCACCTTTCCCACACAAGAATGCCCCCCTACCTGCGTGAGGCAGTCACCGAAGGCGAAGCCAATGGCCGTGGGTATGGCCTTGCTGATGAGGGGGTGCCTCTTGAGCGTCATTCGGCTGCCTGCAATGCTGAGGCGCAGAAGCCTTGGTTGTGCAGCGAGTGTGAATTGCTGCATGACTGTCTTTGATTTATTATACGATGTTATTAATATACATTGACAGGTGGGAAAGTTGCTGACAAGGCACGTGTTTTCGGCTCTTCCTGGAAAAAAACAAGGCTGTTATTATTATATTGTAATATATTTAGTGTTCAGGCGCCTGGGTGAGTTGTATACATGCTTCGGCGAACGATCTAGGAGGTCGACCTTCGTGCAGGTAAACACTACAGCTAATTTTGTGCCTGCATCCCAGTCACAGGCACGCATTGCTCCTGTTTAGCGACATTTGGAAGCGGTAACGTCGCTCCGAAGCCGATGGATGCTTCTACTGCACTTCCTAGGCTTTCTACGGACTGCTGCTGCAGCACCCAACATTCCTGCATTCCAGCACCTGTGAACTTGTGCAAGAGCACGGGCACGCACACAACGCTGTGGGTCATCAGCTCCAAAAAACACAAAACTGAGAACTGTCTTGAACTCTTCACTGTGAATTCTCCAAAAAAGTGTTGGATTCACTTGTGTTGAGGCATGCATGGCAATATACCAGTCCTCTCTATCAAGCCTGAATCCTGAACGTGCTTGATTTTGCAGGGTGGAATTCGCAGAGTGAGGTGTTCCCTTCAAGAATGGGCAAAGACTACTATGCCATGGTAGGCGCATGCACACATGTACACAGACACAGCACGCACAGACGCACACACATACAAACACACGACACGCACGCAAATGTGCACGTATACGCACACATATACGCACGCACGTCTGCGCATGCACGTAAGCACGCACGCACAGACACACACGCACAAACCCACTATCACAGAATACTTGAACTCAATCAAGATCCAAATCCCACATTACACTCTCGCACGCGTATTGCAGCTTGGTTTGGCCAAGGACTTCAGCCCTGATGATCTAAAGAAGGCATATCGAAAGGTACAGCTGCTTTTTGTTCATTTACTTTCCAAGGTGCTGGCAGCGGCATGGCAACAGTGTCAGTGACGTGCTGTTTTTGTGTGTCGTACAGGCTGCCACCAAGTACCACCCGGACAAGGTCAAGGGCAGCGAGCAAGACAAGGCAGCAGGGGCGGAGAAGTTCAAAGAAATAGGGGAAGCGTATGGTGAGCAAGGGTTGCAGTAGATGTGTGCTTTACGTGCATGGGCTCATAGACGAGCAGGGCTTGGAGAAGGCATACTGAGCCTTCTCCAAGCCCTCATAATGATATATGACATTCTGGCCCGCTAAGCAGTGTAAAAACATCAATCTTGTTCTGTGTTGCTCTCAGATCACGCAGATAGCTTCCAAATGCAACTATGTATAGTAAATGCTCTGATAATTTGAACCAGCCAGCCCAGTATGCGAAGCGTCCCGTAGTTTTGACATGCAAATGTGGGAGACAAGGTGCATATGTATGGCCCTTATATCTTTGAATTTAGCACCCCATACACGTCTGTCCTGACCTAAACTCTCTTTTGTATACAACAAGGGTTGGCCAGAACCGCATGACTACACCGTACGTGACCGTATATTTGGTGATATCTCTGCCAAATGTACCGTATATACAAGGTTCTGGCCAGCCCTATATAACCCTGCTGCCTTATGTGCCTCATCAACACCGTGCAGATGTGCTGTCAGACCCCCAGAAGCGGCAAATTTACGACGCATACGGTGAGGAGGGGCTCAAAGGAGGCGTGCCTCCGAGTGGAGCAGGAGGGCCAGAGGGCTTCCGGGGAGGCTACTCTTTCTCTCCAGACATGGTACGCCTGCTGTGCACGTGGCTGCCTGCCTTGTGTCCTTCCTCCTTTTCTCCCTCCCCCCTCTCATCCAAGTCCTTGCATTTAAACCTGAGACCTCGTAGCTGTGCACAAAAAGGGCATGCAACGGGTTAGTTGCGTGTCACATAGACCAGCGTTTATATTTTATATCAGATTTAAGTGTGTTTGCTGCTAGCCTTCTCCCAAGAGGACCTTCCGGCAAGAGGCACTTTCTTTTTGATCACTTTGGAACTGAATGTTTTACTACTTTGCTCCATTCTGTGCTCATTCCAGCACACATTGCACCTGCTGTCCATCACTTTGTATCCAGTAAGGGAGTTTTACAAAGGGGGGTACCATATCTTTTTTTGTGAATTTGGGAGGAGGGTTAAAGCCTGCCTAGATTTTCCATACGCCGAGCCAATCACAGAGCAAACAGAGGAAGCAACGCACGCCCTTTGTACAACCCCCATGCCCACGCAGGCAAACAGCATCTTTGAGGAACTGTTTGGCGGCATGGGGGGCATGGGGGGTATGGGCGGCATGGGGGGTATGCCTGGGATGGGGGGCAGAAGTAGGGGCGGCATGGGTGGAATGTTTGGGGGGATGGGCGGCGGGCCAGGGTTTTCGTCGTTCTTTGCTGGCCCAGGATTTGGGGAGGATGATATGATGAGCGACCAGGGCACGCGAGGAAGGGGACCAAAGCAGCAGGAAGTGGAGCTCCCTGTCCCCCTTGAGCAGTTGTTTACTGGCATCACCAAGGTGAGTGTGTGTTCTGTATGTGTGTCTTGTCAGCGTGAAATTTATGGAAGAGGGCTTATCAGATTTAATTCTGACTCTGCACAAAAGGACCAGTGATAAACTTTGTAATCCTGATAATGTATGGTTTTATCTGTTCACTAACTGGCAACGGGATTGGGATTCGCTGTTACATGATCTGTGTTATCATGTTGACCTGTATTTCCATCCTTGTCACCTTTAAATAGCAACATAGTGCTTCCCCCTCCTGTAAGCACTTGCTGAAAGAACCTGTTTTGGGGGCTAACTTGTGTCAGGGATCAAAGATCCTGCTTCTATTGCACTCTTATGCCTTGGTTCTCAGACGATTTGACTAGTGCTGTGTAATAAGCTGGAGAAGTTGGCTCATAAAGATTTGATTGCAGCCAGGGTCTCTTTCGAGCAAAGGTGCCAAACAACGAGTGGCAGAAATTTCTGTATGTTTCTCTGCTTCCCTCCTAATTTTCATTGCTGCAAACTAACCTGCACCTACACGTGCACACAGGTTGGCTGCCGCGCCTCTTCCCAATTACTTGACAGTGTCTTTTTTCGTTGTTCCTCTGCGCTGTGTGCAGAAGCTGAAGGTTACCCGCAGGATTGTGGACGGCAGCTCAGGACGCATGGTCCCCATTCAAGATGTGGTAGAGATCGCCATCAAGCCTGGGTGGAAGGAGGGCACGAGGATCACGTGAGTTGGCACACAAAAAGCTATACGCGTACCGTACGGACAATAAAGAACACTTACTACAGAAAGTGCATGCCGTTAGTAATGTTGACATGCATTCTTGTGTACTTGATAGCTGAATGTGATTTGATAGCTTAATGTGTACCTGATAGCTTAATGTGTACCTGATAGCTGAATGTGTACTTGATAGCTGAATGTTTCTTGATGGTTGAATGTTTCCTGATAGCTGAATGTGACTTGATAGCTGAATGTGTACTTAATAACTGAATGTGACTATGTGATGATCGTGGGAGAGCAGTGTTATAGCACAGCAATCAAGCAGATTGCTTGTGCTGCTGAGCAGCAGTCTGTGGTTTCTTTGTTTGCAGCGACGCTTGGAACAAGCCAACTTTCTTGGCTTGTTCCCAAGCTTGTTCCAACTTGCCAAGCTTGTTTGCACAACGGTGTTAGCCTTACATGACGTTCCCACGCGTTCTCTGCAGGTTTGAGGGCAAAGGAGATGAGCGTCCAGGAGGGTGAGTGATAAGACGAATAATTTAAAGACTTTCATGTTTGAGCCTGAGGCATTGTGGATGAGGGTTGCGTTATTTAATAGAAAGACTTTTGATCTGAAGGAGTACGACATGTAGTCCTGTCATTTTGCACCTTTTTATCTCAAAAGTTATCTGCACTTGTTTCACCCACTTTCTTGACACTGGCAATCACACAAGACCCCCTGACTTTATCCTTCACATCTGCAGAGCACCCTCTGACTTGGTCTTCATCATAAAGGAGCAAAAGCACCCCCGCTTCACCCGCAAGGGCAACAACCTGCATACCACTGTGTCGGTAAGCATGAAAGGCGACACCGTATCTTCTGCTACAACATTGCTCAAGCGTCCCTCTCAGAGAGCGATAAGAGCGATAATGCACAAAATCGTGAAAGCTTCTCTGCCTTGGTACCTAACTTGTTCCATGGCACAAGGCCCACAGCCAGCACTACATCACTTGCACCTTGACAGACGTCGGCAGCTTTGATGGCACCCACTTTCAATTGTATTTGTGGGAATGGCTCCGACACCTAGAGATCTGTGCTAGCCATCTTGTTAACAAGCATGCCAAACACACACTGCATCACACACACGCATCACAGATACCTCTCGTCACCGCACTCACGGGTGGTAGCGTCTTGATTCCACACTTCAACAAGGCACTGCCCTTACAGCTACGAGACATCGTGTCCCCCGGCCAGGTGTGCTGCAGTGCTCTTTGTGTTTAAATTCTCCACCTCGTGCATGCAGGATGATACATAACCGCTATTTAATTCTCAATTTTTCCTCTTAGGAACGATCCATAGGAGGCGAGGGCATGCCTATCAGCAAGACACCTGGAAAGCGAGGTGATCTGGTTGTCAAATTTGAGGTGTCATTCCCTAGAAATCTCAGTGATGACCAAAAAGCCAAACTACGTGCAGCTTTGCCATCATCCTGAATCGAAGCAAGGAGGAGTTTGTTATGTGCATAGCTGGGAGGAAGTACAGTGTGTTGAGAAGAGCCAAGGTTGACATGCATAGTAGTAATATGTTATGATGTTTCTACTTTTCCTGCGCCTAGTTGATTATATTTTCTACATGCCTACGGTTTTGTTATACTTACCGTTAACTGCACCACCTGGTTGATTTGACCCGAATCAAATTGCTTGACATGTTTGAATCAATCCTTGACACATGTGAATCTTTCTCTGTTCTACTTCGCTTGCATCGTGAGATGGCGGTGAATTATTTACAAGGTCTAGTCACAGCCGCTACGAACCTAGGGTCCTCAAAACTTCCCAGACTAGAAGGAAACAGGCAGAATAAATTTAAACTCGCACTTAAAAGGAGAAGCGGTTAAGAGGATCAAGAAAGTAAAAAGATGGAAAAATTCGAGATACAGATAAAAAAGCAAGTGTGTTATGAGCGATATCACTTTGCTTCAAGATGAGAATTAGAGTTCAAGGTACATAGATTATGGAATTAGAGGGAGACGAGTTTTATGTTAATAAAGGCATACATTTCAGGAATCCTGCAAACCGCAAGCTTACTACTTAGGAAAAGCACTCCTTTTAGCCGGTCCAGACAGCACCCAAAAATGAACAATCACACGCTGGGGCCTAATAAGGAGCTTGGTCTTAATTGTCAAAGAGTTAAAAAAACTTGCTTCCAAGCTTCATGTTCATTCTGTCAACTACGCACGCTGCCAAGCTTGTCCTTATCAGACGTGCCCTTTCCAGCATTATTATCAACTCTCATTAAGAGCCGGTGTCAGGCCAAGCCTGCAACCCTCTTGATCCCCATTGATCTTTTTTTACTTTTTCTTTTGGTGGAGGGTTTTACGGTACTCGGTACAAGGTTTACAAGGTTTACAAGTTGAACCATCAATCAAAACGTGTGACTGCTAGGCTGCGTATGTAAAACGTGTAAAAACTGGGATAATTGTTGTTGTAGCACCAGACTTGTAGCACCTACAAAAAAAAACCTGGAAAGGGAAAAAGGGCACATTGCAACACTGAATAATATCAGTAAACAATCAAGCATCTGCCAGGACCAACCGACCGCATTAAATCAAAGAGGGGGAATCATTTGTGAGTTTTGGGCACGTAAAAAACATGGATCTGTCACACTGAGGATACCAAAAATGAGGGAGGCGAATAACATTATATATAAACTCGGTACCAAAGTGGCTCCTTTTCCTTAGTTAATGTGGGGAGTGGTTTTTCACTTTTCTTATCTTATTGTTACACTGATAAGGTGCCTGTGACTAAGTGCATTTAGAATAATAAATAATAAAAAAAGGCAGAAGCTACGCAGGCAGTGAAAACCACTCCCCACATCAATTAAGGAAAAGGAGCCACCTTGGTACTGGGTACCAAAAAGAAGGCTTAACAGTAACCACCGCTTACAAGGTTTACAAGGTTTACAAGGAAAGGCCTTCAGTCAAAGCGTGCGACTGCTAGCCTGCTCATAATAATTACAATTTATGTAGAAAAAAATAGTTTGTTGTTGTTCTGGTACAAAATAGTATCGACATCCTGTGCTCTTGCCTCTGAGAATAAGGATTCATACCATCTCCTGCGAAGAGACACTGTATGGGGGTGTGTGCAGTGGAAAATAGCATGCTGTTCATCCTAAACATCATCATCAGCCTCACACAAATCACAGGTAGGGAGCGAAGGACAAAACTACTGAGGTCAGCGCACTGGGTTCACGGTTTCGAAGCTTTTTTTTGAACCTGTACTCTTGTACCAGACCAGTCATGGCTGAGAAAATATGGGAAGATCAGCAGTCATCAGACCTGGAGCTCAGTCGCATGTCAGCATGTAACCACCGCTTACTAATCACTTTCTAGTAAGCAGAGGTAGTAAGCCAGGGTTTGACATTCTTCTGCGATTTTTGAACTGCTTACTGGCAAGCCAGACTAGTAAGCCGCGGTCATCACGTAGCTTACTGGTAACTGAAGTAGTAAGCCATTAAATAAGCTGGCTTATTAGTAAGCCATACTGGTAAGGCATGTTTGGCTAGGATCTGTGCTTACTGGTAAGCCAGACTAGTAAGCCTCGGTTGCTACGTAACTTACTGGTAACTGAAGCAGTAAGCCAGTAAATATGCTGGCTTAATAGTAAGCTATGCTGGTGAGGCATGTGAGGCAAAGACCTGCATTGCTTGCTGGTAACCGCCTATCAAGCACCAAGGTAGTTTGAAACGATACAAGTAAGAATTACTGCTAAGTTTCTATAGTTACTGATTGAGTAAGCTAGCTAGCCTACTGCTCCAGCTTCTAAATTCAAATTCGTTTGAATTTTAGAAGGAAAACACCGTTACCTGTCGCTTACTATTTGCCTTCCAGGTCGGTAACCCAGTCGCTTACCGCCCGTTTATTACTACCTTGGTAGTCGAGTTAGTAAGCCTGGTAAGCCAGTCTGGTAACGTTCTCTAACATCCCGACATAGAATGAGGAACACACAATAAATTTGTCCAAAGCAGCTCATCGCAGTCAAAGGGCCTCGATGCTCAGAGCACAATAATACACGACCTCATAGTAGCATTCCTCATAGTTGCATCGAGCAAAGTAGCTGTCTAGTCCTTATAGTCTTCCACGCCCCCAGAGCTGATCTGAAAGGACGCCTCGCCTTCAGCTGCAAACAAAGTACGCAGAAACACAGTCTGGGCAACAAACAAAGAAAAACTACGCAGGCCGTGAAAAACCACTCCCACATCAACTAAGGAAAAGGACAACAAAACAACTAAATACTCATAACCGGACAAAACATTAGGGAGGACTGAAAGACTGCAACAAAAAGAGGGTGCTAACGTTTGGGCTGCAATCAGTTTTTGTTCTAGAGAGCTGCACATAACGACAGCTGTAAACTTGCTTTAAGCATAAATATCCCAATTGATCCGTGTACATGACGAGACGGAGAAAAATAAAGAAAATACCTCGAAACAGGTGTCAGCGAGGTACTTGCTGTGATGCATTCAGCATGAGCACTTTTGTGCCACGCACCTAAGCAAGGGCTCTCCGCAACCTTGCACAGCCGCTGCTCAGCTTTGCCTTTGCGCAGGGACAAGCGCGTCGTGACAGCATGGGCGACCTGCAGAGTGTGTGTCGATGATGGTGGTGAAACCAATATAGTTTAAAACAATGCAGCCTGGATGTGTTGGCTGTTTTAAGCGCATTTGCACCTTTGACACCTTGAATGTACATCCACGCTAACCGTCTGTGGTGCAAGAGCAAGACAGGCAGCCAAAATTGTTTCCTTACCACGTGTCCACCAACTGGCTTTTTGGGGTCGGACACAAACATGGCTCCACCACCTGGGTCCGAGACAACCTACGAGAGGGAAGTGCTGAATTGTTCCATGAGTAAATTGTAGCCTAGCTTCTCTTGGTGGATATAAACAAGACTCCCAATTATGATATTGGATTGATCAAGCATTACACTCTTCTGCTAAAAAGCAACTGACCTGGTTGGTCACTAATACTGCCACGTTGAACTCCTCGCTGATCTGTGGCGGCAGAATGTGCACACATAATGCACTACTTCAGTTGTAAATGAGCGAAAAATACCAAAACAGGATTGAGAAGAGAGCGACAAAGACAGCAGACAGCTATGCAAAGCACATTATTGCAATTAAACCTAGCATGCAAGGAAGCTCGTTCTCGCTCAAAAAGGCTTGGTGAGTTGTAGCAGCCAAAACTGCTGACAAAGCAAGTCTCGGAATGAAACTTCATTGATGGAGAATGTAAAGTATGCCCTGTACTCACACGTTATTCAGGAATTACAAACATATACACTTATTATCAGGAGCCAACACCTGCCCATCTTTTACCTTTCTTAGCCTGTTAAGCATCTGACCCAGCTTCTGTTGCCGCTCGGCCAATTCCCCCCGGCCACAGAAATCGCTGCGGAAGTTGGAGGTCAGAGAGTCCATGATCAAGAGCTTGAAGGGGTCCTGAAAAGGAATTGCAGAAACAGGGCTGTTGCAGCTGTTTCATTGCTTTGTTGAACCAGTCTTACAAGGGCATGGAAACAGAGAATTTAGAGCCTTGTCCTATTCAACTGCATATCTACTCAATCCTGCGCAAAACATACTGCATTCAAATTTGGCATTCGTCCTATTTTTCCGTAAGCTGTTTTTTTACAAAGAATCGCACCTCTACCATTAGTGCAGCGACAGAGACAAGGAGATCTGTGTGCATAAAGAAAAAAACAGTTATCGTTTTCAAGGCAGCAAAGGTGAGGAAGTGCATCACACACACAGAGAAAGTACATCACACACATACAGAGGAAGTGCATCACACACACAGAGGAGTTTCTAGACTTCCGGGTCTCTATTTCAACATCTGTAACAGTGCATACCACCAAAGCATGCACTGTTACACCAAAGCTGACAGCTCACTGTCAGGCTTATAATGCAGGCAACTCACCCATTTGGTGCTCAAAGTTGAACGCGCGGGCATGGACTATCTGCAGATTGTAGGAGGGCAAGAAGGGGATACTCGACTTGTTGGCTGGTACTTAATTAAGCCTATCCACACACGATCGGTACAACACCAGCTGAACATGGTACTGGATGTCAAAAAGTCCTCTTTGATCTCACGTTTCCCAGCACTGATTGGGCGTCCAGATTGAAGCGTTGGGCAATGGGGATGATGCGATCTGGCCTGAAGCTGCCTTCTGTGTCAATGTAGGCGACCTGAATAATGGTTGAAAGTGGAAGAGGGGGATAAAAGCTGATCGATCCTGATAACAAAGCAACCCAAATACTTTACTGACGGCTATCCATTTATCCATTTCCTTCCTATGAACTATTAAACGATTTCGAGCTTGAAGCTTTTACCATAATTGTGCACAAATGACCCTCACCTTTCCAGCGCCCCCTCCATCAGAGACAGGCAGCTGGCAGGAAACACTCATGGTCATGCAGATCTGTAGTGATGGTAACCACAGTGTTTTTGTGGGACAATAACACATTTACACCGGCTGCAAGGACCGACATTAACAACATACCTGCATGGTCACTTTTCAGGCCGTTGCCCTAGATTGAGCCTAGGCTAAGCAACCCACCCACCGTTCAACTAGGTCATACCTGCGTCTTGCCGCAACGGAACTCGCCATATATCTCCGTGATGGACTTGGTCTCCATGCCCCCACCCAGCAGCTCGTCCAAGGCTTTGCTGCCCGTTGTGATCCTGACGATCTGGCGAGATCGCTGCGTGTTTGTTTAGAAAGCAGGAGAGGCTCGTCAGCACCATGAAAAGCTGCTTCGGAAGTTCCACGTAACAAAAGAAGCTTTACTGCCTAGCCACAAGGTGAGCTGCACACCATGCCCCTGAGGATGATCTTAGGTAGCATCTGACACGGCTCACCTCTTCAGCCACCTCAGTGGCACACCTCCAACGAGCACCAGGCGTCATTTGTTTGCATGCCTCCACCATTTTGCTGACCTTGGCTTCGCTCAGGCCCTTAATTGCAAGCAGCATCTGTGATGCCACGTTCAAGCGAAAGGTGTAAATTCTTCACAATTGTTATGAATAATTTATACTAGCGAGCTAATGAGCATAGAAGCTGCCCACGATTGTGACCAGAAAGAAACCACAAAAGACGATGCTTGAGGCGGTTATATTGCAAGCACAATTAAGCAAAGGAGCGCTTAAGTGCCTGCACCCCCAATAACCCAGCAAAGACTCAACATTTCAGATCCTCTGTTATGCTGCTTGCAAACAGCTAGCTGGGGAATGAGAGTGTAGGAGGTGCCTGATATGTACTAATCAGCTGTTTGGTTGACGCAAGCTGCACCTTTGAAGGATGGATGATGAACGACATCACGGTGTGATAGCCTGCTTCTTTGGCCTTCTTGATATCGCCTGTGAGGGAGACATAGGCAAGAGGAAGATATTCAAGTGGTGATCATACTCAGGTCCCAGTGAGCTACACATCTGATTCTTAACAGCAACATCATCAACAAGCATGGTGCCCGTCTGATCGAATGCTCTACTGCAATATCTCGCACAAGCAGCATGCTTGAGGAAGCTAGTGGTGCACTGGAGCTGATGTGCTCAACCAGAATGGCCTTTGTTTATCCACTTTCTTTCGGTGTGTGCACATTTCTATCAGAGCAGTACAAGGCAGCAGACGCACACACCGTTGTTGATTCCCAGGGTCTGCAGCTTTTCGATAGGCTGGAAGTCGTCCTCCAACTCTTCTTCCTCCTCTCCATGAACATCCTGCCTGCAAAAGCAATCAGGATGGAAGGTAAGAAAAGAAGGCTCGGCGATGCACGCAATGTGTCGCGCTGCTGTGTGGATGTTAGATAGCAATTTCATTGCTGAAGCGGAACAGGGCTCTCTGGCTGAATGAAAGCCAATAATTTGGCCCAGACTGTTGGATTGACATGCAGTAGAAATTTGCTTGCAGCTGGTGTCTGGTAATGTGCGCATATGTGAACAGACGACTCTTACAATAGCCGCCTTTCAGCCGAATGTTTTCCTGTTCGTGAAAAGAGGTAGCACAGCTGGAGTGATAGCTCAGTTCTACCAGGAAAAACTGTTAAACCACCTGTTTGCATACCAGGGGCTTGCGGGCTTGCAAGACCTCTGTGTTGTGTGGAGCGGCGGCAGCCTGATGCAGCTGTCGGCAGGAAAAAGCCCAGTCTTTGCAAGCACTCATCAAGAACACATACACCCACCCTTCAACGTCAGGTGCAAGGTGTGCATCCATAGCAGCCATCGTGCGGCAAGGAAGCCTACTGCCGGGCTGGGGGGGGAGGAGTGAATTTTTGGAGGGCGGAGCGACAGACGGATTCTGCGCTCAAATGGCTCGCAAATATAAAACGAATGGAGCCTTTTGTAAAATAGAAACGACCGTCCTGAATCAAATTTTAGTGCGAATGCGAAGTTCAATTGGAGTTCGATGCTTTTTTGAAATAATATAAAATAATTAAATCGTGAGGGCAAGCGAATTAATTTGTGAGAGCTTTGTCAGCGCGAAGACGAATTAGATGCGTCTCTCCCACTAAAAGTCCCAGCTTTGTAGCTGGTTGCACAAACCACAGCTTCTTCTCAAATTGTTGCTAATCCGTGGCAACCACTGCCCCCTCATTTGATTGGCAGCAGAGAAACAGCAATGGAAGTTGTGCTGCCTGCTGTGCGTATGCCTATCTACACAGAGCTCTCTGACCCCCTCTCAAGAAAACAAGGACAAGAATTTGTCACGCCCAATCGTTGGTAGCAAGAAATTGTGACAAGCAGTTAATTGGTTGACAGTTTGACAGTTGTGAGTTTCTGTTTGTCTTGTTCAATCAATTGTTTGTCTTGTTCAATCAATAAGCTGGATCGATGTGCCAATCTTATTGTTAACCTTTATCTTCTGGATTTGGTAATTTTGGAGATTAATTGAACATGTAAGCATCTTAAGAGTTACCATAGGAGGGGATCTTCAAGAGATCCTGCATCATGAAAGGTCTCTGATTTCTATTGAAGCGCCTAATCTATTTACGTGTAACACAATGAGACCGAGAATGTCTGAGTATACAGTCCCAGTGAGTGATGAACCAGACCATGCTTGTTTCATTCCAGACGCAACGCATCTTTAAATTTTATTTCGCAAAGATCACACAACAGAAAAATGTGAGCCTTTGGACAGGCACAGTGTCATCCGTGGATCACCAGATCTCCCTAGGGCGCAATGCACAGCCTCCTGCCCCTCATCCCTTCCAATGCCAGATGACAATGAGCTTCTCACGTTGATTTCCACTCACATTTATAATATGAACACCATGTTTGGTTTTGACACAATCACTCCAGCCTTCATACAATGTGCTTACAAACGCGTGCCCAAACAACTTGAGAGGGCGGGAAAACATCAACGTGCTTGCCCCCCAAATCGCTGCCCTTTTCAACCAGCTCATTACGAAAGCGAACGTCCCCAGGTCTTGGAAAAAGGCAAAGCTCACTCCTATACACAAGAAGGGGTTAGTACGATCCCAGGGAACTATAGAATGATTGCGGTGAGTGGGACACTGTACAGACTTTACGCCAATTTGCTACATTCCACGGTCCAAGACTGGTGTACCCATCACGACAAGACCCCGGACTCACAATTAAAATTCGTTTCCTGGCAGAAGCACGCTGCACCCGCTGTGTATCCTGCGACACCTGAACGATGCGGCACAGAAGATGCAGAGGGGCTCATAACGGCTGTAAACAGCCTTCATTGATTTCAAACAAGCATACGACTCCATTCCCAGAAGCAAAATGTGGGACCACCTTCGTATGAACCAGATGCCCACCCACATGCTGTCCATCCTCGAAAACTTGTAAAATGCTGATGAATATACGCTGTTGGATGGGGATAAATCAGCGGCTGTTCAGCCATCTTTTGGTGTGAAACAAGGGTGCCCCCTCTCCCCCCTACTGTTTTCCATTTGCTTGAACGACCTTGTTGACAGCGTGACTGATGGGGCGCAGGGTGCGCTCACTGGTATTTATACTAAAAAACACATGCTGTTTGCTGATGACCTGTCCCTCCCTTCCAATGAACATGCGGATTTGCATACCAGGCTAATAAACAAGCTGAGAGTTTACGCTGAAAGGAAGTCTCTCACTGTCAACACACAAATGTCAGAGGTGTTGCGCTTCAGCTCTAACTCTCAAAACCTGCCCCTTCTCCTGTACGTACTTTGACGGTGTACTGCTCCCCTACACAGACTCGTTCAAATATTCGGGCATGGTGTGCGACAAGCAGATCAATCTGAACACCGCTGCTGACGCAGCACTTCGTCCATTCACGGCAGGCACGTTCAGAGTCAAAGAGTTTGTTCAGAAACATAAATATGCTAACACACGTAAATATGACTTCTCAAGACGTACGCGAGTCAGATTCAGGCCGCTCCTTCCTTTCAACAAGGCAAAGAGATGGACTGTCCCTTACAGAAGTGGCTGCTGTCGGGAGTGTTGAAAAGGATGTTGGGGGTCAGAGACACCACGCCTTCATGGTGTGTCATGTGCGAGTGTGGACTGGAACCCCTCAGTTCAATTGGTTTTGCGCGGCAATGCGGCTGTACAATTCTTAGACTAAATTTAACAGCTACATAATGAAAAGGTCTTACATGCTAATATGCAGCTAAATACATGGTCCAACGATTGCTGGTCACCCCATATTCTTTCTGCCATGGATGGTCTGACACAATCATATATCTTCAAACTTCAAACAGAATCTGCAAAACTGTGAACCCATTGATCTCAGCTGTTTTGTCGTAGACGTCAGGAACAGACACTTGGAGTACTGGGCACCTTATTCTGAACGCATTCGAAAGAACACAACAGCATACTTATCACCAATGATGGTGTGCTCTTCCTACAAAAAGGGCTCTGGTCACTCATTTGCCTTACATCCTTCCCAAAAACATGTTTCTCAACCTGCTCGTAATGTCATTCGCAGTGCAGCTCGTTTCAGACTTCGTGTTCACACCCTACGTTTTGAGACAGCGACATAGAATTAAAGTAATTCCCAAATCTGTGACCTGTGTGATACTGATGATGTCCAAGATAAGCAGCATGTTCTTTTCCACTGCACCAATACATCCCCGTGTGATTTCGCTCCGCAGGAAATATGAACCTCTTTTTCCCCCAACAAGAGCCCACGATGTGTTTACTTTCTTGAGCCAGAACAATAACAAGCTTTGTTTTTTCCTCCATGAACTACTTGCTCATATGAGCAGGCTTGCAGTCACACTTCTTTAATGAAGGCCTTTTATGTAAACCTTGTGAACCTTGACCTGGTCAGACCAGGTTTTATGTTCCACAATCCTCTCGTTGTGCATGTGCTGCTCCTCACACATGAGTTTGTGTATGATAATATTTGCATCCCTCATTCTTGGTATCCTCAGTGTGAACAGTCCATGTTTTTCATGTGCCCAAAACATACAGATAGTTCCCCCTCTTTGATTTAACGCAGTCGGTCGGTTGGTCCTGGCTGCAGATGCTTGATTTATTACTGAATTTGTTAAGTGCTGCAATGTCACAAATAGCGGTGTGCCTTTTTTCCCTTTTTAAAGGTTCTTTTGTAGGTGCTACAAGTCTGGTGCTACAACAACATTTATCACATGTTTTACATACGCAGCCTAGCAGGTCACACGTTTTGACTGACTTCGGAAGGCTTTATATGTAAACTCTGTAAACAGTCCCAGCTCTGGGAAGAAGGGACAGCGGTGTGGCAGCCAACCAAAGATGAGTAACACTAGCAGAAATAGACACAAGCGCACGAGTATGAGCAGAGAGTGCGCAGGCAAGGATGTACAGAACTGGCTTTGATCTGACAAAAAGTATGTCTTTCCTTTTCTTTTAATGACCCTCTTACACAAGCTTGTCACAAATGCAGGATTTTTTCCAAGCTTCCGCTCAGATGCCCCTAAGGCATACTTAGCGATGTAACCTTATCGTGGCACAGATGCAGGTTAGGATCACAGCCACCAAATATAATGATTTTCTGACCAGTATAATTAGACAGGAAAGCAAAGAGGGCAGATAGTATAACTACTACAAAGCACTAGAGAAAGGGCTTCATCCTCTCGTCACGAAGAGGCCTGCCCTGCCTTCTTTGCGAGGTGAGATTTCATGATATCAAGCACTTCAGGCTTGGTGGCTATATCCATGGGAGATTTGCCGACGTTGTCTTTGACAGATAAGTCGGCCCCGGCAGACAATAGTTCAACGATCTGCAAATCAACAAGAGGCAGAGCGGGGGGGACATATCAAAAATGTTGAGGACGGTAGTCAGAACAGAAGACTGCCAAGAAAAGGCTTTGAATAATATAAGACAAAGATGCGCCGTCTTCTGATGAGAGTTGATAACAGTATTGGAAAGAGCATGTCTGGTGCAGACACAAGCATAATTCAGTCACTATGCACTTTCTTAAAGGAGCCTCCGCTGCTCTCCACACCACCCTTATTATCGCCAGTGAAAGCGTGGTGGGGCGATGCATGAGCACCTCCACGTCCAGTGCCCCCTGGAAAAGGTGCAAGCGTGCACGCTTGCACTGACTAAGACTCACGCACTAACGGTGTTTCTCGACACCAGCCAAAGGAGCAGCAGGCAGCCAGCTTGCGGCCGCGCAGGCGGAGATGCAGGAAACCCAGGACTGGGCTTTAGATACACGTTACCTCCGCAGCCACTCTGTGGTGCGTTTGAAATGGCAGAGGACTGCATGGTTTCGTCCTGCGCTGGTGTCTTGGCCTGCCTAAACAGCTAGCCGTCTGTTGGTGGGGAAGTGGGGAGAGGGGAGAGGAGGGTGCTCTCGGAGAGTGTCGGTAGCATGGAGCTGTTCTTGCACAGCTCGCCTTTTGAGGCCACCATAACTGGTTTGGGCCTGTCTGTGTTAAGGCTCTGCTTTGGAGCTAATAAAGAGGATCCTGCGGGGAAACTCTTACAGCCCCCTAATGATTATACATCATTCCAGGTGCAAACCAAGCGTGTTAATAAGGTAAAGCGAAATTACAAAACAATCCTCTGCGTCAAGGAGGAAATGAGCCGCGTAGGTGCCATACAACTCCTCCACCACATGAAAGAAAAAATAGGGCATATTATACATTACTTACAGGTTGTCCCCACGCCAAACAGTTTCAATAAGCTGTTCACCCAATTCAAAGCCCCCTATACCTCATCTGAATGCAAGATACTTAATGTTATATCAAACCAATGACATTTTCTGGAAACTCGGCATTCCGGGGGGTTATGTGGAGCCCGGAGGCGTATTTTGCACCCACCTTGGCAGGGAAAAGGTGCATATTTGAAGTTGCCCTGATCGACCTCTGCTTCAGGATATAAGCAATTTAAATGTTACATAACATTGCTGCAAGGTCGAATTTGGGGCAGGGGTACTGGGAAAGCCGGCGAGTGGGAGGCACTCACACAAGGGACACAGGGGGAAAAGGCAGGAAAAGCTGACGCTCCATACCTGCTGCGACTTTTCCCCCTGTTTTTGCGCCCAGAGTTGCGGACCAAAGTATCAATTACATTAAAATTTTAATGGGACCAATCGGTGGCCTGGTTGAATTATGGTGCAGATTTATGTAGCATGACATTCATCAATTTCCGCCTGTGCTTTTCTGGCTCCATATAAAATTCCTTTGGATTGGTGCAGAGTGTGAGCAATAGTGTCTGTATTTGTAGCGTGACATATTATGAAATTTTATTGCGAGCCACCCACTGGGTCTTTCCGCCTGCTTTCTTTGCAGGCAAGCAAGAAAAAATTAAGCTATCCAACACAACTTTCAGCTCCCAAAACGGTGGAGTGGTTGGGGAGGTATGCCCAATTTAGGGGTATTGGCCCTATTTGCCCGGGGTGGGGGGGGGGGGTGCATGGGGACGACCTACAACCAATACTAGGAAAGTGGCCTGTCGTCAAATCCTCACTTTTCTGTGTATGCATCCTTTAAAAAGCAGTCTCTAGCTTCCTCCTCCCAGGTTCAACAATGCCACAGAGACAGGCGTACTCAACCTCAAGCGAAACAAATGAAGGATGGTCACAGACTGCTTTACAAGTTTCAGATCCTTTGTCTGAACAGTTAAAAGAACGCTACCAGGTTCTAATGCACACTGCTTGCGTAGCTGATAACAGACATACCCACGCACCTTTGGGTCATCGTTCTCTTTGCTGGCCAGCAGCAGAATGACGTTTGCCGGGTGATGCTGCTCCAGAAGCTGGTTCATCCTGAGCAGGATTATGAACAGTAACACGGCAATCATAGGAACGTTTTCAAGCTGGCTGCATGTTTTGCCTCCGCTTTGTTCGAACGCCTACGTACATTCACACCCATGAGATGAAAATGCGTGGCCAGGGATGACCAAAATATTAGCAACAAACATTCATACGAGAACTTAAAGATCCAATCGGAAGAAGGTTCCATGTGGACAGCAATTAATTAAACGTGGGTTCGTTGATCCTTAAAAGATGGGGTAATCCTGTGCAAAGAGCGCAAATGCGCTGCCCATCGAGAGTGAAGAAATGGTACAGGGGCGTATGCTATCGTTCGTACATCAAGAGATTCCCAGAGGGAGGGCACTGGGTTGTCCCCACGGCTGGCCCACCCAAACATGGCCTGTACTGTGCCAACTCTTTGCACAAGCATATCTCTCCCATCTCCCTCAGGTTTGCTGTGTAACCTGTTTGGAACGACACCGTTCCTCACAGAAACCATAATTTGGCAAGTTGATGCCAAGTCAAGCTTACAGATGGTTTTCTCATTCAGCGTAGTAGGAATGGATGCAGAGAGATACACCTAAATTCGTACCAACACTCACATACTGTCAGGTTACCCCCCCCCCAGCATACACCATCCAGACCTTCAGCACCATTTTTGGTACAACAGTATTACAGCATAATGCAAAAAAGCCTTGTTTGCTGGAGTACAGGTGGATTGGAGCCAGAAAAAATTTGGCCTTTCCCCTGTTAGATTGCGGCAAAATGGGTGCAAATCAGGCCCCTATCCAAGCTGCCAATTTCTATGCTATTAAGGCTCAAATATGTTATGAGCTGTGTGTGTGCAACCTGGGGGAGGCAATGGTGTTCATTGAATAGCAAAAAAACTAAACGGCGCAGTTGTTGGGTGTGCCACCCGTGGGGGCAACCACTGGGCGAAAGTCAAACTTCTATTTTTGCTCTCAAGGGGTAACCACTTCCATGCAACTCCTCTAAATTGAAACCAATCCGACAAAGTGAAGCTGCCATGATAAGCTACCAGAGCGTGTGCTTAGAGTGAGTCAAATCGCCTTGCATACTAAAGGACAGGACTAACGCTAACGTAAGACACCCTCATCTGCTTTCTATGGGAATTGGCAAATTTTTATGAACATCTTACTAATTAAAGGGTCCCTTTTTCATGAATATGCCGTCATCTTTGCATATTAAGAGGACTTTTCAACCCCTGGGTGTTGAGAGGCAGGCTTGCCTGTCATTGGTGTGCTGTAGGCGATCCGTTACAATTCTGGCAGCAAAAAGTGGGGTGACCATGCCACGGCCAATGAGACACATGCCTTGTGATTTACTGTTCTTAAGCTCAACTGCTTCAAACAGCACCCTCATCTAGCCACTAAGCTTGAAAGCAGCATGTCACTGGGCCCTTACTCTAGGGTCATTTGAAAAGCATGCCCATTTCGGGCCTCTGTGTCCCCCCTCTGGATGATTCTCCAGACAACAAAAAAAATGGTACGATCCATGCTTCTGGCCAATCCTGCACGTGGCCCATGGTCTACGTCTGTAGCTCAAGTACCTGTCGTAAGTCCCCTCAGTGGCAAGGCAGCCCATGTAGTTGAAGTAGTGCTCCACCTCATCTTTGTCCTGCGCGCAGGATACCACCAGGGTTTAATAATTTTGTAACAACGTGAAGTAACAAGCTGGAATGCGTGCATTTAAGGCCTCTTCCCTTCTTTGCCCCGCCTCTATAGCAAGCATAAGCCTTCCTCATGTGACATCGTGCGGTCTGATGGCCATGGCCAGGTCACAGCAACGTTGCGCAGGCCAGAAAGAGGCTTGGAAGCTACTTACATAGTAGTCAAGGCCCATGTTTTCTATGCTTGGCCTCTCGTACGAGTTGTTGCCGCCCTTGCCCACACCGACCCCTATGCTTTCCTTGAGGTTATCGAGGAACTGCAGCACAGAGTACAGATTACAGAGCACAAATGTGGATACGGAATTGGTACGTAAGTGGTGCCACTCATCAGGTCAGGTATAGCATAAGGGAGTTTAAGAGTGTGAGCAACCAAGAAAGCACTGCATTTGCGTTTAAATAGTACTAGCATCTGCGCATGTGCCTACTCGTGCATAAGTTAACATGTGTGTGCGTAATTTGTATGTGTATGCTACATGTGGGTGCGTGCGTGTGCATATGCGTGTGTGTGTGTGAGTTAAGTGTGTATGTGATGTGTGTGTTTACATGTATGTGTGTGTATGTGTGTGTATGAGTGTGTATGAGTGTGTGTGTGTGTGTGTATTAATTTGCGTGTATGTTTGTATGCCAGGCAAGATTTCACACTAGGAAATCTACAGGATGGGGCATGCATTAGGCACAAGAAGCCCTGGCAGAGAGGCCTGCAGCTTTGCCAGCACTTGTATCTCTGTCTGAGTATGATCAAAAGACTCACCCCTCGGGCCACAACTAGCTGTGTTCTCGGTTGCGGAGCAGCCAAGCCGCTCCTTCTCCTGCTTTGGCCATGCACGCCTCCAGGAACTTTTATGGTGCGAGAAGGGATGCTCGGGGGGGTACGGGATCCCGCCCTAATTGAGCTTGCATGCATCCGGGAAGAAACACTCATGCTGAAACTTTTGTGTTTGTATAACTAAAAATAAACTAAACCAATAAGGGTAATCCAAGGGGGTAATTCAATCTATCATCAAAGGATATGTTCCTTTTGCCCCCTCCCTCTGTGGCCCGCTCCTGCCTCCTAGCTCTGCAAAGACAGAGAGGAAAAAGCATCTCCAGCCACCCCCTCCTTCCGTGCTTGCTGTCTGCTGCAGCATGTGCACAACGCAGCGCCCACAGCAGCGCGTCCCCCCCTGATAAAGCAGCGGCCATCACATCCCGCCTAGCCTCACTTGAACCTTTGAGGACAGAGATCCACCCCATCACCAACAAACCCCAGGCCCACAACCCGCTGAGCCGTGGAAATTGCACTCTGGAGGTGTACCGCATACCAGGATGGCAACCCTCGACGTGAGGGCACACACAGACATCAAAAGTGCTGTAATCAAATTTGTTTGTGTGTGCTTTTTGTTAAGGGCTGTAATGCGAGCACTGTGTTTATGATTCTTGTGCATGTGCGTTTGCGCACGTGCTTGCTGTATGTAGGTATTGTGTGCTTGAATCGACATCAGGTTTTTACCTCGTGTGTAGATTGTACACAAACAAGTTGTGTACCGCAGCATGAGGAATGACTCAGCTTATGAGAACCGTTCCAACACACAACTTTGACAAACTGCAGGGCTGCCAAAAACAGTACATGTAGCTCCAAGTCACCTCTGCTTTCGGTGCATGAAGCCACTACCGCGGCTGCTACTGCCATCAACGCTACCCCTGGATCTGAGCAGGCGCACCTCCTGGGTTCAGCTATCGAGATCATTTCCAGGTTTGTGAAAGTGGCGAATATTTACCTGCTTATACATTGTGAATAACCAGAGAGGCAAAGGCATAAATGTGAAGTGCATGGCGAGGTTCTCACCCATAGTATGTGGCGGCATTCTCACCCAAACTGTGCAAAAATCTGCGTGACCCTGAGCCATCAGGAGAAAGCATGCTTTGTCATCGCTCAAAATCAGGTGTTCAACGGCAACTTGCTACCTTTCTTGTGTACTAATGATGACGAATACGCGCAGCCGTGAATGAAAAACGTGTATGTGCGTGTAGGTTGCGTAACGATAACGAGCTTGCATACATAAGCGGTGGCTGGGTGCGCGACGCCTTGCTTGGCCGTCCCAGTGCGGACATCGATATTGCCACCAGTGCGAGCGTGCAAACACAGGTGAGAAAGAGGGCGTGCTTACACAAGCATGTGATATAGCTGTACGCACGCTAATGCATGTGCTCAAGCTGGCATATGTAAATATCTTGTGTGCATGATTAGGTCGAGCAATGACAACTGTAGTGGCAAGGCCATCTCTGAGAAGCGTGCCTCTGTACTCTGTACCATGCCCTGCAGGTGCCCACCCTGATGTATGAATACGCTACAAAACAGCTGACTCGAGGGATGGCACGGCTGACTGGGCAGGTGTGTGTGTGTGTGTGTGTGTGTGCGTGTGTGCGTGTGTGTATGCGTGTGCTTATGTTTGTGTTTGTGACTCATGCTGAGGCTCGTTTTTGGCGACTGCAAACATTTGTTTTTTGTCATTCAGGCATTCAGGCATTGTTGATACATCTGCTAATTGCTCTTACTGCTCTACAGCAATGTGTGTTCTGTCTTCTGTCTTCTGTCTTCAACACTATTCTACAGCACTGCTTACCTGTCAATTGTGGTAGGTAGCTCATAATCTTCCTTCAAGACTGCAATCAATACATGTGCACGGTACCTGTGTGTGCATTGTCGCCATTGTACGTTACATTGTACGTTACAACGTAAGCTACGTTGTTTGCTACATTGACTACATTGTACATTGCATTGTACGTTACATTGTCTAACAGAGTTCAAGCTGACTTGGTCTTTGCATATATGAATGATGTGTGACTGTATTGTAAGAATCTCGCAATTCTTTGTGCAGGGCCTTCAATTTGAGCTTGCGCAATTCCGTGGCCCTGTGAGGGATCGGAACCTGGGGTCAGCCTACCTTGATGCATGTGCGTAATTCAAGGGCGGGTTTGTGCTTTGTGTGTCTCAATGCATGTGCGTGACTGAAGGGCTTGTTAGTGCTTTGAGTGTCTTAATGCATGTGCGTGACTGAAGGGCGTGTTTGTGTGCCTCGATGCATGTGCGTGATTGAAGGGCGTGTATCTGCACCTAGATGCATGTGCGTTACTAAAGGGCGTGTTTGTGCTTTGTGTGTCTCAATGCATGTGCGTGACTGAAGCGCATGTATCTGCACCTAGATGCATGTGCGCGAATAAAGGGCGTGTTTGTGTGCCTCGATGCATGTGCGTGATTGAAGGGCGTGTATCTGCACCTAGATGCATGTGCGTGACTGAAGGGCGTGTTTGTGCTTTGTGTGTCGCAATGCGTGTGCGTGACTGAAGCGCGTGTATCTGCACCTAGAAGCATGTGCCTGATGAAAGGGCGTGTTTGTGTGCCTCGATGCATGTGCGTGACTGAAGCGCGTATCTGCAATTACACAGCTGTGGCTGAAGTGCGTATTTAGGTGCAATGGTAGCACAGACGAGGCAGCAAGCAGTTGCCTGTTTCTGTGGCCCAGGTGTGAATTTATTTTAGCCTGGTATTAGCGCACTGAGACGCACGTGCGTGACTGAAGGCATGCTTGAGTTCTTTGCATGTTTTGTTGGTATCTTAGTATGCAACACAAAAGGCGTTGGTATGATTCATACTTTGGTACGTAGCAAGTGTGGCCTCTTTGCTTGATGTATGCTGCTCTATCTTTACAGCGTCTTAAGCCTAGGATCTCTGCTTGATCATGCACGTATATTCAATAGGCCAAGATGTCGCTCTTTTGATCTACTCACTTCGGTTAACAGCTCACTGCTTCAAGCCTTGGAGATTAATTATTGCAAGCTAATTATTCTGTCGAGAGGAAACCATCCATACCATATTATGTATCAAGTGCTCCTGCTTCCTTGTTGTTCAGTGTTCGTACTAAAGTTACCCTTCTCCTTTCCCTGCGCTGCTCAGGCCTGCGCGACTTCACCATCAACGCCATCTTCTTCGACCCTTTGACGGGAGACGTGCTGGACTTCATTGGAGGTGTGCGTGACCTCAGAGACAAGGTAGAACCAGGGCACATAGAAACTACTCACAAGCATAAACCACTGATTCTTACAAGCACAAAATGCGTGTGCACTGAATCTTTCACACAAACACCAGGCACGTGTGCACTGACTCTTAATACGCAAGCACCAAATGCATGCGCACTGACTTTTACACACAAGCACCAGATGCATGTGCACTGACTGTTATACACAAGCACCAAACGCATGTGCACCGACTCTTATACACAAGCACAAAACGCGTGTGCACTGACTCTTACACACAAGCACCAAATGCATGTGCACTGACTATTATACACAAGCACCAAATGCATGTGCACTGGCTCTTACACACAAGCACAACACGCGTGTGCACTGATTCTTTCACACAAGCACCAAATGTGTGTGCACTGACTCTTAGCACGTCAGGTCCTCATTGCCATCATAGGGGAGTTGCCAAGATCTAGTTGCGCACGCCCCCTTTGTCGACCAATCTCACTGTTTCAGTTTGTAAGCGCGACAAAACACATGTGCACACATGCAATCATTCCATCTACTTTCTAGTCACAGGTGCTGCAAACGCGCCCCTTCCTCTCCCACTTACATAGATGCAACATGCCTACACTATTCATCCTGCATGCACATATACACACACAGACACACACACAGACACACACAAACGTACTCGTGCATGCATGCACACACACATACACACACAACATTTGCTTACATGCAACATGCCTACATTATTCCTCCTGGATGCACATACACACACAATACACTTGCACATATACACACACAAAACACTTACTTACATGCAACATGCCTACATTATTCCTCCTGCATGCACTTACACACACAAACATACTTTTGCATGCACACGCACACACAATACACTTACACGTATACACGGTATACAGGTGCTGCGTATGCCCCCCTACGGTCTCAGCCCCCAGAAGACCGCAGACGTGTTCTCCACTGACCCCATCCGTGTGCTGAGGGCGGTGCGGTTTGCTTCGGGATTTGGGCTCACAGTGGACCAAGGGGTCACGAAGAGGGAGGTCATGAAGCACGCACACCGCTGCAAATTTGATACACCAGGTGCGTTTGTGCAACCATAAAGTATGTGCTTTGTGGGAGTGTGGTGTGTGTGGGCGTGTGTGGGTTTGTGTGTGTGTGGGAGGGGGGGGGGGGCGTGTGTTGTGTGTGTGTG
>Ga0307945_1000531_pt1 | contig 26509 bp, 32 predicted proteins | sample OrgLakmetagen228_FD_201818 | JGI IMG/M metagenome (GOLD analysis project Ga0307945, IMG submission 201818) | Saline water microbial communities from Organic Lake, Antarctica - #228 | ecosystem: Environmental > Aquatic > Non-marine Saline and Alkaline > Saline | place: Antarctica: Organic Lake...
CTCTCTCTCCCTCTCTCTCTCTCTCTCTCTCTCTGTGTCTCTCTCTCTCTCTCTCTCTCTCTCTCTCTCTCTCTCTCTCTCTCTCTCTCTCTCTCTCTCTCTCTCTCTCTCTCACACCACACACCTGTGCGGCATGTATGAGGTCTGACTCAAACACGCGATCAAGCAGTGCTGGGTAGTCACGAGAGCTTGGGCCAAGCAGCAGAGTGGATGCCAGCTCCTCCACCTCTTCTTTTGCTTCTTGCCAAGGGTCACGAAAACGCTCAAGGTACCTTTGAAACGTTAGGGGGGGGGCCAAGGTTAGATTTGGCCACAATACACATACACGAAGCACATATACACGATACACATATACGGAACTTTTGCCAGTGAATGTTTCCTGATCCCCATTTGACCTTTTTCTATTCCTTTGCGGGGGGGCAGTTTTACGGTACCAGGCACCAAAGTGGCTCCTTTCCCTTGATTGGTGGGGAGTAATTTTCACTGTAATTTTATTATATTCTTCCCCCTTTGATTACACGGTCACACCTGTTGTGAAGATACGATTAGACCAACCTTACTCACAATGCTATGGTAGTGGTTCAGGCAAGAGGGTCGGGAGGGGAAAAGCACTTGGCCCACATGTTAATGTAGATACACTGCCCCACCCTGCACAAGCTTTGGTTTGCATTTCAGCAACTGCAGCCCACAAGTACAGTAGACAGGCGCATATGTTGTCTCTTGGCTGGACTCATTTTGTAAGACCTTGTGTTTGTATGTGTGTGTATATAGTGAGGAAGTTTCAGTGACTTCTCCTGTGCCTTTAAATAGAAACTGGAAATCACCGCCTGCATTGGACCACCCTTTGTTGTCCGTCACCCCTTTCATCGTGCTTGAAGCAAAAGCCGGTGATGTATCTGAATAAGAACCAGTGTTTGTCACTGGAACCGTGCATCTACTTCCTGCCTGAATTTCACTGATAGCCATGGCACACGCTTCCAATTGAGAGCTGTGAAGCACGCTTCAATTGTTCCTTTATTTTACCGTTTCGTGTCTTTTTGAATCCCTTCTTGTACGTACGAGCTCGTTGACGCTTCATGGCTGGGGCTCCTCACTTGAGGGAGCATGCAATCTGCTTTTTCATCTCGTTTAGTTCCAGGCTCAATTTGATACAGGCTCAGAGCGTGCTACCCTCTCAACTGTCTCCCTTAAGAACTGTCTCCTTTAGGAACCGCACACAGTAATGCTTTCCTACCTTACCTCAGCCTTGGCATCCTGCCCACAACAGCCTCTGTCTCTGCCCAAACATTCTATGGTCGACAGCTTGCATGGTGGTGCCGTTCACGCTGCATGGAATCAGCAGTCTCCTGCCCACCTGTACTGAGGCCCTTGACGCTCTGCCCACTCCCGCCATAGCCTCCGCCTTCGCCCAAACAGGCGCTGGTTGCGAGCTTGTACAGCCAGCATATAATGAGGCACGTCCATGTCGTATGCCCCCTCACGTATAACAGCATGGCCAATGCACGTGCTCAGCACAGCACGTGAAGCTGCAGCAAAGTTGGAAGGCAACAGTGTGACAGCACCAGTATTTTATTAGGCGTCGTGGCGTAAGGGTGTGCAGCATTAGCACACACACCAGCTTCAGCACTGAGTCCTGCATAGACGTGATTGCAGACAAAGGCAGTATGTGCCACGGTGCAAAGGTGGCTGCGAGCTTGAGCATTTTAACCTGCAGGTTAGCACACACAGCAGCGATGACTAGGGATGGCCAGAACCGTATATATACACCGTATATGACCGTATATTTGGTAATTTCCCTGCCAAAAGTACCGTATATACACCGTATATATATGGTTGTGGCCAACCCTAGCGATGACACATATTGTGCCAAAAAGGTGCATACAGCACAGACGCTTGGCATTGCTAATGTGAGGCTAGGGCAAGCATAGCTCACTCAGACAGAGGTGTGAGTAGTGTGGCACATTGCAAGTGTGGTGCATTTCAAGGCGAGATTGAGGGGGAAAAGTCAGTAAGGGGGACCAACTGATGTACGCTTTTAACAGTTGGTGGTTTTACTGCTAATATGATCGACCAGTTTGGAAGAAAGCGAGCGAACAGTATGGGCATGCCTTTTGGCATGGGCTGAGACTGTACTGAGCAGCCAGTAAAGCAGCAGAGAAAGCCAACTAACTCACCGTACACATGTATTTGAACGTTGCTTACGTACTTCTGCCTGAGAGTGACTCTCAAGGCTTGTACAGCTGTACGAATCGCTGAAGCCCCTGCACCTTCCCCCATGCCCTCATTCTGCTGCTGCAAATCCTCAGAAGAACACTGCAGTTGCTGCTGATGCCGATGCGCATTTTGTTCAGACAATGGTAGGTGCTCTTGCTGCTCCATATCAGACAGACCCTTCTGCCCCTCATCCCTTCCCCTCTTCCCCCTCACTGCCGCAGATTGTAGCACCGCTACTGCTTCTGTTTCCCCTGTTTCTGCAGCTACCACCCGCCCTTCCGTTTCTTCTTCTGCAGTGTGCGTTGCGTTGAGCGCCGCGCTTTTGGCTCCCACTGTTGGCAAGCTGTGTGCAGTCCTGTTTTCAACAGCTGCTGTGCCAAACACTGGCTTCCCCCCTCCCACCAGCAGCCCCAAGCTATCACATGGTCCTGCGTGGTTGATGTATTTTGACTCCTTGACACCATAAGTGTGATAGAAAAAACTGAGTTTGTGTGTACGTAAGTGCGCGCTTACACACATGTGCGTCAGAAAGAAAAGGGTTTGCTCAGGAGGGTGTAGAAAGCATAACTTTTGGACGGCGCGTGTCTAATTGATTAAAAAATCATATATTCGGAATCCTGACGTCGAGAGCTATCGATTGGTTACATATGGGTCGAATCAGGAAGGGGGTGGTGGGGGAGGTCCCCCAATGTGGTTTTAGGTTTTGGGGGGGGGGGCTTTAGTTGCGAAATTTTCAATATATCGGAATCCTCAGCTCAAGTCCAGTCGATTGGCCCCCTTTTTGAGCAAATTAGGTAAAAGGGGGTGTCTGTGGACATGTCTACAAGTCAGGGGCACACACGCTCGGGTGCAGACCGCGGGGTAAGTCAAGCCAATGGAGCAGCAATTCACTTCAAACTTCCAGAATTGTGCCAGCATGAGATAATGGAATTCTGAAAAAATGGAAGCAATGTAGGGCTGTACAAGCCACTTGTGGGTGCCTGGTAGGTCATGTGTGCATGGGCGTCCGTATCTCAGTTTTTGCCCCATAACTCTGCAACTATTCAGTTTCAGATCTTGATGAGTATGCAGGTGGATGAAGAATATAAAACGGAGCAGATTGGTACCCTTTTTTGTCTGGTGGGGGCACTATAAGGGGGTTTAAGGGGTGGGTGGTCCCTAAGGGGTGTCCACCCCAAAAAGTAAACGTGCCTTCCAAAAAATTCAACAAGAATCCTGGTTTCAGCTGCAATCTGATGACAATTTACTCTCACGGTGGTGACTCGTTGGAGGAGAAGACAAGGGCACGCTTGTTTGTGCCTTCTAATTCTAAGTTATCACAACATGCAAATCAAAATGGTCGGACGATGCCTTTAGAATTTGTGGCAGTTTTGTGCTGTGGGGTGGAGTGAATATGAAGCCTGACAAAAGGCCTTCCTTCATCACCATTCACTAGTGCGCGCCTCCTCCGTCAAATGTTGGGTTTGGGTTGCATTCTTCAAGGATCCATTTCGTGCTGGAGGGAATAGAGAAGAGATTGTCCCCCAGTCAAGCCTTGCATTTGGACTGCATCCATGCAGCTCAATTCAAGGATCTAATGCTGGAGAAGGCCAAGCCCTGTAGCTTACCAGCGCTGTCGATCCCCGTCAGACGATTCAACAGCAGCTGCACCTGTCGTGTGACCAGTTGCTGATCTGGATGCTGCCAACCCTCGACATCACGCTCTGTGACGGACCAAAACACATGGCCTGACGGGGCGGGGGTGGGATTAGAGGGAAGGGGACTCGACTTGGTCTTTGGCAGTCTAGGGCTCTTCAGGAGGCTGCCTGTGAGCAGGGTTATGGTGTGCAAAGCTAAAGTGTACATGGTGGGGCATAACAGGATGAAAACCGGCAGTGGTAGCAGGGTTTTGACCAGGCTGGCTTGTGGAACTAGCCAAGGCAACCACACACCAAGTTTACACATTGCATGCAGAACTCTGAGTAGGCTAGCAGGCAAAAGCGGCCAAAGTAGATACCTTGTTTGTACATCCCCTGCGGAACTCTGAGCAGGCTGGTAGGTGAAAGTGGCCATGTGGAGGGGTCACACCCAGGGGGGAGCTACATTGCAGTTTAGGCGGACGGGTAATTATGAACAACCGACAGCCGATTGCATTGAGCACCACAGTAATTTCTGTGGCTGGTCACCTTCAAGGAGGAGCTACATTGCTGTTGGTATATAAAACTGGTTTGTTATAAGTTCAGCAGACAGCCATTTGCATTGAGCACCATGGTGGTTTCTCTGGCTGGTCATACCCAGGGGGGAGCTGCATTGCACTTAGGGCAATAGACGGGTAAGTTGCATGTTTCAACTGGCAATTGAGCTGCAATGCAGCTAGGGCGGTGGACGGGGGTTTTGTTGCAAGTTTCAACAGACAGTAAGGGCGATGGACGGGAGGTTTGTTGCAAGTTTCAACTGACCAACTGCATCAAGTGCCGCGGCATTGGCTACACTAGCACTGCCATATTGACATACTTGTCACGGAGCAGAGATAACAATTTCTAAAGTACATTGTACAGTGCAGAATGTGAATGTACGTCGTACGTTATAGAATTGTAAGAAAATGTTGAACCTGTTTCAAAGTTCAGAGCATTGCAGCAAGCAGCACAGGTAGGGCCTTGCTCCGGACCGACATTTTGAAACCGACAGCCTTTCCAAACTTGGATGTTGAATTGCTCAAATGTAGGTGTATTTGAATGAAGAGCAACCGCAAAGCTCTGGCCTAGACCTACATGGAACGCCAAATGACAAAAATCCAGGCCGCCGGAGTCAGAAACTGCAGGCACTCTTCATACTTATGGTAAAGGGAGGAATTCACAACCCTGTGCATTAAATAATATCTACCTCAGCCTCATAGAAGAGGGGTGTCTGCTGCTCAGATGCCACTTGATCAAGGAGAATGGCCTCCAGGCTGCATGCATGCATGCATTGTGTGGAAGGTTAGCAGTGAGAAAAGCACAACGGACTAAAAATGGTGACAAGGAATACATAAGAAAAGAACAAGCACTTAACAAACAGAAGCAAACTAAATCAGGGGTGATCACGGGAGTATGGGTGTAGACATGAAAAAAAAGATGAGGATGTGAAAGGCATGACTGGATGTAATAAATTAATTCAGAACAAGGAGTCAGCTGTACTAACATTTGATGATTGTATAGTTATGCCTGGATACCCGTAGTATGCACATCACATATACATAAGGTTAACCAGAACCACACATATACAGTGTGTATATACCATATATGGCATTTTTGGCAGGAAATTCACCAAATATACGGTCATATATGGTGTATATATATATGGTTTTGGCCAACCCTACATATACATGCTTAGCCATGCTTTGAACAGCTGAGAAACCGTTGCGACTAACTACCTGCACGTCTGCAAGCCTGGACCGTCAGGCACAAAGGCCAGCGCATCTACAAAAATTAGATTTACGAATGGACACGCCAGGTGGCCATACACAGTTTCTTTGACAGCATCATGTAAATAAGCCGAGCAGCTTAGGCAGGACTGCTTGTGAGAGAACTCTTAATCATAAAATGAATGAGCCCTATTACAATTTTGGAACAGCACCACCTTGTGCACGACATTTTTTAGTTTGGGGTGCTGAAGCATGTCAGAAACAGAAACGAGTTCCCTGTGCTTTAACCTTCACGAGCGTTCATGCCCACTACTGGGCTCGTGACAAGTTGTTTTGGCCACCTCCCTCATTTAAACATCAAATCTGCACATCTTTGGCTTTTAGGCAGGCACAGATAGACCTGCCCTTCATCTGCCCTGCGCACACATTGTTGGCTTTCAGGCAGGCACAGATAGACCTGCCCTTCATCTGCCCTGCGCACACATTGTTGGCTTTCAGGCAGGCACAGATAGACCTGCCCTTCATCTGCCCTGCGCACACACCTATGGCTTTTAGGCAGGCACAGATAGACCTGCCCTTCATCTGCCCTGCGCACACACTGTTGGCTTTTAGGTAGGCACAGATAGACCTGCCCTTCATCTGCCCTGCGCACACATTTAAGTAGACTGGTGGAACGTTGAGGAGGGACACTCACCTTCCACGTGGGGGCACGTCCACTCTGCTAGGGCAGTAAGCCTCTCGAATCCGCTCTTCCACCTCTGGGAGCCTCTGCATTGCTCCTGGCTCATCGCTTCCCTTCCCTGCGTTGTTGCAGTGTGTACAAGAAGCATGCATCCAACTATCATGTTCATTGCACACACTTGTTGGATGGCCCGCCACGCATGCATTTGAACTACAGGGTTTACACCGCTCATTCACATTTTTGGGCAAGGTTTTCCAGCTATTAAAAAAAAGTGTACCTGTTCTTATCCTGCAAGCTTGCCAAATGCACAGAGAGATGCTCGCTTGTGCTGCTTTCCAAGCAGGTGCAAGCTTATCTTTACATCGCATGTTTTCCCAGACATATTTAACAAGGCATGATGCGCAAAGCACGCGCAACACACATCCAGGACAGCATTCTTACCGCCTGGTGGCGTAATGTAAAGCCAGTCCGGGCCCACCAATCCATCCACAGCCAGTGCCAAGGGATCTTTGAAACCGAATCCACCCCAGGGGGGAGCAGGTTTAACCTGTGGATGTGTATTGATGCTTGAATGCCTGCTCCTTCTTCGCGCAAATCTGCTTGCCGCTTGCTGCTGCTGCTGTGGGCTGACACCTGACTGTACAGGGAGGTGGCTGCAATGGAGCTCCTGCTGCTGCTCCTCCTCTTGAGAATTCTGCTGCAGGCCACCACGCATTCCCACACCTGAAGACTGGCTCGAGGGTGGGTTGCGCAGCGCTTCTGGCACAGAACCGTGCAGGAACATGGCAGCAGTGTGCAGCAGCGTGTCACGAGCCCAAAGCCCTGCTGCGCCTTGCAATTCCAGGTAGTGTGCCAGCGGGCCCTCGTCTACTCCAGCAACACCTAGAGCGTGAGGTGCGCTCCTAGAATGTGCTGGCGCCTTGGGACCATGCATTGCACGCTGCATCTGTGGAGTGCGTGTTCCATTTTGAATGCTGAAAGGCACAGACTAGCGGCAGCTCAATGACACCCCCCCTGACCTACCTCATAACCCTCTTGTGGGCATGTCGGAAGCTCGCTGCTATTGGTAGGCAGCTTTATTTGGGGGAAGTTTGGTTTGAACAACTCCACAATTCTTTGGTGCTTCTTTTTACGCTGGTGCTTCCTTTCCTTTCCTTCCTGCATGAGGATGCCTGTGGGAGGCACCGCTCTGGTACTGGCACTTTGCTGTAGCATGAAGTTCCAGTGTTTTCACCCCATTTAAGATTGAATTGGTCAATAATTTATGGAAATGTTTTCAGCCAACGAACGGCTTCAAAATCCCTTCAAAATCCCTAAGGAGTTTGTCATTCAAAATATACAACTATAAATAGTAATGTACGTCCAGCAGTCAAACAATTACGACATTCAGTCAGTTTGCAAGTTGTTTAGCGGTATTGCGACACATCGCAAGCATAAAGGATTGCCACAGCTTAGAATTCCCCTTATCAATTACCGGCAAAAATCACATGTCGCTCGTTAAAATTTCCCTTTATTTCTGGCACATTATTGCTGCCCTTTTGTCATGACCAGTATAGCACAATTTACATCAGGTCAGTCAAACTCCGGTAATCAGTTAAAGGTTGCCAGCGCTCAGTGCATGCAAGCGCATTGGAAGCATTTTTGGAGTTCCAGTCCTTCCTTCCCAGTTAAGACCTGCATCAGGTACAACCTGATTATGCTGGTTTATTTGCGTCCATTGTAAACGCAAGGTGAAAATTTCAACGCGATTAATTTGAGGGATTATTTCTGAATTAATCACAACATTAATTCCTATCGTATACGCACCGTTAGTAATCTTCCCAATGATTTCCTAAATTATTCATTCATCATTATTATTCCATGTGAAGCCAAACCACGTGTAATTTTGCTGAGGCTGAGCACGGTACCTGCATGTATATCATATTGCAGCATGCTAGAGTCGTCGGATAGAGCATTGCAGAACCAACTACCTTGAAACCTTTGTGGACTGCCTTGCCATAAATTGACACTCTATATGTTTACAAAGCAAATTCCCAGAGGGGGCTAACTGAGGCCCAAAATGAGCAAGTTTTTATATGCTCTTTGGCATATATGCCCCCAAATTGGCAAGCTCCAAATTTTACATAATATGAATGTGGGTGTAAAATTTGGAGCTTGCCAGTTTGGGGGCGTGTGCTTAATTTGCTCTGGCGCCGCCGCGGCGTGCAGGCCATTTTTTACCACAATGTCTCCGATGAAAAAATGGCCTGCACGCGAATGTCCGACGTTTTTTTTAACGCAACTTCCGACGGCGTGCAGGCCGTTTTTTACCACAAATTATTTATACCAGATCACTCACAGCACTAATCTGGGGTATTTTTAATGGTATAGATGCATTATTAGAAATCAATACCATTGCAAGAAAAATGAAAGGAACGGCTGAATGGTTGGTGTTTTAAGAGGATTTGGGCCATTTTCCCATGGAAATCACAATAGGGCTTACATGCACCATGTGTGCTTAATCCAGTCTATCTCAGCACGCAAAGCGATCCACATAAAACATGTGCATATTCTCGGGTAGCTCTCAATGCCAGCTACAATCTGGTACTAAAATGGTGTCGGTCGGATGGAGTGGCTGTGAGTGGCTGCCTCTGAATGCAAAAAAGCGCATTGAGGCATTTCCTCGATAAGCCCCCTCTGGCAAATTCCATAAACAAGACGCAACCAAAAAAAGGGCTTTGGGGATATAGAGCGGCCAACTTCAAGCCTGGAGATCTGCCTTGATGCTGGTCAGGGGCATATTGCTGACTGTCCGCAGATTTGCGTTAGCCTCTCTCATTCCTTCAAGTCGTTTTGTAATGGGGCTCTACTTTTAGCAATGAATGTCGGGTATCAATCTAGAGACCATACACAAAACAAGAAATAGAGCTGAGATTGGCGCAATTTTTGCTGCTACACGTGAACATACCCATAACCCATAATGCAAGAACTGCGCGGATGCACTTGTATGGCAAATACAAAATAGCATTATCTATCGGATTGTACAGCACAAGCACGCCAAATGTTAGAAACCATCTTCCACATTATCTAGCAATCTAAGGACACGATCTCTACAAGGTAGAAGTCCATGCTGGAATCCTAGGGAGCAATTGTGCTGATGCCGTATCGAGAATTTTTGGCAGAATATCAAAGTCGTGATTTTCATGCCAACATTGACGCCCATCCCCACTCCCCCTCTTACCGTCAGCAAGGGTGAAATAAGGCCCACCCCCAACCCCCAGCTCTCCTCCCGTCTCTAGACATCTACCAATCATAACCTTGAGCGAAAGGCGGAAAGGCTCTGAAACTTGTACTAGGTCCTAAATTAAGGCACGGTTTTAGACCATGAGTTACGAAATGTTAAACAAAATGCCAAGAATTAAATTAACAAGGCACTGTAAAAAAAGAAGTTGGTAATTCCTTTTAAACAAGTGCAAGTATCACATCTGTAGAAAGAAACGGCATGCCCTGCCGCACAAATCTGATATAAAACTAAAGGTACGCTGCTCAATTCAACCGTATAGAAGGCCCGTCAATCTGCCCCATCTGTCAAAATTTAAACGGCACCTGCCACATACTGCCAGGATGCAGCCAACTGCAATATAATTGAAATAATAATAAAAGGCTATTGCTGAAAATATGAGTTTGAGAGTGATTCGACGAGATGCACAGGGTGCTTGCACACTAGCAGATGTAGGCAGCCGTGCAACCTTGGTACACGGTACCACCCTTCTAAGCCACAGGTAGGAATGGTTCCAACCTGGCGCTTCCCTTCCTATCTCATTGTGCAACAACGGCGGATATTAAGCTATCATCATCATACTTACTCCGGCTCAGCAACCTCGCCCCAAAAGAAACCCAGCAACCGTATACTCTGATCGTAATCTTTAGCTAAAGAAAAATTGTAGACAAGCAAGAAAACGCGGATACTTGGGCCTAACCTTCTTTTCAACCTTTGAAGGTTTAAGCAGAAGAATATGATTGCTGGAACACCAAGGCAGAATGATCGACATTCGCAAAAGCATGCCGCAGAGAATTACACGGCAATTGCGCAGAAAGGTATACAATCTCCGATCATCAATTATAGCCAGATTAGGGGCCAATCAACAGGTGCATAAGCGAACTTATACATCTTCCTCCGTGTTGTCCATGTCCTTGGCCAACACCAGCAGCACATCAGGCGTGGAGGGGGCAAGGAGTGCAATGATAACCAAGATCTGTGTAACACCAAGGAGCATGTTTTGTTAAAATAACAGCACAGGCAGCAGAAACTGCTAACCACATAATTGATTAAGAAGAGCCTTTTGGTATAAGGTAAAGCGTAAAACCCTTCAGGTGAAAAGAAATAATCGAGATTCTGAGGATTGCAGTTAAACTTCAGATGATGGGATGTTTTTGGCAACTGAATGCAAGCAGCTTCTTAACATTTAAGAATGCCAGGTGTCGTTTATTTGGAGGGTTTAAATAGGCGAAGAAGGAGAAAGCAAATTTCTAGATAATTTTAAAGCATGTAGGAACAAAGAGGAACAAAAGAGGGGCTGGCTGGAAGAAGAAGGAAAGCAAGAAGGGAAATGTTGAAATGTTATTGTCGAAAAAAGAGCGGCGCCAAGAAAGGTGGTGTATGCTTACTTGCTTAAGATTAGCAACCAAGACCTAATCTGACAATCAATAATCATTCTTGACCTTTGATGCAATTGTTGGGTCTCATGAAATCATGCAATGCCTTTACTTATTGCAAATTAATGACATGAGATAGGTAAATTTGTTTGCTTGTATTGTGCAGAGTGCAGAAAACAATTGCAGCTCCCAAAACCTTATTTCAGACAAAATCTGCACAAAAATCGTGCAATATAACCCACCAGCTCAGAAGGTAGGTCGCCCAAATCGGTGCATAAACCCGGACAGCCCTGCCTCTGGGATATTCAGGTCAAGCACACTGTTGTCCAAATTGCTGGCTTTTGCCGTATTACGGTTCTGCCCATCCTCAGCAATTGTGCTAGAAGCATCAATGGCATGAGAAACAGGAGCGACTCCAGCAGCAGGTCCTTGTTCTGATTGAATTGTAGCGTCATCGGCACCCGCCTTGTCCTCCTTATTGGGCCACAGGCATCCAGAAGCTGTGTACCAGCAAATCTCATACGCTGCACAGATGGGTGTCCAGATGGGTGTCCAGGAGGAGCTTTATTTTGTCTAAACCTCAAAACAAAAAAGAGGAGCCGTATTTTTATTAGAACCCCTCTCTTTGTTTTTGTGCCTTGCTGTGTTCTAGGCATGCCACTTTTTGCAAGTTTGGGGCCCCGACGGTAAAAAACAGATGAGCTACATCGTCAATTTGTTCAGGTCGCATGTTGCCTTTGCCTTTATGTCTTGCAAACAAAACATGCTCGCAGATACATACCATGGCGCAAGGCGCTCAAGCACCCAACAGCAGACGATTTCCACCTTTCTTGCATGAGCTGGATCTCTGGGTGGTAACGGAGCCTGTGGTGGGCTCGCAGGAGTGCTCTAACCTCTGGGAAGCAAACAGGGGTTTAGGGGGTTCAGTATGTAGATAGGGGGAGGAAACACTGCCAGCTTTCACACTTATGTTGAGTGTAAAGACAGCACAAACATGTACAATGGCAAATTGTGATTCATGTATAGTCCCACTTTGTGTATTGAAGAGGCTTAATCATTAAGCCTATGATAGGCTCATGTTCTAGATTGCAAATATGTCAGCTGCTTCCAAATAATTATAGACTTACCAAGTGCAAATGCTGGATTTCCCTCACAATGTGCCTTGTGGTTCTCAGGAGCCCAGGTGGCATTGTTTTCCATTCTTAGCATCATGATGGGGAACAGTTTGGTGGGAAATGCAACCTACATTTACGTGCCAAAGACAGTTTCTTAGGCTGATGATGAAACACCTTTCTCTCTTTGTTCAGTGAAATGTAGCTATGGAGGCGTTTGCCTTGCATGTTAACTTGCACAGCATATCTTTACAGGAAGTTGAACGACTGGGGCAAGACCAATCAAATGCCTTTCTTACATATAACCCCGGCAAGGGCGGTCTATTACACCCAATTGGTGGCAGTGACGAATCTTCTGATTTAGTTAGTTGGTTTTTCAGTTGAGGTTGTTTTGACTAGTCCCGTTCGATAAGCTCCAATAAGCATAAATTGATGTGCTGAGTCTTGTATTTTGCTGTGACAGTGATTTGGTATAACAAGTCAAGAGGTGTAATCTTTCGTACAACGCGTTTCTGAATTCCTGCTTGCTTGAATATTTTTGGAGGGCTGCATAGGATTTGCAACAACATTTGCTCAGCCACCCCTTTTCATACTATGCATATGCACCCTCTCCAGCATTGCATTGTTATATCAGGAGACAGCAGTTTCAAGCTTAGCCTGCAACACTCATACTCCCTATACCTTTTTGCTCTCCATTTTTTCTGCTCTCCATTTTTTGCGGTGGTGTAGATAGCCCCATTACCTAAGTGGCTCGTTATCCCCGATTTGTGCGGGTATTTTTTCACTGCTGCCTGCATAGCTTTTATTTTCAGTCAGCCACCTTAACTTCAGTCTGCAACATTTCTTGTTTCAAGCTGTACCCGCCAAGCCCGCTATTTAATCTGTACCAGTTACAAAGGTAATATATGAATATATGAATATATGGCACATGGGTGAGCAATATTATAGGATTTCTATGCACTCACCCGCTATTATATAGCGGACACCTAGCTGTTCATCTTGTGCCACATCTGACGATGCATCTCCCTTTCCAACTGAGGAAAGACGTCACGCACCTGTTTTTTAGTCTCCTCTACATAGATGGAGTTGGACGGGAGTGCTGAATCAGGCGTGGGAGAGGGCGCGAATTTAAAGAACCAGGGGTGATGCCTGTAATGTGTAATACAGGAAATGGCCACTTGCAGACAATTGAAGCATTTGGGACAAAGATGTTGCTCTGGAAAGCAGTTTGTACGTGTGCGTGCATGAGAGTGACAAACCGTAAATGTATTTGAGACTGTTTGCAGATTAACTTCCAGCAGGTCAACGCAAAAGTCTCATCCCTCTAACAATGCCCACCACCTTCCCCCCATTCTAGGCCTACGCATCTATGTTATTGCAAGCGTACTTGGGGCCTCAAGGCTCTCCAGGTGGTAGCAAATGCTCTGTGGCAGGCAGTCAAAGCGTCCCTTCATCATCATGCAAGCACGTCCCAATGGCATGACTTTCCTTCAGTCGATGATGAAGCCCATTACCACCTCTCAGGAAATGCCTCCATACTGCAACGATGCACCACAAGAGCGAGGTGCGGGCCTGGAGTAAATGAAGCAAACATCTCGCGCACCATTGGAAACAGTGCCATAGTAGCCTAAGGGACACACACACACACACACGCACACACACAGACACACACACACACACACACACACACACACACACACACACACACACACACACACACACACACGCCAGAGAAGCCGAGCCAGAAAATTTTGATTGTGCCTCCCGTCCTGTTCAAGAAAGCCAAATGCAGCCTGCGTGTGTCTGTCTTGCTCTTTATTCGGCTGCCATCACTGAAAGAGGGGGGAGTAGTCCCCGTACTTGCACTTGTATATTTCCTAGGAAGCGATAAAAATTCCAAACATACAGGACGCAAAGCGTTTGAGAACAAGAGTTCTACCAATTGTGTGGCTGCAACAGATGTGTGAAGGTCCCCCCAAAGTTGTACTGCCAGCAGCAACATAGATGGAGAGCTGTGGGCTTAATATCTGCCAAGGAGTTGAAATGTATGAAGTTTGCAATTTTTCTTCCTTGTGTGCACTGCCTCTTTTGCAGCTGAGTGCCTCGCAGCCCTTTTCTCTTGTTTTTTGTCTAGCGCCTTATTTGGTTTGATTACAGGCTTTTGCCAAGCTTTCGCTCAGATGCCCCCCAAAGGCATATATAGCGATGTAGCCTACCTTACCTTATCACGTGAACGCCACTCCCCAAATCATTCACGGGGGATAGAGTTAAAAATGAGTCATTTTAATACCAAAACGTGTAAGTACAAAGAAACACAATTAGGTTATCTGTTCGCTAGCCATGTAATTCTACACTTTTTAAAATTGTTAGGCCAAATCGACATGTTTTGTATGACCCAAAGCTGCGTAAAAGAGGAGGGTCACTTGCAATCGTAACCACAGGAATTGGAGCTTATTCCTTAGTAAACAGTTCATACTTCAAAGCATAACTGCTGAATATTTGTGCAAACCTATCTGCTGCCGCACTGCAACGAGCATCTTTTGCTGCCAGAACGTTGGCAAACTGGATCATACAAGAAGCGCTTGCTTTCCTCACTGCTTGCGCATCCGCTTTCCCTGAGCTGCGAAAGAACAAGCACGTGCAGAAAGATGACATTGTGGGTAAACAGAAACTTAAAAGAGTGGTTTTCGACTAAAACATTTGACAGTACACCTTCTTCGTTAAGCACAAGTACATATGTGAAACTATGATAGGAAACCCTTTAACAGGCAGGTGTGAATTTTGGGTTTCCAGCCCAAAATGCCCCCCCCTCAACCTTGTTCCTGACCCCCTACACAATCAACAAGGGTGTCACTCTACTCCTTTTAAAAGTGAGCATTCATCTACCACAGATCTCTTTGAGAAAATTAAATGCAGTAGACCTAATAGGTAAAAATTGATATGCACACACTCTTGTGTTGACCACCTGCACCTGTCAAGCTCACAAACCCAGCTGAAACCTTTGCCAGTGTACTTTTTAACTTCATCTTTGCATGTTGTACATATGTAACACGATGCCTGCAAGTTTGTAGCCGTGTTCTTGTCTTGAACACACCCCCGCGGCTACCAAAGGGCATCCATACATTTTTGTAAAAAGAACCAGACCCCCCCCTTTAATAGTATTTCGCAACAAGGTGCCAAACTTGGGCAGCTGACAGGGCTTGAGCTAAAATCCCGATGGTATTTTCATAGTTATGTGGAATTGCCCCAAAAATTGTCGGACCCCCCCGACCCATTTCCGCCAGTGAACCCCTCAGAATCGACCGAAATGTACACTTATCGAATGCTCTCGACGTCAGGATTCCAAATTGTTATTTTTGTCTGGATTTACAATGTTATGGTATCTGGCGCCTCCTGCCTTGTTTTCGTTGCTGTGTCATACAGTTGTTAACCGTACCATACAAAAATCGTGCCATGCCGATCGAATCACAATCTGATAGCCATTCGTACCTGCATGCTGATTGTTGGAGGAGCGTGAGCGAGTCAAGGAAATCAAAATGTCCGACCTCGCTCAGCTTTACCAGAGTGGTATCCCTGTAAGTTTGTGTAGAATAGTGCACTTCTTGAGGTAGGCAGAGTGGCTTTAAACTTTAAATCCTTGTTAAGCAGAGCAAACATGTACATCTCCTTTCCTGTATGCAAAAGCCAAAAGCGCTGTGTAAAAACTGTGTAAAAATGAATGCTGCACTTTATAAGGGCACCTAAACAATCCATGCATCAAGTTGGTCAGCTTGCCGTCGTAATTAAGTGATTGACTGGCTCTCTTCATCTCGGTTTCCCCCGATGTGTCTATTTCATTAAGCCAGAACAACAACAAGCTGTATTATTGCCTCCATTAATTAATTGCTTTTTATGAGCAGGCTAGCAGTCGCACTTCTCGACTGAAGGCCAATTCTTTGTAAAACCTTGTAAACCTTGTAATTAAGTGGTAGACTGGCTCTCTTCAATCCTCCGGGAACCAGTGAGATGTTAGAATATCCTGAATTCTTTCTATAGTAAAGTGCGGTATGAATGACCGTTGAAAAATATTTTTCGTCCTTGCAGGACTGCCTTGTCAGCTGAATTGGCCACTTCTCTCAAGTCCTGCTGTAAAACTCACTTGCCAGTGCCTTTGTCCTATAAGTCCTGAGCCCTTCTAGTCTGCTGTTGTAAAGGAGCTTTATGGTGCCGGGACTAAAGGGGCACACTGTTCCTTGATTTATGTGGGGAGTGTTTCATGCTGCTCTTGAGAGCTTTCTCTTCTCACTCCTCACCCAGAGGCCTGCTCAAAGAAGCTGCTGTAATTCGCCCTCGACGGAATACAGTCCTTGTTTTGCCCGGCACCCAAAATGAGTGTGGGCATTTTCAATTGCCCGAGTAGCAGGGTCGCCGAAGGGGACCTGTGAACAAAGCATGTGCAACAATAAGGAATGTACAGGTCCCTAATATCGGCTATTGAGTAAAAATCAACCTAGGTTTTGTTTTGCAATCCCCTAACACTGAATCAATCTAAGCTGGCAATAAAATGTACTCCTGACATTAACTGGAGCCACTTTGGTATGCGTAGCAATGCCGCCACAACGTAAAAAAGCAGACAGAGCCGTTATGCCACCGCGCACCGGTAACGTGTCTGACCTTTCGCGAGAGGTGAGGCAATATATTTATGATTACAAAGGCGGTTTATTGCTTAAGTTATTAAATGTCGCATCATCCCGTGGCTCTGCAGTATACATGTTTTTGAATCAGATGCCTCAGGCGGCTGACAAAGTGGCCTGGGACCAGCTCCTGCCCAAATTTCCTCAACAAGCTCAGGTTGACACAATTGAGGAAAGCACTCCAACCAATGTTCACTAAACTTGGGGGCACCGACGCCCCTTGCTGTTCCAGCTCCTGCTGAATGGCACAGCTGTCACTGCTTGCATATATGTAAAATATATATGCCACACACAAAGATAATCACACACAGCTGTCACTGCTTGTACATATGTGAAATACATGCCACACTCCAAGATAATCACACAAAAAAAAGACATGGGTTGAACAAAAGGGAACTAAATTGGTACCATACCTTGGGTCCTTACCGCTGCTGGACTCAAACGACGCGTCTGCAGGGTCTAGGAGGACAATCCCCACCACATTTCGAGATCCGCCTGCTGCGGCTGCAGCTTGGACCACACTGATTTTGCCACCTGCTAGACACTCAATCCAAGAAAAAAGTACTGAACATCAATACCACACCTGCACACCTGGCACGATTACATTAGGAACTCTTATGGGATTGTAAGATGCTAGCCTATCAGCTCGGCACTATTTTATTGTGTGTGTGTGTGTGTGTGCTGTCCCAAATCAGACCTTGTTTTGATCCAAGGACAGGCTACACAATTAAAGCATGCACCCAGTTATTTAATTTTAAACTGCTATTTGGCATCTGTGGAAAGAGGATGAGAGGAATGCCAGGCGGATTGTCTGAATCTGAATCTGCACGTTTGAATAAGAGTCTAGTGCAGGGCCTGAGCCCAAGGAAAAAGTGTGCCAAAAGTGTGCGCGAAATGCAGGCAATTTTGCGTCTTTTTGTATCAACCCATTTTGGGGTCCAGTCAAACCGTCTACAATCGGACCTGCTATTTTCAGATTGATGCAGGTGCTAGGCGGCTTTACGCTTCCAGCAGTTGTAGAGTGTGTAGCAATTTATCATGTCTTTTTCTTACAATGTGCATACCAATCTGATTATTTCTGATACCCACCTGATTACTTGATCTTCTTATAAACTGCCGGAGCATTCAGGGCTGATGTGGCGCTTTCAAACCCCTACCCCACTAATAAAACAAGAACCGTATCTCACCTCTACTGTGTCCAACAAGCATGAAGTGCTTCATTTCATCAGTGCTGCTCCCAAAGTAAGCACGCAGCCGGGGGTGCCTCTGGCAGCGATCTATGACCGACCCCAAGATCTGAGGCAAGGGAGATATAAGGGAGGGCCGTTACAGTCTATTAGCATATGGTTAGCTTGGCAAGTGGCTACGTTAACTATCAATGCATGGATATTTCCCTTTCATCCCTTCTTGCTTGATTTCCCATAGGAGTTGTCATACCTCTGAACAAGACACATCGTCTAGAGGGTCAGTAGCAGATTGAGGCACGTCATATACACACGCAGGAATTCCAGCTGTCGCAAGGATCCTACAAGGAGCAAGCGCATTGAGCAGCACACGTTGCTTTTGGCATGAGGTGTGGCAGTTCCTAGCTAGCGTTCCGGAATTCGTAAATGTAAGGGCGTTTGTAACCGTAATTAAACCGTCAACGGTTCACGGGCCCAATTATTTAGTCCCTTTTTGCCCAGCTTGCCAACTTCCCTATCAGATCCACGTTGGCTTCTAGCTTTGATCATTTATATGGAAAGTCTCAGGTACCAGGTATCAAAGCAGCTTAATTTCCTCATTCTTGTGGGGGCTGACTTTACTGCCTACTAGTATGCTTTTGCTAAGCGTAATTTGCTTCAACAATTTGCAAGCTGTTGCAGCCTCAAGCATGCGCACCTAAGATAGGATTCATAAGCTACGGGAGAGCAAAGAAATCCTGGTGTAAGGACTGCGCAGATGGGCGGAGAAGATTTCTGCATGCATGAGACAAATCAGAAGGTTTATGGTGTGCTGATTTTGTGCCAGGCTGCCGACCAGGTCAGCACTTCTGCACACTCCATGCCTTGGCGGTGTGGTCTTAAGAATGATTCAGAGCAGCTACTTGCCTGAACAGGCAAAATTCACAATTGTCAGACTTTACAAGTCACCTGTGGGCTCCCTGGAGGCAAGAAAAGCCGGGATTCAATTGTTTGCGCTCGACAAGAGGCAGGTGCCTGTTCCTCTTGCACTTTTGCAGCAGTTTTGAAACCGTCTGAGTTGCCTGAGCTCACACATAAAGGGTTGGAGGAAGGCTGCCATACAAACTGGTCAACAACAATGTTGAGATCAGGCGGAGATGAGGGCACTTGTGGAAGTACAGGAGGCTCTTCGTTTTCGTTTAGGGCAATAGCTTGCTTGGACACGGTCATTGTTGACGAGGCAACCAAACAACCGCCGATTAGAATCCATCGTCGAGGGGTGTTTCTGCTGTGAGTGCTGTTTAGGGAACACACAAGGGGCTGTGCGATCACAGGCCCCTGAGGAGCGTGTTGCTGTGGTGTGCTTGCGCGTGCACAGATCCTGCAGCATGTGTGTATGTGTGTGTGCCTGTGTGTGTATGTGCGTACATGCGTGCGTGCTTGTACGTGTTTGTATGTGTATGTGTATGTGTGCGTGTGTGCATGTATGTGTGTGTGTATGTGCTTGTGTGTGTGCGCGTGTATGTGCGTGTGTGTGTTAGTGTGCGCGTGTGTGTGTTAGTGCGTGTGCGTGTATGTGTGTGCGTGTATGCGTGTGTGTGTGTGTGTGTGTGTGTGTGTGTGTGTGTGTGTGTGTGTGTGTGCAAGTGTGTGTGTGTGTGCATGTGTATGTGTGTGTTTGTGTGTGTGTGTATGCGCGTGTGTGTGTTAGTGTGCGCGTGTGTGTGTTAGTGCGTATGAGTGTATGTGTGCGTGTGTATGCGTGTGTGTGAGTGTGTGTGTGTGTGTGTGTGTGTGTGTGTGTGTGTGTGTGTGTGTGTGTGTGTGTGTGTGAGTGTGTGTATGTGTGTGTGTGTGAGAGTGCGCATACGTGTGTACTTACCTAGTCCTTTGAGGAATTAGACATGGGGGCACCTTTTCTAGGCTAGGGTGCTGAGCACCGCGTAAGTTCAGTTTGCAGTGTACTGAAAACCCCATTGCTTTTTGGAATTGTCATTAATTGTGCTGTTGTTTTATCTATATTGTGAGAAGAATGACCATGGAGAAAGGAGAGAATGAACAGCAGGGCTCTCCCTCCAACACTCGAGAAACATCGCATGAGGAGGCGCCAGCACATCCTCCTCCTCTTGCACCAGCAGCCCCAGCTACCCCACTCAGAGAGGACATGCTGCAGAACGCCGTCGCATTCCTCACACATCCCAAGGTCAGTGTTCAACACGTATGCGCGTGCACAAACGCCCTTTTGGGGTCCAACGTGAAGCACACGGACTAATAAAGCTACGCTGGTAGTGTTGACACATCCTGAAGCACGTGCATGCGTGCTCTCCAGCACAGAGCAGAGCAGTACAAAAAAGCGATTGGACTCGTGACCCTCATGACCCTCATGCAGGTCAAGGACTCCCCAGAGGCCACGAAACGCTCGTTCCTGGATCGCAAGGGGTTAACAACAGCCGAAGTGGAAGAAGCGTTCCGAAGAGTGCCCTCAGAGCAGCAGCAAGGGGCCCCTGTCTCCACAACCACCACCGCACCTGTGCAAGGGCCTTCTGGTCTCGTCACATACCAGCAGCAGCCACAGGAGCAGCAGCAGCAGCAGCAAGGTGCACACCACCACGGTGGCGTCCTGCTCCCTGCGCAACCGCCTCAACCGCCTCTACAAGAGCCTATACGCTGGAGCCAGGTGCGCTTCCTTGTCGCCTCCTCCTTTCTTCCTATCTTGCACTCCCTCACTCGTCCTCTCGTATTCTCCTGCCAGAATCACCTCTCCTACAAAAGCTAAGCTATACTTTGTCCCCTGCGTTGGACCTTCCCAAGCAGCTGCTGCATGGCTTTTACACTTAGGCTGTCCTGCTCATTTCCTTTTGGTGCACGCTGGCTCATTTCAGTGTACAGGCTCCTGCCTTATTCCTTTATGCACTCGGCTCTTGCTTTGTCCCACTCTTGTACATTTGGCCTGTGTCACTCTACTGCTCAGAGCCTTTTGTTGTGTTTGTTCGCTGCAGGTGGTCCTTGGCATTGGAGTGCTAGCAACGGGTGTGTATGCTGTCAAGTCGTTAGTTTTCCCCTACATCCAAGAAGCATACCGCAGGTAAGTTCTTTGAGCCTCTTTGTGCGTCCTTTTGTGAGTTGGTATGCCCATCATCCTCACACAAGCAGTGCAGGCACTGCACACAATGAAGCAGGCCTGGCCAAGGTTGTATGCTGCAAAATGTACCATGTCTATGTTTACTGATTCTGCCGCCCTAATGTGTATAAATAGGCTGTAGTGTGAGCACTGTGATGCAGAGGGGAGTAGGAAATTGAGTGCAGGCCCCGCTTCACATCACATTCCATGGTACACATCATTGCCTACACCACAATCGTGCTCACACACCACACCACACCACAATCATGCTCACAGCTGGTCAGAGAAGCACAAGGCGCAAAGGGAAGCCCAAGAGCAGCAGCAGCGTGCCCTCTCTGAGCTTGTGACTACGCTGAATGCGTGCAAGGTGAGGCTCAAGTAGTGCCTCAAGTACATCAACACGTTTTCTCTGTATTTCAAGGATGACTTGTGTAGATGTCAGCAGTAAGGCACGGACACGTCCTAGAAGGTTAACAAACTACGGAAGCAGTGAAAACCATTACACATGACACATGAACTAAGGACAAGGAGCCACTTTGGTACCGGGAGCCGTTACACTCCTCCACCGCAGAGAATTTTTATCAATGGGGATAAGGAGGGTTGCAAGCTTGGCCTGAAACCGGCTCCTGATGAGAGTTGATGTTGGTACTGGAAAGGGCAGTCTGGTATGGACGAGTTTAGCAGCGTAGTTGACAGAAGCGCATGGAGCTTGGAAGCAAGCTTTTTAACTCTTTGAAAGTCAATACCCAACTTTACAAAAGGCCTTTGCGTGAGTATTGTAGATGGTGCCGCCCGCTCTCAAAAGAATGGTGTGGAGAGTAGCAGAGGTGTCTTGAAGAATGGTGCAGAAGTCTTTGTGCTGTTTCTGCGCAGCGCTCAGCTGGTTCTGAGGTCTAGTGTCCTCACAGTACTTGAACTCGATGAGGTGGATGTCATGTTGGAGAATGCTGAGATCTTTATGTCGGTGCTGTCTAGGGAAAGTGTTAGTGCTGATGGCTGGCGGTGCTGCTGAGGTGCTTCCGGTCTCCCTCAGTAAATCGCTGCCACCCCAAAGAACTTACCCCCGAGTTTTTTGTTTTCTTGTTCTTGCGAAATGGGAGCAACCAGCACTGCATCTGCACGGCTGGATGTAAACCTGTATTTAATTTAGAAGCGAGGAATGGAATTGAATGAAATGTCGGTGCATCAATGCATGTTGTTGGTTATGGACTATTTGTCTCGCCTTGCTGTCAATGCCAACTGGCCAATTGGCCAAAAAGCAAGCACAGGTTGGCCTTTGTTGTTGGGAGGAAGTTGGGGGTAAAGGTTAGCCGTTATTTGGTGGCCATCTTGCCCTCGCATAAGCGTGGCTTTTCAGCACAAAGAAGGAACCTTCTATTTCTAAAGCCCATAGCAGCACATACTTCTTGTTTTCCATGTGTCACTGGATGTATGTGTTAGCGGGCAATTAAAAGCATCATGCAGTTCATTTTGTCCTGGAGGACTGATCCAGGGGCTTAGTATCAAGACTACCACAGTCAACGACATGGTTAGCTACTCCCGGTCCGTCCTACAGGAACTCGGCCCAATAGGAAGCTACAACGCTAGCGTACAAAATTTCTTCGAGCAACTGTAAGATTTTCAATATCCAGAAAGGATATTAAAAATTTCGATTTGGGGGATCGACGCAGAAAAGTTCTCAAATCTGCAGATCACTGGACACTTGTTGCGCTGGCCAATCCACGACACTGCAACGAGGTTCAAAGTGTATCACAACACGGTTGCAATGAAGTTCAAATTGTATCACAACACAGTTGCAGTGAAGTTCAAAGTGTATCACAACACGGTTGCAATGAAGTTCAAAGTGTATCACAACACGGTTGCAGTGAAGTTCAAAGTGTATCACAACACAGTTGCAGTGAAGTTCAAAGTGTATCACAACACGGTTGCAGTGAAGTTCAAAGTCTATCACAACACAGTTGCAGTGAAGTTCAAAGAGTATCACAACACGGTTGCAATGAAGCTCAAAGTGTATCACAACACGGTTGCAACGAGGTTCAAAGTGTATCACAACACGGTTGCAGTGAAGTTCAAAGTCTATCACAACACTGTTGCAGTGAAGTTCAAAGTGTATCACAACACGGTTGCAACGAGGTTCAAAGTGTATCACAACACGGTTGCAGTGAAGTTCAAAGTGTATCACAACACGGTTGCGTGCACACTTCCGAGACCTTGCCACTTACTCATTGCTGTATCTAAGATCCATGCTGTATCTATGATCCATTAAATGCATAAATTGATGAATGCATGAATGCTGCCATGCTTTCATGTTGCCGTTTCTCAGCTGCAGCGTACCTATTATTTTTGGCGTTGGGTTATTACTTGGCTACTTTTTTGTGCATTGAAGGGGGCAGTTGGAGCACATCACTTCCAAAATACTGTTTAGTTTGTATCTGACTTGGTTCCAGTTTGTACAAGGATAGCGGCAATAAGTGTGGCTCATGGAATTGAATTGCTTTTCACTACTCAGCCTCAGCTAGCTGATGGCAGCGTGCCCTTCTCCTTGCCCACATGCTGCAGATGCAGCTTTTCATGAGCATTTCGTTTCTTTGGGCACCCTGTACTCATTGTCCTTTGCACACTCGTGTAGCATTAAAACTACACAACCTTGTTTCCACACACCATTACTGCCTTCTAGGCTGTGTCCAGTCTGTACTCAGGCACATTTTAAGCCCTCCTGTGAAAGCTGCTCTCATACACACTCGTTGTGGACACACACACAAACACACACACACACACACACACACACACACACACACACACACACACACACACACACACACACGCACACGCTTACACACACGCTTACACACACACACACACACTCGCTCTCTCTCTCTTTTTGGAATTTTGCAGGACGAGATGTCTTGCAATTCAGAGAGGATGGCAGAGCTGCTGAAAGCCCTGCAGACTCAGCAGGCGGAGCATGCTGCTGCAAGCAGAAGGGTCGAGTGAGTGGCATTCTGCCTCTGGCTTGTCATTCAATAGCACCTTTATAACGTGGCAGAAAGGCTTGACAAGAAATGCTGACTGTGCAATGTGTACTTTACTACGTAGAGATTAAAATAGCGTGATAGGATAGGTTTAAGTTTTCAGTGGCTTTGTCTTTGGCAACTCAATCGACGGCCTCAAAGGACGGCGTACTGACCGAATAGCTAGCTGTGCTTGTATAGTGGCTTTAGGAACACAAGTGTCAGGATTTTTATGCACGTAAAGAGGATGATGCAAAAGGACCAATTGTATTTTTAAAAGCATGTATGCCACCACTCTGTATTTATCCATTTTTTTAGCAGCGCAACATTGATACAGCAACAGACCTGCATGAGTGTCAAGAGGGAGCAATGCAGCCAGATTGTGTGTTGTGTAACACAGGCTTGCCTTTGCGGCACTTTTCTCTAGTCATGTTGCCTCCTGCTTTATGAGTGGCGGTCGCTACACAGGGACACACTCTGCAGATACAAAAGGGGCAAACCTGTACCTCACAAGCAGGCTAAATGCCAAAAGTCAGCAAGAAACGGAGGAGCACTGTCTTCAGCAATAACAAATGCCTATGTCTTAGGTATTGCTGCTCCGGCCATAAAACCTTTGCCTCGCTTGCCGCTACCTTTTTGGGTACTTTCTTGAGCGTGCACTCTGAGTGCCTTTGAGTACATTTTTAAGCGTGCACTTTGAGTGCATTTTCAAGCGTGCACTTTGAGTGCATTTTCAAGCATGCAACTCAAATGCATTTTCAAGCGTGCACTTTGAGTGCCTTTGAGTGCATTTTCAAGCGTGCACTTTTTAGTGCATTTTCACGCGTGCACTTTGTCATCAAACTAATGCATCGTGTGTGCACACCCACATTGCTAGCGCAACAGATTTGTGTAAGGAAAAGCAAATCCCGTGATGTAGCCGTATCTGATTAAGTCGCGGGAATGGCGCAGGCCTCCTGGTGCTAGTGTCGCCCTCTTGTATCTGGCAATGAAAGATGAGTCATGAATCAGCTCTGCATGAATCACGGATCGTGGCGTATAACGCTGGAAGCCTTATTTGTGGAGTGTGGAGGTTGATTGTGGAGGTCTAGCACACAGGCACTGCAGGTGACAGCCCTGTTGTGTTCCCTGCCAGCAGCTTGGGCGCACTTTCAAAGAAACGTCGTGAGAACATGGCACGTACGCACAGAGTCATGTGTGCATGCACCCAGAATGAACGCGAGGTCATGGCACATACGCACAGAGTCGTGTGTGCATGCACCTAAAGTGTGTGCGCGTCACCCCCAACCAAAAGTTCGGTGTGGCAACCCTGCACAGGTCCTCTCTCAGTCGAGAGCTTCAGGGCCTTAAAGCCGCCCTCCAGCATCTCCACCCCCTCCCCACAAACAGCCTCCCCCCCCTCTCTTCCTCCTTAAGGCCCAATCCATCCCTGGGTCCAGATGCATCAGCATCTGGCAGTCCTCTTGGATACAGGCGCCCTGACGATAGCATATTTCCTAGGGGCATGCCTTCTACTGTGTTCCCCGGCGGTTCTGATGGCATCTTGCCTCCACCAGGTATGAGCAATCACGTGAGCTGTGGTGCGAGTTGCAGACTTGGCCAAGACCATGCATACCTACGCGGCAAACACAGGCATTACTTCCCGGGCATTACTTGGGTTTGCAGCCCTTTGTGATGTGCTCTACTTGCGCCTGGCTCAGTGTACTGATTGTTTTGCTGGACATGACATGCAACCCCTAGCTAGCTGACCAGCTCAAAGTGCCCGTCTTTTACGCAAATCCTTATTAAAATAGGCATGTTCCCAACACCATTTGTCTCGACCAATCCAGCACAACCAATGGCCGTTCTCTGAATGAACCAGGCGGGTACAGAAGCGGTTACCAAGAGAAGAGCAGCAGAACCGACAGCACCCTACTACCCGCCTGGACCTCACAGCAGCAACCACAGCAACAACCACAGCAGCAACTACAGCAGCAGCAACAACCACAGCAGCAGCATCCACAACAGCAGCAGCAGCAGCAGCAGCAAGGAGGGAGTGCGCAGTATGCCTCTGCTCACCTGTCTCCTGTGCCTGTGTTGGGAGGTGGTAGCCTCATTGGTGCACCACCTTCGTGGGATGGGGGGCCTCCTGGCGAGGCAGCACAGGGGGCAACAGGAGCTTCTGCTGAGAGTGACTCCTCAGGTGCCCCTTACCCACCTTCTTTCAAAGAGGTGCGTTGCTGCGTGAATGCATAATGGGGGGGGTGCATGGGAGTGTGTAGATATATTGGGGGGGTCACAGACACAGTAAAAGGAATGTCTGTTTGTTTGTTTGTCCATTAAACGTCCGAGATTGGAAGAGATAGAAAATGCATGATGTACACAGATGTGGCGGGGTAAATGGGTGTATAAAGTACTTTGTTGTGCTGGGTTTTCCTCGTATTACTCTGATACGTGCAATGAGAGAGAGAGAGAGAGAGAGGGACAAAGAGACAGAGAGACAGAGGGAGAGAGAGAGAGAGAGAGAGAGAGAGAGA
>Ga0307945_1000532_pt1 | contig 26498 bp, 24 predicted proteins | sample OrgLakmetagen228_FD_201818 | JGI IMG/M metagenome (GOLD analysis project Ga0307945, IMG submission 201818) | Saline water microbial communities from Organic Lake, Antarctica - #228 | ecosystem: Environmental > Aquatic > Non-marine Saline and Alkaline > Saline | place: Antarctica: Organic Lake...
AAAGATCATGCGGCATGCTAAGTTGTGTCTTTCGGTGATCATGTTCCTTATTTGCGTGTGTTGGCACCCAGAAAGGATGTGCAAGGCACTGTCTACTTGTGGGCAGAGGGGGCAAGTTTGACTTGTTGAGAGTTTGAACAATACCGCATGTTTTTGATGGAATAGGGTGCGTGTTCTGTATTTCATAATGATACATTTGGTCTTAAAGGGGACATCGGATGATGTTAGGTAAGCATTGCTAGTGGATCCATTGGCGGTGCCGTCCTTTATGAGGGTCTGGCAGTACGCATGGTAGTTCGCATCAGTTTAGGCATTTCCCAGTTTATGGAGAAAATGCATGTGTGCTTGGAGGGCGTCACGGTGGTTTGGTAGGTACCAAAGTTTTGGGGGAGGAGAATGGGCCATGTTTGTTGTATGGGTACGATTATGGGTTTGTGTTTGGTTTTCTGTGTCTTCTTTTGTAAGCCAGTGGATGTTGTAGAAGGGATTTCCCTCAGGGCCTGCTATTTTGATGGAGGTGTCAGCAATGTCAGCGTAGGTGGTGGCTGACTTTTTAGCAAGGGCGTCGGCATGTTCATTACCAATAATACCGGCATGGGACTTTACTTTGAAGAAGTGGATCATGGGCGATGGTGATTGGCGGATTGCTTTAGCAATAGATTGAAGGACATCTCCTTGGATGTGGTGGCGATGGAGATTCGGGTGTAACAGCTGCTTTTTGATTTGGTGCAGTGATGTAAGGCTTTCTGTGGATATATGTGAGTAGCCGTGTATGCCTGCAGCTGCTATATATATGTGAGTAGCCGTGTATGCCTGCAGCTGCTATAGCTGCTAGCTATGCCCGTGAGATGGTGTTGGTTATACCCATGCCTTTTGGGTTTACATAGTGGAAACCCAAAAGAGGGTGGTATACGCCTGATCCGGTGTCTTGCCCTACTACATTCTTTTGGAGGCTGCCATCAGTGTAGGTCCAGTCCTGCCAATCTTTTACCTTATGGGTTAGATTTGGCTGGAGCTGTTTTGGGGTGCTTTGTCGATGTTACAATTATGAGGTTGGTCAGTGCTAATCAGGGCACTTGTTTTATCTGGGCCTTCTGAGGCTTGAGGGTGGTCATTGGGCAGCTTATTAAATTTGTTGAGTCCTGAGTGTTGTCCGAAACCTAAGGCTGTTTGGTAGGGATGGTTATGTATGTTTTGAAGTTCCCACTTTGCTTCAGGGATTTCTTTGGCGAGTTCTTTTAGCAAGTCTTTGATGTGAGCATTGAGGCAGATCCTGCCCTTAGTGTTCCATATGGCAATGATCTGCAATCTCCAGGAGTGTTTGGAGGGTGGTATTTGTATGTTGTTCCAGAAGGGCACTTTCGCATATTGGAGTTGGTTTGATGGGATGGTGCCCAAGAATTTACACACGTGGGTATTTGCGGCAGAGTGATGCATAGGGATTTGTGGTCATTTTTTTATTCCAGGAAGGGAGGAGCATGAATGTGGCTGTATCCTCTGTGCTGACAGCAGCAGAGTAGATGGCGTGTCTTGTTGCTAAGAGCATGGTGTTTTCATGGTGAATGGGATGGCAGATGGAGAACCCAGATAATCGGGTGGAGAAGGCATTGGTGTTTGCCCCAAACACTTTCTCCCTTGGGTGCTCACTCCAGTAATGGGGGGATTTGGGGTCATAGTCAAGGGGGGATGCCATTTTTTCTTTAGTGACCAGGGCCCACTTTTGAAAGGCGGTGGTAATGTGGGAGGGGAGTATCCGTGCGAAAGAGTCTTTGATTTTCTTGTTCGTATGTTTAGAGGCAGAGATGTCTTTACGTGCGATGAGGCCTACAAGTTCTGATGCAAAGCTTATGGAAGGAGGTTGGACGTGATCGTGTAGACCGCTGCGTTTTGCCCTGTCAAAGGCCTTTCGTAGTATGTTAGGGCGCTCAGGAGTGAGCATACCTTTACAATTTCCGTCGACATTGTAAATACAGGCTACTGTGTCAGTGCCAGTGCTGTGCTTATACGCCGTATCTACATTCTCAGACCGCATATACGGTACAGTTACGGTACGGTACGGTCCGAAACCGTATAATACGGTCAAAATGAAAATACGGTACGGGAAACCGGTCGACCGTACAAGCTTGCATGGCCACCCGTTTTGAGGCGCGTGCCCGCCCGCCACTCGAAACTTCCGTCCCAACAACTATCATTTTATTGGGTTTGATGACTGAGACGCTTCCGCACAGAACAGAATAGCAGCGCAATGTACAGCATAGCAGCAGCCGGGGGAAAGGAGACATTGGAGCTAGTCGCAGAAGTAGCAGATTAGCAGCAGCCGGGGGAAAGGAGACAGTTTTGAATTTTGATGCCTATTATGGACCTTTTGGTCCTTTTTAGAGCCTTCGAAACAGTGTGGGCTTCCTTAGCCATTTGCAGAGCTGAAACAAAGCTCAATTTTGAATTTTTGACTGAGGCTTTCAAAGTTTGGACCGTACCGTACGCCGTACCGTATTTTACCATATATACAATCTAAAACCGTATAAATACGGCTGTACGCCGTATTTCCGTACCGTACCGTATAACCGTACACCGTACCGTACACCATAGTGGCACAGCACTGGTCAGTGTTCACTTCAGGAAGCATAGTGTCATCTGGGGAGGATAGGGTACTCTTTTCTTGAAACTCCATGAGATCAATGGTTGTAATCCAGAACTCACAATGCCCTGCGGCCGTAATGTTAGCCTGTGGGTTGGTGGGTTGGATGTCAAAGCTAACTTTTTCCCGATAATCGACATTGTAGGGTTGGTACAATGGTTACAATGGGGGGTGACCTTTGGCCAGGTTGTTTGGCTGATCGGCTGCTGACTGGTCTCGGCCAGCCACAAATAATCCATAAGCGCAGAGAGAAAAGGAAGAAGTCTAGTGTTCTGCTGAGAATCCTCAGCTCAAAGGTCGATCTTCAAGCCACGCTGTCCCCTAACTTTCAAAGTATGCGCACGCAAGCGGAATCTACTGACATTGCGCATAACATGTTTGGACAGATCAAAATGGAGATACCGTGGAACAATAGTCGGCATACACTCATTTCTAGAAAAAGGGGTTGCAAACCAAGAATGATAAGTGGCCAGTTTTTTGTTGTGCGTGTTGGGGTCCACCAACTCAGCATCTCTCCAAACACCTCGCTCTCATCCTGTGCTTCAAATCTGCAGTGAACTCTTGCATGGGAATAGCACGCCCAGTTTTAACAGCTCGTACATACAACTCACACCCACGCAGTCCTTGAAAAGCGCTCAGCAATTGAGCTGTCCAGCAGGCACTTGAACAAGGCTGTATATTGAGATCAGCCTGGACTACCCTTCGCAAAGTGTCACTATTGGTATCAAGCATACTATTGAAAAGCTTGACAGCTGACTGAAACCAGTAGAATTGCAACAGTTCTTGTCCACGTTCTCGGTGTACAGCCCAGTTAGTGGTAAGATTGCTTAACACCTAATGTGCCCCTTCAGAAAATGCAAATGAAGCGTAGACAGCGGGCTAGAGAACTCCTGCCTGCCTGCAAACAACCAGTACCCCATACTTGACTACCATACATGCCAGCAGGAATAACATGCGTCTTAGCGAGCCACAAAGAAGTGTGCGGCCTGTCTGCCAAAGTGTGCGGCCTGTCTGCCAAAGTGTGTTCACGTACAAATTTACGTATATTATAAGCAGAGGAGAGAAAAGGACGTGACGCGTGTTCAGCAGACTTAGCCATGTTGAAGGTCCTGTAGAAAACCATGCCCAGATACCTAAAAGAATCTTTGTGATGAAGGTTGGCACCGCCAACATCAAAAATAGGAACATTTTCACCCGCGGAGTTGAAGTGCACAACCTCGGACTTGGAAGTGTTGACAATTAGATGTTTATTCCTGGCGTACACAGCCAACCGATTCAGCATGATTTGCATATCACGGGGCTCATTAGTCAGCAAAAGTCAAATCATCTGCATACAACACGTGTGAGACGTGCACACCCGCGATTCCGGTGATAGCCCCTGATACACCCTCAGCAATGTCGTCGATATCGGTAAGGTAAGGTAAGGTAAGGTTACATCGCTATATATGCCTCTGGTGGGCATCTGAGCGGAAGCTTGGAAACAAGCCTGTAACCAAACCATAATAACGCTAGAAAAATCAAGGGAACAGGGCTAGGCACTTAGCTACAAAAGAGGCAACACCAAAAATATCAGGTTGGTTCATGATGAAGGTCCTCAAACGAGCTGGGCCATCTTCAAACTGAGGTGGGAAGATAAGCTGTTGCTGTGAGCGAAGTCTAACCAGATGTTCATGCGGACAGTTCAACAAAATATGTTCCTCATCCTGAATAGTGTGCCAGTCACATCTGTCACAGATCCTGAGCTCATAAGGCCTTTTATTCCTGTCATGACGCATTCTTTGGACCAGAAAGTTGTGGCCAGAAAGGCGAAGGCAAGAAAGTGCGCGACTGAGGTTGCTGGGAATGTCCAAGCGAAGGTAGAGAGGCAACACAGGCTTTTGATATTTTTTTCTGTCATCCCACCATCCAAGAGTATTTCCCAAAGGTACACCAAAATGTGTGTGATATGTCCTCATGATTCTGCCGGAATGGTGAGCTTCATGTGGTGTCAAAATGTCAAGATCTCTCCAGCCCCCAATGATATGTTCACGTAGAGTGAGTTCAAACTGTCCTAGATTGACAGTCTGACGTATATATATATATTGTTAATGTAAAGGGAAAAAAGCAGGGGAGACAGGGTGCAACCTTGTTTTACCCCACAAGTCGGATGCACACGAGCAGTCTTATCACCATCCTTCAAGACATACTCACCACGGTTGTACATGTCTTGTATCACAGACAACAAAGGCGCAGGCATGCGAGTACGCCTAAGGTGTTTCCATAGTGCATCCCTTGGAATGGTGTCATAAGCTTGCTTAAAATTAATGAAAGCAGCGTGCAACCTAGGCGACCCATTGGGTTGTTCAATTGTCCGTGCAGCATGTTGTAAGTGCCGAAGAATGAACATGGGTTGTAAAGTGTTACGACTGGGTAAAAAACATATCGGGTGTCAGGGATCTGACCAGTTGCCACACACCACTCAGTAAGCAACGAGCAAACAACATTGGCATACATACGGTACATAGTGCCACCAGCAGCCAACATGCAGTAATTGTTGGGGTCCAAAAGGGGGCCTTTCTTAAACAGAGGGCTAAGCTTTGCATGCTTCCAGCACGCAGGGATGCAGGCCTTGTCATGCAGCAGATTGAACAACTGAGCAATGTAAGGCGCTAAGACGTTAACACGCTCACTACCACGCCCATCAGGCTTTGGCCGAACCACTACAGCATTCTTAATAAAGGAAGCAGCCACGCAATCAAAAGCTGGGGAAGCACGTCCGTTCATCTTTCCTATTTGCTCAGCCTCCAAGGCAAAGGGTTTACAAAGGGTTTACAAAGGGGGGTAACCGGCAGCCACATATGTTGGGCTGAGGCATTGCTGGATCAGCCAGTGTAAAGTAAACGGAAGGTTGTAAAAAAGAACTGGTTTCAGCCAGTGCCATATTGTTCTCTTAGGAAGTGATAAGAGGTGATGAATGAATGATGAAAAAAAGGCAAAAACCTGAGACAATTAAAGAGCCTGATGGAGAGCCACAACAAGCAGATCAGGCGTGTTAACTGAACACCAGAATATATAACCCAAGGGGAAGAAGGGAGCGCCACATAAGAGACCCATGACTGTTCATGCAAACAAATTGGAAGCTGAGTTCAAATATAACATTTGACTTACAACAGTGCACCAGCATGTACGTTCTAAGAAAAGCACAAGAAAAGTTTTGGAAGGAAAAAACCTTCGTCTCAAGTAGTTAGGTTGTTTGAGCCCCATCCTGGCCTAGCTGGTTGCTGCACATACATAGAAACTCAACCATCTCAGTCCACACTCCCGTGATGTTCAAGCCACAGCAAGCTAGCCAACAAACACCACAGCGTTTTTCACCCTTGAGGTGCAACTCACAGCAAGCAAAGGCACCACGACACACAGCCAGCCCAGGCTATCTCTTAGAAAAGGGGCGTTCCTTCGTTAACGAAGAGGGGGGTTGGGGCTTGGCTCTGTCGTATCGCCGAAATGCAAGCAAGCAGGCTCAACTGTCTATTTACTCCGTCCACTGTGTACCGTCAGTAGGCAAGCATAGCAAGAGCCCCATCCTGGCCTAGTGCGGGAGCTTTGTGTGCATAATGGGTCATGCATCAATTCATTCCTCGCCTTCGAGCTGGCATCTCTGCTGCTTGAGCTTGTCTTTGGCCCAACGCCGTTGTCTTGGGGTCTTCTCAGAAATAGGGAGGGGGCCTTCGAAGGTCAGCCAGCCAATGAGCAAGCGGGCGTAGGCACACTGTTCCAGAAGGGCTTGGTCCTTGGGGTGTGGCCTCCAAGGCAAGCATGGTATCGCTACTAGGGGGATCAATAGTGTCAGGAGCAGGCATCCAATCATTCTGAGCACTTGTTGTAGCAGAACTTTGGGGGGGGGAAGTTACGTCCAAGCGGCACCGCCATGTCTCTAGCTGATAAGCCACTCCCCACCCCCAGACCTCGCAATTGCACACCTCTTGCTGCTGATAGACGGAAATGTCGATTTAGATAAGCATTCCAGGCTGGTTGCGTCAGTGGCGTTGGCTGCGTGCATTTGGGCTGACGTAGCATAGCGTGTAATAGCTGGTTTTTTGTTGCATAACTTGCCTTCTGGTACTTAGTATACGCACATTTAGCACGTCTCGTTTGCACACGGTACTCTTTTTTTGCAAACTTGCACGCATGTACAGCCTGACCATCCTGCACCGCTGTCCTAAAAGAACGTCGCTTCTCTTAGCAATGGGCATCAAACCAAGGCGGGTCGCGCACTCTATTTTTACCACACAAAGGAGCACAGACACTGATTTGTTTACCCATACCCACTTGAAATCGCTAGCAGCATGTACAATCATAGAACGTAAGCAGAAGCACGCTTTCTCATGATCCCTCGCCTCGAGTGACTGAGCAAATTGTTCTTGCATCACTGTACTGTCTGCCAAGACTTAGCCATAAATTCCAGCACGCTCTGGGTTCCATTCAGTACAAAATTGCTACCCATCCCCCAGAGCTACACTCATGCGCAGTTTGCAATGTCCAGTCAGCAATAAAGCTCACGTCGTCAACACTAAAGACCAAGCTCATCGTACAGTGATCACTTATGTGCCGCACTAACAAACGCGGGCACTTTGAGCAGCTCCATACACTTTACTAGACATAATCACGTGGTCAGGCCTACTAGCAACCGTCAGGTGAGCCAACAATGGTGGCTTGCCCAGCATCACCCAGCACCCTGCCTGTGCCCAAAACACACTCAGCTGCACTAGCATAGTCAATTAACAATCTGCCAGCAGCATTCACACCTCTACACTCACAGCGACGGGCCAGTTGCAGGGCAGGGTGCGCCATCAGAAGACCTCCATGTGCATGCGGTACCTCACTCAGTCCTCCTACTTTGGGATTAAAGTCGCCACACAGCAAAAAATAGGGTGCCACCTGAGTTGCACAAGCAAGCTCGTCAAGAAGAGAGGAAAAAGAGTCAGTGACGTGAGCAAGTGTAAAAGCCTGGCTTTGAGGGTTGATGTAAGCCGTGCACACCAGGTCTCCAAAGCCAATCAAGGCCTTGTCATCACACCGCACCCAAACACATTGCAAGCTAGGGGAGACTGCATACAAGCTCAGACAATCTACGCAAGCATTGGCAGCAATAAAAGCCACCCCAAACCCACGCCTGCCCACATGTTCTCGTGCAATGTTGGTAACATGTACGAGCTTGTGCGTGCTGTGCAAATGTGTCATAAGTCTATCTAACTCGTTCGTACGTTTCTCCGTGAGGACAATGACATGATGCTGCCTAATGATGTCACACAGTGCAATTGTCTTGTTAGCAGCTGCATCAGGTGCTGTTCTAGGGTCAGGCTGTAGCATAGTGGCCAAAAATGGTTAACCGGATGAATTGAGCGATAAGTAAATTATACTTTACTTATGCATGTTACATTCGCCCCACCCTCAAGTGCTTGCGTCCTCTTAAGCATTTCACAACTCCCTAAACCTGTACGGTTTTTACATGATAGAGGCTTTCGATTTAAGACGGAGCCCACTTGGAGATTATGCGGCGAAGTGTAAAGCGTGCGCAAAAACACCGTTTTTGCGGGCCTGAGGACTCGAACCGAGAACCTCGGCTTCGATGCCAAATGTAGCGTAGTGGCCCAAAATGGTTAACCGGATGAATATGCGATAAGTAAATTGTACTTTACTTATGCATGTTACACAGGCAGGCCATTAGTATTGTGCACCCTCAAATCATGTTTTAGAGTTATGTCTAGAGGCCTGCTTTGAAGGGAATTTAAGAGTTTCTAGGTGCTTTTGTGCTGTGCTGTGATTGTGAAACTGTGATTTCGTCCTCGGCATGGGACGGAGTTGCAGCTGTGGGCAGCTGCCAGATCAAAGAGGGTTATAACAAGACAATTATTTGCAATGTTCTGTTACTGTTTTTCGCTCGGTCTTGGTTTTCGCTCAGTCTTGTTTTTGCTGTGTCTCTCTGATAAAGACCCTCCGGAGGATCCAATCCTAGGCGGCCTGCTACGCTTCAAATTTTACGCTTCAAATTTTAAAACTGCAGGCTAGCCAACCTTGCACCCGCCCCAGACACAAATGTGCGCCTCTCTCCTGCCCTCGCCCCAAACACGCAGGCCCTTCAAAGACTTGTTTGGTAGATGCACCTGCCTGTCAAGTCAAAAAGGAGAAGAGAGTACCTTTTCTTAATCGGCCCTCAAATTCCCTTGCGGCGGACAAAAGCAGCCAGGATAAAATTTAATTCCGTACGACCAGAAACGTTTGATGTGCATCGGAGGCCCGGTCAAACGGGATTGGGTGGACTAACCGCAAATTTGCGGTACCAAATTTGTAAACGCTCCCCTGGTATGATTTTGGTCCGGCCAAGCGTCTAATCGCACTCCGACAGCAGACAGAGAGTCAAGGGGGTGTATGAGGATATGAAGCAGAAAACAAGTTAAATGGAAAACTTGGATGAAAAATTCTTCGCCTTAACAAAGGATAATATATTCAAACCACCGTGTGACCGGGGCCTGAGTGCAAATCAGATCTTTGACACCTGGAACTATGCAGATAGTCAACCTGGAACTGTAAGACAATCGATTGCTTTTTGTTGGCGCACACACTTAAACTTACACACACACACACACACACACACACACACACACACACACACACACAAACACACTCACGCGCACACACACAAATACACACACGTACACACACGCACACACACGCACACACACACATACACACACACGGACACACACACGTACACACACACGCACACGCACATGCACGCGCACACACACACACACACACACACACACACACACACACAAACACAACACGAACGCTTCCACCAACAAATATTCACAAGCTCATATGCACACACTCTTGCAAACACACCTGCTTGATACACACCAACAGCCTGAGCGTGCGTGTTCTGTCACCCTATGCAGGCAAAGGTCTGTACTTCTAAGGGAAGGGAGGCAATTCTGTCGTAGCCAACCCTTGCGTACTCGCAGACGATGTTGTGGGTCTACCAATGGTGTAGGCAGAGAGACGGAAAAGACCGTGGACCATCAAATCTCCATCAAGCTACATGGGCAACAACCAGCCAACGCAAGTGGTGGTGCAGCAACAGCGGCAGGCCCTCAGGAGGAGGGCGTTTCACATTACGAAAGCCTTTCCATCTTGCAAATAGTGCAGGCACGCACCCAATGGCTCGCCATCTTCTGCTGCGGCTTAATCGGCACTGCATTTGGTGTGTGCAAGGGTCTTGCGTATCCACCTATTGTGATGTACAAGGAACTCATTTAGAATTTTGTGCTCGGATGTGACCCGCAACTTTTGCATTCTGTCCATTGCCGCATGTGAAGGAATACTGTACAAGTTGTACTGGGAATGCTGTGAGCACACGGTCACTTACGCCTCAAACAGGCATGCTTAGCTGTGCCAGGGGTGCTTTCGTGCAAGCAAAATTACAAGGTTATAAAAGTGAGGTGATGTTCAACAACCTGTTTATTTCTTGGGGCGCTTCCAAACTGGGGGCATCACTTTCAAATGCAACAGCGTCTGCCGACCAACTGTACGTTTGTCGTCAAACAGTTGCGTCAAGGCCCATTTAGCAACTCCCATGACTGCAGATCTTTGTCTGGAACTTTTACGGCGGACACAGCTACATCCAACTTTCCTTACGCGCCTTGCATTTTTCGCAGTTATTGAAAGCTTTGAAGATATTATTGAGAGGCACGTGGAGCTCAGCTTCTTTGTACCATTAGGTGCGTGTCAAGGGCAGAGCAGTAGGCGCACAATTACTGCACCCATACGTACTACATTGCAAACGTACTAACTACCTGCGAGTCGTAACTTACTTTTTCACGCCTCACCCTTAATGCAGTGATGGGGCACGGGGGGAACACAGGCAGCCAAACAGTAGCTAGTATAATCAGGTGTGCACAACATATCCCCTTGCCATCATAATAGCTAGTATATGCCATCATAATAGTATATGCCACCAGTAGTATATGCCACTAGTATATGCCATCATAATAGCTAGTATAATCAGGTGTGCACAATATATCCCCTTGCCATCATAATATAAGAGTGTGCGTGTGTGCATGTGTGTATCTTGGACATGAACAAAGATGATGTTGTTTTGGTAGCATCTTTTGAATCCTAAACTCAGGAAATTCCTGCCTTAGTGGCCTTCATAAAGTGTACCTTAGAAGCACACGCTCCAGCTGCTTGTAAATTTGGTTACAGTGCTTGAACTTGTGACTAGCGGACCGGTTTGCCATCCCTCTCGTTTGAGCTAATGCCCACACTTCATTTTCCTTTGTCATTTTAATCACCCACGTGTGTGCTCCTCCTGCCTGCTGCTTCTAGGGCTTTGGCTCTCCATCAGGTCCAATGGAAGGATCTGAGCAAGGTAGTCGCAAAAGAAGCTGCTGCAGGGGGTCTAATGGGTGAGTAAGGGACGATTCGCATATCATGCATGCAGCGATGTCGTCTATTCACTAGTCTTTCACGTCCCTCGTCAGCTTTTGTTAATCTAGCTTTGCCGTGTTCGGTAACAAGCTGCACTCGCTCTTTGGGCTTTTTGCAGGTACGATCTTAGGAGTTGGAGTCCTGCTTTTGTCGCAGTTCTGGGACCAAATATCTGGTGAAGTGGGCATTGTGGTGGCCATGTCCATGCCGGTAAGCAGGATGATGTATGCTGCAGGGCTATTAGCAAATGTGTTATTGAAGTTGTCCTGGTCCTACATGTGAGCAGTTTTGATGTGCAGCAAAAGGAGCGTATGCATCAGCACTTGCTCTGAGTACTAATTATGAAGTGCTCAAGCCTGAAAGGAATGTAGGGCATGTCGTATTTCTGTCCAAATGCTCTCATCATGCTGAGACGTTAAATGGCCTAATTCCACAGGTGGTGAGCGTTTGGGCCAATGGAGTTGCTGCCCTCATTACTCTCTCTGCACATAGAGCAAAGTGAGTTTGCGCCTCTGTTTGCTTTGTTTGCAACGCTGTTTGCCCCACACGCACAGATATACACACACATGCGTATGCACACATGCACACACACAAATATATACGGGGAAAAAGGTGTTCTTGTGTCCAAGAAATCCAAAAATACTGCTGAGTACTCTGCAGCATGCAGAAGTATACTCTATTTCTTGGAGGCGATTGCAGCCGAATGTCAATTCTGTCCTGGCACAGCTCGTGTTGTGGAAGCCATCTCTTTTATGCTTGTGCCCTAGTTAGAGTTTGAGATTTAGTTTTTCCAGATGCGAGGAGGCCTCAGAGAAGAAGTTGAGGCTGTCCCAGTACCCCCCCGCTCACAGTCTCTTTTATTTCTTGTGATGGTACAAGTGTAAATTCCCCCTCCAGCAGTTCGGTGGATATGAGCCGGAATATAACTCTTGTCTATTTGTATGTGTTCTTTTATTGCCATCTGACTTAAGCTATCCTAACTGCCACTGCACAGGCTGGATCCCACAATGACAGCCGGTCCTTTTATGGCAACGGTGGTGGACACATCTGGCTTAGCCTTGTACCTTGTAGGTGACTGTAATCTGCTGTTACCTACCCGTTACCTACGGTTTGTGCATAACAGAATTGAAGGCATAATACAACAAGTAGTTGTAGTAGTAGTAGTAGCAGTAGTAGTAGCAGCAGCAGATTTCCCCCCCTTATTGATTGAGGACAAGTGGGAAGCGTTGCAAGCAACACTGGAAAATTGGCAAAACCCATTGCATGGGTCTTCAATCATGTCCGCGCATGCTTGTGTGCACTTTCATACTTGTATGTGCGCATACCTAAATCCACTGACTATCTCTGCACTTTGGACACGTCCATAGACCCCCCCTTTTACCCAATTTGCTCAAAAAGGGTGGCAATTGACTGGGCTTGAGCTGAGGATTCCTATAATATATTTGAAATTCCGTGGAAGTGGCCCAGAAAAAAGCTGGAGATTCCCCCAAAAAATTAACACCCCACTGGGGGACCACCCCACCCCACCCCCTCCCCGATTTGACCCATATATATATATATATACCAATCGACAGCTCTAGACGCCAGGATTCCGAATATCTCATTAGTATTGGGAAGTAGACATGCCGTCCAGAAGTTATGTTTCCTGAGACCTCCTAGCAAACATTCCATATATGTGAGTCGCAATTCAAACGGCACCTAATAAGTGTGTGGCCAATGATCACCCAAACGTTTCCAACTTTCTTCAGTAATTAACATACTGTACCTCAAGGATAACACCCCGCATTTTTTGCCCTGCGGGGTGACTGCGGTATGTTTAATACGTATTTATTTTGATCCTGCGGGCGGGGTTGTGCGAGGTTGGTCATAATACTTTTTTCGGGTCACTGCCAGTCACGAACAAGAGAGTCCCCCCGCCCCACCACCCCCCTTACACCCAAATGGCCGGCAGAATAAGGGACATTTCCACCAAATACGCTGCTCTCTCTTATCCAACAACCTATACGCAGAGGGCCTGCCCCAAAGTCTTTCAGCTGTAGCCTCATTGGTGTAACCCTGAGCCCCATCCTGTTTATTCACTGTAGAAGGAAGGATATGGGATAGGGTGGGCAGACAGCATCACAGGGCATTGTGACCTTTCTGTATAATTTCGTTTTCGTTTTCACGAAAAGAAAATGTGACCACAATTGTCATGAAAATATTGGAAGTATCATCCACCGGCCCGGCCAGGAGGCTAAAAAAACTTCCTGACAGTCACGTGTAAATTTTGGGCCTCGGGCCCAAAATGACCCCCCTCCCCCCCCAACCCCCTTCCTGACCCCCCACACTTGTAAAAAGGGTGTCAATCTGCTAAGAATATAAGCAGCTATCTGTCTGCACATACTAGTGCCAGATCATTGAGGATGCCTGAAGAGTTATAGGGCAAAAACTGATATGAGCACGCTCTTGCACTGACCACCTGTTTTATGCACAAAACCAGCCAAAACCCTTGCCAAAGCACTTTTTTACTTCATTCATGCAACTCATGTATGATGCAATACGTGAACTGCAACTTTGGAATCATTTGCTGGTAATTTGCCTGAACACACCCCCACGGCCTATTTGGGGGCTTTCCATGCATTTCTGTGACCCAGACCCCATCCTTTAATCAAATCATCCAACAAGGGCGTCAATCAAATGGGCTTGAGCCGAGGATTCCAAAAATAAATCATTCGTTGTGTGAAAGTGGCCCTGTGGAATTCTGAAACATCCCAGGAGGCTCCAGAAAAAAAAATGTATAGGCACGCAGTATTTGTTTTTGGAAGGCACGTACACTTTCTGGGGTGGACACCTCTGAGGGACCCCCTACCCCTACCCCCTTTCCAGTGCCCCCACCCAAACAAAAAGGGTACCAATCTGCTCCTTTTTCAAATAGGCATCCATCTGCATACTCATCAAGACCTGAAACTGAAGTGTTGCAGAGTTATGGGACAAAAATTGAGATATGGACGCCCATGCACACGTGACCTACCAGGCACCCATAACTGGCTTGCACAACTCCACATTGCTTGCATTTTTTCAGAATTTCACTGACTATCTCATGCTGGCACAATCCTGTGAGTTTGGGGTGATTTGCTTCTTCATTGGCTTGACTTACCCCACGGCATGCACCCGAGCGCGTGTGCCCCTGACTTTTGAACATGTCCCCCCCTGAACCCAATTTGCTCAAAAAGGGTGCCAATTGACTGGGCTTGAGCTGAGGATTCCGCTGATATATTTAAAATTTCGTAAGAGTGGCCAAATATATTTTTGGAGGGGGGGGCCAAAAATCTCGGCCCCTCCCCTTTCCCCTGATCGGACCCATACATATATCAATCGACAGCTCTCGACGAGATGATTCCGAATATATAACTTATAATCGATAAATCGATTTGACATGTACCGTCCAAAAGTTGTGCTAACTGGAGCCTCCTGAGCACCCCCCCAAACTTCCCCGACCCCCCCGGATCCCCCCTCCCAACCCCCTCAGAATTGACTCATTTATATACCAATTGATAGCTTTGGACGTCAAGATTCCGATTATGTAATTTATATTTCAATAGACACGTGACGTCAAAAAGTTATGATTAGGGTGCGAGGCATAATACAATTTTCTCCGTGTCATATGATTTCATATGATGCTATCATATTATATTAAATGACTTACTTTAAAAATTCAGTAATTTATCCCAAACTGTACACTCTGGAGTTTTTGGACTTAAGGAGTTGATCGGTGGGAACCTTGCATAGATTTAATTGAGAAGAAAGTTGAGGAAGGAAAAGCCAGCAGTCTTTATACAAGAATGGGTCTGTTGTTTGGAATGGTAGTTGAGTTGTTTCGAACAACTTGTTTTAGTTGCTGGTTGTCCATTGTCTAAGGCTGCCAAACAAACTACATAGGCTGCCAAGCAAGAACGAGACGGCTGATGTGACTGCTGCTCCTGGTGCTGCTGCTCAAATGTATACCAAGGCTGCCATTTCAAGCTGCACCTTAACTGACCCCTGCTGGCCCTTCTGGGGTTGTCCAGCATCATGAATGGGAGTTCAGCATCAATGACGAAGCGCATGAGCTCCTTGTGGCAGTCCTGCTGCCGTTTGGATGTTGGAATGTAAGGGCAACAGAAAGCTGTCGTGCCTTGCGCTTTTGGGGGGTCCTCCTCCTCCATCAGCTCCTCTTCAGGCTGAGCAGTGCCTGTGCACCGCCCATCATACTGCTCGATTGACTGGGATGAGTTGCAAGGGCTAATGAGGTGGTTGCAATCCTAACACTTCAGGGCACAAGGCTGATGTTCCTGGTCGGTAATGACTGCATCATAGCCTGCAATGGTTTCTGCTTCTGATTTCAGCTGTAATTTGAGCTCCAGCAGGGTGTAGCAGGTCTCCAGGAGCTTTTGTTGATAATTGCCATCTGGGCCCCGTTCTATCCCAAATGGTTTCCCCGTCATTTGTTGAACAGGCGTCTGCAGCGCGCTGAGCGCCATTCAAAAATATAATATTATGCGGGAAATATAATATTATGCGGAACGTGTACAACATGATAGTATCATATTTTATAACAATCATATTATGGGGGCACCTCGCACCCTAGTTATAATTCTTGGCGCCTCCTGAATTGGCCATACAATAATTAATTTTGACCCAATGCCCCCCCCCCTATACGTTATTTAGGGCGATTCTCTACATACGGTATGCAGTTAATTACGTTGAGCTAAGCACTATTTATACACGTTGTGTCTTCAGGCAATCGCACGTACTTTTATAAAGGAAATGGATGTACCCCCTGAAGCAGCTAGTAAACAAGCGCAGGTGAGGAGCTGTTTTGGTTTTTTGTCATTACCTGTAATGCAGCAAATATCGGTGGTCGTGTGTGCTATTGGATTGTGAATCATTGTATTATGAACAGCAGAAGGAAATCAATGTTTTGTCGCGAGTTTGCCCACGGAAATATAGTGAGTCTTAAGTCACCAAACAGTCAATGCACATAGACTAATAAAGAAAAGATTGGATTTTAGTTTATGCTCTTAACGGTCTGGTCATCCAATGCTAACGCGTACATACACGACTACCGCAGTCTGTTGCGGATGGACTCCTTGGCGCAGCACATTCCGTAGTGGGCTTGTTTGGCTAGTGCTGATGTACTATGCTAAAAGTACGCCTCAGTCGATGCGATCGCCATCGGGGATCAAAAGGGGGCTTCAATTCAAGTAGGGGATTAGGAAAGGCTGGCACACATTATTGCACCCAGACAAAGCCCTCTGTTTGCTACCTCCTTGTGTTCGTCGGCTTTGTAGCTAATTTTCAAACATGCTCAACGTTGATTCTCGAATTGTGTTTTCTCAAGTTATGGCAAGAGGACAAACCGGCTTGTCAACCTTTCATTGTATATTATCCTTTTCAATATTATTAAGAAATTGTTGGAACACTTTCTCTTTACCTCCATACAAACCAGTCTTGTTTCTTACCTCCTTATTTAATTGTTCGATCATTTTATAAAAAGATAAGCTTCCTTACATACGTACACTTTGACCAAGAGAGATGCTCAAGAGTCTTTAGAAGTCAGGACGATAGCAGAAACAAGTGAGTCAGAACATCAAGGCAGATAGTCAGAATGTTGAGGTATTTGGTGTTTATATGGAAGGGTTTTGCTAAGGAGTCAAAGAAACACACGATTGTTTGTAATGGCCTGCAAGGGGAGGGAATGCTGCTGGGTCTGCTCAATCACATTAGCATGGCTCTCACCACCATTAAATTTCTGCTGCTGCTGGGATTGCTGCTGTGAGGATCATTTCAGCGGGCAATAAACCTGCACCGAAAGGGATTAGTCTTTGTCCCGGACTCTATTGTGGATTCATTAGAAATATAGAAATGGCGACTCCTGTTTAAAATGGGTACCCTGCGTTTTAGTTAAAGCTGCTCCCAGTTTAAAGCTCTTATTCGTGTCCTGCGCACTTCCCTGCTGCACGAGATCATTCAGTCCACCTGTCACTCAAACACAAAAAATCTTTAATTTTTAGTTTGTATGGACTGCACATTTTGCAGGAGTGGATGAAGAGTAGTGCTTGGGAGAAGCGCAACGGGAGGCCCTTGGGTTTTTGTCTAAAAGGCAAGAAGGAAGTCTTACGGCTTCCAAACACAATTTGTTTTGCAAGCAGTTTTGACAACGGATTAATGGAGAGCAGGTATCTGGTTTTGTGAACGTGCCCCTCCAATTTTTACTGTCACTGATTCTTGGTGTGTGAGAAAGCCGTTTGGTGCCAGTCAGGAAGCGCCAGCAAATATAGATGAAAATGAGCAACAGAATAAAAAATAGCATGCAGCAATAATCACTTCCCACGTTAAAAAAGGACAAGTAGCCGTTTTGGCACTATGCACCGCAGCACCACAGAAGCAAAAAAAGTAAGGAATGGACGCTGCACGTAGTGTACACACCAATTTGGCTGGAGTAGGAACGGATGCTTTGTTTCCTCACCCCCCACTGGATGCAGAGAAACACAATATCCTACCTTTGGAAGGATACAAAGCCCTGAGGGGATGCGCTTTCAATGGGGATCATGTCAATCACGTTGATTGGGAGACAGAGGTCTGCACACCACCAGGAATAATGCTTAGGGAATTTTGGGAGTTGAGTTCGATGCCGCGTTTAAGTTGAATGACTCATTGGATTTTTGTTGCGAATATGATGGCTCATTTTTCATGAGTGCTGTGATAACTCCGAGGCTGTGGAGTGGGTTCCTTGTGTGGCTGCTGTAATGATGCTCCCAGCAAGATGGTGTGGAGGGTTTGGCGGTGCCTGAAAAGCGAGGCATTAGCATCTTACGTTAGAATTTCACTTTCTGAAACTTGCGCGGCATTGAGCTGGGGATTTTTCTGTTGATTGAGCTTGAAATTTTCTGTTGATATAATCGGCAATCTGACCATCAGCAGGAATGAACGCACATCTTTGTGCATTCATTCGGATCGTGATTTATAGTAATTTGATGCAGCGGTCCGTAGAATAATGGATCCAGTTTTGTTGCCAGGTGAAATGATTGTTCACTTTCTACACGTACACACACATACATACACACATACACTCACACACACAAGTATGCGTGCCTGCCACACAGGGCTTCGCCAATGAATGACTCCCCCCCTGAATGACTCAGTGGCGAGCACGAGGCACCCTGTCGTCAAATGGCTTTAAATACGTGCTTCCGTCTGGCAGTACTTTGCTGCCCAACAGCAGTGCCTCCACTTCCTTAATTGGTGCTTGGGGCACTTTCTTCATTAGTGGATACATGTTTTGTTGTATCTCCATATGACACGCATTTGTGTCTCTTAAGGCTCAAAGTAAACAAGCAGGAATAGCATTAGAGTGTCATCAAGACATGAGCAGTTAGGGCGCAATTAGGATTCTTGTAGATTGTAGAATTAACGCAAGAATAGTGCCGCATTGTCATTGCGTATATGATGTAGACTAGGCAGGCAAGCGGCTGGTGTTGCACAGGGCATTTAGGCCTTGAAATTGGGAAGGCCTTTGCGAATTTTGAGGTGCATCGCCTGTCTGTGTACATACTTAATGCTTAAGAACACAAATGTTGCATTACTTAACCGAAATATCAACCATTTGTGGGCGGTGGTGCCATGTTTAGCTTATTGTATTCAGGGTCATAATTGAGCATCTCAGTGATTCCAGAGACAACTTTCTGTTTGCGTGGCACAGGATGTATGCTGTCATTTGGTAGTGTGTGCAGGGAGGCCTTTTACAAGGTGTTAAGCACCAGATCCATTTTATCAGCATCTTGAGGTGGACCGGATGTGTTCCGATACTCATCAATGACGTGTAATTGATCAATTTAATTGTTCATGCTTGAACACGTTCCTCGTTTATGCTATCCCATTCTCTGCAAAATTGTTTCTAATTCAAAATGATGTTCGGGCCATTTGCAAGACTGCAGGACCCAAGCAGGCCAATTGTGTACCTTTCCGAAACGAATAGCAAGGTGATGCAGATTGAGCCTAATTTCCTGGCGTATCACGCAAGACATTATCAAACAAATGGGTTTGCATGCGTTTCATACGTGTTCATTAGACTGTAGATATACTCATCCGTACGGGGAAAAAGTAACCTATTAAATTTGCTGAGATCGTTGTTCAAGAACCACGCATTAGAACGTTCTTTGTGGTTCAAAAAACGAGCGGCTTGAAGTTACCATTATTGGTTGGGGCCTTTCCAAGGTGCCTAGCAAGCGTGTGAAATAGTGAAATAGTGCAAGGTCAAGGGGGTTAGTTTGAAGGGGCGATGGAGGGTCCAGGCAAGGAGGGAGCAGAGAAGGAGCAAAACAGAAAGATTGGGGAGAAAAGAGGAAGGCGCCCAATGTCATTTCAGCTGGTTAGCCTCTCTACAAGAGACCATCTTCTATCCAGCATATACATACTGTGTGAGAGCAGTTTAGTTTGCGAGCCTGTGGGAACCTTGAAATTCGTGATTTCCAGGTGATTGGTTTGATTCAGGAGGTGTAGTATAGCATACTGTCTCGCCCAAACAGAGCCAGGATAAAAGTTAATGAACCATCCGTTTCACACTGTACATGTGAAGCTCAAATGATTGGTGGTCATGCATGGGCCCAGGAAATTTGTTGGGGGGGAGCCAGGAAATAACTTGAAAGCTGCTGCTCAAAGCGTAAGTGCGCATCTCCATCACAGATTTAACACACTCTTTGTCTAGTGATTTGTAATGGTCTCTGTTTGTAATTAAGGACTGTTCTGTGGTGTTTTTGCAATCAGACTAGGCAAAACAAAAAAATCGGCATTCCCTTTCATTCCTCTTACTTTCTGCTCTCTGTAGGCAGGCACACACAAAAGCATTACAGATGAGTGCTGATTAACCTTCACCTTGCACTCACGCAAGTAACATATTACTCTGTGACACACACACGCACACACATATACACACACGCACACATAACCACACACACACACACAACACACACACACGCACACACACATATACAACCACACATACACACACAAAAGTACACACACAAAGGGGTGGGACAGACTGAAGAGAAGTAAGGAAACGAAATGAAATGTCCTCATTTTCGTGCTCTGATCAACCCACCTCAACGGCCTGCCTCACAGCAGCAATTGCCTGATCAGGGTTCTCTGCATCCTTCCAAGGGCTGTTGTTCTGCATTTTTGTCAGCACAAAGGCAGTGAAGTAAGGGCAACACATGGCTGGTACACGGATATATGTGTTGCGTAAAGAACAAATTGGCATCTGACTGATTTCCCCTTTAAAATCAGTGTTTCATCCAGTAACCTGCTCTTGCTTCGCATTGTCCGCCGGTGCATTTTTGCTGATACTGCTGCTGCTGCTCAGTGCTCTCTGCTTGCTGGCTTGAATGGGAGGAGGAGTAAGCCACTCCATTATGGCGAATGGGCGGATTGCCCGGGACACTGCAGCTCTGCTCCTCTTGAGTCTTCAAGAAGTGTGTGAGAGCGAAAATCCTGTGTAAGAGGATTGCTCGATGTCCATCACAGATGGCTAGTTCGTTAATAGTATACAACCTCGATGGCTATCACAGATGGCTATCGGTGTATTGTCATTTCTAATTGGAGGATGATATACATATATTCGTAATAAACATTTAAACATCACGAATATCACAAGCGCATAGGCCATGTTAATGGTGCAGCAGGAAACTACGAGGCACAGCGACATCAACATGCAAGCACTTGGGAGTTTGGCAGAGGCATTCAGTCACAAAGTGAGAACCATCCTTGTATATGTGGAGGTGCAGAGGGCTGGTCATGCATTCTGCCTCGGTGCAACAACTCATGACTCATTGCCCAGGTGCACAATCCAAACGTTAAGGTCCTGTACCTGGAGGTTGCAAAGCTACTGCACGTGGATGACAAGGTTGTTGAGGTAAGAAGCGTTAATGTTCCTAGAACCGAGTCTCTATGACCAAGAGTTCCAGGTATTCTCAAACTGCACGTTTATACTTACTTGAGAGGACTTTCTCTATTGTTTGAACCCACATGTGTATGCAGAACATATACAACAACGCCAGTGTCCTTCACCATCCTGAACACAAAACTCCTCCAAATCAACAAAGGAAAATTGTCCAACCACCAAGAGGAGCACCCAGGAAGAGCAAAAAACACCGTGTTAAGAAGGGTAAGATGATAATTATGTACAGTACATCCTAGTTTTGGTCAGGATAGGATAGCCACGCAATAGACAATCAAACATTTACTGTAATTCCTCTTCATTTCAATCACATATGCAACCTAAGTATTTTATGTAAGGGTTTTCTCAATGTTACGTGAATTTCTTTAGCGAGGCTAGTATCGGGCAGATGAGCTCATTTCCAAATACAGGAGGAAGGATATATACTGGCCAATTTTTAATTCAAGAGTCCACTCCATATATCACACATGGACACAGCTACAGAAGCTGCCCCTCGTAGTAGCGCTCAATCAATTGTTGACATGGCGCATGTCTACGAGAGAGGTCTACTTTAAACGAATAACGATGAATGGAATGTGACGATGAGAAAGTAAACAATCTGTGAGCACCTTCCTTATTATTGTTAAACGGTATTGTACGATTTAATTCTTAAAGCAATACATGCTGTAGGTACACCTCCTGTTGCTATTGCTATGAACAGTGGCGACGGACAAGGAGGTGCCATGTGGCAGTCAGATGGTGCGAGTTAATAAGGGGAACGGAAGTCTCACAAATTTCGTGTCAATAGCTTCACCAGTAATAGTTGCCTGCTCATTAGGAATTCGTGAATCCTATATATGCGTACATCATACTGTACCGATGGTCAATGAATTCATTTCCGCGACGCTATTACTATTTTTGTACTTTAAACTCATACGGAGACATATACCTGCTTGAGACCTAAGCAAATTTAAACAATCTTTATAAGTGAGTTAAGCTGGGGATAGACGGTTTGCTTCTCGACATGCGCCATAGCACACGATTACTGTTGATTTTGCACAGCCTAAGTTACCACGCACCATGATTATACCCGGTATCCCGGATGGGTTCAACGAAGGCCCCCAATGGGGGTATTTTTGACATGTGAATTGAGTGGGTGCGCCCAGCTACCAACAATCAAGCTTAATACCGGGAGGTAGGCTACTGAGATCACTTACGCTTAATTGTTACCAACTATGGGACCAATGTTTAAATTGGTTATTGTATGAACCCTGTTATTCACCACCATTCACAAATCTCGCTACCCACTGACTTGAGTTGTGTCATTTTTATATGAAGCATATACATTTCAATAGGGAATATTATTGCAACAAAAATGAGGCAAAAACGACGCAGTTATTGGTCAGGTCCTCTCTTGTTGTCCATTTTCCTTTGATAAAATGAACAAAATGCGTGTCAAATATAATCTATGAAACCCAGAAGGATTTGATATCATAAATGGTGTTCCCATCTTTTTTGGGACGAGAAAAGGCTTTGGTCGTGGAGTGGTAGTTTAAAATGAAAACTCTGTGACAAAATTTGAACAGGAATCCCACCCAGACCACCGGTCTGTGCCGATTGACACACACCTTTGTATACCATCTAGTTATGTTCATCTAATTTGGTGCGCCTCCTAAAATTCAAATTTCTTGACATTTGCTATGTCGACCCCATATCATAAATTCTTGTTTAATGATACAGAGTTCAAGGCGCTTCACGCAAGCGTTCTTCAAAGCCCAATAGTGGAGTCGATGCGGGATGTTGCGCAGAAGGAGGTGGGCATTCTTGCACAGGTAATCTAAGATGGATTGTGTTAGTCCCGTGGAAGAGTGTATAACGCAACTATCATGCAAAAAATCACGGTGAAATTGCTCACTTGAATGCTTATCATGACGTAATGTTTGAATACTCGATACCTTCCTATCACCGTTTCGGTGTACGCAGCGACTACATAATCTGCAAGAGGTTGATGAATCCCACCTATTCACGCAGCGTGAGAGGTGATTTTCTAAGATTATTCGTGTGCACGCACTGATACAGTGACTGTCTCCCATGCAACAATTCTCACAATACATTTCCACACAGGGAGATAATGGAAGAGAATCCACGACGAGGATGATGAAGTTACAGTGTATGACACGCGGGCATATGCCGTTTTATGGGGAGAAGGACAAAATGAGCATGCAATGCAATGCTGATCATGCGATTGTGTTGTGGGGCAAGGGGAGGATGGGCGAATGGGGCAGCCTTATAAGGCAGAGATCATGTAGCCAGAGATTTGAGGATTTAGTGATGGCAACCCTGAGACACGCTCAATGTGATTGAATGTTATGTTAATATCAATATTTCCTTATTCGTGTCCAATGTGTGAGAACAGTTGGCTTGTTCAGAATATCTATTGACCATGTTGTATGTCATTTTATGACATACATGCGATTGACATAAAGAACAAAGGACGTGACAATTGGCCCACGACTAGCATAAATCCTGAATTATGACAGAATTTTGTGCGGCGGGCAAACCAGCAAAGTTCTTACTTTTCCTAGGCTCTTGCCTAGTAAGGGGGGTTATGCAACAACTCTTTGTATAACACCCTCAATTATGATACCTGAACTTGGTGTATCGTTTAAAGCGTTACCATGAATTAATAACGAGGCAAATTGTGCCAATGACGACACCAATTAACCCCTGAACGAGGGAGGGAAATGGTTGGAGGATTGTGCTAGTTTAAGAGTATCATTGAATCATGTATTGATCATTCCATTATACCTGTAATTTCCCCATCAATCATAGTTATGCCTCGGTGACGTTGATTTTTTTAATTATACATGTCAACGTAAGGTGTCCATTCCTAAAAAAATCACTCAAGGCACAGATGGAGTTGCGTATCCATTCTGAGTGCCATCTGTGAATAATTTTGTGCTGGGATTATACAGCATATCTATACCACATTGCTCATTCCCAATAAAAACGTTCTGATCATAAGCTCCTCCCCTGCCTCCTACATGGAGCGTAAGAGCATCGAGCGGGATACGCAGAAAGACACTCAAGCAGTAACTGTTGCATTGCACCCAGATGTATTGAGAACACACATACTCATACACACATGCATGCGCAAGCGCAAAAACGTACATAGGCACACACATAAACATCTCATACAGAAATTGCTCTCTGTGAAAACAGGGCCTACCTTAAATAGGTGGCGAGGGAACTGGTTTTCGTGCGCCGTGTCGTCCCATAGCGTGTGCAAGTCACTTAGTTTGTCAGGAGAGCCTCACCATGTTTACCTGTGTGCAAAATGCAAAATTACACCGGCCAAAGGCGCTAGATAGATGCCTGTTTCTAGCACAGTAAGACGTGTAGGTAGATTAGATTCGACTCAAGTACTACGCACACTGGCTTGTGCTTGGTATTCCACACTATTCGGCTATTCGGCCAACCTGCTATCCTTGCACCAGCACAGCCGTGCGAGGGAAACCGTCCACCAAAACGCCGCAGTCAGGAGACTTGCAGCTATTTGCAAGAAAGCACCCTGTATGCATTACGCACAGTGTATTCAAGGAACGGAGCTTTAGCAGGAAATGTAGTCATGTACCAAGTACATATATGGTCCTGGCCAACACTGGACATAGGAACCCTGGTTGTGTACAAGATCGGCGCCAGGGTGTCCAAAAGGTTAAAAAAGGCATTGCAACCTCAAGGGCTAGTTGATGCGCACTTCCCCTCGTTGACCCGCCTGTTACCACGCACATTTTGAATTGCAAGCTCAAAACTAACGAAAAAACACCGTAGTGTGTTCACAAAATGCACGCACAAAATCACACTTCCACACCACAAGGATGTCAGGTATCAATTCCCCCTTTTCAATGATTGACCGAGCCTCTGGATGTGAAACCTGCATTAACATTGCAAATTTTGTTAGTGGAGCGAGCTCGACTACTGCTGAGCGCGATCTGTAGGGCACCACACCTTTCTTGACCCTGGTGCGTCTTTGAGGAACACCACTTCCCTCGCAACATGCACATTATGCAGTGGTGAGGACAACGGAATGGGGGCCAGGGGTGGGAAGAGTAGGGACAGAAGTGGAGCTCACGTCAACAACGTAAACGCAAGCGTGCTTAAAATGGGACAATCAGGTCTTAAGCCTTGACCAGAACTAGGTACATGCGTGTGAAGGTGGCTGGAGAAAAGCCTGCCCTTTCATATTCTGACCTATCAACTCTGGCGTGATGAAATATGCATTCCTTTCATTTTACATTTTATGCAAGGTAAGTGGTGCAGTTGAATTGGCTTGAGGATGAACTTATAAATTAAACAGAAGACACAAGTGAAAGTCGCCCGGGCATTCCAGTTAAGAATGAATTGCGTGGCCTTTTACTTTTCGAAAATATCTAACTGTTTTTGGTTTCACTTCTCATCGAAACATTAAGATTGTTCCATTTATCTCTGTGGTTGTTGATGTAGTTTTGGCTGGCATAGATCAGCCACCAGCCGACCAGCAATAACCAGGCTGAAGGTCAATCCCCATTGTATCCATTACATGAAATAGAGGACCCACACCATTGAGAAAAGAAAGAGAATGTGGAAAGAGAATACATCTATATTCATGTCAAATTTCGCACACAAATGGCATTCCATTAATAAAATATTAAAAATTACATGCCGGTGAGATTGCTTAGTGGTATCCAGGACCACCACAAGGAGGCGCCCCACTTGGACTTAAAGGCCCCCGAATTGAATTGAACATATACACAAAGAAACTATCTATGTACATGCAATGAACAAGTCACAAAATAATGCCTACAATGATAAGGAGAGACAATGCCCTCGAATGTCATGACTCTTCCTCACAACCAATTTTATGAACGTCCTGTATACTGTTTTGGTCTATAATATTACAATCTGCATTGACAACGTTACTTCAGTGCAGAGACAGAATTGGTTACATTACTTCAGTGTAGTTGCACGTGGGGTTGGAGCAACTCAACATCTGTTCTCCTTCAACATCTTCTTCTCTCAGCTCTCCCTCACATTCAGGGCACCGTTTTTTTTCAGGCTTGTGTCTCTTAACTCTCTGGTCAGGAGGAAGAGTCATACCCTGAAAATGTGTTGGTATGTGTAACATTGTGTGTGTGTGTGTGTGTATGTGTGTGTGTGTGTGTGTGTGTGTGTGTGTGTGTGTGTGTGATTGATGACATGTACGCACGAGCACGCATAAATGTGCACGCACATATACATACATACACACACATACTGTGTGTGAGTGTGTGTGTGTGTGTGCATTTGTGTGTATGCACGTGTGCTTGTGGGTGTGTGTGTGTATGTGTGTGAGTGTGTGTGTGTATGTGTGTGTGTGTGTGTATGTGTGTGTGTGTGTGTGTGTGTGTGTGTGAGATGAAA
>Ga0307945_1000533_pt1 | contig 26490 bp, 28 predicted proteins | sample OrgLakmetagen228_FD_201818 | JGI IMG/M metagenome (GOLD analysis project Ga0307945, IMG submission 201818) | Saline water microbial communities from Organic Lake, Antarctica - #228 | ecosystem: Environmental > Aquatic > Non-marine Saline and Alkaline > Saline | place: Antarctica: Organic Lake...
AGTCCGATGCTGTCCTCCACAACTTGCCAATTGAAACCGTGAGCCAGGGCATGCCTGGCCGCGAAGGGAGCCGGTGCCTAACTCGCCAGGAGCAGGTCGCAAGCTACAGCCGGGCCCTGGTTATGATTGCTGCCACGGCTACCACGCTGAGGGCTGCCGTGTTGCTCCGCCGTATGAGTCTTAGCCGCTCCCGAGTATTTCCGGGCGTGTGCACGAAGGCACACGAAGGCGTTTTCCAGGGGGCACCACGCGGAGGTGCTCATACATCGCCCCCTTAGCTAAGACATGGATGCCGCCACTTGAGCGCTCCTCACTTTCTCTTGCTTCTACACACATCTGTTTCATGTTTCCTCTACCTACTGTTCAGGAACATGATCACCGAAAGACACAACATAGCATGCCGCATGATCTTTAAGTTTATCAGAAAAACAGGCTCCTTAGGATCATGCATTGTCTCCAAAGATATAGGCAGCAACGAACGGATGACCATGCAAAACCTCCAGATTCCTGAAACAGCTGAAAGTAAAATTGTACCCAAATGGCTCTTCCCACCCCGCTTTCCAGATAAAGACAGATTTACCTCCAGCCGCCCAGGTTTTGTGCTGGTTACTCAAAGCGCTGCAATAACACAAAAACAACAAACTAATGTAGGGGGTGGGTTCTTTGAAGTGGCAGGGGGCAATTGAGGGAGACTGGGAGCACCTCAGCAGCACCGCCAGCCACCAGTAGAGCCACCAAACCCAGACAGCACCAACCTAAAGACCTCAGCAAACCTCGGCGTGACACCCATCTTGTCGAGATCAAGTACTGTGAGGACACCAGACCTCAGAACCAGCTGAACGCCGCAAAGGAACAGCACAAAGACCTTGCAACATTCTCCAAGGAGCCTCCGTTACTCTCCACGCACATCATCCTTTTGGGTGTGGGCGGCACCATCTACAACACTCACAGTCTGAAGCCTTTTAAGAAACTGGGTCTCGATTCTCAAAGAGTTTAAAAGCTTGCCTCCAAGCCTCATGTGCACTCTGTGAACTTGCTGCTAAACTTGTCCATACCAGACGTGCCCTTTCCAGTACTGTTATCAACTCTCATCAGGAGCTGGTTTCAGGCCAAGCCTGCAACCCTCCTGATCCCCATTGATTTTTCCTTTCCTTTTCGCGGTGAAGGAGCTTTACGGTACTCGGTACCAAAGTGGCTCCTTTTCCTTAATTAATGTGGGGAGTGGCTTTCACTGCCTGCGTAGTTTTTTCTTGTTTTCTTTTTCCTACTGGTTCTTTTGTTTAGCCAAGTGTGGTTTCATACTTTTGCCAAGCTTCCGCTGAGATGCCCTTTGAGGCATATACAGTGATGAACTTTGCCTCACCTTACCTTACGAGCTCCTCATCGGCAGTTGGCAGTGCCGGAATTAAGGCACAGGCCACTCCATACAAGAACCAGGATCACAGGTTTCATTCATTGACTCATACAGTGGTAGCTTAGCTCAGCAGCACAAAGGTCTGTTGTGGCAGACTTTGTCACACGCCCTAGCTGCAGCGCATTATTTCCTGCCGCAGCTATGAGAAAATGCGACACTTTTACTACGTGATGAAAGCAAATGTGCACACATCGCATCATGATAGTGATTACCACATAAGTGGTGATTGCTATGTGGGTAAACATTTTCAAAGAAGAAAAATGGAGCCAAGAAATGAGCCGCAGCTTGTTGGTAGGGAAGCAAGCAATCACAAATACTCAATTTGTGCGGAACAGCACTTGGCTCTCTCACAAGAACCTCCTTGTCAAATAAAATATAGGTGGTGTTGTGCGTGAAGTTTAGAGAGATCAAAGCGCATCAAACTGCGGCTTCTGCTCCTCTTGCTGCTTTTGAACCGGTAACTGCGCAGCAGACCTCGCTCGGACTATTCTTTTGCTGCGCTGCGCTACTCTCTGCCGAGGGTTTTTGCCTTGCATGTCATACTGCTCCTCCTCTTGAGGGGCGCTTGCTGCAGCCAGACGAGCTCGTGGTGAGGGCTGGGCATTGGGGGGGCAATTTGATGGCCGTGGTAGCCCTCGTTTTCTGTGTGCAACAAGGTAGTATCCCACGGACAGGAGAAAGCAATGAAGGGTGCCTTGCTCTACACAAAACCTCGCTTACACTGCAATTGCACGAGCGGAAAACCTTCAATCAAATATGCCCCATATCGTGCAACACATTCTCACAAGTGAGGAGCAAAAATGTTATTATCATGATACTTACCTAGGAAGATAAGGAGACAGGCCAAGCAAAGCAAACTAGATGCCAACACTCGCCCTGAACATCCATTTGCTAATTTAGTAAGCAAGGGCTGCACACACATGCATGGGCGTACACCCCCTACACACAAATACATACACAAATACGCACACACACCTGTATAGTGTGGCCGTAAATCCAATCTGGTGGACGCACACAGAATCAAGCAGCCTCTCTAGCGCCCGAGCAGTCTTCCATTTGTCCAAGCCGTCAGGTAATCGTACACGCACAAGCTCGTATTTGCCGATCAAATCCATGGTAGCTGCAAGGAATGGCTGCGTGATCCCATTTTGCCCAGCCTACATGACAAAGCGAGTCAGCGAGTTGGTGCTCAAGAAGTGGCAAATGAAAAAAAACTTCAAATAGGTTGCAATAAAGAGTTTTTCCCCGAACATAATCTCTTGCCTCTTGACCTCCACTGTTTACGCACTTGGATGTACATGAGTGTCTTCTCCCTGGCAGCTGAATTAGCCTTGCTTTTCATTGCTTTCCTCGTGTCCATATCCAGTGCCCGCTGCATGTCCGTAGGCGTGTATGCAATGTGTGTGTGTGTTGTGCAATTGTAGATGTATGTGTATATGTATGTAAATTTTGGGGAACTGTGTGCAGATGTGTGCGTGTATTTGTGCCTTGTGCTTGAAACGTGTGCGTGCAACTGTATGCCCTTGTCAACTAGAATTTTGGTGCTGCATATTGCGCTTGCATCTGTGCATGCGATGTCGCTCAAACCTGGTAAAGTGTGTCTGGAAGTATCAAGCCAAAGTTTGGATCTTCATCTCCAGTGTCAGTGGAGCCAGTGCCAGTGGAGCCGGGGGCGGCCTGTTCACTGCTGCTGCACACGACCTGAAGGCTTTTTAAGGCAAGAGCGCATTGGGAGATGGGGCATAGGGGTAGCACAATAGGTCTGCTGCAGTGAAGGTGTGGGCGTGGCTGGGCTAGCGATGTTTTGGCAGATGTTTTGGAAACGGAATGAAATTGGGCGTGCAGCAGCATATTGAATGTATAGCTTAGAATATAAATAAATCGAAATTGGCAGGCAAATTACATCAAACCAGAGCAATTTGAGTTGGCCTGACCACTGGTTTTTGTTTGGGGCTTTGCATTCATAACATCACTGTAGCATTTTGTAATGCAGGCACCAATGCTCTCACACCCAGCTTGAGTGCCTGTCACCTTATAAGGGAAATGCCTGACAAGGAGCAGGAGCGGAGCAAGGAGCTGGAGCGGCTCTCACTCCTCACTCCAGGAGTGACCAACTCACTCCAGGTAGGTAAAGGCTTAGCCAATTGCAGGTGTCACGCTTTCCTGCCTTTCATGAACGGACAGCGGGATATAACGCACCAACAAGCTTTGACTTCTAAAATGCATGTACGTTCACGTTCCTTTTGACGCTCAGGACTTTTGCTCTCTGGCCCTGGAGTCCCTCAAGAGCTATAAACCGGAGATCCAGCGGCTGGAGGAGAAGAGCGGTGCAGTGGCAGAAGATGTCAACCAGCACAAGGCGTTCACGCGGCAAGCGTTGGTGAGAGATGCTCAAGATATCAGGAAAAGCAATACATAAGCGAGAACGCATGGATGGCTACATGCATTCGCACAACGCACAGATTGAAATCTAGATGACTTTAAGTTGGAAAAGTCAATGTCAACACGCACACCACGCACAAGCACACGAGCAAATTACGTGCAAGCACCATACAAGTGCAAGAGAAAACTTGCAAATATGCATGCAGGATGTCCAAGAGGCGTCCCAAACCAAGCTGAATCAACGCACGGTAGCCATGGAGGAGCGCCTCAACAAGTTTGAGGCCCTCATTTCAGTGTTGCCTGTGTGGAAGGAGGACCTGGTACGCCTGTGTTTTGCTAGCAGGGTGGATATTTGTGACACTTGTTCTAATGTTTTTCTATTTCACAGAGATTTAAAATGAATACCACCTGTTTCTCCATCTTTGTAACAGGTCGTGCGGATTGAGGCAGTGGGAAAGGAAGGCAGGGCACGTGGGGAGCAGCTTGCTAATAAGCAGCAGAACTTGGAAGATCAGCACCACCAGCAAGCTCAGGTGTGCCCCGATCAGGAGGGGTTCAACGTATGTTACTCAAAATAAAACAGGACAAAGGACGCTGCCTGAAATGAAGAATGAAGGGTTTGTGCGGTCGTAAGGCGGTGCAGTGGTGATGTTTAGATCTTTGCAATGCCCTAATTAATGTTCCTACAAGGCTGGGAGTACATTTAAAGTGCAAAGGTTTAAAAGTGCAGAGAGAGAGTCGAATGGCCTTTCAGGCACGTCACTTCTTTGTTTGCATTATTACGACTTCGCGGCATTCACGCTTTAGCACCAGAGATGGAACACGCCAAGACCAGCTGTTCGATAATTGCCATTTCAGGTGCTTTTCGTAGTCAATTTGTAAATAAAGCTGCTCGATTCATAATAAATGCGCTGACTGTTGCTACATGCGTTCACACACGTACTCGCACACACACACGCGCACACACACACACACACATACACACACGCACACACACGCACACGTGTACACATGCCAAAAATGCGCAGCTGACACGAGAGCGCATTGACTCGCTCTCTGACGTGATGCGCACCCTAGCTATTGCAAGACAAAAGCATTCTGAGCGCATGGACCAACTGGAGCGTCATGTCCGTACGAATGAGGACGACACCAACAAACGACTTGATGCCTTGGAGGTTGCGTCAAAACGTAAGTTTGAATTAGTCTTATGCAAGGGTGATTGTCTGTACACTATTATTCAGCAGGTGCACCACCAAAGTAAACGTGAAAATCTAGGAAGGCGGCCCTTCTATCCGACGTGCTGAACGGTTTGCTTGTGGCATTCGAGGTCCTCTTGGTCTCAATAATTTTGCCACTCATGCTCTTCTTTTCTGTTCTAGCTGGTTACAAACCCTGATAGATGCCAGGATGCTATTGGAGGTTGCCAAATGAGACGTTTCACAGCTGACAACATTCTTGTGCCCCTATACATATTCTGCAGGCCATGACGTAGATATCCTGTCCAACGCACGGAAGCTGACAGAGCTGGGTGTGGGTCTTTCCATCGCTCGTGTGGATGTGGAGTCACTGCGAGACAGGATGACACAGGCACGTCACTGAGGTCTGAGGTCTAAGTAACAAAGAACGTTTTATTCAAACTGCCTACCTGGTAGCTGGTAGTGAAGAAGCGATTAAGCTGTTTAACAAAGTCTATTGTCAAAAATTCAAAGTTTGCCAGGTCCATTTTAGGGTAACGCACATATGTGTTCTTCAGTGCAAATGCCTCTGTACAAATAAACGTTTTTCATTTTGAAAGTCATGGCCAGCCCTTGGTATTTCCTGTCCAATCTGATGTTAGTGATTGCATCAATCACAGGCAGAGGGCGACATTCAGGCCAACCGCGGGGATCTGTCTGTGATGCAAGACAGGCAGAACCTTTTCCACAAGGCAGTGATGGTCATGGAAAGGCAGATGAAGGAGCAAGAAATGTGAGTGTACTCACGACCACGCACTGTAGGTTGCGACTTGCCCACAGAAAAGCTGTTGTGTAGCTCGGGCTTGCTTGCTGTGGTTACAGCCTTCAACCATCACACATTACCAAGGACAAAGTGATCAATTGATGTTCAGGCACTGCATATTTTGTCATCACAGCATGGGAACCCAGAAGCTGCTATTTGCTACTTAAATAGCGAGCTTATATGCCTGAAAGCTGAAAGGTCAATTTCCTTTGCCTTATCCAATTGAAGATCATGCTTGATTGCTTCTCTCCAGGTTGCTCTGATCTCCACAACCAATCTAGATCAAGTCACACAAGTAGCGCTTTAAACAAAGTGTTTCTGCTGACACACAGGGCCTTGGAAGTGCAGCAAGAGCGGATCATCAAGTTGGAAAGTGACACGCGTATTCCTGACTTGCAAGCCATCGCTCAGGATTACGAAAAATTCAAAGGAGAGGTGTGTGAGGAATGAACTAAAGAACCAGGATGTTGGTTGAAGAGGTGTGTGTATGTTTGTGTGTGTGTCAAGCAGGAGGAGGAGGTCAAGAGTGATATCTGTGTTTTGGGAATCATTCCCGCCGCTCTTGTTCTCAACTGCCTTACCAATACTGAACAGCCCTTCTAATTTCAAGGATCGTGGGCTCTTAAAAGCACAGGGGGTGGTGTGCCATTCCTCTCCCAACCGTTCTGCTACTGTCAAATTTTATTTGGGGACAGGCTCAGTGTAAAAAAACTATGTCTGCTGCTGTCGTTCACCCCCTGTATTGTCCAGTGTGGCAACTAGCATGCTTATTGTCTACATGCCACTGTTTTTTATAGATCGGTCAATACCTGATCAAGAACGACAATTTGTACGAAAGCCTGGACCTGCGGCTTGCTAACTTGGACAATAAAGTGGAGCTAGGACCACCCGGGCTGTGGAAGCTCACTGCTCAGGTGAGCAAACGAAGGCAAGATGCAAGTGCAGTGTGATGCAGGATGCACATCTGACAGGGTATGAGGGGAAGCACGTACGTTGCCTCGGCAGTGGAACAAATTGCCGCTGTTTTGCTGCCGCTGTTTTACCGATCTTGCTGCAGAGGCATGTGAAACTGAGTGAAAGGAGGGGAGCGGCGAACAAATAGAACATTCAAGGATGTTGACGGGCTTTTTAAGTAATCAACTTTGCCGGACTCATAAGAGATAGGGACAAAGAGGGCATAATAATTAATTCGAGCAAAGTTGGGCTATTATAATGTGGCTTTAGGATGGGAAAGGCAGATGAAGTGAATGCTTACTTAGGATAACAGTAGAAAGGTCACTGTATGAAAATAACAAATCAGGCATTATGCTTGGTATATGCAAAATTGTTCATCCTGCCATCAATAACATGTCAACGCATTATTATATTACCTCACTCTTCAAAGCAAGAGAGAGAGAGAGAGAGAGAGAGATAACTGAATCATTGTTTGCATAAACATGGGCATGACATGACTCCATTGTCATACAACAGCTTAGCACAGAAATTGTAGTATACCTGATACCTACCTTTCGTGTCAAATTCTGTATCTAGCTATTTTGCCCTGGGCATTCACTGTCAAGACAGCAGTGGCAACGACGGAACAAATGTGCAGGTGGCTGCCCAAGCAGAAGAGATTGCTGGCCTGCATGCCTCTGTGAAGGACAACAGCAACAGTGCATCACAGCTGGAGCATACAATGGCCGAATTGAAGATGCAGGTACGGATATGGACCCTTACTAAGTGAAGACCCCTTACACAATTGCGCAGGGCGAGAACATTACATTTCCCCTGCAACTCCACTGTTGCTTCCACCCAACCTTAACTACATCCATAGGCACGTGCGGTGCCACCTATTCATTGAGGCTTTTGGGTTGCTGTGCTTGCAAAGGAGGAAAGTACAATTGGCACTGCGCTCCAGGACAGTGGCTAATAAGTGCAATGTGCGTCATACATTGACAAGTGCCAAGGCTTTTGCCATGAGCTTCCTTTGCCATGGTCTGAGCATCTGTGCATTGCAGTCCTTACATGTGTATGCACAAACGACTCCAGTTGCTTGCATGCGTCATCCTTTTATCATGTGCAGATTGAAGTCACCAAGCAGTCCTTGGCAGCTGCAGACAGGGATGCACAAGACCTGGCAGCGCGCCTGGTAAGTGGAGTCAGAATAGAGGTGTATGTGCTATATCATAAAGCGGTCGAAAACTGTGCTGCCTTGAGCATTTAGTGGCATGAGGGAAGGGAATCTGATCATCCTGCAAAATTTGCAGTTTGAGAGCGTGCTGCAGAATGTTCTGTGTTGAAAAGACACCTGCATGCGCGTCCCTGACGTCTTCTGCGTGCACATATGTGTGACATGTTTACTTCATTGTCTACTAACGGTCGCATCTTCTACATGCAAGCCAGAAAGCATGTCTAGGCCTGGCAAACACTCCCAACATAAAACGGTGCACACGCAATTACTGCCATCCCTCGTACATGCTGAGGTGGTATTTCAGGGTTCCTTTGCAACCATTTGAAAAGTTACAATTTGAGAGCACATAGATTGGCAACAACTAGCTGCTCAAGTATGCCACATTCCTATCTTTGCAAAATCGCCTGCTACTCTCTCCTTCTGTGTGTAGGTAGCTGAGGTGGGACAGGTGGTGGACTCCATGTTATTATGTGTTATGTTTGTAAAGTGCGCGACTGGGAATGAAGCACTTCAGTGCCTATGCCATTCTTACTTTCCACCCTGCAGGCAGCTGAGGTGAAGAGGATGATGGAGTATGCAGATGCAAGGGTTGAGCACCTGGCTGCCAAGTATGAGGTGAGACTGGGAGATACGGAACACATTTGAACCTAGACCATAAGTGCATGGCACAGATTCCGCACCCTTTGGAATCCATAGTTGCAGGTTACAGAAATTTTCCGGTGTCTTGAGCTTATGCAAGGTACATTTGAAACTTAACTCGCTGTACTGTGACTCCTTCCAAATAATAGCGTAGACGATCATACTGTTTGCCTTACCCGTACATGCATTATTATTATTATGGGATATTATGCTCAGAAACCCACCGCTGCGTTTGGGCAGGTGGAAGCGCTGAGGAAGACTGTGTGCAATGTGCAAGCAGAGCTGGAGAAGGCCATCAGCGCAATGGGTCTGCGCGTCAAGTTTGAGTTGCTGCATGATGAGATGCCGCAGGTGTGTGCAACCAGCCTTTTCTTTCTAATAAACTGAATAAAAGCATTTGAAATGAGTGTCAATGGATGTGGCGATGCCAACACGTCCTGTTTCTGCACGAAGAGATGCGCAAGGGGTGTAATTATTCTCGTTTCCAATTTCCACTGAGGTCAGCAGTGGTGACTTAGGACAGCAAGACATGTGTAGCTGATTGTGATTGGCAGAGATATTGACCGCACAGAACAAACACAATTTTTCCAGTTCCAGTTGGCGTCTCACCTGCCCTCTCGTTTGGTTGATGTTTACCCGCTATTTCACCACAAAGATGTGTATGACTACAAGCTGCGTGAGTAGCTCGATAGTTGCAGAATGCACGCGTGACCTCTGATTGACCCTTTTTTAGGCCACATTGTCGTTGATGCGATCACCTTGGCCTGCAGGTGCACACTATTAAAGCTTACATGAACCAGCTGGAGTTTGGCATGGCCAGAGCCCAGGAACGCGTGGGTGAGCGGTGCATTTTTGATATAAAATTTACAAAACTTTATGTTTCAATTGTACAGAAATCCCAAGTTCCCTCATAATGGTCGTTACATTGGCTACAGCAGTCTCTTGTTCCATTGGTTGCTCATGGGTACGGTGGTGCCTCTTTGCGTATTTTTACGACTTCAATCTCCTTCTAACTACTTCAACCTCCTCACTTCATCTGACCTTGCGTCCTCTTTGTTACTCCCACTATCTGTTTACGGCCTTTTGTAGACACTGCTGTACTAACTCCACTCACTTTGTGCCTCTCAGCTTGCCTTGAAGAGGGGCTGCACCACGAAACCACACGAGGGGGTGCACTGGAGTTGCAGTGGAAGGCCACTAAAGCGACCCTAGATGCCCTCATACTGAATGGCGATGTTGATGTGGTGAGTTGAGCAGAGTAGCCTGTGCCCTTTTCCAACGAGAAGCTGCTTGTGTGGGTCAATGGCTGGTGCGTGTTGCATAAACAATTATTACTGACATGCTTTGCATGTAAGTGTGTGTTTATACAGCAATTGGATTGAAGGCTGTAAGGCTGCTTGCAAGCAAGATTTGTCTTCATATTGATCGTATGAAACAAAAGCATGTAGACTTAATTTGCAGGAGCAATCACCTTGCTTGGCTTTCCTCCCCTGAATACACCAGTGTCATTAATAAGTGCTTCCTACTTGCGCTCATGGCATTCTTGTAGTATGCCATGCGAGATGAAGTGGCACGCATCAAGGCAACTCTACAAGACCTTGGGAGGCTGGCATCTAAAGGAGAGATTCTTACAGTAAGTAGAAAGAACCATGTCAAAGATGCAGCTGCACAGCCCTGACTATAATTGCGACCTTTCCTGCACACCAGATTCTTCAAAACACATATGGACGTGTTTTCCATAAGCATCGCCTATCACAAGCAACCTGCCACAAAATTGCAGCAACAGCCCGCCTTTTTCCCAATCTGTGTGCAAATCTAATTGATGTCACCTTTCCTCCCCTTTAAGTTCCTGTTGGGGCTTCATGAGCGCTAGTCTGAAACTTTCCCAATGTGCACCTGGCTCCATCCTGCTCAGGCTTTCACGTTCAAAGCACTTCCTCACGTACGCTTTTTCCAGTTGCAAGATGCTAGCTCATTGGTGGATGCTAAGCTGTGCGGCCCTGGGATGGATGCTCTGCTGCAACAGAAGATGATGGCCAGCCCGGTGGGTGGGCACGCACAGTACCCTTCCTCCTTCCTGCTGTGCGCTTAATTGAAAACTTATGCGTACAGATGCCATCATGAGATCATTGCTTGTCGTCATCGCCTAGACTTTAATGAGTTTCAAACAGCAAAACGCTTTGGCTTCAGGATGGTACTGTCCAGAATGGTGGTAATGACAATCATACCTTATCCTATGCCATTGGTCATCTCTTGAAATATTTCCATCACGTCCCGTCCAGGTCAACTTGCTTTGTTCTTTCCTCTTATCTTACTTCACCCCACTGCGTCAGCAGACATACACACACAAGTAACGAGTCTGCCCCTTGCAAATGCAGCAACTGCGACAAGAGCTCTCCCATCTGGCCCCTCGGTTTGAGCTAGATGCCCTCAAACGTATGGTGCTGGAAGCCAAGCAAGAGCTCATCCGCCTCCAGGTGTGCAGCATTTTTTTGTGATCGCCTTCACTGTGTTGTACAAATGTGCTTTGTCTCACAACAAACCAAAGCTTACTGCTTACTGCACTAATTCTCCAGCAAACAAGCAACACTTTTTCTGTTCCCGTGCTTAGCTAAGGATCCGACTAGCATTGCCCTAGTTGAAGCAAAGGGAGACTAGCATTGCCCTAGTGAAGACTAGCATTGCCCTAGTTGAAGCAAAGGAGTCTCACAGGGTCATTAAGAAGCATGGACAGAGAGACACGAGAAGCTTGTTCCGTTTTTCCGTTGTGGGTGAGAAGAAGCAGATCCCCTCACAGCTCTGACCGCTCAGACAGCTCCGCATGAAATACATGCAACTTCCTCCCTGTTTCAGGTGCAGCACCCCTCTGGCATGGCAAGCGCTCCCCCTCAACACACAGACATACTCAAGGCCTTGGAGGATGGGCAAGCGCCGCTTGTCAGCCCCAGGGAGAGTGGGGCAAACAAACACCCTGCTGCTACCCAAGGACCTCTCGCTGCACCGCCTGGTCTAGAATTTGGTGCGCTGCTTGCCGTCAGTGCTACTGATGGTATGCTGTATACCTCTGTACCATTTCCTGCATGCCGTATTTGCTGTATTGGTGTTTGTGTCGGGTGTGCTATTTGCCGTCGCGGGACCTCCTGGGCTAGAATATGGTGCATTGCTTGCCGTCACTGGCACTGGTGGTATGATGTATACCATTTCCTGTATGCCGTATTGGTGTTTATGTTTGGTGCGCTACTTGCCGTCGCAGCATTTCCTGTCTAAAATATGGCGTGAGATTTGCCGCATTTTGTAATGCATATACAATGTAGATTGCTTGAATTATTATGATGTACTGGTACTACCAGTACAAAGCACATTGAAGGTCTCACCATTGTGGGCTAAATATATTGCCTCACTGTGTATGGTATTCCTCAACAGTTTCTTTGTATGGAAAGCAAACTCAAGTCAAAGGTGTACGACATATTTTTTGATTCTGCTTAATTTTGATATTTTGGTTGAAGGAAGGGAACTTGTTTACTAGCTTCACCATCAAGACTGTGAGGCCTTTTACTCCACTCCTGCACCACAACGTGTGTGCATGTGCATGTGTGTGTGTGTGAGTGTGTGAGTGCTGTGTGTGCATGCGTGTTACATAAAAAGTCACCGTACTCATGTCACCATGCTACTCAAGTCCCTAGCCTACAAACTTTTCAAACTGCTGCAATTCTTAGCGTAAATCCTTTATCTCTGAATCATTTAAACGTGAAACAGGTCAGCCACAATTACTTTTGCGAAACTGCAAACTAAGTTATTCCTGCGTCATATCACCGATCTGTTACGGGATATTATTAGGATTGGCCAGAGCCATATATACAACGTGTATGACCGTGTAATCTCCCTGCCAATTAACCGTATGTAAACTGTATATGTATGGTTCTAGCCAACCCTAGATGTTGTTTGCAACCATGTGATCACTTGTATAGGCTAAAATGCGGGAATGAGACAAGCTGAACTAAGCCCTTCTTGCAGGAGCACAAAGGATGTGTGTTCATCTGTAGCTTAACATCACACATACACACACCTGACAGGCTTACCAGGGGGAGGTAGACAAGTAGGAGCCCTGCCTGCAGGAGCACACACACTGAAAACTGTCATGATGGTCATTTGTAACTCATCACTCACATGCATATATCCTGGGCAGGCTTACACGTGGGTGGGGGGGAGGCAGGAGCCCTGCTTGCAGTGTATGCTAGGCTGGCAGAGGTGGAGCAACAGCTTGCACAGAGTGGGACGTTGGGCTCAGCCCTAGGAGAGCGCCTGAAGGCGAGCGAGCAGCAGCTGCAGGCCATGGGAATGCAGGTGCTTGGTGTGTTTGCTCTTTTTGTGAGCTTGTGTATGTTTTCGTATGTTTAGGGGGGGGTAATGTGTGGGTGCGTGTGTGTGTGCATGTGTGTTGTGTGAGAAAGAGGTGAGGGGGTGAGTGTGCATAGTGCGTAGTGGCAACACTTTCAGCTATACTGGCAATGTTCTACAGCCGGTGCACAGTTGCCATTTGCCTAAAGGCCTTGTGATAAGGACTGCTTTATAGCACGCCTTAATTGCAGCGCGACTGTGAGCAGCTGAGCTTACACATTTCTCATACCTTAAGAGCAGCTATAGTTTGTGCAACTATTGCCCAGATGCAGTATAACTTCCTCCTACCTACAGACTCAGTAGGACTAATAAAAGAATAACAAGGCACACTTTGGAGATGAATCCAATGGCACTGCTTTTTCTTCCTCAGCAGCTGCCATCTCCAAACCCTGACCCCATTGCACGCCCTCTTTAGTTGTCGACACGCTGCACGGAACACCCACCACCCCCCCTTCAGGTCAATGCAGAAGTGCCAGCAATAAAGGCCCAAATGGGAGCCATGCTCGAGCTACTGGGATCATCTGATGCAGGTGCAAAAGCACCACCCACTGGGTCAGGCGCCTCTCCGCATCAGGGGCCTACAGTCACAGAGGCAGCTGTGCGCAGCGTGCTGAACAAGTCGCTGCTGCCAGAACTGGTGGAGAGGCAGGTGTGTGCGTATTTGTGTTGTGTATTATTGTGCACGCATGTGCACCAGAGATTACAGGCCTCAAATTTGTCTGCACACACACGCATGCATGCACGCACACACACACATACACACACATACACTCACATACACACACAGACACACACACAATATCACACATACACAGACTTTAGAGGCACGGCGTTTGGTGCGCTATGTGGAGGGCTGCTTGTCTGAAACAGCTCGCACTCACGAACTAGAATCCCTCAGACACATGGTGGAGCTGCTCAAGACCCAAGCTCAAGCCCAGGCCTCGAGTGGCGAAGACACTCACGCGGACAGGGGTGCTGCACAGGACGCGCCTAAAGGCAGTGCTGAATCTGGAGGCTTGGAAGAAGGAGGGGAGGGAGGGAGAAGCACATGTGTTGCGTCAGAAAGCACAGCTGCAGAAGCAGGGGGGGTTGCAAGTGAGAGTCTGGAGAAGGAGGAGGTTCCCGCGGATGCTAGTGCTCATGTAAACCTGCCAACTGTCTCTGAAGAGGGAGTGGTGAAGGAGGTTGGTGGTAAGGGTGAAGATGGTTTTGCTGCCATGGCTGATGGTGGTGAGGGTGGCGAGACGATAGTGGAGGTAGGCAGCACAGCACGGCAGGGGGAAGAGCCGGGTGGTGTGGAGGGGCATGCTGCTACTCTCGTGATTGATGCCGCTGCTGCCCAGGGAGGTGGCGCTGCTGCAGGGCCGGCAGCAGTAGCAGCTGTACAGACTGTGGCACAGGAGGGGACAGATGTGGGGCAGCAGGGGATGAAGCTGGAGCGTGAGGGGAGTGCGAGCGGGAGGGGAAGCACAGCAACGGAAGGGGGAATGGTGGATGGTGGGACAGCAGGGGGAAAATCTGGAGCGAGGAGCAGTAGGGGCATTGCCAACAGTAAACTCTCACAGAGTGCAGAAGGCTGTTTGGATCAGATATTGTGCCCTGCTCCCTCTCTGACCTACCATGCCTCTCTGCTGCGTACGCTGGAGGCTCGGGTGGTGGGGCTGGAGGGAGAGCTGCTGCGAGTGCCTCAGCAGCAGCAACAGCAACTGCAACAGCAGCAGCAGCAGCAGCAGCAGCAGCACGTAAGCAGCTTGCAAGGTGGAGCTAACACACAGCAGAAGCAGCAGCAGCAGCAGAACGAAAGCAGTTTGCAGGGTGGAGCTAGTTCGCAGAAGCAGCAACCATTAGGGCAGCAGCAGCAGCAGCAGCAGCAGCATCAAGACCTGAAAGAGTTGCAGCTTGGGATCCAGGACATGCGTGCACAGCTGCCCCTACTAGCTCGGGCCTATGAGGTAGATGGCCTGCGCCGTTCCATCTTGGACACCAAGGACGCCTTGGCAGCACGCACGGGGGCAGCAATGCCGTCAGGAGGAGCAGCCCCTCTTGGGCAGCTGAACCTGACCATCACCCTCATCAAGCAGGAGCGGCCTCAGCAGCAGCATAGCAGTCCTCGTAACCCTGCTGCCAGCTCGCAGCAGCAGGGTAGGAGCAATATAAATGGTGGGGAGGAGGACGGGGGAGGAGGCGCACCTACTGAAGGCAGCTCTGGAAGCACACCACACGCAGAGGGGGCTCCAGTAGAGAAGTCAAGGTCACAGGCAGCGGCCATCAACCCAGAAGAGGCAGTGCAATGTACTGGGGGTGGGGAGGCTGGCAGCAGACCTCAAGGTGTGGCTGAGCAGTCGGAGCAGGGGCAGCAGCAAGCAGCGTCTGGTGTGTCTGTGCTGTCCGTGAGTGGCGACGAGGTAGAGCTGGTGCTGCAGATGTTGCAAGACCTCAAGTCCGCACAGCTGGCGCACACCGTGCAATCCCTATCCCGCCTCAGCAAGTGAGTGCGACATGACATGCGCTGGCTTCTTTATATTGAGGAGGCGAGCTGTGTGGAAAGCAGGAACGCACACATACACTTACTATTTGTGACATTCACACACATACACACACATACACACTCACGCACACATACAGCAAATTTGCAGGAACTGCTCTGTCAAATATACTTAAAAATTCCTGCAATGATGGAACGGCTTGTGCCAGATTGCTGTAAGACTTTCAAGACATCTCGCCTTCCAGTAAATAGGTGGAAGTGCTGATGCTATCGCACCTTCTCCAGATGGGATTCAACGTTAGCACCCAAAACAAATGATTATGCAACTTTCTTGCGGCTTTGCATAGGTTGGAGGTGGCAATGGATGTTGGCAAGGAGAGGGAGCGCATGCTCGAAGAAATGTGCTCAGCTGCTGGCAAACGTGCTGCTTTTGCGGTGACGTCTTTAGAGGATGCGCTGCCCAGGTGTGTTTGATTGTTGTGGGCACAGTGTATGCTGGCGTCAAACCTAATATTAATAGACCCAAATTATTACCAATTTATAAACAACCTTAATGTGTTCTGCAATGCCGTACAGCGATAAATGCAGTCAGAATATTGAGGATGGGCTGCTGGTTTTTTGCTACCAATAAGGTTGCATCAAGGTGCACGTTGGGCAGGACTGGGTCAAAAAAGGCACCAACACTTGCACCTACATATGTATTCTCAGGTAACATTTGTGCTACGCTAGCAAACACGTTATGATGTGGGTAATATGCGTGCATCCGCACCCTCATTGCGCTTGCACACGTGAGCACATACACACACATAAGCATGCACACACACATACACTCACGCGCGCACACGCACACACACACAATTACGCACACACTCACACATACCCCTACATATCTGCTCAGACTTGAAAAGCAGGTAGCAGAAGCTCAAGACATTGGGGGCCGTGCATCGATTGTGGCCGCATCTGCCATTGCTTGCATGTCAGAAGCAAAACAGACGGCTGCCTCCACCCTGGCCTCCGTTCAGAACCTGGAGCAGCAGCAAGCAGCATCAGCAGCGTCTGGTGGGGTGAGTGGACAAGAGTCATGATGGTACCTGTGTGGTTTTGTGTATTAAAGCACCTTGCAGGTGTATTCAGTGCATGAGCTGTCCAGAAAAGGGTTTGAACAAAATGAGCTGAACCCTTGCACGTTTATTCCCATGTAGTGCTCAATGTAGATGTGTGTGCAACGCAAGCACTAGCAGATGTGTGTACAACGCAAGCACTAGCTGATAAGTCGGTGCCTCCTATTGGCAGGGGCATTCAACATTGAGCAGCGGTCCTATTGTGATTAAGCGTTGTAGCCAATTTGTGTGTGTGTGTTTGTGTGTGTGTGTGTGTATGTTATGCCAGAACTCCTATTCACCTTGTCGCACGTTGGCTGCACAACCGTCAGTGCTTTGGCCACTAAAGCACCTTTTTACTAGGAGGCAGGGGATACATTGTATTCACTACGTGGTCATATAATCATATCACACTGCACTTGTATACTTGTAGCTGAAGGGGTTGATATCATCGCGCGCATGCGACTCAATTGTCCCAGCAGCAGTGCCCGCAGCATCATTATCATTACACAGTGATCTGATCCCACTGTTGTGTCATGGAAATTAAAGTGTTGAAAGCATTCATGCATGCAACTCACAGTGCTCCAGTAGTAGTGTGCAACTCAGGCACAAAGAGTTACTACAATGATGAACGATTATGGTATTAAATTATATTGATTTTTATGACCCGTTATATGTTATAACAACATGTCGTATTACAACCTGTGCTCACACATCATTACACTTTGCCACACAGGTTCCTCAGCAGCAGCGCCCACAGCATCCCTTCCATCAGTTTGGCAGCCAGCAGATTTTAGAGGCAGCTCTGCGGAACAGCACCGCCCTCGCCGAGATTGTGCAAGAGGTGGTGGCAAGTGAGTAATTGATCCAATGAAAGCGCACGGTCAGTAAGCAAGAGTGTGCGTTTGAAACAAATGCCAAATATCACAGACCCTTTTGCTCCTCAGACCTTGCAGGGTGTGGTGGCGTGCGTCCCAAGGCTGAACACTGTGCACACACGCATTGAGGGATTTGTTGTTTCACACCCGTCCGTGCATAGATCATGCACACACTGAAATTGTCCGTACAGGCTTAGGGCTTAATCGAGAAGAGTCTTTAATCCTGGATGTGGAATCTGAAACCAGTCGTCCCTCCTCACCCCAATCCCAAAGGGCATCATCTGCAGGCCTTGCAGGAGTGCCTGACAGATCCGAAGGCGAGTTGTTGTTTGGAGTCGACCTGCTTTTAATGAAAAGCTAAAGCTGCTGCATGCATAGCCTTACACGATAAGGCCAAAGGGGTGCATTACTCAATGTACAATCACATGCACATACACAAATATACTCACATGCACGTGCACACACACACGCAAATACCCCTGTCCTCCCCAAACAACATGCATCTTCTATTTTCAGCACCAACCTCAAAAATCTGCAATGCACTTGTGCAGGCACCCCCTGCGCCGCGCGCCCCCTCTCCTCCCATTCCTTGCCCCCCGTATTAGAGAGGCCCCCCCACTTACACCACACCTCAAGCCTCAGCTCAACAGAGTCTGGCAGGCCCACATTGCCCTTACGTAGACCCTCCTCACCTGCTAACCAGCACCAGCCAAGAGCGCAATCCGCACTTATGGCCTCAATTCCTGGACGCGCACCTCGAGGCCATGGAGGTATGAAACGTTTGGGCTTAAATTGCAAGGCAATAAAATGAGCACAAGGAGGTTATATAATTTCATGGGGCCTTCTACCGACTCATCTGGCCTCGAGCTAAGTGACCCACCTGACCTGATCCTTGAATTCATGCTCTAATGGCTCGGCAAGCATCCATGCTTGTTAGCGTGCTATCTTTGTTTGGGACATCGGATGTCATTACACGTCAGGGTAGCAAAATGTGCCAGTGAGCAAAGCACAGGGGGCAAAGCACAGGGGGCAAAGCGCAGGAACCAAGCGTAGGAGCAAAGCACAGTAACGTGCAACAGGTATACACAGCTAAGGCCGTCCCTATTCCCACGTGCAAACTCCTTGGTAGCCTGCGCCAATATGTTTCACACACACACACACACACACACACACACACACACACACACACACACATACAGGCGGCCCTGCATCCCCGCGCTACATGATGCAGCAAAATATGGCGAAAAGATCCCTGAAGAGGATCTCCTCCCAGCAGAGCATGAGGGAAAGTAATTCAGGCATGCCGTATGGCTTTCAACACCAGGTAAACAAATGCGTCTATATGCACATATGTGCATGCGTGTGTGCACGTATGAGCATGCGTGTATGTGTGTGCATGTGCTGCATGTGTGTATGCATACTTGTACGTTGCTGAAATTTGTTCTGGGTAGATGCCCTTAAATTATGCATCTGCTCGTTTTCAATGGGTGGACACAAACATTTTTGTGGCATCCTCGTTGCTGTCACCAATGATTCATAAACTCACAGGCAGTTTAACCCATATCAAATTAAGGTAAGGAGCCATTTTGGGGCGCTGGGACGCCCAAGCCCACTTTGAGTGAGACCGCTTGGTTTGTGACCGGAACTGGGCAATATGATATTATGATATGATGATGGTATGCATCAACATAATGGGTGACAGGATAGCCTCCTCGGGCCTCCTCAGGCCTCCTACTTTCTTCTTCACGTTCAGATAGTGCCTTGCAAGACATAAAGCAGTGACTTCTCAGATCCCAGGCTTTCTTATCGGCGTCTATGTTTGTTGTAATCCGTGTTATTTTGCACCCGAGTACCGCACTAGAATTACCGCACCAATCTGGCCTGCCCAGGCCTATCCGTGTTATTTTGCACCTGAGTACCGCACAGCGTCCAGGCCTATCCGTGTTATTTGCACCTGAGTACCGCACCTGAGTACCGCACAGCGTCCAGGCAACAATTGCTTACCCCCAACATACTCTACACAGGCATGGTGTCACAAGCACATTCCTACATGTGCATGAGAACTCCGCACGTAAGAACACCGTCGAAAGCCTGCTAATCTGCCAACATGCTTGTAGACTACTCTGAAACAATGCTTTATGCTCATGCCTCCTGCATGCGTAAGGGATGCCAACACACTGTCAGACCACTTGTTAAAGCAGCAATACTCGCACACTCCTACCTCACGTGCAGGGAGTGCCTCGCCACCTGAACACTGCAGAGTGTTGAAGCAGCAATACTCGCACACTCCTACCTCACGTGCAGGGAGTGCCTCGCCACCTGAACACTGCAGAGTGTTGAATCAGCGATACACGCACACACGCACACTCCTACCTCACGTGCAGGGAGTGCCTCGCCACCTGAACACTGCAGAGCATGCAGACACAGAGCTGTCAGGTATCCTGCATGACCTCATGTTTGCCGTGCACGCGGAGCTGCGGGCAACAGGGTGCGGCCCAATGCCAGGTAGCACCGTGCAAACAGCCTGATGGGTTTGATTGAGCGAGAGGGCTATTTTGTGTGTCTCCTGCACTTGTATAGCACTTATGTAGCACTTGCAGCCCTTGCAGAGGGTGGCTTGATGCCAGGTGCTACCGTGTAAACCGTCTATTTCATTTGATTGAGTTGGGGGGTCTTGTTTGCAGCAGCACCTTGTAAGCCGTTGAAGCCCTAATTGGGAGCAGCCCAATGCCAAGCACCATTTGCAAATGGTGTGATTGAGGAGGAGGGCCTTTTTTATTGAAGGCCCCTTGTAGGTCCTTGTAGCCCGGATCTGCTTGGTAAGATCCCTTGCTCTTGCTTTCAGACTATGCTGTTCGCACCACGAGAATTACTGTCTAGCCTTCTTGCCCATTAGGCTGGAAAAGGTAAAAACCATCAATTGAATGCTTTTTTCAAGCATCAATCATTTGTAGATTAACGGGTATGTCAACTTTGTCATGTACTACCAATGGGTGGGTGTCAAGCTGTGTTACTAGCTGACCTTTTTGTGGGTGTGGGGAAGTAAGAGTGAAGCTTGTGTGTTTTTGTAAAGTATGAGTGTGGGTAAATGGGTGTGGGCAACATTTGGTAATTTCATGCAAAATCCCAATCACACACGTAATGCCAATCGCATTAACATCTACTGCTCAGACATATCCTTACCTCTAACCGCATACTAGTATGGGGCTGTGCTCTGCACTGTGTGCGTTCTGCAGGCAACCCGCTGGGGACCTTGAGTCAGGCTCCATTGAGAGAGGTAGCTGTGCAAGCTTACCTCAGTTGCATACCAACATTGGATTGCACTGTGTGCTGTGTGTGTTCTGCAGGCAACCCGCTGGGGACCTTGAGTCAGGCTGCGGTGAGAGAGGCAGCAGTGCGGAGGTTGAGTGCGCAACCGTTTGAGAGTCAAAAACACGTGGAGCTGCTGGAGGGGGCAAAGAAGGAGCTGGACCGGCTGGTGTGTGTGTTGTGCGTGCGTGTTTTTGTACATGTGTATTTGTTGCTCAATACGTGCGTGTATTTGTGTGCGTGCGTGTGTGTGTGCACTTATGATTGTTGCTCATTGCAGTTTTTAGGCAGCTAGAGAAGAGCACAAATGCAGCGAGCAAGTAGGTGGAAAGTGGAAAGTGTGAACCTAGAACTTTGTACCTTAACATCATGTCAACAAAGGATGAAGCTGCCTACAGATGATATGGTAGCTTTGAATTAGTGTCAGAGCATGTCTGCAGAAAGGCATTGATGTGTGCCATACCCCACCAACTTCACCTGCTCCTTTCACGTGATATATTTGGCTGTAACTGCATATACACACATACAGGAAAACACACACAGGCAAACACACACAGGCAAACACACACAGGCAAACACATGCACATACTCACGTGTACTCACCATTGCAACGCAGGTGAACACCACTGCTATCAGTAATGTAGACTACATTGCGCTTTTGTGCGTGATGAGTGACATGCGTCTGAAATTACTGGAGGATGCAGCAGAGCAGCAGCGGGTATGAATGATACTGGAGCATTTTCATGCAAACATGCGATTGGTCTTTGTATAGTGTTTGCGTCCACATGATGTGTTTTACTAGTAAACTCTTAATCCTTTGCAATCAATGGTGCAGGCAATTGTACCTGTGTGTCTCAGCTGAACTGCACGCCTGGTCGTGGCACGCAGCTTCTAATCATCTTCATTCATGACTCTAAATGCACACAGGATCAGATGGCCACAGCCTACCGCAACCTTGAAACCGTTTTTGAGTACCTGAGGCACATTCAGGTGCGTCAGTTGGCTAGACTTGACAGATTTGCAGATTTGTTTACTATCTCCTGCTGTAGCTGCCACAACGAAGAACTGACCCTCAAGGCCCTCCTGTGTTGCCACCCACAGGCACACAGCGCTAGCCTTAACATGCACTATCCTGTCACTGAGCACTAACTGCTCTACGTACCTTGAACTCGACCTTGAGCAGTAGACATTCTAGTGCGTTACTGGCAGCTCTACACACCTTTGAATTGACAACCAACAAACCTGGCTCACTGGCATGTCACTGTCACTGACCACACAGCCCAGAACAGGACGATTTCTCCGACCTCAATGATCAATTCATAGCCGACCACTGGACCCCGACCAGGGTTGCTGCAAATGTTGTCTTCACTCAACTGAGCATTTAACCTCGCTGTCACTGCACTGATCAATGATTGTCCCATCTTGCATTTTATTTGCAGGTCATTAATGTCACACAGATCTCCGAATGATTTGCATGTTCCCTGTTGACCACAAGCACGCCTTGGGGTTAACCTTGCCTGAGCTAACTACCTCTTCAGCTTCCAGTGAGACATGTAACCCCTTGTACCCTCAAACCAGAATCCAACACTGGCCCTGCATAATAACACACACTGACCGCTGGCCATCTCTCAGGTAGCTGTGAACAACAAGGCCTCGGCACTTGCCCTCACACAAGTGGACAAGTGTCTACGTGGCGTAGGGCGGGAGATGCAGCTCATGGGCAGAGCCCCTGTGGTTGTGTCTGGTCACCCTGAGCCTGCTGGCATGTTGTATGGCACCTCACTAGGTGTGTGAGTAAGGCTCCTCTGCCTGCGTTATTTTTGCAAAGGTATTACCCTGATCCTGCTGGCATGCTGTTCGGTACCTCACTAGGTGTGTGAGTAAGGCTTCTCTGCTTCTCTTTTCTATGATATCTCCTTTTTCGTTTTCCGTGTTTTTGGGGGTTGAAATATTTGAGCAGGCACGTGCTGCAGGATCATGTGTGCATGGGAAGTTTTCAGGAGCTGTTATTTGCGACGTATTTGGGCAGGCTTTGCAGGGAGTATGTGTGTGTGAATAGCATTACAGTGTGGGGCACAGATATCCAAAAGTGGTTATGGAAAAGAGGTACCAGGCCCTGGCATAGCAGTAGTTAGCAATAATGCTGGCACAGCAGTCAACATGACGTTGACGACACAACGTGACGACACAAGCAGACACCCACACAAGCGCGCGCGCACACACACACACACACACACACACACACACACACAAATCAAACCCCACACATACCTCTGCAGGCTCCCCTGAGTTCTGGGCACCTTTCATGAGTGGATCTGGTCCAACAGACTTGACAGGAGCACGGTTTGGCAGGTGACTTAAATGCTGGTGACCAAGAAGCTGGTCTGCTCCTTTTCCAACCTCTTGGCCTGAGACAGCTGGCGCATCATCAGTTAAATAGCATTTTATAAGCTTGATCATGAAACTGTTTTGCAAGCTCAAGCCAGCATGAACAGTAGGGCTTTTAAAAAGAGGCACACCGAAGGCCATGGCAGCTTCCAATAGGTGGCGTGCAAGAAAAGTGCTTGATTATGTCCTTGCATCAATTTTAATATTCAGCAGTGTTGCCGCTATAATTACTACTTTCCCTTGGGACAACTGCAGCCCTCCTGGGACGGCAGCTCCCGTGTTCAACTCTCAAGCACAGCAGCAGGCAGGCAACAAAAAGGTGTGTCCAGGATCAGGCAAGGTGGTGGTTTGGCCAAGGTCAGAAGGTGGGTCCAGGATCAGGCAAGGGCAGCAGGTTCAAGGTCAAGGCTTCCAGCAACTCCAGAATCCTATTCACTTGTTCTGTCAACAACATGACCCAGAGGAAGCACAAACTATTCTGTACAGCGCTTTCTAAACCTCGCAATTTGCATGCAGGCTCAAGCAAAGCATTAAAAGAAGAGAGATACTATGCCGGCAGTGAAAACCACTCCCCACATTAATTAAGGAAAAGAAAGCCACTTTGGTACCGAGTACCTTAAAAACCCTTTTACCAGCAGACAAAAAAGCCCAGTCAGAGAGGTCCAACAGAGTACCAGAAGGAGGAAAGAAGTCACAAAGAGACTGGAGTACAAGCCTTAAAAAAGCAAGAGCACCAGGCATAGAAACTGCAGAGCTAAGCTAGGGGTCTACCAGGATGACCGCCCATCTCGGCCACTGCCAGTCTCAAAAACCACCGAGTCTCATAGCCAGACCTACAGCACTGAACCTGCCGTGCTCTCCACCACACAGTCACTCAGTGCAAGCCTATAGAAAGGTCTACTAAGGAAACACTGCTTGCACTACCTCAGCATTACACCGCTCCCACTGCTATATTTCTTCTTAGTTTGCTTGCATTCTCGTTCCATTATGGCGAGGCCCAGGAAAGCACATACTGTTATTTTCCATTGCCCTATTATTCGGCATCGTGCCTGATAAATAGCACTTGTGACCATGATCTGTACGTGTGGACACCTTTTCCTCGCTGCAGTTGGAATAGCAAAACTTGCTGTAAAGAAGTTGCCACCACCTCATGCTTAAAAATTAAACTGCCCCTTTCCTTGCGTCTGCTCCTACTTGCATGTTAATGAATATATTTATATAACTTGAAGGAAGGGACATCAGGAACTTAAAGAGTTTCCGTGTACATTGATGCATCAATTCATGGTCTGTCAACATGATAATTTATTGCATTCCTGTGTTGTACCTGCTGGGAGCGTTCTGACACAGTAAGGTCCACGCACATAACAATATTTGTTTTCCCTTCATAGGCACATCTTGAGTAAGAAATTGAAAATGTACACAGGAACCTGGCGTGACGGCGCCAGTGTTTTATGCTCATGAAAAGATGTCTCTCGCTTACAAATCATTACACAGATAACGAATCCGCATGGCAGCCACCAGCTTGATTCTTATTCACCATCCCAGAGCCATATTACCATAGGCACATTGCGTGACAACTAACGTGAGAGTCCTCTGCTTTGATGATCACCTATTCTTACCGGTCGCTTTCTAAAACAATTACACAGGCACCTGGTGCCACAACTCCACGTGACAGCCCCCGTAACGGCACTCCTCGCAACCACCTCAATGCCAAAGTTCCTGCAAGCCCCTTCCATCAGAACACTGGACAGTTAACTAGACCTGCCACTGCAGGACCTCGGTTGCTGCTAGCGCCATTACAAGAGGTGCGTGAGGGCTGGACTGAGGGGGCGTCTCGGTTCGTGTGTGTGTGTGCAGCTGTAATGCTGTGTGCAACACAAGACAGATAAAATGTCATGAACATCATCCTTAACGGCGTTTTACAAACATTATGGAGCTTTATTTTGTGTAAGTGCCCCGATATGCATCACTGCAGATCCAACTTGACCTTATCACTCCCGCAGGCACCTCCTTCCCCCTCCCTTCATCCCTTCCCCTCCGCTCCTCAGGCGTCCTCAATGCCTTCTTCAAGGCCAAGCACTGGGCGGCGTCCACCTCCGAAATACCCACCACCTAACTTCCAGAGCGCCAAGAGGGATCTACTCATGGTGAGTATGTCTCAGAAATATTATGCACTCAATCTGGATGTGTGCAGATGTGTGTAGGTGTAAAATGGGAGCGTTTCCTTCCTGAAGAATGAGATCTGGTGGCTGATCATCAGACCACAGCAAACAAGGAAGCTATATAACGTGGGAAGAGGAAAACGAGTGGCCCAAATTACGATCTGGTCGAAGGATCCTTGCCCCAACCGAAGATTAATATGATTATAGGACTCTTGAGTAGCCTCCTTTCTGTCGAGGTAGTGTTCTTGAAACAGGAGTCTTGAGGACTTCCCTCCGCTCAGCAGAACCGCTCCCGACCGACCCCATTTTTGCTTGTCCTACGCAGGAGCACGAGCGGATGCACCGATCAGATCAAGCGGAACCACTAAACAGGATTTAATTAAATTGCCGAGTTAAAATTTGGTATTGACTTTTGTACTTTGTAATATAAGTTTACAAGGTATAAAAAGCCTTCAGTCAAGTGCGACTGAACCGCCTCAAGCGACAATAATAATACTGAACCGATAATAACTGAACCGATAAATACCGAACCGATAATAATAACCGACTGAACCGATAATAATACTGAACCGCCTCAAGCGACAATAATAATACTATTAAAATTGTCGTCTATATATCCTCTCAATAAGGGCGAACCGCCTGGAACGCGAGCATGTGGTTGCAGTCCCTATCTGCCTAATGGGTTTGAGCCCAATGCACTAAAGGGGGAGGGGCAAACTAATTGCAGGCCCACTCCTGCTTGCTGGGCTCCTCGCCTGCCAGCTTCTCCCATGCACGCTGGACGTCGGGAGTGCAGAGGTGGTATGGACGTGGCTGCTTGGTGAACCAGGCCACGCCAACGTACGCGATGTTAACCCTGCAAGGCAGGCAGCAGCAAGAGAAGAATGGGAGTGGTGAGGGGAGGAAGGAGGTACCTCGTACATAAACGCATGTGCAAAGTGCGCAAACAGCATGTAAGTGCATACACAACCACTACGTAACACACGCGTATGATCGAGCTCATTACGCCTGATGACAAGCTAGGGAGTGTCGCTAGCGACGCTGAAAACAGCAACGTGCACGTGCATTCGCATGTCTCTGTCTGTCTGTCTGTCTGTCTGTCTGTCTGTTTATGTGTGTGTGTGTGTGTGTGTGTGTGTGTGTGTGTGTGTGTGTGTTGTGTGTGTG
>Ga0307945_1000534_pt1 | contig 26477 bp, 34 predicted proteins | sample OrgLakmetagen228_FD_201818 | JGI IMG/M metagenome (GOLD analysis project Ga0307945, IMG submission 201818) | Saline water microbial communities from Organic Lake, Antarctica - #228 | ecosystem: Environmental > Aquatic > Non-marine Saline and Alkaline > Saline | place: Antarctica: Organic Lake...
CTCAAAATCCAGCCATGCATTGACTAATCATTAGCCTTACCTACACTTAACCTAGCTAGTAATAATGATAAAGAACTGGACAACATGTTTGCAAGTGTGTGAGCTTTATTCGCGTAAACTGGTGGCGCCTCCAGCAACAGCTGTTCAAGGTCAGCATGTAATACCCTTTATCTAAGATAGAACCACATAAGCACACAGGGACAAAACATGTGAATCAACACAACATGATGGAGCCGTCTGAAGGGGCAGTCTGCACAGCAACACACAAGCACAGGCTCCTCCTCGGCTAAACTTTAATTGTCCACCAGATTTGAATGACACCAAACACATAGCTCCGACATGAGCACATACATGCACACGCACACACAAGTTTACCTTTATATACACATACACACACAACATACGCGTGCACAAACATACACACACGCCACACACACACATACACATACACACAAACATGTTAAACACACCTTGAAATGATACGGGTCTCAACATGTTACACACACACACGCACACACACACATACATACACACACGCCACAAACACACACAAACACACAAACATGTTAAACACACCTTGACATGAGACGAATCTCAACCTCAGTGAAGCCAATTGGCAACGACGGGGGAACCTGAATGTGCACCACAGGTAGCGCCTGACCCCACACATGTGTGTGCATATGTGTGTGCGCATTTATATGTGTGGTGTGGTGTGTGCTTGTGTGTGTAGGGAGAGAGGGTACCCTGACTAAACAAGATCAGAGTTGTCATTCTCTATTCTGCAGCTGCCAGGCAGGGTGGAAGGCGTGACCAGTGTGAGAGGGGATTGCCCCTCACCTCTCAGTCAATCGATGCTGCCCATGCAATTACACAATGTCTTGCAGTTACACAATGCCATGCAGTTTCACAATGCCATGCAGTTACACAATGTCATGCAGTTACACAATGCCATGCAGTTACACAATGCCATGCAGTTACACAATGCCATGCAGTTACACAATGCCATGCAGTTACACAATGTCATGCAGTTACACAATGTCTTGCAGTAACTCAATGTCATGCAGTTACACAATGTCATGCAGTTACACAATGTCATGCAGTTACACAATGTCTTGCAGTAACTCAATGTCATGCAGTTACACAATGCCATGCAGTTACACAATGTCATGCAGTTACACAATGTCATGCAGTTACACATATTGTCAGGCGAGCAGCCTTTGTAGGAAATGCCCTGTTCTATGAGGTTGGGGCCTACTCTCTTATATTGAGGCGCTACTTATTGGAATGCTGCTCAGTGGACTACCACCCTACAGGCGCCACTTTGTAAAATGCTACTCTAGAGGTGCTAGTTAGCAGAACGCTAAGCCACACTCACCACTTCAAGCACAACTCCAAGCACCCAGCCTTGCAAAAGCCTGCACCCTTGTGCGAACACCCCAATGACAACTTCTAGCTTGAGGGTGCACACCCCTCTAGTACTACTTGTTGCTGCGCTGTGAGGAGACCCATTGACTGCTGGTGTGCCTTTTGATGGTGCACACCCCTCGTACCTGTTGCTGCGCTGTGAGGAGACCCAGTGACTGCTGGTGTGCCTTGTGGAAGTGCATGATGATGTAGATCGTGGGCTTGATGGAGCTGATGATGATGTTGATCATGCCTTTGGCGTCTTGCAGCTGCAAGGCAGCAGGTGAGCAGTGCCCCAACATTGTGTATCCGTGCACAGCCAAACAGCAGGTGAGCAGTGTCCCAACATTGTGTATCCGTGCACAGCCAAACAGCAGGTGAGCAGTGCCCCGACATTGTGATTCCGTGCACAGCCAAACAGCAGGTGAGCAGTGCCCCAACGATGTGTATCCGTGTTCAGCCAAACAGCAGGTGAGCAGTGCCCCAACGATGTGCATCCGTGTTCAGCCAAACAGCAGGTGAGCAGTGCCCCAACGATGTGCATCCGTGTTCAGCCAAACAGCAGGTGAGCAGTGCCCCAACATGTGATTCATTTTCAGCCAAACATAGCGAGCAGCTGCACCACGCTTGAGGCCGCTGTGGACTCCTTATTGTGTTGCACTGAATATTTGGTGTGGGTTTGTGTGGGTGAGATGAAAAGCTGGTGGCATCCTGAAAGGAATGGGCTGATGTGCACGTCCAGAGCAAATACGAGTGCATGGACGCCCATGATCAAAAGTAAGAAAAACATCAGGAGCTCCATATGTTTAAGGGGAAGCAAGTAAAGGAGCACACACAAGCACACACACACACAAACACACACACACGCACACACACACAAGCGTAAACACATGAAAACTTTCACTCTCTTCCTTTCTTTCACACGCACACACAGCACACGTAAATGCGCACATCCGCACACACACTCACTTCCTTTTCTCTATCTCCTGGGATTTGAAGAGCAGACAGGCTGGCCGGAGCTGGTTCCTCCTCCTGCTCATTCCCTTCTGTTGCTGCTGCAATTCCTGAGCCACCCGCGCGGGCAGACAAGCAAGGTTGACTGACAGCCTGGTGTGTATGTGAGTTGAGAGAGGGAATAATTCGTGAACTGTGCGCAAATACTCATCAAAAACAGCACAAGCAAAATCAAGAGACTGGCTGTCAGCCTGTGCGTATGTGTGTGCGTGCGCATTTGCGTGTTTGTGTGCGTGCGCATTTGCGTGTTTGTGTGCGTGCGCATTTGCATATGTGTGTGCGTGCGCATTTGCATATGTGTGTGTGTACGCGTGTCGGTGCATGAGGGGGAAAGGTGTGGTGCCTGAGACACACAACTGCATGTGCGTTGCGAAATGGCAAGGCTGGAAGCTGGAAGCCTTTAGTACACAGGAGTCAGTGGCTGTAATCAGGTCAGTGCAAACTAAAGTAGCACCTTGCGATGCCTTCATATTCAGGCTTTTGTGCACGTAGGTTTGTTTTGGCATGGACACCAACGTGTTCTGTCCCTTTTTTATTGCTAGCCTGTCAGCAGGCTGCGTGCACGAATTTCTGGTGTTATCACAAGCAGCCTCTCATGGAGCAATGATGGAGTGGGTGGCAAGAAAACAAAAGGGAGCATGCTGGCATAGTAAGTTGTGGTGGTGGTGGTGGTGGTGGTGGTGGTGGTGGTGGTGGTGCTGCTGCTGCTGGCACCAAGGCTGTTGTTCTAAAAATAAAGCCGATACTAAAATTAGCTGACTCAGATGTGTACCTGCAGAAACAGACCCTCTCCTTCACCATGCTGGCTGCTAAACACCAACTTTTCTTTCCATTGGTGCATACATCCGTATGCGTGTGTATATCTATATGTTTGTGCATGCGCACCGGCATTCTTATGTGGGTGTGTTTGAGAGAGCGCTTGTGTGAAGATGCACAAGATGCACACAAAGAACGAACCTGTTTCTGGCGCTCCAGCTGCGCTTTCTCCACTTTGACCTCTGCCAGCAGCTTGGGCGCCTGGAATTACAGCCAGCGGTCGCTAGTTGGTGCGTACAGCGTGTAGATTGCAACTCTCACACACAAGGGGATGGCCAATAACATAATAACATGTTCATTAGTTAGCTAGGGTATTTTGGGCACACACACACACACACACAGCCGTTAGAGATACATCAATTGCATACGATGCATGCACCACACAACTGGCTTGAATGGAAAGACATATAACTCTGCAAGTTTGACCAATCCTTCTCATGGCAATTCAGCAGTGCAGCTCTCAGCCTGCACAGCCTCCATCCTTGATCTGCGAGCGCAAGGTCTTCACAAATGGATGGGCACGCGCCACGAGAGGGCCCATCCCCACACTCAGGCTCAGAGCTTCACTGAGATCCTGATTTGTTTTCACCTGGAGTCTCAGGGCTTTGAGTTTAACCACTAGACAGTCCAAGGCGCGCGTCACAAGGGCACGTGCCCGGAGCTTGACGTCCACGCTTAGGCCTGGCGTCTTGGCCACCGGAAACACCGCCTCTGCGCGGGACGGGTTGCACAGAACAGAGTTGATGCCTCTGTATTTGCAATTGCCTGGGCTGCGACATAAATGGTACCCTCAAATGCGAGTACTTTCCTTGCAAGTCATTCAAGGGCACATGTGCGTGAGGGCAAAAGAGAACAGGATCTGCAGCATGTCAGCATGCATATGGCAGTAGCACGCTTGTACTGGAAGGCAGCCTCTGCAGGAGCCACATGAGTGGTATGGAACTGAGAAAGTAGCCTCTGCATGAAACAGCACAGAGTCAGGCTAAAGCTGGGCAACCAACGTACCCACATGCACGCGCGCATGGCAGAAATATGCTGTGGCGCTGGCTTGCGCGTTGCTCAAAGAAAGAAAGCTTGTATCACAGCCATAAGGTTGCACTGCCGCTTACAAGTTGCTTTAACAATTGCACACACACGCACACATATATGAACACACTTACACACACACTTAATACATAGTCATCACACAACCAGAACTTTACCTGTCAGTCCCAGCACCACGCGCACACACATATGCACACATACACACATACACACACATAAAACAGACACATCACACAACCGGCACCCACCTGTCAGTCCCAGAATCACACGCACACACATGATGTGCACGCTTTGGGGCAGACCACTGCTGGAGCTGATCGAGGTCAGCAGATGGATGCAGCGCTCTAGTTGTTCAGGAGAGAGGCTCTTGCGCGCAAAGTGTACAAGCTCGACCAGCACCTGCAGGGGGGAAAGGGAGTGGCCGTTATATAGGGTTTGTGAAACTTTGTTGTATGCATATGTTGTTTGATCCATGCAGTGGACCTCCCTTTTGGGACCATTGCAGAAGGACAGCAAAAAGTGTGTGTGCGTGTGCGTGTGTGTGCGTGAGTGTGCATGTGTGTGCGTGCGTGCATGTGTGTATGAGTGTGAGTGTGAGTGTGAGTGTGTGTGTGAGTGTTAGCGTGAGTGTGTGTGTATGTATGTGCCACTGTGATCATGCAGGTGTGCGAGCAGTGCACCTAGCTATGCAATGAAAGTTAACAGCACGAGTGTCCAGCTTTTAGACACACACGTTGCGCCGATGCTCAATCAGTTGCAGTGACCTGCACACTGTAGTGCACCAGCATCCAATATCGCAGGTCATCACGTGCCTGCTATATCCACAGGCCACAGTTTGAGCATGCATGGGAACGTGCAGAATTCGGCAGCCACAGCACAACCCTCAGAATTGAAGGAAGGGAACAGGGCAGACGCACAAGGCACCGGCGTAGTAAAAGGAAACAGAGAAGGCAAAATGAACTGGTGAAGAACACTGCACTCCAATTGCATGCATTATACAGGCATGTACATGGCAGGAAAAAAGACTGCATAATTCATATGAGCCTGGGGATGCTATGGGCTACAACATGCCTCAGCCGTCACAGCCATCGCAACCCCATACCTATTCAAAAAAGGACCAAGGCTGGTACACAATTTGCAGGGAATGAGGTGCAAGGGCATATATATTACGAAGTACAGAAACAGTAAAAACAAGATGTCCAAACACAAACCTGGCATGCTATGGGCCGCAGCGACTCTGCTGCCAGCCTAGAGCGCCCAAGCAGCAGGCCTTCGTCAAGGAGGTCGTCCAGCTTCTCTCGCAGCATGTCCCTGTTGTGACGTTGTGAGGGTGGGTGTGATTGGTGTGGGTGTGGATATTTGTGTGTGTGTGCAAGTACGTGTAACACTAATTGTGTGTGTCCCTGTGTGGGTTCTTTCGTGTGTGTGTGTGTTGTGTAATAGCATTTAATCAGATTTCCCTGCTGATGTTACCATGAATGCACCGTATTTAGATGTCTTGTTAACACTATTTATACAAAATTAAAGCAAGTAGAGAGACACAAGCCATTCAGTCATAACGCAACCTAGAAACAAAGAGGGTAGCTCAGGATTGTAGTATGGAGGCACTTCAAAATACAAAAAACACGCACTCAACCACTTATCTACAATATTCGTTGGTAGGGCGTCTGCAGGCTCAGACGCTTGCTCACAAAATGCAAAGACATATTTGCACACATGTATGAGTACACACATGAACACACAAGAGCACACATACACATACATGCACACATACATACACACACATACACACACAAGCACACGCATACACACAGCACACACACACACAAGCACGCACACAACGCACCTGTAAGGTGTCTGTAGGAGGTTACGTGTGGAAGCCATCAATTCCTTGCGTGAAGCCAGGTTTCCATCAGGCACGGTGCGAAGCAAGTGCACGAGCGCGCCTGGCAAGGGTACAAGCTGCGCCTTCACTGCAGGCGACACCTCTTGCTTGAGAGAACGCAGCGTGTGGCCTAAGTAGGACAGCGACTTGACCTGTGTGACACATGAAGTTCACGTGTGTGTGTATATGTGTGTGTTTGCATGCGATGATTGAGTGCTGGTGTGTGTGTGTTGATTATACCATACATCTTACCTTATGCACCAACAAGCACACACATAGGTAACACATAATTCACACAATCGCACAAACACACAAACACACACATAACACATAACACACAATTCACACACACACACACACACACACAACAAAATTTTCTTACACACACAACTAAGATGCACACCTGAGCCGTGCGCAGGTCTGCATACACAGGGGCCAGTGAGGGGTGTATGCTCTCCATCTGAGGTCCTGTGACTTTGCAGGCCTCAAGCATGAGGAGCGTGATGGCCTCCTGGTAGGAGGCACCCAGTGCCGGATACATCTGGGTCAGAAACATGACTGCAAGCGCAAGGCGGTAGAAAAGGGGATGTGTGTATGTGGGTGCAAGTATGTCAATGTGTGAGGCACGCAGCACCAGATATATCTGGGCCAGAAACATGACAACAAGAGCGAGGCAGTAGAAAAGGTTCAGCGTGTGTGTGTGTTAGTACGCATGCATGATGCAGCATGATTCACTACGTGTACATAAACCTTTATGTGCAATGTAGTGTCGCAAGGAGTCCACATACCAGGCAGCGGTAGCTCTTGGATGAGTCTGAAGGAGCGTGAACCATGCATCACAGCGGCACCACCGGTTGCATAGGGCGGGGCTGGGCCTTCTGCATGGTGGGCCTCCAACTCCGTCTTCACAATCTGTGGCAGGGCCTGGTAAAGCTGCATGCACGAAACACACACACACACAAGGGGTCTGTGAACCTGAGGGAATCAAGGACGCCCTTATATGCAGCATTTCATTCTATTCATCTTCCTTACGGATTTGAGGTGGGGTCGACACAAAAGCTACGGCACAAAAGCCCTGTGGAATTGCTTTGGAACAGGTAGTTGCATGCGTGCATGCACATATGAGTGTGCGCATTCATGTGTACATGTGTCCGTGCGCTAGACGTGGCCTTTTGGTGCTGTCTTTTTAAAATGTCATGGTCGTTTGGATTTGTTGCGTGGTTCACAAATGTCACGTGCTAGTTGGCTGCATGTGCAAATGGGAGGTACACCTTAGATATATGGTTATTTACATGCATTGCACAGATATGTATGTTTAATGTGTCTATGAATTTGCATCTTACATCTCTGCATGCATGTGCTTTCAGGTTTGCACGCTTGTGCAGTAATGTGTGATTTGCACGGTACAGGTGTGAGCTTATAAGTATGGAAAATGGATTGTTCTGTACTTTCTGGCGCACTCTGTGGCAACTCTCAATATCCTTGATAGATCTAGGCAGCAACGTGTTTGGCGCCCGCACAACGTATTGGATTTCTTGCGCTGACTTACCTGAGTGACCAGCTCCCAGAATAGATTTGCCTGAGGCTCCAGCTGGCCCTTGTATGTTTTGAACAGGTCGAATATGACCTTCACGGCAATCAGGCTGTTGTCTTGGTTGTCAGTGCGCACAACGCCAACGCACAGCTCAAACAAAGTCGTAGCGTAGGGCTTGAAGGCTTCATTAGGAGGTAGGCGGTTCAGCAGCTCCAGGACAGAGCAACGCAGCTGTTGGGAGGGCGCGTTGCTTTGGAATTGGGGCTCCACTTTACGCACCACATCACAACACGGCTCGAAGAACGCCTTCAGCCAGTCGCTGTAATTGGTCGTAAACAGGAGCTCCAAGCTAACATCTTTAAGCTCTGTAGCTGCCTGGGCCCGTTCCTCCAAACCTGGAGGAGGGGAAGAGGAGGGGGTGATTTTTTACACACGTGAATTGTTCAAAAACCACAAGCAAAAAGAGGAGACAAACGAGTGTGCGCGTTTGAATACAGGCATGCACACCATGATGCATATGCATGTTTCACACTTAATGATGGGGGCAGATTTAGAGAGGAGGGATGAGGCAGGCAGAATGGGCCGAAATGGTGATGAACACTCTTGCAAACAAAGAAGGGGGGAACCCTGGAACAGGACAAGCAGTACAGATTGGGCATACCCAGCTCAGGATTGATGACCCTCTCCATGATGATGGGAGACAGGCCTAGACCGGCCCAACCAACTGGTAAGCCTTCAATTCATAGTTGCGGCGGTTCCATTCAGCAGCTTTTAATTATATTATTTTCGTTCTGTATAGCTCTTTGGGAAACAGGTTATTTGATGAGCAAAGTCGCAAAGCTGCGGCGCTAATTCAAATATAAATAACTAAAAAATTACTTATCAATAATAGGTTCCTTCTAAACAACAAGTTTTGCCCCCTCTTCAAACAGACCTCTCTCAGAAAGGTAGGTGCCTCCTTGAGGCTATTCATGGCCCAGCACTCCTCCCGGGAGTAGCAGCTTGCTTTGACGCAATGACGCACATGTGCTTTTCTACGCCACAGGGTAGTGAATAAGCATGGAGGATGCTTTTGCACGCTTTCAAGCAGACCTGTCCAATGTGGGCAATCAACAAGTGAGTTTTCACACACACACACACACACACACACACACACACACACACACACACACACACACACACACACACACACACGCACACACACGCACACACACAAACACACACACACACACACACACACACACACACACAAACACACACTCACACACACGCACACACACATACACACACACACACACACACACACGCACGCACGCACACGGACACACACACACACACAACACACACACACACACACGTACACACAAACACACACACATAGACACACGCACACACACGTACATACAAACACACACATACACACAAGTACACAAACACACACACATACATACAGACACACTCACTCACTCACACACACACACACACACGTACACACACACACAAACACACACACACACACAAACACACTCACTCACTCACACACACATACACACACACGCTCACATGCACGCACATACACTAACACAAACATACACACACACACACGTAAAAACACACACAATCACACACATTCACATATGAGATATATAGAGAGCACTAACGTACACACAGTCACACATGAGAGTACACATAAGCACACGCAATGCATTGCTATACTATGCTCGCAGTACATGCCTGTGGCCCCAGCAATGCCCTCCCAAATGTTCCCCCCTCAACAACAGCAGCAAATACCATACGGGGCAGACTACAGCCAGGCAGACTACACCCAAGCCGGGTACGGGGCAACGGCAGATTACACGGGCTACGACTACTATGACTACAGTGGAGCCCAAGCTGCTGCTGCAATGCAACAACCCGTGATGCCAGGTAAGCCCATACTTGTGACAGATAATTCCTCTAAAATGTCTCTGCAAAGGGTGAAACACAGCATGCTTTTGTAAAGGTGATATGGCAGAGGGTCGTCCCCGAGTGTGCCAGATGTTTGGCAAAAGCGCGATGTACTCAGGGTGTTATTGACAGGACATTTTGGACAGGCATGCATTGTCAAAGGGTTTATGGGCATTTGCATGCGATGGCTCTACACGCGAGTGACATGAAACATTATTCCATAAGAAATTTTGAAGCAACAACACGCAAACATATTGAAGGATGGAAGTGGTTTTGAGCCTTGTTTTGAATGGCTGATACTTTCTCACAACGCTATTTTATTTTTTTATCCTTGAATTCAAGGAGCAATTCTGGGCTATCTTGAAACCAGAGCTGCTCTTCCTTTTATTCTTGGAACTCCTGCTTCATATGGCGGTGACAAGCGAAGAGTTAGTTTAGTCGGACTTTCCACCCCAGAATTGAATAGGGAAAACGTTGGGGACCAGGAGAACCTCACGTTTAGTCGGGAATGAGAGCCCCTTGGGCACCAGGGAACTTCTCCACCCCAGAAATGAATTAGGGAATGCGGTGGGGATCAGGAGGGCTGCGAGTTAAAACAGTGTGGAATTGCTGCACAGGGAGCGAAGCCAGTTACCACACCAGCTTTAGACAATGAGGCAGCAAGATGTGTTGCACACTTGGACGATTGCACCCACCCTCTACACCATGTATTAAGGTTTGACTGGAACCATGTTTTGTATAGAAAAAAGGGAAGTCCTGAATGTACAATTAATAGTAATATGTACTTTATACGTCCTCTGTGGCATTTGCAGCCGTTTCTGGGAGCAATGCAAGTGTTACTGCCAAGATGAACGAGTCACGACTCAGACACGTGCATATCACGTAAGGCTGACTCAAACTGCAAATGGATAACACGACCACTTGTTGTTATGCACCACCATTCCCTCGCACCTAAATATGTGGCAAACCTGCAGCTGCTGCCCACGCGCTTAAAGCAGGGGGGAAACAGTTGCTTGCGTAGCTAGAAAAAGCACTTCTCATGCGTGCCTGCTCCCCCCTCAGCACTCACTTGTCATTTCTGTGGCACACCTGCAGCTGCTGCCCACGCGGCTCAGGCAGGTGGGATGGGGCTGCTAGCGTCCATGAGAAATGGAGGGGCAGATCCATCAGGCATGGTACCTGGCGAGAGACCCAAAGAAAAGAAACAGAAGCCTCCCAAAGTAGGCATCGTGCGTGAAGCAGCTGGAAAAAAGTGAGTGTGGGGGTGGAATGGGGATTGGTATTTCTATGGGTGTTTGTGGTAGTGTGAATAGATGGGCTTAGGGGTGGGGGTGTTATTAATGTGGCTGTTTGTGTGAAAAGATGCGGTTGAGGGTATGATGATGGTGATTCATGTAGTTGTTTTGTGTGGATAGCTGTGGGTGGTCGGGTATTTGCAACTGGCCTAGTTGAAGGACGTGCTTTGTTCGTGTCTGTGTGCACGGTGGCAAGGATCAAAGCCGCCTATGTATGTGTATCTCAGTGGTGCTGCAGCACTTGGTGATGCTTAGGGTTGGCCAGAACCATATATATACGGTGAACATACGTAGGGTTGGCCAGAAGTTCTGGCCCAGAACCGTATATATTCACCGTATATGACAGTATATTTGGTGATTTCCCTGCCAAAAATGCCGTATATACACCGTATATATATGGTTCTGGCCAACCCTAAACATACGGTATGTTTTGCAGGGATTTCACCAAATATACGGTCATATACGGCGTACATGTACGGTTACAGTTCTGGCCAACCCGAGTGATGCTGCATGGTCTGCGCAATGGTCATGAACAATTGTTCACTTCTACCCTCAAAGCAGCCGTGCCAGCTACTGCAGGATACATTCAACACTTGTGTGTGTATGTGCATAGCTTGGAGTTCCAACAGCCGCAGTACGAGTGGATAGGGCTGGCCAGGACAGTGCGAGTATGGACCTGCTTCCTGTAGGGAGTTCTCATACATACTTTTAGTGATCAGAATCATGCAAATTGTTTTGGAGAAGGTCCAGTCTGCTAAGTACCTTAAAACAATCTGCATGATTCTGACCATATATATATACTTAAATGGTTAAGTATACATAAGGAGTCACGCACAGGTGCAGCTGAGTTCTAAAATGTGTGCTGGTGGGTGCACGTCAGTGGTTTTTAAAAGTCGATATACCATATCGATCGATGTGAAAACATGGGTTTCCGACTTTTAAAATCGATATGAAATCAAGTTTTTGAGGGTGTCGATGAGCCCCTGTGTAAAACGGTTCGGTGGCCCTTAAAGGGCCGTCGGAGGCGCTCACACACCACAAATTCCAAATATATTTCTGAGCATTTCCAAACATCTAATTAATGATCATGTTGAAATGAGCGAAAACCCCCCACCAAAAAAGGCCAGAGTTGCCAGGGGGAAAAGTGATGGGAGGTACTTAGGGGCACATGGGCCCACAAAAAGTTCCAAGCTCAGTGGCTTGAGCATCCAGCCCCTGAGGGACAGCCCCAGCGCAAAGACTGGCTAAGTGATGGGGGGGGTGGATGGAAAGAACTGGTTGCAAGTTCACTGCAGCATCTGCCCAGCCACTTTCCAGTGCAAGAAGCAGAACATTGCGTCCCATGAGATCAGCAAAGCCCACAAATACTTTGTTTAGACAAAGGACTCAGTTAGAAGGACAGTATTGGAGACAGAATTCCCCTTACAATTCCAGACCAACCTTATTGAGTTGATGCAAATTTTTTGAATCTTGAAATTCAATTGAATTCACTTGCATACACCATTCACCATACGGTGTACCAGGTGTACCATATGGGCTTGGGCAGCAAAGTAAAATCGATATGAGAACCCACTTTCTCATATCCCCAGATTTGGGGATGATATGAAATCAAGGTTTTCCCAAATCCTTAGAAAAACACTGGTGCACGTTGTTTGCATGCAATCCCGGCCAACCTTATAAGAGGAGGTAGTTGTTCTGAAGCAGTGGCCAGAGGACGGCATGAGGTTAGGCTGTGCAAATATCAAAGGTTGACCGGAGACACCGTAATTGGTTGTATATTTTTTGATTTCTTGCAACAATTCGTGTGCCGTACCTTAACATACTCTCCCTGGAGCCCAAATTACAAGATTTATAATAAACCCCAATGCAAGCTCCACGAGGCCCTTGTAGTTATTTAAACTGCTCCTGACACACCGCGAGGGGGTCAGAAACGTTTGCGGCACGCGGTGATATACCGCCTTCATGGTAATGAACAATACCAGAATCAACCCGGAGGCCAAAAATTGCCACTTACCCGGGATGAGTTTGGTAAGGTACGGTACATATCAACCGCAGGTACAAGGGTGAAACCTTCCTACCGGTGTCTTGGTGTAACTTCACTATCTTTTAAATAAGGCAAGACCCCTCCATGTTAAGTGGCCAGACAATGACTTGCACGGAACTGCCACCAAGAACAGCCGTTGTGTGCACTACTTACATGCTTCTATCCTTTGGCGGCAGGTGGCGAGATCCAACCCTTGACGAGTGGCCAGAAAATGACTTCCGCATCTTTGTAGGGGATCTAGGCAACGAGTGCAACGACGATGCACTGGGCAAAGCGTTCCAAAAGTACCCGTCTTTTGCCAAGGCCAAGGTGAGGCTTGAGTATTGACCCTAAGGTGACCCTGAGGTGACCCTAAGGTGAGTCATATATATTAATCCTACGGTGAGGCTTGAGTATTGTAGCCCCAGTGTGATGGTTGACATGCCCGGCTAGAATGCAGTCAAGCACTGAGGCACCAATGTGATGTTCGACCTGCTGTGATGCATGAGATGTTCGACCTGCTTAAGCTGCATGTTGTGTTCGACCTGCTTTGGCTGCATTTCCAGCAGGGACTGCCCTGCTTAGCCCTGCTGAAATAGAGGTTGAGTGCGCACCTTTGCTACTCCTTGCCTAGGCCCAGCAAATGGAGGGTGAGCAACAAGTATTCAAGCGTGTTCAATGGTGCTTAGCCTTGCTGAACTAGAGGTTGAGTGCGCACCTTTGCCTATTCCTCGCTTAGGCCCAGCTAAATGGAGGGTGAGCAGCAAGTAATCAAGCGTGTTCAATGGCGTGCAGCTAAGACGCCGTGATTGGGGAAGGGTTAATTGGTTTCTCTCCTGGATGCACGTATTAACAAGTGCTGTGGAGGCAGTTGCTGTGGGGCCTCTTGAACGTCCGCGAGTGTCAAAGCTTAGAGACCCAAGTTCCCCTGGGGTGGCGCATACTTTGAAACCTTAAAACAAATGTGGTCTTACACGAAGAACACACTAAGATAGCTTTGCATGTGCTTTTTGGAGGATGCTCTCCTTCCTGCTTTTCTCTTGATATGTTTCGTGCTGCAGAGTATGAAGGTCACGTGCACTAGTTGGATATCCAAAAGTGCGATATGTACCAGCTTGCAAGGCGACTTCATTGCGGGCATGCTGTACGTGCTTGGAATGCAGATTGTGAAGGACAAGCGCACCAAGAAGACCAAGGGCTTTGGCTTTGTGAGTTTCCTGGATAGCCTGGACATGGCAAAGGCACTGAAGGAGATGAACGGGAAATACATCGGCAACAGGCCCTGCAAGCTGCGCAAGTCGACGTGGGATGAGCGCAATGTGCACTTTGCAAACAACAAAAAGCCCCCGCAGCCAGCAAAGAACAACAAGAAATAGAGGTGCAAGAGGTACTGCTGAGGTGGTTGTGCTGGTATGACACTGGCACCATCTAGGGTATGAAAAGCTACGAGAAGTGATTACTAATTGATCTGATTTCTTCTAGCATCTTGCAATGGCCATCGAAAAGAAAAGAAAAGGAAAGAAAAACTACGCAGGCAGCAAAACACTCCCTGCATCAATTAAGGAAAAGGAGACACATTGGCCCGAAGTGCCGTGAGTCTCCCCCACCAAAATTGCAAGAAAAGACAGTGTTACGTTGTTCAATGTGGGGAGTGGCTTTCACTGCCTGCGTAGTTTTTTTCTTCTTTTTTTCAATGTTGAATGCTGGGCATACAGAAGATTGTCTTGGCTCATTGCTCATCAGGCTCTACTGCCCCTTCTACGACATCTTACAATCCAATAAATTGCCAGTTTTCCTGAGGCAGAATACCCCTCGCTGTGCTCAATGGCAGACAACTTTCTTCGTACAGCTCACGAACGGACACTAGGATCTCAGTCCCCTTGCTACATAAAAGATGCAGCTTTAAAGGTTTAAGGGGTTACAAGGATGGCCTACAGCCCGAGTCTCTGGCTGATGGCAATTGGCTGGTGAAACAAAATCAACCAGTGTCGAAAATTGAAATTAAATCTGACACAAACTTGAGGAGTCTGTATGAGTCTTGATTCAGGAATGCATTGATCTCAAAATCAGTGATACTGTGATGATAAGCCAAAAAGAAATAAATTCAGAGCTCAAAGGAGCAAACGCATGCAGAGTCTTAAACATTCCTTCAAACAGGTCTCTGTATCTCATGCGCAGCTCGCACACTTCAGCACACTCAGAACTCCCACACCATGCAGCTTTAAGTAAAGCTCTGCTTCACCTTTCAAGGAGCCTCCGTTACTCTCCACACCATCCTTTTGGGAGTGGGTTGCACCATCTACAACAATCACAAGCTGGAGCATTTTAAGGAGATGGGTCTTGATTCTCAAAGTGTTAAGAAACTTGCTTCCAAGCTTCATGTTCATTCTGTAAATTGCGCTGCCAAATTTGTCCATACCAATGTGCCCTTTCCAGTACTATTATACTATTATCAACCCTTATTAGGAGACGGTTTCATGTCAAGCCTGCTCCCCATTGATCTTTTCTCCTTCCTATTGGTGGAGGAGTTTTATGTTACCCGGTACCAAAGTGGCTCCTTTTCCTTAACTAATGTGGGGAATGGTTTTTCACTGCCTGCGTTATTTTTTTTCATGCGGACAAGATAAATAAGCAGCAACGTCTAAGCCAAGTGCACCTGGTCAAGGGCATCAACAAGACGTCTGTTGTCAAACGACAACAGATCAAACCAGCATCAGCAGAAGCTGCATCTGGGGCACAGCTCCCTCTTCCTGATTCTTCGAGCTGCTTCAAAACATAACACGGCCCTTCACGGCACTGAGCAAACACAGTCCGCATAAACTTGCAGAGCAAAATGGTGTGCACATAATAACTGGCGCGGAACTGAAAAGAGTCTGTTGAAGCAGAGGAGCAAGAGAAAAGCAATTAATCGCTTTAAACATGGCTAGGTAAATAAATGTTCAATCCTGGACCTCTGGCAGAGGCAGAAAGTGGTTGCAAAGCGGCTGCTGAGAGAGAGAGAGAGAGAGAGAGAGAGAGAGAGAGAGAGAGAGAGAGAGAGAGAGAGAGAGAGAGAGAGAGAGAGAGAGAGAGAGAGAGAGAGAGAGAGAGAGAAAGAGAGAGAGAGAGAGAGAGGCTGTAGAAATTGAAGCTAGAGCAGTTGACCTCCTCCGTGCAGCCTAAAAAGACTTTGCAGCCTGTCAAGGGAGCGTCTCCATTTACCCATCTCCATCTTATCTAAGCCAGACTTCTCCTTTTGTGTATCCTAGGCCAAACAGCTCCTTGGCTGTTTCACTGCAGCTCCTGTCCTAGCCAGGTGCTTACTTGTCTAATATCTGTTTCTAGGCACACCAGCCTCCCCCGTGTTCTCATTTTTAAGCAGTGGAGCTGCAGACAAATGCCTAGGCCACTTCAGCTCCCTGTTCTCCTTCTTGTCCTCCCTGCTGTGGACTTGTTCTTTTGAGAGTGGATTTGCGCTTACTTAGCCTAACCCTATAGAAACTCTCAGGTTGAGCTGTGGTTGGCTTTGGCGCATCAGTCATCACAATGGCTTAATTGCTTTTACCCTGGCTAAGCCTTAGCTTCCATTGCTTCTTGTTAAGTGCCCCGAGGTTTTGTATCTGGATGTGCACTCGGCTCGTTTTTTTCTTTCTTCTCCGTTAAACATTCAAGTGTACAATATACCCCCTCACTCTTGCCTTTGTATGCGCTATGTGTATACCCTACATTTCCTTTCCAGACATCAACTTGCCACCCCCTTTATTTCCTTTTCTTCTAGCCTGCTCTTTGTTTTATATAACTGTCTCGGCTTGTTTCCAGCCTCGTAGTTGGAAGTTTGCTTTCTCCCTATCCTCCCGAACACGTCAAAATCTAAAATATGCTGAGCCACAAGAATAAGGAAATATATGTACAGAATTAAGCCATTAACACCATCACTGCTCATATCACTGCATTAGTCTCAAGCAACCACACACTAGATGCTTTGCTTACCACCTGGACATGGAAAGAGATCTCTAAGCTCCGCCACCAAGATCAATATTCAACGGAAACTTACCCCACACGCATACCAATTAGACGGGACCATGAGACCAAAACGCATCCCGTACATGCAGGCCAAAAGAACACGAGCCTTCATGGAATATTTAAACACAAACAACCAGCATATCAAGTATGCACAGCCTCCCAACCTAACTAATAACCAAAACACCTCAGCACCTTTGCACGCAAACGCTCAGTAAAACGACCTGCAAACCGAGGAATACGCTTCCATTGCATAGAACAAGTTTCTGATGAATAGGAAGGAGCAAGTCATTTTGTCCATCACATAACCACCAATCGACAGACGTGCTTTAGAGAGTATGCTAAAAATTTAACAAGTCGGGGGCATCCAAAGTTGTAAACCAGCCAGATGTTCGAGTTTAACAATGGCATTACTAAGATACCTTACTGGCAAAAGATCCGCTCAAAAAAGGCAAGGGTTCAAAGTGATTGGCACAGAACAGCATCCCAGGAACAATACTTGGTCTATCGGAGTCCTAGTGCCTTAGAGAAGCGGGTACTTCAATACCACGTGCAAGCATCCTCAAATGTGCAAGCAAAGTGCCCATTGCACACAAAATCCTGCAAAATCTGCTGAACCCCCCACAGCAAGGAAAAGACAGAGGTTGTTGAAACGGATCACGCAGCAAGGTATCTGTCAATGCAATACATGCGGCCGCACCTAACATGGGAATGTCTTATGAACTTCAAGTATTGGGTAATGAACATGCTGACGTCCTTGCTAAAAAGTCAGCCACCACCTATTCCGACATTGCAAACACCTCCATCAAAAAAGCAGGCCCTGAGGGAATTCCCTTCTACAACATCCGCTGGCTTGGAAAAGAAGACATAAAAAACAAACAAATACCCGTAATCATACACATACAACAGACATGGCCCATTCTCCTCCCCCAAAGCTCTGGTACCTACCAAACCACCGTGACACCCTTCAAGCACATATGCATCTTCTCCATAAACTGGGAAATGCCAAAACTGAATCGAACTACCATGCGTACTACCAGACCCTCATCAAGGACGGCACTGCCAATGGAACCACTAGAATGCTTACTTAACATCATCCTATGTCCCCTTTAAGACCAATTGTGTCATTATGAAATACAGAACAGGCACCCTATATAATCAAAAACATGCGGTATTGTTCAAACTCTCAACAAGTTAAACTTGCCCCTTCTGCCCACAAGTAGACAGTGCCCTGCACATTCGTTCTGGGTGCCAACACACGCAAATAAGGAAAATGATCACCGAAAGACACAACATAGCATGCCGCATGATCCTTAAGGCTATCAGCAAAACAGGCTCCTTAGGATCATGCGTGCATTGTCCCCAGAGATATAGGCAGCAACGACGGATGACCATGCAAAATCTCCAGATTTCTGAAACAGCTGAAAGTAGAATTGCTCCCAAATGGCTCTTCCCACCCCGCTTCCCAGATAAAGACAGATTTACCTTCAGCCGCCCAGATTTTGTGCTGGTTACTCCCATCCTGCAAAAACACAAAAGCAACAAACTAATGTAGGGGGGTGGGTTCTTCGGAGTGGCAGGGGGCAATTGAGGAAGACTGGGAGCACCTCAGCAGCACCGCCAGCCACTAGTACAGCCACCAACCCCAGACAGCACCGACCTAAAGACCTAATCAAAACTCGGCGCGACATCCACCTCGTCAAGATCAAGTACTGTGAGGACATTAGACCTCAGAACCAGCTGAACGCCGCAAAAGAACAGCACAAAGGCCTTTGCAACATTCTCCAAGGAGCCTCCGTTACTCTCCACATAATCCTTCTGGGTATGGGTTGCACAATCTACAACACTCACACTCTGAAGCCTTTCAAGGAACTGGGTCTTGATTCTCAAAAAGCTAAGAAGCTTGTCTCCAAGCTCCATGTGCACTCTTTGAACTTTGCTGCTAAACTTGTCCATACCAGACGTGCCCTTTCCAGTACTGTTATCAACTCTCATCAGGAGCCGGTTTCAGGCCAAGCCTGCAACCTTCCTGATCCCCATCGGTGTTTCCTTTCCTTTTCGCGGTGGAGGAGCTTTACGGTACTCGGTACCAAAGTGGCTCCTTTTCCTTATTTAACGTGGGGAGTGGTTTTCACTGCCTGCATAATTTTATCTTTTTCTTTTACTACAACCAAGATGCCCATTCAAGTACGGACCATTTGGAAAAATAGTACTGCCCAGCCTGCCATGATCTTCCCAGTTTTAAAAAAAAAGCACGGCATAGAAACACAGAACGCAAGATGTGGGTGGTCAATTGGGAGCCAGCATGGGGTCAGCAATCGTGTCCAACCCTAACTACAGAAATACAGCTGAAGAGAATGAGGCAAGTAATTAACCACCTCTAGTATACAGACTGAACCCACAGACAAGAACCTGGACAACCTGGCCCGGCAAGGAACATTTTTTGATTTTTGAGGGTAATACATCAAACTCCCTACTACGCGAGTAAATAAAGGAAAATTGAAAGAAGAAGGGTAGCAAGAGAGACTCGTTGGACAGGAAAAAGGAGGCGAGGGGGGAGGCTTTTAAGGGAAAAAGGTTCAGGCGGGAAAAGTTGGATTTAAGAAACCAAAGGAAGTTGTGCGAGGAGATAAGGAAGAAGAGAACGGAGGACCCCAGCATTTGCACCTCCCAATGGTACCATCGCTCCCCAGTGCCTCAGTATCTTGCAGGATGCCTGCAAGTCTGCTTATTATCAAGGCATCCACGCCTTACTGAGTCCCCCTGTCTAAGACCTTGCAACAGAAATCCATGGACTACTCAAACAACTCCCTCAACTCTCATTGACAAGCAACAAGAAGGCTCACATAATCAGGCTCTGACCAATACATGACAGCCTTTTGCTAACATGCCCTGTTCACTTTGCTCACAGACAAAAGAATGGTCCCTTCTGAGACCTGAGTTTCAAGAGTTTTGGACAGCCCATCCAAGAGATAGCCTGAGATTACTTGGTTTTAGAGCAGATGCGTTCTCCACATAGTTCACTAGATCTTCCATATGTAGGGTTGGTCAGAACCGTACATATACATATATGACCAACCCTATCCGTATGACGATAGGGACGTGCTCAAAATAGTGCAATATGCAACCGTATGTGCCCTGAATAATCAAGAGGCAACCGCTACCTTCCTGCTGCTCCCAAACTGGATGGACAATAGCACCAGCACTTTTTGCAAAACCTGCACTGACAATAAGGATGTTTGCACTATTCTTTGAAAGTGCGCTGTATGCCGCTTCTCTACCAGCAAGACAGAACACCACCCTTGCAATAAGCAACATGGAACACATGTATCCTAGTGGTCTGGAACAAAGCTACCAGGGAGCAACTTATTACAAACAGCCCATCTTGGTCAAAAAGATCAAAACAAGACCTGTCACCAACGGCAATCTAGTTTAAAAACGCGGGCACCATAGGCACCTTTTCTTGAACCTCCGAAGATATGGTGATTTGCCAAGGCTGGCTAGTTATGTAGGCTCCCCAAAAACTAAGGAAAAGGCTAATACCGCATAAATTAGCGTGCAGCATGGTCATACAAGCCATCATCAAAACAAGAGCCCTAGGCTCCTGTTTTCTCTCCATGGATATAGAGAGTAGCGAACGGCTGGCGATGCAAAATCCTCAGATCCCAAAATAGCTTAAACTAGGAAAATACCAAAGTGGCTCTTCCCACCCCTCTTCTCAGACAAAAACAGGGTTACCTCCAGCCGTCCAAATGATGTACTGGTCGCTGGTCGCTCCTATCTGCGCAAATACAAAAAAGCAATAAACGAATGCTGGAGGGGATGGGTTTTTCGGAATGTCAGGGGGCGAATAGGGGAGATCGGAAGCACCTCAGCAGCACCACCAGCCGTTAGCAGATCCACATTCCCCGGACAGCATCGACCCAAAGATATCAGCATACTTCAACGTGATATCCACTTCATCAAATATCAAGTAATGCGAGGATACTAGACTTCAGAACCATGTGAGAAAAATCAAAGTGACCATGATATCCACATCAACACTGCCGCCCATCCCCACTCATCCATCTTCTGGCCAGTAAAGGTGAAAGACCCTCCCCCAGCTTGCCTATCAAATACTCTTAGCACCTGCTAAACAGGGCCTCCAGCAGATAGGCTCTCCATTTATCTGATCTCGGTGCTGTGAAAGCACACATGTACGTACAACACAAACTAGGTCCTAAATCAAAAAAGGTTTTAAACCATCAAACCACAGAGTACTACACAAAATACCAAGCCGATCAAGGAAGGCATTGTCAAGAAAGACATGTAACTTATTTTGGAGAAATGCAAGTGTCACCCCTGGAGAAAAGAAAAATGCCATGCTCTGCCGCACAGGTTGATATACAACCAAAAGCGTGCTTAGTGCAACCAACCATATAGAAGGCCCACTAATCTGCCCCGTCTGCCAAAAGTTAGACGAAAAAAAAAACATGCTGTCTGGCTGCAGCCAAAATAAATTGATCATTAACAGGCACAACGCTGCTGGACAAATGATTATAGAAGCGATCCAACAAGGTACACAGGGTGCCTGCCTGCTAGCACAAGCAGACGTAGGCAGTCGTGAAAAATGGTACAACAAGGCAAGGCATTATGCGTCCTTCAGAGACGACTTCAGATAGGAATGATCCCAACATGGCTCTTACATTACAATCTCTATGCGCTACAGCAGAGGAAATTTAGCAAGCCAAATGCAATTGTAATTACTCCGACCCAGCAACCACGCCCCAAACAAAACCCAACAAACACGTACCAAACTAGGACTGCCAACAATGCAAGAAGAGTTGCCTGTGGTAACCTAGCAGATGGCGCTGCCAATCCATACCCCCTGGCTATGAAACCAAGAGACATACAACCAAACACACGGAATATACATTTAATCGAATTAAGTACTGTGTAAACACTTCCCCTACCCAACAAGCAGAAAAGGAACGAGAACAACATAAGCTGCTAATGCCTCGCTTACTCGTACACTGCAAAACCCTCCACACCATCCAGCTTGGAGCAACAGGCACCATCTACAGCAGCCACACAAGGAGCCCTCTCCACAGCCTTGGAGTAACTGGTCTACATGCCACAGCACTCACGAAAAACAAGCCCAACTGCAGTCAGATCCGCAACAAAAATCATACAGATGAGGCAAAACATTGAGCACAACTCCCAAAATCATCTGAGCATTACTGCCGTTGGTGTGCAGGCCCACACCTTCCAACCACCTGCCCCCATTTGAAAAACTCCTCTTATCTTTATTCCCCAGGTGGGAGGTTGTGTCTTTGCATCCATTGGATGTAGCAGGACACAAAGTTATCCATGCCGGTAGTAATTACACTACCTGCGGCTAAAAGTTGTTAGCTATCGCAGAAAGGCTCTCAATACTGTGTAGGTAAAGCACACGTGCACATAAAATACAAAATAGGTCCCAAATCAAAGGTGTTAGACCATCAGCCCACAAAGCACTTTTTGAAATAAACAGAAAAGCAGATAAAGCTACGCTGGTAGTGTAAAAGAAGACATGTAGCTTGAGGAAGGAAAGGAGCCCTGTCCTAATTTTCCAAGTGGGATCTTGTGTGGCTCTTCATCTAATGGGAGGTGCAAATTACATAGCAACACCCTTTTTTAATCATTGACGTTAATTACACTATCTGCTGTTCTTCACCAGTATTTCCCCTGTCTGATGCTTTTAGCCAGGGACACCAACCCATACCGTGCATTACTCTCATTACATTTAAGATCATTATGGCGTGTTGTGTAAGTGTGTGTGTAAGTGTGTGTGTGCGTGTGTGTGTGTGTGTGTGGTGTGCGTGTGTGCGTGTGTGTGTGTGTGTGGTGTGCGTGTGTGTTTGTGTGTTAATTTGTTTGTGTGTTTGTGTATGTGTGTGCGCTTAAGTGTGAGTGTGTGTGAGTGAGTGAATGTGTTTGTGTGTGCGTGTGTGCGTGTGAGCATGCATGTGTGTGTGCATGCACTTATTTGCATTCTTTTCTGTTCATGCACAACTGTGTGTGTATGTATGTATGTGCATGTGTGTGGTGTTTATGTATGTATGTTTGTGTGAAGTGAGTGTGTATGTGTGCGTGCGTGCGTGTGTGTGTGTGTGTGTGTGCGTGTGGTGTGCCTGTGTGTGCATGCGTGCGTGTGTGTGTTTATTGTGTGTTTGCATGTGTGTGTGTATATGTGTGTGTGTGTGCGTGCGTGCGCTTGTGTGTGTATGTGTGGGGTGCGTGTGTGTGTTTGTGTGTGTGTGTCGTGTATGCACACATGCTTGTGTGAAAATGTGTGTGTGTGAGTGTGTGTGTGTGTATGTGTGTGTGCAAGTGTGTGTGTGTGAGGGTGTGTGAGTGTGCGTGTGCGTGTGAGTGTGTGTATGTGTGCGTGTGAGTGTGTGTGTGTGTGTGTGTGAGTGTGTGTGTGCGCGTGTGTAGTGCGTATGTGTGTGTGTATGTTGTGTGTATGCACATATGTTTGTGTGAAGTGTGCGTGTGTGTGCGTGTGCGTGTGTGTGTGTGTGTGCGCGTGTGTGCGTGTTTGTGTGTGTGTGTGTTTGTGTGTGTATGTGTGTGTGTGTGTAAGTGTGTGTGTGAGACCAGTTACAGGGTGGTTTCCCGTTTTAACCGTCGTGCAGTTGTGGTGGTCGTTTATTCACGTTTTTTTATTGTTTCTGTTTATTTATTTGGCTAGCAAATAAGTCATTCATTTGGGTTACTCCGAGTCATGCCGAGGTTTCGTCCGTTCTGCCAAGGCTACGAATGAAGTACAACAGATTTCTTCTCGGATTCCTTACAGTTTGCTCTGTGCTTGCTGGGCTGCTGTCTTTCGGGGTCCTCCCTGCAGACTTTTTACCTGTATGGAGTTTGCTGGGGGGGGGAGCTCCTAGGTCAAATGAAGAAGCAGTGGAACAGGGCCAGGCACGCGGGAGTCATTCAGGTGTGAGATTGCACATGTGGCTTGCAGTGGCTTGTTTTTTCGTGCCTGAAGGGAAAAGTTGCAGATGGGGGGGTCTTTTGTCTAACAGGCTTCCCCGCAGATTATCTGGTAGAAATCATGGTATGAGAGCAATGCCCCTGATAGGGATGCTGAGCCGTAAACCAAGTGTGCAAGCGGGCAACGATTGCCATGTGTGAGAAACTGATATCATGAGTGGTATCCAGCACGTGGTTCTCCCTTCCTTTCCCTAGCAAACCTTGCTCTCTGTCCTTGACACGTCTCCAGGTCGCACCCCCCCTGTAGACCTGCTCTCCTCGAGCCAAGAGTTGCAGAGCCCCAAGCTACGACGGAGGCTGACTCAATCATACTCCTTCTCTGAGACTTCACCCTCAGGTATAACGGTATAACACAGGTCAATTCATCACAATCGACGCGGATAGCACATCTTAAAACACACGCGCACACACACACACACACACACACACACACACACACGCACACACGCACACGCACACACACACGCACACACACACACACACACACACACACACACACAAGCGTGCACACATACACACACATGCACGCTCGTACACACGCATGCATGCATGCATTCCCCTCAATTATGCGATACCCTCTTGAGTTTGCCCTCGATATGATAACCCTGAAGCCATCTTTCAATTAGTTGCTACTCTGGTAAAAGGAGGATGCTATGTGAGCTGAGGCTGACGCAAATATATGAGTTTTGCCAAGTACAACTTAAAGCTATGCATGCTTTCTACGTACCACGTATGTAGAAAATGCTGCTTGATGCTGCCTATTACTACATGCTCTTTGTGTTACCAACAACCCTGCATCACTCGCATGGACCAAGCTGTCTTACATGCCACTCGTCAAAAAAATGCGCGAGTAAAACACGTTTTATGCTATACAAAATGCAGACATTTGGGTGCGGACAATTTATGGCAGCAGCCAGCAGATGGTCATTGGCGACCTGAACACTGCACAAATTGATCAGCCAGTAGGCCTGGTTGCAGTCCCTGCCTCTCCGGATATTTCACGTGGAGATCTGTTTGTCACCTCATATGAATCAAAACAGATCCAGCGTCTGACTTGGTCCAATGCTACTGAGGGAGAGGTGCGTGTGGTTTTATGTGTGTGTGTGTGAATGCATGTGGGTGTGTGTGAGTATGTGTGTGCATGTGTGTTTGTGTGTGTGCATGCGTGTGTGTATGTGTGTGTGTGTGTGAATTTGTGTGTGTGTATGTGTGTGCCACACCTTGATTGTAATGTGTGAGGAAATGTGTGAGGAGGCATTTGAGTCAGCTCTTTGTGTTTCCTGTCATGTTCATTCTTGGGGTTCATCCCCATGCAGGTTTCATCTTTCGCCGACAATGCCGGATTTGGTGTCCTCCGTTTCCTGGCTCTACGCCCCAACTCACATACCATTTTTTTCCAATCTGACAACGAGGTGAGTTTTAATGGCTTTTTGTCCGTAGCGTTGGCTTTTCATTGTTGCATGCTTAGAGGAGCAGTTGATGACAATGCTAATCAAACTCTCCTTTATTCACAGCTGTGGGCTTTTAATTATACCATGCCCAATTCGGAGCAATCAGTCTCCCTTGACGTCTCTCCCAAAACCCCTGGTTCCATGACCTTTGCCGACCCGGATAACTTGTATTATACAGACAAGTAGGTTATAGGGCCACTGAGATCGAAAGCACGCCTAGGTGTTTTGCTCTATATAATAGGTGTTCTGCTCTGTGTATTTTATCACAAACACTACATCCTGTCTCTCATACATGAGCAGTGCTGAGGGAGGCGCTGGAACAGTGAGGCTGCTGGTTTTTGAAGCAAACGGTTTGAATATAGTCAGCAACGACGTTGTCCTTGATTGCAACACGAACGACCATTGCAACCAACCAATTGGTGTGGCTTATGATGACACCCGCAGTAAGCTGTACATCACGGAGGTGAGGTTGAGAAACTTGCTTATTTGGGCCTTACTACATTGCACAGCAGAGGACTCAGACAAACCATACTAACACATCAAACCCTCCCTGACCACGCATTGCAATTGAGCAGAGAGTGACCCACCGCATCTGGTCCTGCGACGCGAGTGACTGTTCCGGCACTCTCAGCATATTGGCTGGAAGTGGAGGGACAGAAATTAAGGGCAGCAGCCTGGGAACCAAGGCAAATTTGTATGAACCTCGGCAATTAACTTTGTCAGCCGACAGGTCGCGTTTATTCGTCGGGGTAGGTGGATAAATAGCTACAAGTTCTGTAGCTGCAACGCATGCATGCCATAGAGCATGCTATTCGTTCTGCATCAACCTGGCACAGGAAATACGAGCCTTGCGCAATCCTATGCATTCCCTTGTGTGCACACGTCCAATATTGCTGCCTTCCGTTGCTGCTCCGTTTTCTGCCCGTTATACTTATAGAGCTTCATTTGAATGGTCATGGAGTTTTCTGCCCGTTATAGAGCTTCAGTTGAATGGTCATGGAGTTTTCTGCCCGTTATAGAGCTTCAGTTGAATGGTCATGGAGTTTCC
>Ga0307945_1000543_pt1:0-25000 | contig 26346 bp, 33 predicted proteins | sample OrgLakmetagen228_FD_201818 | JGI IMG/M metagenome (GOLD analysis project Ga0307945, IMG submission 201818) | Saline water microbial communities from Organic Lake, Antarctica - #228 | ecosystem: Environmental > Aquatic > Non-marine Saline and Alkaline > Saline | place: Antarctica: Organic...
CACACACACACACACACACACACACACACACACACACACACACACACACACACGCACGCACGCACGCACGCACGCGCACACACACGCACACACATACGCACACACGCACACATTTGCTTACATACGCGCCACACACTTACACATTTATAACATGCGCAGACGCGAATGTGTACATGTGCACAAGCACTCTCGTGCACACACACAATACAAACATGAAAATACATGCGCACAAAAACACACAAACACAGACACACACACAGCCACATACAATGTCCCCCCTCCACAGACACGTACACCTTCATGAAAGCAAACACACGAGCACACACCCTACTAAAAAGAAGCACAAACGCACCCCACGTGCGCTCAAGCACTACATGCACACACATCAGGTGGCTTTCCCCTCGTCACACTGATACACCCCTATCTCCCTACGCTCGCCAGATTCTCCATTCTTTGCCTGAGCAGCCCTCTTGCTGCCCCTCCTAAAGACAATGATGCCCTCAACACAAGCGCTTGAGACAGCAGCACCAGCAGCGGCGCCCCTTATCTTGAGATGAACCTTCCCTCTTCAGGCTCAGCCAGCCTAGCGGCAGCTGTTGCGGTCGCCGCCTCCACACGCTCCGCACAGCAGCTCAAGCAGTCCAATGGTTCTACGGTTTCTGCCAGGCCCTCAACAAGTCCCTCGCGCAGGCAAGGCAGTGCCAAGACCCAGCAACTTGGCCAGAAGCTGCCGCCCACTCACGAAGGACCCCTTTCCCCATCCCCCAACCACCACCACCACCACTTGCAAACAGGCAGGCCAGGCAGCGCCCGCCCGTCCCCTCTAGCTGGTGGGCACAGTGGCACGGACGGCAGCCAAACCAGCCCTCATCCTCCCATTGGCTCTTCAGACAATTCACCCCCACTTCTTTTGGACAGCATGCAGCACGAGCTGCGTAGGCTGCAGCTCGTGCTGGACTTCGGACCTGGGTCCGCCCTAATTCAGCCACCCCCCGAGCCCACCCCACCCTCTGGTGCCCAAGATAGCAGTGTTTTGGGAGGAGGAGGTGTAGGAAGGCCAGGGTCAGCCAAGCCGCAAGGTAGGGCTTGTTGCCATAACCAGGGACACGACAGCTACATCTGCATACCTGCTTTGTGTGAATGGATAACATACATGCACATACACATACGTACACACACACACAAACACACACAACTGCATATGTTCAATGTATGAACACCCATATGCACACACGCCCAAGAACGTACACACATACACACTGACATTGCACACGCACGCTAGTGCGTTCACACACACACACACACACACATTCACAACACCCACCCACGTACACACAGGTGGGGCTGTGCTGAATACAAAAGGGGGAAAGAAAGGGGGAAAGGGGGGCGCTTCTGTTCCAACAGCTGCAGAAAAGGAGACCGTACGGACAGCGGTAGCTGTGTTGGACACAGATGCCAAGGAGCAAGACAGATTAGGGGATGAAATAGAAAGTGTGATTGCACAGGTGAGTCGCGGTACAAATTATGACAAGTTGGGGGCTTAGAGCTTAGAGTAATAGGATGTCCAGTAAGCATTGACTGCAGGCATGCCTCTGCGTGCTATGCTTTGCAATAACACGTATTAACACTGGACCGAGGTTCCTTGACGAGTGTATGGCTATTGGCAGGCGTGCCTCTGTGTGCTACGCTTTGCAATGGCATGCAATACGAAAACGGTTTCTTCTTGACGACTGATGATAAAAGTGCAGCATTGGCCCTAGCATTTTTATTGCCAGGCCCTATGCTCTTTGTTTCCAGACGCTATGAACAACATTTGCAGCTTCTTTCAGTAATCTGGTCATAGTCCTTCTTGCATGTGTCCCCGTGAGCCTTGCTGGCTGTCACTTATGTATACACAAATGCGCACACGTACACGCCCAGAAACACACACACACGCACACACAAATGTGCATGCGTAGAATCGTGCATTCCCACACACACACATCACCGCACACTATGCAGGCTACAGCAAGTACGCTTGCGGATATTAGTGTCCGTGGCTCTCAGCAGCCGCCCTTGCCAGAGCACAGTGCTGCTGTGCGCGCAGCTTTGCTTCAGCTGTTCTGCTGCCGCACAGGTGTGTACCTGTGTATGCACACGCCCACAAAACATGCACATTATCACACACACATACACAGGTAGGCACATTCTCTCACACATACGCACATACTCGCTGCATATACACACTTGCCTACACTCAGAACCACATAGATGGAATGATGATTAAAAAAACATGCACACATACACACATCACAAATATATGCACACGCACACACACATACACATACAAACACAAACAGGTACGAATTCACCTGCGTACTGCTCATTGTATCGGAACTTATCAGCCATAGTGTCTTACCTATGTTGTTGTGCCCGTATTTGAAATGCGGAACAATGTTATGAACTCAAACTTGGGTGGAGATGTCTCTGCGTGGAGAGGTCAAGAGCACTCACCCTTCCCTTACACAAACCTCCTAGCATGTGTTTGCATACTTGACAGAAGGCCAACTAAAAAAGCGTGTCTCTCCTTAATAGTGGCCTGCCTCGTGTCCTGTTGCAGCGCTCCCGTGAGCACACAGAAGGACTGTACGCTAAAGCTCAGAGCCCAAATACGCGTTTTCTCAAAGTATGCAAAGGTCTCGTTAGAACCTTATAAATAGCTTTGGCCGAAATGCATTTAAAATTTGTATGACCCCACATGTTAGCACATTTGGAGGTTATCCTACCATAGTTACCGCGTATATACACCGTATTCCTAAACATGATTCTAGCCAACACTGCCTATTGAGGGTGTGCTGTAAATAGCATGTAAGATTTATCCATGCAGACTAGGTCAACACTGCCCGCACAGACATCCTGCTCATACACAGATTAGGCACACAAACTCACTCTTTCACACGCGCACACACACACACACACACATGCACACAGACTGCCCACACACAGACTGCCCACGTAGACACCCTGCTCATACACACATAACACACAAACACAATTGCAACTCGCACACACACACGCATACACACACAAGCAGGCCATTTGCTATCCGTGCTGTGCACGTCCCTGGGAGGCCTCCCCGGCACCAGCCTCGGCGGTGCTGCGTGGGCACGAGCCGCTGCCAGCACCGCCAGCACCAAAGACAAGGGCTTTGCCAGCAGCATGCTGCCCAACGGCCTTGGCAGCGCACCATTGCACGGGAGTCCCTTAGGTCACAACCCTCACAGCACTAGCAGCACGGGCAGCTTGGCCCACTCGCACGATCTGCAGTCGCACCACAATGCGGGTCTCCTCCCACCCGCGCACCCGCATGGCCGTCCCACTGGAGCTGTGTCGAGGGCAGGTGGGAAGCGTATTCTGAGACCTGCGAGGTTATGGCTTGCAAGTTGTTTGTAAAATCTGCATTGTGGTTGTGCAGCAGAGAGCATGTGGATCACGTGGAAGTATGTTTGTGCATCAATGTGTTTGTGTGTGTGTGTGTGTGTCTCTGTGTAGGTGTGAGTGAGGGGGGGGTATTAATTTGTGGGAACATGTGTACCAGGGGGTGAATTTGTGTGCACATACATGTATGAGCGGTTTGAAATATGCGTGCCAAATTATGTCATGTGTCAGGTGTTTAACACCTGGCGCTAAGGGTCATGGTGCATTGCATGTAAAAACGCCTTGCAGCTCTCAGGAATAAGAGCGTAATCCTCCTGGATTTAGATTGCCTGATCCCCCTCTATGTAGAGCCTTGGCACTGACTCCCTTGCTGCACCGATGACATTTACCATGCCCAGTACTTGTTTGGTTTCGAGACGCCATCACATGCACAATGCATTCATTGGATGCTGAACAGCAAAATGCATTCATTGGATGCTGAACATGCAAAATGCATTCATTGGATGCTGAACATGCAAAATGCATTCATTAAATGCTGAACATACAAAATGCATTCATTGGATGCTGAACATGCAAAATGCATTCATTGGATGCTGAACATACAAAATGCATTCATTGGATGCTGAACAGCAAAATGCATTCATTGGATGCTGAACAGCAAAATGCATTCATTGGATGCTGAACATGCAAAATGCATTCATTGGATGCTGCACAGTATCCTGGTGCCTTTGCCCTTCTGTCCTCGCACATCTGAAACGCTACATTGCAAATTGCAATGCCACAGAGCATTCACAGACGCAGACAAAATACCCCAGCAGCTACTTCATATTGCTTTCTAGCCGGAGCTCCCCGTTACAGTCTCTGATATCGTAGTAGCCGCACCACCCTTCACTTTGCCCCCCCTTACCCCCTTTGTTTGCCCTAGCATGTTATTGTTACACCGCATTGTCCTCTGGCTTTTGACCCTCCAACCAAGCCATCATGTTACATTGTAGCACACTCCACCTGTATTGACGACCTGGGTGGTATGATTCGTGCCTGAAAGGGTGTCTCCACAACTGCAGTTCCAGTTGCCCTCCCAGTGCCCACTGAAAAGAGGTCTCAAACCTCGTTGCCAACAAGCCAGCCAGAAGAGTATCTGTTTAAACTTGGGCCCACCTCACATATGGTCTTATATCACAGGTGGGTTGAGCAGCGGCACAAAGCCACGCGTGAGCAGCGCCCACCCCAGCTCAACATCAGGAGGCGGCGCTGCACAGCTGCCAGCAAATCCGGGGCTTTCTTGTTTCGGCGCAATGCAGGGGCAAGGGATGGGTGGAGGAGGAGGAGGAGGGGGAGGAGGTTTTGGTGGAAGTGGGAGTAAGGGGGGAGTGCAACGAGGGGCAGGACAGGCAGCAGCAGCAGCAGGGCTTGTGTCGATGTACCCTATGGTGCAGGTGCGTGTGTGTGTGTGGGTGGGTGGGTGTTTGAGTAGTCAGTGCAAGTACGGGACTGTTGCGTAGCACGAGTTGTGTGTGTGTGTATGTGTGTGTGTGTGAGAGTGTGTGGTTTTCAAAGGTGTGAAATACTGAGCATGTGTATGTCGTAGTACTGAGTGTGTGTTGTTACTGCGAGTGTGTGAGTAAAACATTCGCTGAAAAGCTGAGATCGGTCCGTAACTGATTTGTTACACTCTGGGCAGCACACAGCAAGCCTTGCCCGTGACACCATGTACATATACATGCGTACGTGGGGTATCGATGTAGGAAGCACACATTTTAAAGGTGATTGCAACATATGATTTGTTTTGCAGTAACCATCGTCTCTCACCAAAAAGAAAAAAAAAGTTTGCGCAGAATGAAAACCGCTCCCCACAAATATAGGAAAGGAGCCATTTTGGCACCGGGTGCCGTAAAACTCCTCCGCCAAGGAAAGAAACATAAATTATTGATGAGGATCAAGAGGGTGTGCAGGCTTTGCCTGCAAGCGGCTCCTGATGAGAGTTGGTAATGGTACTGGAAAGGGATCACCATAATCTCTCGTACATCTGTGCAATCACAGTTTCATGTGCAGTTTTACGTTTGTATGATCACTTTTTTTGGTGTTGTATAACTCTTTCTGTACAGTAGCAATTGCTCTCCAGTTTGAGCACTCAAGTTTGAGTTCTTATTTGTTTGTAAAATCACAGCCTTTTGTAAATCAGCAGCTCTTCTTTAGTGCTGTGCAATAATGGTTCTTGGTGCAGTAGCAATGTAGTCACAATTCTTTGTGCAGTAGCAATGCAATCACAGTTCTTTGTGCAGTAGCAATGCAAGCACAGTTCTTAGTGCAGTAGCAATGCAATCACAGTTCTTTGTGCAGTAGCAATGCAGTCACAATTCTTAGTGCAGTAGCAATGCAATCACAGTTCTTTGTGCAGTAGCAATGCAGTTACAACTCTTTGTGCAGTAGCAATGCAATCACAGTTCTTTGTGCAGTAGCAATGCAATCACAGTTCTTTGTGCAGTAGCAATGCAGTCACAATTCTTAGTGCAGTAGCAATGCAATCACAGTTCTTTGTGCAGTAGCAATGCAGTCACAACTCTTTGTGCAGTAGCAATGCAATCACAGTTCTTTGTGCAGAGGCAATGTAGTCACAATTCTTTGTGCAGTGGCAATGCAAGCACAGTTCTTTGTGCAGTAGCAATGTAGTCACAATTCTTTGTGCAGGAGCAGTTCCTCTTTAGTCTGTGGGGTCACGGTTCTTGGTACAGCAGCAGCTCTTTTGTTTGTGCAACAACGCTTGTTTGTGCAGTAGCAGTTCCTCCTATGTCTGTGCAATCACAGCCACTTGCGCAGCAGCATCTTGTTCCATGTTTGTGCAACCACAGTCCGTAGTGCAGCAGCAGTACTCCTTTTGTTTGTGCAATAATTGTTCTGTACAGTAGCGTTTCCTCTGTGCTCCTTCCTTGACCACACACTTTCTCTACCTCGTACTTGCAGGCAGTTTCAGATGTGGCTGGATGCTTTACTCAATACAAGAGTGTGCGACAAGAACGAGAGGATCTGTTGCAGGAGATGCAAGGATTGAGGCGAAAGTGAGTGGGGCTGGCTAGAAGCACACATGCTGGTGTGCATATGTACTAGGAAGCCAAATGCACAATCTTACACTCACATGTACGATTCTGGCAAATCCTGCAATTGGGGCCTGCCCAGTCTGTACTCTCCTCACTCTCAATTCTCGATGCTGGCAAAGGACGATTCCAGGTCTTTTTTCAGCATGAGAGGCCTGTGTTGAGTTTGGGGTGGGTGCCTGACATCTGTGTTTATGTGTAGGTGTTAGTGGTATGCGTCCTATGTGTGTGTTTGTGTTTGTATGTATGTGTCCATGTGTGGTGCTGCCATGTAGCACTCATGTCCTTGTTTTTGAGGTGTAAGTAGTTTTCTATCCAGATAGAAGACCAACATTTCGTCCCTGTCTGCGTCTTGGGTCTTGCACCCCTTCTTGTTCTCGACTCTACTTGTGCCTGGGCTTCTTTCTGTCCTCGCAACCTGTCACACACATACGCATGGTTTTGTACTATGCTCACATATGCACACACACAGGCTTCTCAATGTGCAGCACAGTCCTCATCACTCTCTACACACATATATGCATGGTTCCGTACTTGCGTACTATGCACACATATGCACACGCACACAGGTTTTTCAATGTGCAGCACAGTCCTCACAACCTGTCACACACATACGCATGGTTGCGTACTATGCACACAAATGCACACGCACACAGGCTTCTCTGTGCGCCGCACAAACCTACAACCTTGGATGCACGTATATCCACACGCACACAGGCTCCTCAGTGTGCAGCAAGACAACACGCTGCTGCGGAACCTCATCGCGGACAACAATCTCGACGCCCCCAAAACCCAGCCCCGGTGTAGTGAGTGTGCCAAGACCATCACCGCCAACCAGCCGCCGCAAGCCCCAGGCCCAGACAGTGCCCTCTTACTGACCCTGAACAAGCAGCTGCAGCAGCAGCTGCAGCAGGCACAGCTGCAGCTGCAGCAGCAGCAGAAGAAGGCAAAAGAACAGCTGGAGCAGGAGCAGCTGCAAGCACAGGTGTTGAAGTGGAATCTGGTCATGGGTGGTTGAGTCGGCAAAGTTTTGGATTGAAAATATACAAGCGTATCTGCTGCGCAGCAGCAGCGGCGGTCAAGAGGTTTTGCTGTGATGAACTTGCTTGTTTACAAGTGAATTGATGCTGACAAACACACATACAAGCAAACTCCAATGCACCAGCGCTTGTAAGAGTGCTACATACAGGAATCCCTCAATATCATACACAGGCAATCACTGAAACACACCCATACTTTGGAATACACAGATTTTATGAGGTGTGTGCGCGTGCAGGTGCAGTAATGTCAATTTGAAACTGCAACAGGACACATGCAAGCCCCCTCTTTCCTCCCTTAACTCCTTACCCCAAGAAATACACAAACAGTCGTGCACACAGACATACATACACACACAGACATACAAACACGTACGTAAGTCATAAATACACACATACGCACGTGCAGGTGGACCTCAGGCACTCTGCAACGCTGCTTTCTGTGGCTGAAGACAAGCTTGAGGCCTCAATAAAGGATGGGCAGACATTGAAGAAGAAGGCAGAGGCTGCCCAGCGCCAGGCTGACGAGTTGCAGGCACAGGTGAGGCTGACTTGTTTTAGTCAGTATCCCGGGAGCTGCAGGCACAGGTGAGGTTGATTTGAATTGATGTTTGTATTATTGTAGTCTTGGAACAGGAGGGTGTTTTCTTTTGGATGCCACATACCGTACTAACGCGTGACCAATGCGCACCCTGATTTTTCATGAATTGTTTGAGTGCATTGCGCGGGGTTTGCGCACCCCTTTCAGTATGAAAAGTTTGCCATTGCGCACCCCCAATTGCGCAGCAATTAAGGTGCGCAGAGCTTTCTCAGGGGCATTGCGCAGACCCCATTGCGCAGACCCCCAGCAGCAAGCTTGCATGGCTTTGAATTACAGGTACCAGCATTGCGCGGGTACTTGAGCACTGCGCAACCCACATACAATGAGCTAGTACATTGTTACAGCCACTACTGAGGTCATGTAAGGAAAGAACGCATGTTTGTTCTGTTGTTCCTTCTCTGTCCTGGGGCTAATCCATTGAATCTGAGTGCCGAAACTAGATATTCTCCCATTCTACCCCATTCTCATCCCGGATGGCATGCTTGGAACGCTGCTGCTCGCGCGCAACATCGTCCTCCCGCTTCTCCCGCAGATGGCACGCACATACCTATCCATTGCCTACCCAGAATTTATAACATAAATTAATTTTGCGATTGCGCACAATTGCGCACCGGCTCTCACCGGAATAATTTCCCGCTTGCGCACCCGATTGCGCACCCCGATTCTAAGTGTAGCAAAATATTCATTGCGCGTCTCCATTGCTCCAAAAAAGATAATTTAAGCGCAATGGTCAAGCGTTGGTACGGTATACTTTTTGGGGTGGACACCCCTGAGGGACCACCCACCCCCCTAACCCCCCTTCCAGTGCCCCCACCAGACAAAAAAGGGTACCATTCTGCTCCTTTTTGAATTCTGCATCCATCTGCATACTCATCAGTACCTGAAACTATAATGCCGCAGAGTTATGGGGCAAAAACTGAGATGCGGACGCCCATGCCCACATGACTCACCAGGCACCCATAACTGGCTTGCACAACTCCACATTGCTTCCTTTTTTTCAGAGTTCCACTGACTATCTCATGCTGGCACAATCCTGTAAGTTTGGTAAAAACTGCTGCCCCATTGGCTTGACTCACCCCGCGTCCTACACTGGAGCGCTTGTGCCTCTGACTTTTGGACATGTCCACAGACCCCCCCCCTTTACCCAATTTGCTCAAAAAGGGTGGCAATAAACTGGGCTTGAGCTGAGGATTCCGATGATATGTTTAAAATTCCGTGGGAGTGGCCCAGAAAAAATCTGGAGACCCCCCCCCAAAAAAACTTTAACCACATCGGGGGACCACCCCACCCACCCCTCTCCCGGATTCGACTCATATGTATACCAATTCATAGCTCTCAACGTCAGGATTCCGAATATATAATTTCTAATTAATTTGACACGTGTCATCCAAAAGTTATGCTTCCTACACCCTCCTGCTTGGAATACAAATTTTCTTGTTTTCTCATCAAGGCTGCGCAGCAACCAGGCAGGCGAGCTGCTGGCACAGGCAAGGCTAATTCATTTAGATATCGCTCATTGTGGTCTTGGATTCTGAGTCGGTATGCTCATCAAGGCTGCGCAGCACCAGGCAGAAGAGCTGCAGACACAAGTGAGGACTGGCTGACTTGGATTGAGATCTTGTCCATTAACCAAGGGCTGTGCAGCGCCAGGCTGACCTCTTAGACGTGTTGTAGCGTAATGTGATTGCTGACTTCACTGCTGTTTCCACTGGCTTATTTCTTTTTCAATCTATTCTCCACCTAGCATCCCCCCCACTAGCTTATTAATTTTCCACTCTAATCTCCACCGTGCTCCCCCCCGCTAGCTTATTACTTGTTTCACCCTGTTCACTACTACTAGCTTCACTGCAATGTAACACAGGTGACCCCTCAGCAGGAGCACTTGTGGTCGGTGCAAAGGCTGGAGCGGCAACAGGCTGCTGAAGTCAAGCAGAAGCTGGAGGCGGAGCTCTCTGAAGCAGTTGCGCAAAAGGTGGGCACTGCGTCTATGTTTGAACTTTGGTGTGTCAAATGTGTGTATGTGCGTGTGTGTGTGCGCATGTGCGTGTGTGTTGAGTTGAGTGTGCATGTTTGTTACCTGTGCACCAGTGCGTACATACCTCCGGCTTCAATCTTCCTTGTCCTTATATGCATAATACCTTTATGAAATAGCCACATTGTTTGTCTGCCTGGCTGCTGCAAATTCAATTCCCAAATGCTTGACTGCCATGTGACATGTGTACACAGGTGCGGGCAGAGGCAGAGATGCGTGTGGCAAAAATGGAGGCTTTTGAGCTGAAGAGCGCAGAGTCTGTACGCAGCAACACCGCACAGCGAGATATGACCATGAAGGAAAGCCAGATGGCAGAAGCAAAGGTGCTGGCAGCGGAGCTCACCAAGCTAAGGTGCGAAGAAAAGAATTGAATCGTGCAGCCAGCTGACCATGCTACACAGTCATAACAGTGTTTCGCCTAATTCTGATTTGTGCGTCATATATAAGAGCTCACGGGTGTGTTCCCCGTGAGGCCCTAATGTTAGTGTGCTTTACCTATAGCTCACAAGGTGTGTTACTCGCGAGGCACTTTTGTAGGTGTGTTAGACTTATAGCTCACAAGGTGTGTTACTCGTGAGGCACTGGCAGCCAGCTTACGCTTTTTGCATGTAGCACTGGAAGCTTTCCAAGTTTGAACACGTTGTAGCATACCATAATGTCAGTTTGTACAGCAAATAACACATTATAGTATCTGCCATGCAGCGTACCAAGACCTGGGTCAGGTTTCCATTCCTGCCAAAAGCTTTGCTTAACTTACGGGAGGAGCTTAAAGCAAAGGGAGAACTCTCATGCATTTCTATGTCCAGCTGCACGTTTAAGTACCCCAGTGAGGAAATCACTTTGGTTGTTTTGTGTTCTTTTCCAATTTTTCCTTGCACTTTTTCCAAAACAGGACTTAGTTCCTCTGCAGCTGTCATGGAATCCAGAATGGCATTTAGGCAGTTAACAGCACGTAACGCACAGTGTCTGTGTAGTACATGAGACTGGGAACGTGCCCTGTGGTCTGCTTACGCGTGCTTGTTGTGTACAAGTGTGTGCCTGTTTTGATGCAGCACCCGCAAATCAAACGGCAACAGACATAGCTGGACAGTTCAAGCTTTTCCTTCTGCATAAGCATTCAGGAATCAAATGCAATTACTAACAAGCTCTCTCACACATTCATTGGCTGCACACCTGAAGCACGTCCATTTGCGCAGAGGTCAGCACCAGTTGAAATACATACGACAAACGATGATACTCCTTGAAAGTCGCGAGGGAAATCCTGACACAGTATATCGATCAGCCAAGACCGTACTCAAAAGAATATGAAACATTTTGGGAACAAGGCAATAAATGTGCTTGCCCTGGCCCAACCCCCACCACGGCGTGCAGGGGTCAGCACAACACGCTGCAGATCAACCTCAAGGCAGCTGAGCAACGTGCCGAGAAAGCCACATCCGCTTGCAAAGCAGCAGAGCAGCGGGCAGACAACGCTGCTTCTGCTCTGTCCAGGTGGGTAACCTGTACCCTCCTTGTGGATCCATCGCTGTCTGTATCTGTGTTGGTAAGGGCTTGTCAGTGTGCTGTGCAAGCAGGATCATGCCTTGGTACAGCATGCCGACAACCATTCCTAAAGGGGAACTATCCTTACCTCAGTCCTTCCATCTTTACCAGCTTCTGTTAACATTAGTGGCTTGAGAGTCAGCATGTTGTGCATACTCTGCATAGGGCTGCACCACACACCACTGACGTTAAATGGGTAAACTGTGAATTTTGTTGCCGTGGCACACATCAAACATCAAACCCTATCATATCCGAGACGTTGACCACGCAACAACGAAAGTACCCACTCCTTACGTAAGGCTGCTGCTTGCAACACAAACCCAGGGCGGAGCAAAAGACAGGAGCTGCAGGTAATGCGCTAGAGGCAAGAGCTGTGGCCGCAGAGAAGAAAGCTGCGGAGGCAACAGCTGCTCTTGCACAGGTATGTTAAATAAGGATATCTGTCCAATAATTGTATCCATCGGGATGGCCGGCCGTGAGCATCTCACTCTTTGTGATTTAGTGAATGTGTACCTTATCCCCTTTCAGGTTTGGACGTACAAGGCTCCTGCCAATCACAGCTTTTATGATTTGTGTGCTAATGCTTGTGTGAGTATAATGCTTGTTCGAGTTTTGTTTGAGTCCTGTTATTTGGCTACTTACGTTTAAAAAATCAGTATGCTTCAGGTTGCAATGGAAAACAATCCTGGACCGTTGAGCTTCCCCAACCGCCACATGTTATCCGCACACACACAAGCAATCCCTTACACCTGATTTACACGTACACAGTCATGCAATCTGTTAATAGAGGGCTTTGCAATCCAATCACTTTTGTGGGCGGCAAAGCAATATCAGGCTGAGGCACAAGCCACAAAAGGTATTAGTTTAAGTAAGACCAGGCTGAGGCATATGACCGAAAGGTATTAGTTTTAGTAAGACCACTGCCTGTATTAACATGTACGCACACACTCCCACACACGCTCACACAAGCATGCAGGTCAAGCACTGTGAGGCTGAAGCGGTGGCTAGAAAGGAGCTGTGCTGTATTATAACTTCAATTCATTCCATTTATTTTGAGAAAGTACGCACACACACACACACACACACACACACACACACATACAGGCAAAGCACCGTGCGGCTGAGGCAGAAGCTAAAAAGGTCACAGAAAAGGATACAACGACCGAGGAACTCACAGCAAAAGTGAGTATAAACACTTGTGCGAGTGTGTCTGCTCACATTAATCTGTGTTCATGTGCTTGTTTGTGTACAGGTGTGTTTGGTAATGGCTGTCCCCATGAACAGCCCCCCCCCCAACCAGTCTCACTTAGCTTTCCACCCAATTCAAAGCCCCATGAATCTCATAAAAATGCAAGATACTTGATGTTATATCTCAACCGTTGACATTTTCTGGAATTTCTGCATATGGGGGGCTGCCTGGGGCCCGGTGCGTGTTTTGCACTCACTTTGGCAGGGAAAAGGTGCATTTCTGAAGTTGCCCCATCGACCTCTGCTTCAGGATATAAGCATTATAAATGTTATATAACAATGCTGTAAATTCGAATTTGGGGCAGGGGTACTGAAAATGCCGGCGAGTGGGAGGCACTCACACAAGGGACACTGAGGAAAAAGACAGAAAAATCTGTCACTCCGTACCTGCTGCGAGTTCCAGCTTAATTTTGGAAATCAAAGTTGCGTGGTTAAATACAGGTTTATATAAAGTTGAAATGGAGCCAACCCGCGGCCTGGGTGGGTTTTGATGAAATTGGTTTGCCCACATTATGTAAGAAATTTGGCTGGAGCTTTTTCAGAAAGCTCGGTCCCATTCACATCCGCACTTTTATACCAGAGTTGCGGACCAAATTTTCAAAAATGTATAAATTTAGAGGGCACGGATTGGTGCAGTTTGTGAGCAATGATGTCTGTTTTTGTACCGTAACAACTTAAGCAAGCCACTGAGTCTTTTTGCCTGCTTTCTTTGTAGGCATGTGAAGGAAAAATAAAGCTATCCAACGCAATTTTCAGTCACAGAATGGTGAAGGGGAAGGGGAGATAGAGTTAAATTTGGCTTATTGAGACTGTTTGGCTTGCAAAGGGGTGGGCCGTTCATGGGGACAGCCTAATATGTTCACACGCCCTTTTTGGATTCAGTGAGCATGGTTTTTAAACGATAAAATTGTGAGGCACGACTTGTGTCCCCCGTGTGTGTGAGTGTGTTTCTTTTTTTTGGTGAGTGAGAGACACTCCCTTGCTCATAGTGCAGCGTCCGTGGTAAGACAGCAAACCATGCTGACTAGATGGCTGAGCAACGCCTGACACTACTCAAGCAAAGCAGTGCCTTGTGTGCGATGCACAGGCCTGTGAACTGTACGGTGTACGGTACGGTACGCGTTTTACTGTACGTACCGTGATTTTGTAAATAACGGCGTATTTATGATTTTAGTGGATGGTTTTTTACCGTTATTACGGCAATTTACTATACGGTGTATGGTATGGTGCCAAGCTGACATTGCCGGTGCAAAATGGTCTCAGAAAGGCCTCTCCGCCCCAAAACCTCCCATTTTTGCTCCCCGGTGTGCTCCTCCCATGTGCTGACGCCACACAATGCTTTCCTGAACGACCCTGAGGCTGGGTTGGGGCTGCATCAGCTCGGGGGCTGCCACTGCCAGTGCAATTTTGGCCTCAGAATGGCCTCTCCGCCCCAAACACCTCCCATTCTCACCTCCAGCATGCTCCTCTTATGTGCTGACGCCACACAATGCTTCCCTGAACGTCCCTGAGGCTGGGTTGGGTCTGCATCAGCTCAGGGAATGGGCCCAGCAGTGGCTTGCAGGAAACTCAAAGTCGGACGCAGTACTTGATTCCTGGTTGATAATATTCATCAACAATTGTTGAAAAAACCTGTTCCGGGCCAAAATTGGATCCAAACAGCCAGATTACGGTCAAAATCGTACTGTGCGGTGGCACCGTCCTTGTACGGTCTGACACCGTGATTCTAGCCGACCGTAATTTGGACCGTACTGTACGGAGTAATTACGATACCGTAATTACGGTCCAAAATCCAACATTACGGCGTAAGTGCACAGGCCTGGCGATGCAACTGTGTTCAATTTCGTGTCTTTTGCGTTTCAGTGCGTCTAGTGTTGACATCAATTGTGTGCAATTCAGGTTGTTGCCCAGGCCAAGGCTGCCGAACAGAAGGCAGTGGCAGCTGTCAAGGCTGCTGAGCAGCGAGCGGCGCAGGCAGAAGCTGCGGCAAAGACAGCAGACCTGCGTGCGACAAAGGGCGTGAAAGCGCTGGAAGCCCTTGAGCAGGAGAACAGGTATAGTGAGGGTGAGGGAGGCCTTTTGTTACAGTAAGAAGTGCCAGGGTCGGGCCTCATAAGGCCTGGCCTCGATGATGTAAGAAAGGGATCCCTATGATTAATATTGCGCCAGAAGTCACAAATGTACTGATGTTGCACGATAAATTGGACAGATGTTGCACGATCAATGTTGCACAATCAATTGGGTAAAGGCCTGGCCAACTCAAAAGCCAGGTCAGGCCGTTTTTTTAAATCTCTACTGATTATGTATCAGAATATTAATTGAAGCTCACACCTGACTCCAAAATGATAAGAAGGACAGTCGTTTGCAGCAATCTGTTTTAGCGCGGTCTCTGGCTACAGCTAGTGCGCATTTTTACAAATCCCAAGCATGCAATTGCAGGATTGCATTACATCTGTGCATTTGTGCATTGTGCCGTAATTGTGCATGCGCACAAACACACACACACACTCACATACATACACACACTCACACACACACACATCCACACACACACACACACACACACATCCACACACACACATCCACACACACTCACACACACAAACACACCACACACATCGTGCCAAGGTACACGCTTTGTGCCGCTGCACACCCTGCCGTACTTCTCTTCTCGCCATTTCTTTGCATGCTTGTCCCCCTTACCTCACAACGTGGAACGCTCGTGTGTTATGCCCCTCCCAGGAAATTGGGTGCCTCTTTTGCTGCTGCTGAGCAAAACATCAGCAACCTGTCTGCTCAGCTGGACGCTGATCACAAAAAGCTGGCTGCTGCCGAGAAGCAGTCTACCACCCTCACGGTAGGAGCAGGCAGCGCAAATGACGGTTCATGATAAGCCCTTTGCTTAGAGGAAGGACAAGCAGCAGCATGTGGAAGGAAAGAAAGCTATATAGTGTGCACTGTTCCTGCACAGAGTGCTGCACACTTACGAGTTGTTGCATGTTAGTTGTTTCATAGTTCTGGTTTCATTGTACATCGTTAGTGTTGGCCTCTTCCTTGCTTGGACAAAAGCGCTGGGTGGAAGTCACGTGGCTACCTTACATACAATGCACAAACCCTCTTTCTACCACCTGCAGACCCAATTAGTCCAGGCCCAAGCAAGATCAGAGGCCAGTCTGAAAGCGGCAGCTGAGGCAGAGGCACATGTGCAGCAAGCAAGCTCCAGTGGGGCTTCAAAGGCCAAGATCGCAGGCCTGGAAGCGCAGCTGAAAGAAGCCAAGGACCAGGCGTCAAAGGCGGCTAAGACAAAAATTGCGGGGCTTGAGGAGGAGCTAAAGTAAGTGTGTTTACCTGTTTGTCCAGCAGGCCTGTTCCTGGCTGTGCGCACACGTAGTCATATTCTACTTCACAGGTGATGGCAAAGACTGCCTGAAGTGGATCTGTACTTAGGTACAAAACTGTCTGTCACCTTGAAAACACACCAAGCTCACACGAACCATACACTCACATTTCAATTGTGCATATTCCAGGCCTGTTTATGGTTGTTTGCTTGTGGTCTTTACCTGGCCATTCGAACATGCTCAAGAATAAGAAAGCGTACATGAAGAGGAGCAATTGCAAACGTACACAAAAAGATAAGCAAGGGAAGGAGGAAACCAAGCAGCATGCAATAAACCTGCAATTTGTGTTTTGTCACATTATACACACATGAGTGAACACGCATGCACATGCTTGTAGAGAAGTAAAGGGGCACCTGAAAGAAACAAAGGAGCAGGCGGCCAAAGCAGGCAAGGTGGCAGGCATGGAGGCTGAGCTGGAGTCCGTGCGAGGGCAGTTGCAAGGTAGGATCCAGGAGATTGTGAGCAAAATCTGGGATGATGTGCAATCGTGGTAAGCTGTGACAGAGGAGCGAAAGGTTTCTGCGCTGTAAAAAAGGGGGTACGTGCTCTTGTCATGGTTAAAGACAGGGTCCAGGAGAGCGCGAACTAACAAGAGCAGCTGGGTTGATAAGTAATTGTTTAAATGGGGCTTGAAGTCGTGACCGAGGAGCAAAAGAAGTGTCTGCGCTGTGAAGAAGGGGGTACGTGCTCTTGTCGTGGTTGAAGGCCATTCAAAAGCGTGCACACCTCTGTGTTCTTGCAATGCACTGAACACCCGTTCTCCATTCTATCATGCCTCAGCACCCTACACACCATAATATGCCTCATCACCCTATACACCATGACATGCCTCAGCACTCAGCACCCTATACCCCATGATATGCCTCAGCACCCTTTACACCATGATATCTAAACCGCTGCAACACACACTCCGGACCATCATGCAGACTAAAAATTCCATATTGTTAGTCCTACGGGAAGATACATCTAAAAAATTGTGTAGGCTCTGCAAACCCTGCACCTCACGCACCACCATACATGCAATCACACACACACTGTACATGCAACCATACACTTGCAACTTAGGGTTGACGGCGCAGCTGAAGGAGGCAAGAGACTCGGCTAAAGAACAGGCGGCTAAGCCGTCAGCGCTGGCTGCCGTGGAGGGGCGGGCATCGAAGGCAGAGGCTGCACGAGAGCGTGCTGAAATTGAAGCTGATAAGGTGTGCCTTTGTGCAAAATGTTGTGTGCGCGTAAGACTTTGGTTGCTGCGGAGGGACGGCTGTCAAAGGCAAAGCTGCGTGGGGTCGTGTTGAGGTAGTAGTTGCAAGGTGTATTTTTGTTGTCATCTGCACATGTGTATCGTAGCTGCTGCAGAGGGACAGGTGTGTCAATGCAGGATCTGCATAAGGTATATGGTGTGGCATATGCACGAAAGATGTGTGAAATCGCATGTGAGCTTACGTTAATTTTATCATTTTTGCTTAACCAAGGCAGGTATTAGAGGTGGAGCGCGCACACGCAGGTCAGAGAAAGTGAGGAGCTTGCTTTAAGCACGTCGCGAGATGGGTGGTTACAAGAGATGCGAGTGCAGATAAAGATATGAGGATAAGTGAGAGGCTTGCATAAAGCATCGATTTGTACGTTGGCTGCTCTGTACCTCACAAACACACATGCTTCCACTAAGTTTGTCTCCCTTTCATCTCACCATCTTCTGTTTCGCTACCCACCGTTTGTAATTGAAGTATTTTGATTTTTAATTGAGGACTTGGTCGAGCAACTAGACCCAGCAGTAGGGTGCTCTTCACTCTGTCCCTTTAGCTGCTGTGCAGAACATACTTTGATCAGCAAAGTGGAATCAGGTACATTGATCCTTGAGGAGGACGTCCATTGGAAAGCCTACTTGCACAGCGTGCATTTGTACCCTCCAGGTTCAAAATCAGCCGAGTGGTGACAGCAAGAATTGGCAGCTTTGGGAATCCTGACCGTAGTTTGCAACAATGCTGAGGAAAATACTAGCACTACGCCTTGAAACATTTGCACCACGCCTTCAAACCTTTTGTTCGCACCACGCCTTAAAACATTTGCACCACACCTTCAAACCTTTTGATCCCAGGTCCGCAAGCAGCTGCACAAGACCAAGGCAGAGGCAGAGGCAAAGGAGGAGCAGCTCGTGCTAGAGAAAGAACAGGTGAGAATGATTGAAGACCAGCAAGGCATGTTTTGTGGTGCGCTGTGAAGTTTTAGAACTGCCGAGAATATGAAGGTACATCCTGATTCCTGACCAAAGCTGGGGACGGTGCTTTATACTCCTGATCGTGTGTGTATGGTGTGTGTGGTGTGTGTGTGCACGTGTTTGTGACTTGTATTCGTGTGTATATGTATCTGTGTGTGATTGTGTGTATGTATCTGTGTGTGATTGTGTGTTTGTATGTTATGTGTGTGTGTTAAAGCATGTGTGCATATGTATCAGGGAACTTCAGGAGGTCTGAATAACCTTCGGTTTTCCCTCACCCCCAAAATTTTATTGTGCGGGACGCCCTCATCTGGTTTCCCCAAAGTAAAGAGCGTAGCCGCACATTCCTTTACAAAATGTGCGGGTAAGTAAGGGTAAATTTTCGCCTGGGCATTTAGAGGCAGTCACAGCAACGTCAATTAGTGCGCACGCACGACAAGCACAAACGCGCATGCATGCATCCATGCGCGCATGCACATGCACCACAGGCAGTGTTACACGCACATGCCATGCTAAATGCCATGCACACACACGCACAAATTTAAACACCATCTATATTTCCATGAGCAAGCACGCACGCACACATACACACACATACACATGTGCAGCCGTGTACGCATGGGCAGACACGCACATCGCACGTGCAATGCAATGCGTGTAAGTCCACGCCTGCACATGCAGCATAACTCAAACACCTTTAAGCATACAATCGTACACATAAAATTGCACATACAACATAAGTTTGTGCAGCCATACGCACAGTGCACATTGCACCATGCAAGCACTCGCACGTACACATATGCCATGCACATGCAGGCAATGGAGGGCACCATCCACATTTTCACGCGCAAGCTTGCACATGCTCATTGCTTGACTGGTCACTTGATCCCAAACTTTGTGGACCATTTAGTTATGTTCATCAAACATGGTCTGCATCAAAAAAGTCACATCTCAGGACATTTGCTCCGTCAACCCCCTCTGCCGGAATCGGCCCTTCTAATTATGGCTTTGCTCTCCGGGTAAACCCAAAACTTGCTTAATAAGAGCGGCGCTCGCACAGGATGAAGTTCCCTGATATGTATGTATGTAGCTTAACTCCTTGTCTTGAGATAACACGCTACCGCAGTTTGACATGTGTGTGTTTGTGTGTGTTTGTGTGTGAGCACGTGTGCAAGCATATCTGCATGCGTGCACGTCACGTGGCTCTTCACAGGCATCTATTTCCCCTGCTGTTAAAGAATCTCAACTATGCGCCAGCAAGCTGTCCAATGTGTGCAATGTTCTTATCCAAAGATTTAAACAAGCTAGACAGGCGTGTTCCAGAGGTCCGCTCCTACAACCTGTACAGCTTGTTTAATTAGAGCTCAAGTTGTATGCCGTCCGTCTGCAGCCATGTATAGGGTTGGCCAGAACCATGTTTATGTAAATGCACCTTATATGCGTTTATTTTGCGATCTCCCTGCCTAAAATACCGTTTATACACCATATAAAGTATGCTAACGCGCTACGTTTATGGTTCTGGCCAATCCTAGCCCATGTATTATCTGCAGGTAATGCATACCTGCTGCTCACTACTGTATCGCTGCCCCTCCTCGCAGCTTGAGTCACTGAGAGCGACGCTTGAGGCTGAGATTGTAAGCGTGAGAGCTATGGGTACCCTTTCTCAGGTGAGGGACGTAGACCTAGCCAGACAATAAGCGTATGCATACGGGACCAGGCATGCATTACGAAATGCTACAGAGCTTACCGTTTGTTGGGAGCAAGTGCTTTGCCTCGTATTTCTCAAGAAAATAGCATTTTTGGAAATTCAGCATAATAATGTGATGGATGGGAGGGCACACCAAAGTACATCTTCCTGCTCTGCTACCTCACACAGTGCATTCACCACAGCCCTTGTGATGAGTGAGGGTGAGCAACATTGAACTCAAGCATCTACACAAATGCCAACAATAAGAGGAGGAGCTTCCTTATTGCTTCCTGCACACACACACACACACACACACACACACACACACACACACACAAGTCCCTATTCCCTCCCCCCCCCTTCATACACACACACAATCCAACACAATGCTCCTAGCTCTCACGAGCCCGTTTTTTGCTGCACCCTCGCTGACCATCCCGCACAAAACAGAGCCACACACGCGCACACACACAGGCCAAAACAATGCGCTTTGACATCAGCACGCTGAACAACGCAGCAGCCGCAGTCGCCACGCCCCCCCCTTCTCGACCCTCAACTGGCCGGCCTGGATCTTCTGCTCCACCACCTGGTGCTTCCAACTTCTCCAGTGCGCGACCAGTCAGTGGGCACGATCAAGCCGCACATGCAAGGTGGGGTAAATTTCTCAGTATTAACTTGTGACTCACAGCACACTTTTGCACCCTTTCGTTGCTTGGTGCTTCCAACCCCTTTAGTGCGCGACCAGTCAGTGGGCACGATCAAGCCGCACATGCAAAGTGGGGTAAACTTCTCAGCATTAAGTTGTGACTTGCAACAACCTTTTGCTGGCGTGGTGAGCCTGCACAAGGTTCGTGAGAAGCTGCGCACCCAAACCCAATTTCTTTGAAATGTAGCCGTCATGTACTCATCCCACCTTTCAGTGCTTTGTCGGTTTTGTGCCGTTCTTAGCAACAACTACTGCCTCTCTCTCTCTCTGTCTCTCTCTCTCTCTCTCTCTCTCTCTCTCTCTGTCTCTCTCTCTCTCTCTCTCTCTCTCTCTCTATCTCTCTCTCTCTCTCTCTCTCTCTCTCTCTCTCTCTCTCTCCAAACTCTCAATTGCTTCCTCAAAACACACAAGCATACACAAACACCTACACACATGCTGACCTAGGCGTTGTGCAGCTGTTCTGTCCTCTGGTCTGTCCATCAGCATGTACACCCTAGGACCACTCCTATGCTAAAAACTGCTCTTATCCACAATTGCTCACACCCGCATTCATTTCATGCTCCCAGGCTTGGCCACGTGGTGCAAGCCTCGCACTATCTTCCCGCCCACACTTGCTCATGCCCACATTCATTCGATGCTCCCAGGCTTGGCCACATGGTGCGAGACCTGCAGTCTCAGCTGTCTGAGGAGTGTGGCCGTACCAAGCAGGCCATCAGCGATGCAGAAGCAGCAAAGAAGCAGCTGGAACAAGCACTCAAGTCTGGACAGTCCGCTGCCAACGGGCCTGCTGCGAGTGTGGAGACTCCTCCCGTTGCCGAGCACAAAGGAAAGGGTCGGGAAGGGAGGCAGGGGCTGCAGGAGCAGCAGCAGATGCAGCAGCAGCTGGAGAAGCAGAAGCAGCAGATGCAGCAGCAGCTGGAGAAGCAGCAGCAGCAGACGCAACAGCAGCAGAAGGAGCTCCAGGCTGTGAAGCAGGATGCAGCAAACTCTGCAGGTACGGCTATGGCGTGTTTCCTTGAATCAGCACGTTGCCCAATAGCACACTTCCTTACTGTAGAGAGATGAGCACGGAAAGAAGTGCTTGCATGTGCACAACCACACTTCAGTACACTGCCATGTGCTGTAGAACAGTATGCACAGGAACCCAAAGTTGTGCTGCCGTGTACTGTTGCCACGTCAAGTACGTGCACAAGCACAAGCACTCACGTAAGTACAAGCATTACGCACACTTGCGTGAGAAGGTTTCACAGCAAAGCCTGCTTATCCTGAACAGAAGCTGACTTGTGAAGTTGAAACACGTTTCCAGGCAAAGCAGCTGAAGCTTACGAACAAGTCCTGGAGGAGCTCGCAAGCAGCCGCAAGCAAGCAGCGGCCGCCAACACCGCACTGGCAGCACAACTCAATGGTGAGTGTTTCTGGGCACAATAAGATGGCTGTGCGTAAGTGCTGTTGCTCTGCTTTTATCCTGAGATTACAATTTATCCTGCAAGGTTTATTTTATTCTGTGCAAGAGTTGTGCTTATCAAAAGCTGTCTTTCTTTTCAGATTTTCGGTGCTAGGTTTTGAAATTAGTGCAGCGCTGCCCTTGAGACTATACTTTAAAACAATGGTGCAACTTCCTTGTACCTTACGCTGGTGTCGCCAGCTACATTTGTAGGGTTGGCCAGAACCATAAATACATGGTGTAACTACGGTATTTGTTGCAGGGTCTTAATCTAATATACGGTGTATGTACGGTTCTGGCCAGCCCTATACATTTGAGATCACAAGAAGTATGCTTAAAACACCTGGCACCAAAATGCACACAGATCCAAGACAATGACAATGCACACACATTCACACACACGCGCATAACAAAAGCAACACTGCAAATGTGCGTGCCCTGCAGGTTCTGAGCAGAAGGTCAGGCAGCAGGAGAGGCTTGTGGTGGAGCTCAACGGCAAGCTGTTGGAGGCAGAGGCACGTGTATCTGCACACAGGGGCTATGCAAATGCAGCGGCGGCAGAGGCCAGAGCCACAGTAGGGGAAGCAGCAGCTGCTGCGGCGGCAGATTTGACTGCAGGTAATTTCCCCATTGGTGAATCCCTAATCGTGACCATTGGCAGAAAACTGAAAGCTGTCTAGGCTGTGACAAGTGTGCCCTGCAACATCAAGGAAGAGAATTTCCATCGGGTACTGTTACCTTCCTTGACTATGGCAAGCAGAGCTTGCCCCTAGTGTACACAGTCTGGTTGTTAAATAGGGAAGCATGATGTCTTCCCTGGGGCATGATGCGTTGTTTGTTTGGCTATGGTGTGCACAGTGTAAAATAAAAGTTGTTCCTTTTTACTTCCGCTTGAGCTCTAGATGTCCCCTTAAGTCCAGCCTTCTGCCCTCCCCTTCAATATAAGCATCAGTGGAATGCAACAGTTTGCAGCATCTCCGAGGTTTTATTCATTTAAAGAGGCCTGCCATTTGGGTTGTCAAATGCTCTAATCATAATGCTCCTTATTATAAAGCTCACTCCTGCTTCAGCCTTTTGTTCTTTTCCGTGAGTGTTGTTTCACACTTCTTCTCCTTTTCATCAACACATGGTTTCTTAATGTTTTCCGTGGTTGCTTGTACCAGCGTGTGCTTTTATTGCAATCACACGCACACACACATACACACACATACACATACACACGTGCACACACACATACACATACACAAGTACACGTACACCAAAGCACAATGGCATACACGTGCGTTTCTGAAGCACTACACTTCCACAGCAACCTCTGCGCACACACACACATACACACATACACACACGCACACACTCATACAATCTCACAAACACAACCACTTGTTTGCAGCCTAATACAGGCATGCACTTTAGTGCTTGCACGCTTACACACATCCTAGCTTGTGACAACTGCAGATCATCCAGCAGAAGGAAACAGGCGGCTCCAGCAGTCAGAAAGCAGGGGACCATTTGCCTCCTCAGCAAGGCGTTCCTCTGCCTCCAAGGCCTCTCTCTCCTCCAGCAGCATGTGAGGATGGTATTAGATTAGGCTAGCTGGTCTTGTTTTCTAGTTTCCTGGTTACTAATTTCTGTTCATTGATGCCGTCTTGCGTGTGAATGGCCTTAGTATCACAACAAAGGCATCAAAGGATTGCCATACAGACTCTAAGGCACAAAATTGTCCAGTTGTTATAATCAGCCATAGTTGTATTTTCTTGTAACCCCTCTCCCTCATGCATAGCGTGATTTCATCATGCCCTGGAACATGCACACAGGTGCATAATCATGTGCTTGGAGAACACGCGTAATTACACACGTACACGCGTGCACACACACAAATGCATACATACGCGCGTGCTCTCACAAACGCTTACACAAATATGTACACACGCAGGAGCCTGCACAAGCCATTTCCAGCGTCCTTGGCCACTTCAGAGCAGCCCTTGTCTGAAGAGGAGCACCTGCAGCTGCAAGACCAAGAGTTGGTGCAGCACGACCAGCAGCAGCACATGCAGCGGTCATCTTTGTCTGAGGTGGATGACAGGCTGAGGCAGAGGCAGAGGCAGGAGAAATCCAGGGATGGAGAGGACGGTGGTGCTGGGCATGCTCAGCCAGGTGCCAATCAGGATCAGCAGCCGGTGGAAGAACTGCATGTACGCAGCGCCGCTCTACCATACCGGAAAGAGGAGCAGCTGCAGGGGGGGGTCTCCCAGGGGTCGTCGCAAGGAGTGCGAGCAATCCCACCATGGGCGGGGGATGGGCCAGGGTTGGCACAGCCAGGCCCGTATGTAACTGGACTAGCAAGCTCTAGCCCTCCCTCAGACAGTACACTTGGAGTGTCCACTGCTCCTCACACCGCTGACTCACCACCGACATCTCCACCTCACCAGCGTGTAGACCAAGCTGCACCCACCCCTGACAGCCCAGCGAGTCAAGAGCCTTCAGTGACCGCTTGCATCTCTCCTCTGTCGCACCCCCCCCCACCCCCACCACCTCACGACACAGCCGCAGCCTCCTTTTCCCCACCACCACTACACCA
>Ga0307945_1000547_pt1 | contig 26307 bp, 22 predicted proteins | sample OrgLakmetagen228_FD_201818 | JGI IMG/M metagenome (GOLD analysis project Ga0307945, IMG submission 201818) | Saline water microbial communities from Organic Lake, Antarctica - #228 | ecosystem: Environmental > Aquatic > Non-marine Saline and Alkaline > Saline | place: Antarctica: Organic Lake...
GGGGTGGGATGCTTTGACCTGCTGCATTGATGCTGTGCTCTTGGTCACGTGCTTCCCTTTCTCTTAAAGCTGGGGATCTACGCAGCAGCATGGTCACGTTGATGAGTGATATAGTAATTAATCATGTGTGCATTCAAGTAACACTGTGGCATGTTCACCCAGATTGTGACCTTTAAAACAATTGTCAATGCAATGGGCTAAGATTTGCAGGACCAGGGTCCCATCCTGTGTATATTGCAAGCACGTGCTGCAGCAGTCTTTACATTTAGCAGACGACTGAGCAGATATTTGAAAATTGAAAAGGCACTGGTGGAAATGAAGAAATGAGCGTGCAGGCACGTAACCTTGCATGCAAGTTCGCTCACCCTGTGCGATAATATTTCTCCCACATTCCCTGCATGGAGCTCACGAGCTTTCCAGGTGGGCGGACAGGCGGTGCATTGGCGATGGGACGTTCTCCCTGTGCCTGATTTGGTGGGGGCGGATGATGGGCCTGTCCTCCGATGATCCTCAACTTGTCCAGGGATCCGTTCAGATGTCCAGTGAGCTCTCTCACCTGTTGGTTTTAGCGGAGTGCGTCCGCTTGTAAAACACGTGCTTGCACGCATGATTGACTGGGCGTATGTCATGCATCTCAGCTCACCTTGCCCTGGACATTTTCATAATCAGTTGCCATGATATTGGCTTGCTCAAGCTGTTGGCATCCTTTCTCAGTTTGACTTACAAAAACGGGAAGGGAAATGGTTGGGCCTAGTCGGCATTTTTATGTAAATATTACCAATGAATGCCATATTTTAACGTCGTTTACGACATGACTTTCGTCGAAGGCAACTGATCGTCTCAATGGTTCATCCCTCCTCCACTGGAAAAGGTGCCAATATGGATGGCACTGAACAATGCTGCTGTCTTGGTTCATAGCACGTGTCTCTAAGTGTGCCTTTCTTGTATCCGTGCATGTGTGCATGTGCTGTCCTGCGAGTGCGTAGAGTACAAGTAATTGTTGCTAAGACCATGCGCTCCATCTCTTTAATGCTTGGGCTCATCTGCACAGGACTGCCGCGCTCGTCGAGCCCCACCTGCAACTTTAAAGCGTACAGCGATCGGACCCAGCAAACGAAACAGTTCATCTCACCCGCACACACTCAGGTTTGTTGAGCTGAGCTGTAAGGTAGTTTCCATGAATTTAAGAGGGAGAGGCTCTTCCAGTTTATTAGGGGCTGCATTGCTAGAATGTGATATACATCCTGGCAGAACCCTGGTGTGCAACCATTTACCATTATTGCAGGCAGAGGGAAAGGGCCAAGGACCAGGGCCAGGTGAGTGCATGCTCTTTTTGCTGTGCATGTGGCTGGGGGCAAGAATACGTACGGCACTGCATCAAATGCTACGCGCAATTCGTTATGAAAACATCAAGAGTGTCTGCCTACCCTAAATCAAGAATACAAATTGACTTGCCACCTTTGTCTCGGTGCAGGCATTTACTCCTCACCTAGCTCCTTTTTTAAACAGCAAGAGGCATCGAAGAGAAACCCAGCCCAGTTTTCATTTGGACATGCGACACGCTGGAAGGTGCGCTCAGCAACTACCTGAGGCGCCTTCAGCCACGTAAAGCTGAAAAACCACAGTGTGCATGTGTGTCGTAAGCTGAGATTTGGCTATGCCACAGGGAGAGAGAGAAGTTGACTGATTTCAACTTGCAGTAGAAGCGCATTTAATCCATTAAGTCTTGCATTCACAAGCGTGCAACTCTAAAACGGCCCTTCTTAACGTGTGCAAGTGCCTAGTGTATGTGTAGACAAGTAATGTCAAGAGGTGCTTCCGTCTAAAAGAGCTATAAATTAATGAAGGCTCGTTTGTGCAAAAGGCGTGAAACCATTCATTCATCCCTTTAGTGTTTTGTAGAAGTCAAGTGACACAGGGCTCAATTGTACAATTAGGTGGGCAACCATAGTTCATCCATTCATCCTTCATGCTTTGCAGGAGTCAAGCGACACAGGGCTAGGACCGGGAATGAATCCACCGCCAAGCAGTGTGGGACCACAATTTTTGAGTGGCCGCCTGTCACCAGCTAAAACGCATTTTGGTTCTAGCACGCGAGATCAGGTGCGCCGATTATAAATTGGTAATCCACGCTGTTCCATAATCTGGTTCCATAATCCGATCCTATGTCCTGGTTGCAGGATTCGGTGCCTCTCGTCATTCAAACATTTCCCCCCGTCCTACCTCCTCTTCCGCAAGTATGCAGGCCAATGTTTTCTTCCCACCAATAAGCATATTTGCATATTTGCACATTTTCAACCTGTGCATGTAGCCTATTAGCATGAGTCATCGTGATGCGCACTGGCGACTCTCACTTCTGTTTTTAAACACCTGGCGCTCTTGGAAAAATCGTACTTCTCCACGTATGTATCACACTGGCTCATTACACAACTATGAGCTATGAGCATATGAGATGACGTCTATAGCCTCTTGCCAGGCTGTATCAATATCCCCCCCTGTATTACACTATACAGACAGGCATGCCATCACTACAGCCTTCCCCCATGTAGAAAAAGCCCTGTATACCCAAAAACCCTCTTGATAAGGTTGCAGGAGTGGGTCACTTGGTCAAGGTTTCAGACTGCTGGGCGTATATCAACATCTCTGTGACAATTGCCCTCTCTATTGCACCCGCAGGCAGGCAAACAGTACGTATCGACAAGGCATGTGGCTGTAAACAAAGGCACCACTGGGCCAGACCCAGGACGCTACAGCCTCCCATCCTCCATGGGAGCACAGGCGACTTCAAACAGACCGAATGCCCCCTCCTTCTCCCAACCAAAAAGGGAGCGCCTCAAAGATGATTTTGACGCCGCCAGCCAATCCCTGCCATCCCCTGAGAAGTGAGTCAGTCACGCTGGGGAGGCATGTAAAAGTGTGGTTTCAGGTTCACTTCAAAAAGCCTCTCACAAAGGACAGAAGGCCCACACTGCTAAAAGCAGGTCTGGAAAAATTTGATGGCTGCCAAATCTTGTTCTCTAACGCACCCTTCGCATCCTTCAGGCATAGCACATGGAAGGATACCAAGCTTGCCCAGTCCTTAGGAAAGCAGGCAGAGTCCAAGTTTAGAACACTTCCAGGTGTGTGGGTAGATAACTTACTCTCTGTTCCTTGCTCCTCGCTGTCTGAGCAGACTTGATACCACTTCAATGTTTAGTTTTTGACGCTGTTAGGGTCTGTTAGTAGAGCTGGCCAGAGCCGTATACACTGTGCGTGTATGGGGGAAAGATCGTCAACGGTACAAACGGATCTGGCCGTCCTGATAATAAAGTCAGTGCGCCAAGTGAGGGTGCTCATCACAGAAAGTGATTCCAGCCACTGTTGTACAATCCACTTGTAGCGTACAAGTTCGGCACCTCCTCCCACAGCAAAGAGGATCATCGCTTTTATACGCTTCCACACACACGGACGCTGAGGGGGCTTGAGTCGCCAGCCAACTACGACCACCAGACCGCAGCCATGACAACAGGCACGCAGCTGCAAATGCACACACACACACACACACACACACGCACACACACACACACGCGATCACACAACACACAACACACATGCAACGTACAGGCACGCAGCCATGACGACAGGCATGCTTGTGTTGCTTCTGTGCGGAGGGAAGGGGAAACGAGTGTGTCTGTCTGTTGTTAGAGATTTGTGTAACCGCACCTAATGCAGATGTATGCTCCATTAATCGTGTCTCTGTCTATTTATACATATTCAACCAGGAACAGTGACATGCAAGCAGATCGAGTCTCAGGAGGCCATCAACCCGGTTCCTTGCATTTCTACCTGATGTGTACTATACCAGAGGGGGTTACCTGAGGCCCAAAATGGGCATGGTTTTTGCACGCTCCTAGGGTATGGGCCCCCTAACTTGCAGGTTTCAAGCTCAGATCTGATATGCGATTTCAAAGCAGTCTGGTGCTTGAAACCTGCAATTTAGGGGGGCCCATACCTAATCGGCAGCGGCGTGAACCCTACTTTTGAGCAGCCGTATGCTGTACCTGACCAGCCAGCGCACCAATCTGAGTGAAGTTTGGTGTTTTGAGCCCTTATAAATGAAGATCATTGCAAAAACTATGGAGCAAAAAGAGCAAGTTGTTGACGAGATATGCAAATTTATGCACCATTCCCCATGGAGAGCATCTATTTAGGGTACAGGTACACAACATGTGCATATAGTCCTGTCATTCCTTACGCAGGGCGACTTGACTATATCTGAGCACATGCTCTGGTAGCTTATAGTATTAGCAACAGTGTGAAGCTAGATTGGGTTCAATTTGGTGAATTGACGTGAGAGTGGTTGCCCCTTTAATGCAAAAAGGAGCATGTTTGGACATTTGCTCAGATAACCCCCTCTGGTACTATAAGGAAACTTCCTTACCTTCTCACTACCCTCCCCTCACCTGTGCTTGCTTCTCACTACCCTCTTGCTTCTCACTACCCTCCCTCACCTGTGCTTGCCTTGGTGTATCTTCAACGACACTGTACAGTGTTCCTCCATCGGCGTTTAGAGCTGTGTCAATATACATCACTCTTGTGCCTAAAGATAACAGGCGGTGACTAGGCAGGAAATGCGTCATCTGTGGCATACGTGTTCAATTTGAAGATTAAATACCTCTGCAAGTATAGGGATGTGTTGGATGTGCCATTGACGAGGTTCTGTGACGCTTGCCCCATGAGGATACAGCAGCAGTATCCTGGACATTGGCAGCTGCTACCTAGGTACTCTACCTGTAGAGGGTAGAGGGTTGAATTATTAGCTCTTTAAACAAACAAATTTGGCCATGCACACCCCAATCAAACGCCAAGACATTTCCACTACAGTATAGCACCAGAGACACACTTTTCCTTATACACAATCCGCAGGCTTTGGGCCCCAAGTTCTCAGCTCTAGAGCATCTCCTGCTAAATGCTCATTTGGCACATCACAGCGAGCCATTTTTGCACCCTACAAGACCTCAAATACGCCCGGACCAGGTGAGCTCATAGGTTCCTTTCTTCCTTGAACCATGACGTTGCATATGTTTTCAAAGATCCTTTTTTGAGGTTAGGTCATCTTAAGTCAAGAAAAGCAAACGCAGGAAGCTTTGGCCCCGTTTTGGCTACACAAAAAACAGAACTTGTACTAGGTAATAAAAACGACTGGTTGGCATGTGCTATAAACAAGCCTAATTTTAAACCATATTGTCTAATCTTGCAGGTGCTTATGAATGAAACAAGAGCACGCCTCTTGATGAGATCCACAACGATAGAAACAAACGTTGTGTGGTAGTAGTTACTAAACTAGTTGAAGGGGTACAGGTAGGTACGATCACCACAAGCTCTTGCGCATACACAGCTGTATTGTGCATGAGTGCGGCAACTTGGACAAATATGTATGGACAATTTTTCGTAGGCACTTACACCATGCGAGCGTTTAAACTTTGGTGTACTTAAATCCTTTGTGTTACTGGAACCCAAATTACTTTTGATTATAAAAGGAGAGTGCCATTCATAACTAGTGCAGGGGTTTATTTGTTGCTTAATTTGCTTGTTCAGACTACGTGACTCTTAGAATGTGTGCATACAAGCTGGGCATCAGGACAACTCATCACTCCATCAAATTTCTAGAAATACGCGAAATAGTATGTTGTTTTCACTACAAGAGCACTTCTAATCGATCCTGGTGATTGGCACACATGATCTAATTATCTACCATTTTGTATTAAAGAGCATGTATTTAAAGGCTAACTTAATATTGTAATGATTGCGGTCGGTGGAGATAAAAAGCTGAGGATAATAGACATAGCAAACAATGTCCTGCAGAAGTTCTTACTATGATAGTCAAAAGGCAGCTAAATCTTTTTAGGTCAGGGAGAGTGGCTTTTGCAGTGTTTTTTATGCGTGTGCAAAAGATATAAAACAACCGTGATGTCAGACGGTAGGAAATTCAATAGCCAGTCGCACAGGTTCAAACCCGCAACTCCAAAAAATTGCCCTTGCAACAAGGAAGAAAGGAACAGGCACTACGCTTTACATCACAATTGTTGTAACACGCCCAAGTAACAATTGTTGTAACACGCCCAAGCAACAATTGTTGTAACACACCCAAGCTTAGCAGCTTAATCAACAACAGAAAGCATATGGTTAAAATGACCATAGTGGGGGTTGAGCTTCAGCCAGGTTGTATGGCTGATCGGCTGCTGACTGGTCTCGGCCAGCCACAATTAAATCCATGAGCTCAGAAAGAAAGAGAAAAGTCTAGTGTTCTGCTGAGAAAGGAAATTATGAACAAGTTGGTTGCTGACCTGTTGCAGCAAAAAGGGTTGGGCTGCTGAAAACTCGTAAGAAAAAGGTGTAAACAAAAGGAGGAATGTTTCCTCAGCTCACGAACCTGATGGTCTTGGCAAAATAACTACCTTCGCTTGGATATTTCCAACAATCTCAGCTGTGCACTTTCTTGCCTTCACCTTTCTGGCCATACCTTTCTGGTCCAAAGAATGCGTCATAACAGGAATAGAAGGCTTTATGAGCTCAGGATCTGTGACAGATGTAACAAATGTGACTGGCACTCTGTCCAGGATGAGGAACCCATTTTGCTGGACTGTTCGCATGAACATCTTGTTAGCCTCCGCACACAGCACCGCCAGCTGGCCTTCCCACCCCAATATGAAGATAGCCCAACTCGTTTGAGGACTTTTTTGAACCAACCAGATATTAATGGTGTGGCCTCTTTTGTGGCTAAGTGCCTAGCCCTTTTCCCTTGATTTTTTCCGCTCAGATGCCCCCCAGATATATAGCGGCAAAATAAAAGAGCACCTCGTTCTGAACATGTTCATCTTCACCAGGACATTGGTCACATACGCAAGAACCATCTTCATGCCACGCTGCTGCCTCAACTTTCAAAGTATGCGCACGCAAGCGGAGTCTACTGACATTGCGCATAACGTTTTTGGACAGATCAAGATGAACACAACGTGGTACAGTAGTCGGCATACGCTCATTTCCAGAAAATGGGATGGCAAACCAAGAATGATAAGTAGCCAGTTTGTTGCTGTGCATGTTGGGGTCCACAAACTCAGCGTCCCTCCAAACTCCTCTTATTTATGCTTCAAATCTGCAGTTAACTCTTGTATGGGATAAGCATGCCCAGTTTGAACAGCTCGTACATATGACTAACACCCACGCAGTCCTGAAAAGCGCTCAGTAATTGAGCAGTCCAGCAGGCACTTGAACAAAACTGTGAATTTAGATCAGCCTGGACCACCCTCCGCAAAGTGACACAAACGATATTAAGCATACTATTGAAAAGCTTGACAACTAACCGAAACCAGTAAAATTGCAATGGTCCATGTCCACATCCTTGGAGTATGCTGAGCCCAGTTCGTGGTAGACCGCTTCACACCTAATGTGCCCTTCAGAAAATGCAAGTGAAGCAGAAAGCATACGCAGTTCGGAAGCAGTTTTTTAACTCTTTGAGAACCAAAGCCTTGAGAGGCTCCAGGCTGGAGTGTTTGAGTGTAGATGGTGCCACCCACGCCCCAAAGGATGGTGTGGAGAGTAGAAGTGGAAGCTCCTTTAAAAATGTTGCGGAGATCTATGCTCAGCTAGTTCTGAGGCTTAACTTTATATGATACCTACTAGTATTCACAGCGAAGGTATGGCTCCTTCTGCACGCATCCCCCCGGCTGTCGTTAAGTGACCTATGACTTAATTGGGGCAGTAAAAGCTGTTGGCACCTAGTTCGTCTATGTGCTCTTCCCATGGAGCTACCATGCATTCACAGACAGCACCGATCCAAAGATAATGGCGTACTTCATCGCGACGTCCACCTTAATGGAATCAGGTATTGTGAAGTTCAGGCCTGCCTCTCCAGCTCTGTCTCGTGCGTTTTCTGGGGTTACAATGCTGCAGCAAGTGAAGCGGTCAACCACTAGCTGCAATCTCATGTTCCTAGTACAGCAGCATCATCTACGCTGTTGTATCTTTCATGTCGTGCAAGACAGCTTGCAAACAACTAAAAAACTAGTGGAACAATTCAACTGCACAGCAAACGTCAGCATAAATGAAATAGATTCAATTTGTACTATAGTATAGTAAGCGGCATGGCGTAGAATTGATCAAGCGTCCGCAAAGTAGGTTGGTTCCCAGTACCATCATACCATTAAGTAGTAGGTATTAGGAACATCATAAGTAAGCCGGCAAAAGTAAAAAAGGCAGTCAGCAATCCAGCACATTTTCATACTCTATAACAGTTTTCACTCCTACTACGTACGGTACATGACAGCATTAATGTTTTTATCATCCTCCTAATTAATTCCTACTCTGCATATGTGAATTACCAGTAAGCTCGCAAAACCATTTGCCTCCTGCTTGGCTGTATCTGAGCACACCAGCCGCTCTCCACACCACCATTCTCTTGCTTACGATGCCTGCGCCCCCATCTGAGCTGCTACCAAGCCCTGGTAGCCTCCGTTAAGCTTAGCCATAAGCTCCTCGTGGCTACCCTGTGTATTTGTGTGTGTGCGTGTGTGTGTATGTGTGTGTGTGTGTGTGCTGGGACATGAGATCGCACATCCTGGCAAGGGTACACTAGGCAGTGGTAATCTCTTCGCATACATGGAAACAAACTCACAATCAAAATCTTGCCCAAGGAAAGAAGCAAGATTCTAGTCAGGTGGCAAACCATGATGCATCACGCAACTTATCAATGAAAGAAAAAAGAAAAAAGAAACAAATCTCAGCTGGCAGGAAAAACACAGCACAGTACAGGGAAGGGGTTGCTACGAAAGATAGAAAGTTTCATTCCTATCCTACTGCGACAAATACTGTGACAAATAAAATTCAACAATCAGTCCTCCATCTCTCGACAGAGTACAGACCAGAGGCCAATAAAAAATAATAAACAATCAGGAGAAGTAACTTGAAACTGTAGCACCTTTCCTTGACGTGCGTATTATGCATCATGCAGCTTTCATCATCATTAAACGAGAGGTTTTCACTGCCTGCGCAGCTCCTGACTTCCATGTTTCCGTGTGAGAAGGCGCATGCAAACATTTCTTTCTTGTCTTAAAAGGGAATGTATGTTACTCAGCGCATCAAAAGAGACTCTTAACTCTTGCTCATACAAGCAGGAGCACCGCCAAACGTAGCATAAACTCTGAAGCACTTCAACGGATACGCCACTCCCGATGCAAGTGGTACACACAACTGCCATCGGCTTGATCAATAACCCAATGTAGCTGCGGTCTGACATCCAGCAATTTGTGGTCACAATGCCATTGACAGCGACGCAGAGGTGCTCGTGCACTATTACTGGGCAAACACAAATGGGTACTGGCACACACAAACACAATCACTCTGCAGTCACGCCACTCATCCAGCCAATTCATTCACAACGTTGTGAGCAATGTCACAGCTTTGTGGTGCATGAGCACCGGTGTAGCATAAAAACTCAAATAAAAACGCAGGCGGGGCATTGGCGTACGCACATGCAGAGCGCTAGCGAAAGCATGCATAAGAGAACTGCAACAGTGTGTGCTCACAAGCTTATACATCGATAACAGGAACATAATTGCTATTACCAGGCACGTGATGATCGTTACAAGCACATAACATACGTGCGTGTGTCTGACACAACAGACCGTCAGACAGCAATCAGCACTGACCTGCTCCAGGATGGCGCCACGGTGCACAAGGGCAATTTTGTGTGCGTTGCGGATCGTGGACAACCTGTGTGCTACCACCACACTCGTTCGCCCCACCATCACAGTGTCCAGGGCTTGTTGCACCACCTGTGAGTGAGTGTGTATGTGTGCGTGCGTTGTATGTATGTGTGTGTGTGTGTGCTTCTGTGATAGGCACAGAGAACTCAAGTGACTCAGTCGCCTGTAAAATTGAAGCTGGTCAGTCATGGAAGCTCGCCGCAAACACAGCACGTACCTTTTCTGAGTGCATGTCCAGTGCTGAGGTAGCTTCATCTAGCAGTAAGATCTTGGGGTTCTTGACCACGGCCCTGGCTATAGCAACACGCTGCTTCTGTCCACCTGACAGCTGGACACCCCTCTCTCCCACCTACGCGTTTGTGTGTGCGTGTATGTGTGTGTGTGTGTGTGTGTGCACATGTGTGTGTACGTCTGTGTGTGCGCGTGTGTGTATGTGTGAAGTAGCCAAGCACGCTACTCTGGAAGAAATGCACCGATATCTCCGACTCTTAACAAGCTTTGAAAGGGCATCTTTTCACAAAAGGGTTTTCGTAAGCACGTGCTCCCACCTGTGTGTTGTAGCCCTCAGGCAGGTTCATAATGAACTCGTGTGCGTTTGCTGTCCGTGCAGCTGCCTCGATTTCCTCCATGCTTGCATTGGGGCGCGCATACCTGGAGCAAGGACGCACACCATGTTGAGATCATACTTATCCTAATGCATGTGCTTCTCCTAATCCATGTGCTTCTCCTAAATCCAAGTGCTTTTCCTACATCCATGTGAGGAGTGGTTCAACACTGCCTGTGGCGATTCATCTCATCTTTTTACAGGAGGCTCAAAGCAGATCCTGCAAAATGTGTAAAAAAAAGCTTCACTACAGGATGGCAGCTTCCACACACACGCGCGCACACAACACACACACACACTACAGGATTGCAGCTTACACACACGCGCACACACAACACACACACTACAGGATGGCAGCTTTGTGTTCGAGTGGTAGAAGGGTTGAATCAGCTAGGCCTTGGTTTGAAAGGCAGCGACACAAACGGCTTGTACACACCACCCAGGCAGTCTAGAATGCTTCAAAGATAATGAGCATCCCTTTCGCCTACTCTTCATTGCACGGTTATCTAATAGCAACACAACTAGCACAGATCACACACACATACGTGCACATGCACACACACACAATTACTACTGCACGTACGCGCACCTGATATTATCCCCAACAGTGGTCGAAAACAAGAGTGGCTCCTGGGACACAAGACCGATCTGTGAGCGCATCCACGCCAGGTTGTACTCTCGCACGTTGCGGCCGTCCACCAACACATTGCCACACATTGGGTCTGCAGGCACGTTGGTCATGCAGAATACTAGAGTAGAACACAAGCTGCGACAAAAGCAGACAGTGTGAGGGTACGTTTGCTTATGCAGAACATTAGAGTAAAATAAAAGCTATAACGACAGCAGGCTGTGATAGAAGCATACAGCACCCCAGCACCCTGAGGTACCTTAGCTCATTTATTGACGTGAAGACTTTTGGCTATACCGCCTGTGTATTTCCCCCTTCCCTCTTGCCTTACACCAGCACGCTAGGAGGTCGTAACGAGCACTGGCCTCCTGCTTCTTGAAGCATCACAAATCACAATGCCTGCACTCGAAACCACTGCATACACGACACTCACCATAGTAGCGTAAGATCAGGCCAACCACCGTGCTCTTGCCACTGCCACTCTCTCCCACAAGGGCCACCATCTGCCCTGCTGGGATGTGCAAGCTGAAACCCCTGTGGCGGCAAACAGGAAGCAGAAAGCAGACAAGGCTGGGTGCTGCTTGTTGGGGAGCTTGCTGCTGTGGTTGTTGATGGTTTCTGGCTGAACTAACTAAGTGATGGTGCGTGTTCAAGGTGCGTAATGATGATGCGTGTTCAAAGTGTGTGGTACACGTGCCTTACTGTTTGATTGCGTGGTCGGGGTGCATGTTCAAGGTGCAGTCAGTACACACAGCACATGCATAGGGTCGGCCAGAACCATACATATATACGTTGTATATATATGATATTTTGGCAGGAATGTCACCAAACATACGGTCATATACGGTGCATATATACGGTTTTGTCCAGCCCTACACATGTGGCGATTCGCAACTGATTTCTTGATGCCCACACAAGATGCAAGTACCACCAGTAAGTTCCTCGCAACAACCGCACAAGCTTATTGACATGCCAAGAAAAAGACAATCACACACGAACCATCTGCACCACTTGACTGCATATGCAACCAGCTACTGCACTCACACCATACACATGCTGGCACACTCGTGAACACACACATGTGTAAACGTACAGCACAGCCACCCACGCGCGTACGCGCAGCTGCACACACAGCTGACACACACATACATGTGCACGTAAGACTACTACTGTTGCATACCCACAGTACCATAAGGCTATTGTTGCATACCTACAGCACCATCTGGCATTAGGTAACTGTCGCATGCCTACAGCAGCTGCACCATACCGACGCACTTGAAAACGACAACAGAGGGGCGTGCAGGGTACACAAAGGTGACGTCCTCAATATCCACCAGGCCTTGCAGCTCGTTTGAGTTAGTGCCAGTGGTGGTCGCGCCCAAGGAACTGCTGGCGTCGATGTTGGATTTACGGTCAATGATGGGGAAGATGCGCTGTGAGGGCGGTGCAGTTCAGTGGGGGAGGAGTGAAGTGAGAGGCAGGTGTGTGTGTGTGTGTGTGTGCATGCATGTGTGTATGTATACGTATGCGTGTTTGTGTGAACTAACTTTAATTAAATTGAACTCTTGGATGCATGTCAGCCTGATGAGAAGAAAAATATAAACTGTCCCTTGAATGCCTATGTTGGAAACAAAGAGCAGACTTCATTTCATCCAGCCTTTATCTGGCTAGCCGCCCTCCCTAATTACAAGACACAACCAAGCTTTTTGCGACAACTAGAACATGATGTATCAACATGCATTTACAGCTGTTTCTTGCGCACCCGCACGGCGCCTTTTGCCTTGCCAACATCAGGGAAGCCGATTTGGGCTTGAGCGATGCCCATAGCAGCCATTAGGACTGCCAGGAAGGCCTGTGGGTATTGAAAGAATGCAAGCCAGATGTGTTCAGGAACATAGGGCCTCCAAAAGTGCTTAGCTGATCTGGGTCTTGATGATTGCCAGTAATGTCCTCAGATACTGCAGAGCAGCGAGTTGCACATCCGCTTGACAAAAAGGGTACAAGCTCATGTGTCAAAACAAAATTGGGGATAGGGAAATGCAGATCTTTCGGACGCTGTGATGCATGCGTGAATTTTAGAACGAGCTTTTTTTGTAAGAAGAATGGCTGTTGCCTAAGCCGCCAACAGGTGAAAGCCAATGTGAAGATACACACACACGCACGTGCAAACACACACACTCGCACCTTGAGCATTGAGTCAAAGTCTGTGCGGCCTTGGTCGATATCCAGGCCCCCAAACCAAATGATGAGTCCATACACCGCGTAGATGGAGAATTGGGCGTAGCCCATGAGGGCGCCTGTCATCAGCGACTCTTTCTTCATCTTCTCATTTGCGTCAGCCACTAGATGCTGGTACAGGGCCACCATCTGGAGACGTGATGGAGCAAAGACAGGGCAGTTTGATAAAGGCTTGATGGATGCACGATGGAGAAAGGGCAAGGGTGTAATTTCTTGCTTTGGGAGCAGTGGGGCTTTTATCCATTGGGGTTACTTGGTGATTATAGTTCGAGGTGTGGGAGGTGATCAGCATGTAAATGTGTGCAGGGTATGAGGACGTGACGCATTTGCTGACATGATTGGCATGCGTCACATGTGCATAATAGCCACAAAACATAGCAGGTAATCAGATCGTGACGCATTTGCTGACATGATTGGCATGAGTCGCAGGTGCATTAAAGCCACAATCAGGACGTGACGCATTTAATGTCATGTTTGGCATGTGTCACATGTGCATAATAGCCACAAAACATAGTAAGGCAAAAGAAAAAGGCGTGTGAGCTAAGGAGGGCCCTTGAACAAGCACATGCTGAGCAAACCTGCAGAGCTTAGGATGGCACATGACACAGATGCACCGAAACACATCAGCACCTGCCGTCACCACACAGAACACCCAATCATGTTTGGCTATTATTTGTCGGCTAATATGCCATACAATTCCGTTGCACTGTTTGTGATGTTGTGTGCGCTGGGTTACAGCTAGGATCATCTGTTGCCTGTGACCATACTTGTCCAGATTTTTAGCAAACATCAGTGTAACCACCGCACGTATATGGGCACAAAAGAAGTAGCACACCACAAAGTTTGCGAACCATTTCTTAAAGTAGTTTCTATCTCACTCTTGTCATATGTGGCGGTGATATTTTGCATGGACACATTAAGGGCTCAGAAACTGTTCTCACCTGAGGTTGCAGGTTGTAGGCTTGGACTATGCGAATCGAGGAAAAGGCATCACTGACTCCCTGATTGGCAGAGGCAAACAGCTTGTCACTGCCACTCTCTCGCCCGGTAATGGCCTGTGGGCAACAAGCATGTGGGCTCAACGCTTTGACTTGGCAGCCAGATGCGCAAAATATTAACTGGATACATGTGTGGGCACACAGGCAGACTCTTGGCAGAAACAAGAGCTTCTGCTCCTAGTTTCGTGGTGGCATGCTGAGATAGACAGCGACGTGCACGCCTAGCTGCACTCACATTTTCACAGCGGTATGTAGCGGTATGCTAAACATTTTCAACATTACGGAGGGCTGCACAAACACTTATTATGGATATAACATTTGAGCCCATGTGCTTTGCCAACTCCTGAATCCTGAAGTTCAAAAATGCCCACACTACCTAGGCATACTCATAAGTTGTCGGTGACAACGAGCGTGTTTGTATACTCGTCGGCCACAATGCGTACACCCTAAATTGGCTATAACTTATCCTATATACATTAATTGAAAAGGTGTCATATGGTTCTGGCCCTCCCTAGCTACTCCTATAACAGACGCACACCTGATAGTAGATGATGGTGCCGGCAATCATAAATGGTAACGCGCCGGTTACGAGTAAGGCCATCCGCCAGTTGAAGCTGCACACATTGTAAGCGAGTCGATGAATTTTAATTTGTATGTGTATGTATGTAAGTGTGTATGTTTGCGCGTTTGTGTATGTATATGCTTGTTGTTCAGGCCTGTGCATCAAGTAGCCACTATAAATGTGTGAGTCAAGGTGAACAAATAGGGTGCGTGTGTGACCAGAGGGATGCGTTCTAGGATGCAAAACACTCACACGCATACGCGCATCAATACACACACACAAAAAAACTTACACAAAGGCAATGATGTAGCCTGTTGCCAGGGTTGCCAGGTTCTGCAGCAGCAAGCTCACGGTGTCTGCTGCTGCACCACGCACGTAGGACGCATCACTGGACAGTTTGGTGGCAAGGACACCACTGCTGTTTGCCTCCTGGTCAAACCAGCCAATCTGTACAAGGAAAGGCAGAGAGCTGCTGAAATACGTGAAGGTTCAAAGCTTGGACTACTGTGACCAGCCACGGTGAAACTAGGTTAAACTAGCTAGCTGTCGCAGCAGCAGCGTTCAATGATCAAGATGAAAAGCAGATGCCCAACACTTTGTTTTCAATTGCATTCTGAGGCGTGTTCTTGAAGCTGTGCACCTTATATATACATACCCTCCTCAAACACCAATAATCAAGCACCTTGCGAAATAGCAGCATGGTCTGCAGCATTCAACATTGAGGGGTACAATCAACATTTGACTTACCTCTTGGAAGAGCATGTTTTTGAGCATCATGCTGCGTACACGCCCTCCAAGCTCTTGGCCCATAATGCCAAAGCACCACCTACGTGCAAGCACACAAAAGCGTCATCAGTCATGAGGTTTGTCAAAGGTCCAAGCGTTGCGTCAAAGCACACTTCACGTACAATGACGCCAGCCTTCTAAATTATAAGCGATATGCTAGGTTATCATCTTTTTACATTTATCACAAGAATGCAAATGACAAACATTCACTGGAAGGACTTACTGTTGAGTCACGGTTCCAAAGAATATGGCACAGGCAATCACAAAAAACCTGTGTAGTATACGAATAAAGGCCGTCAGCAACGGTTTCCAAAGGAAAGACACGCTGAATAATCATGAACTGTGCCTTCAATCAGGCAGGGTTTGTGTGTAGCGGCATTCACACAAAATGCAATGAGAGGGCATGCAACGTAACACAATGAACAACGAGGCAAGAAGACTTGAATGAAACATGAGGGTAAATGTTCTACAAATTGACCATTATGCGCGGCTGTGATCTTCTTCAACCGAGCACTGCCTTGCACATAACACTTCACGTGCACATACTCACATCCAAGAGAAAAACGAGGCATCGCTCAAAATCTGGTCCTGCAGGGTTGCAGCGTGCAAAAGTGTCACACCATTTTTATTATGTCATCGGGAAGTCAACAGTGTGAGCAGGATGGGTCAGAAAAGCTCAAAATGTGCAGGTTATGCACAATGTATGAGCACTACTGGTCAAGTTCTTGCGCTGAAGCTGTGCTACATACCGGCCACTCATATATGCACTTTTCAATATACTACCTTTACACTAAACTATCTTAAGACTCGTTGCCAATGCTTTCCTTTGAACCAGAGTGGGTATGTGTGATGCAAGATGTGGACCAACTTGTGTAGCATCTATCCATCAGGCGCATAGAGCGCACGCTGAACAAAGCATAGCATTCCAAGAAGTGGGTAAGCGTGAATGCAAGGTGTGAGAAGCACATGCTGAAGAGAGCATGGCAAACCAAGAACCTGAGGACGTCAAAATATAGAAGGAGAAAAGCAAGCGGATTGACGGACTTTAATAACAGGCAATAAGTCATACGCAATGTAGGGTAATGTGGTTCCAGGCGCGTTATACTAGATACATCACAATATTGCCAGAAGACACCACATTGCATTGCAGTGTATGAGTTCAATTCATCACACATATGCACACATGTGGCCGAAAGGCAACTCACTGGATTATTTGTATAAAAGATGGTGATGAAGGAGGCAACCACAAAGGCGAAGATGGGCTGGACAGCACCGGCAATCCCTGAAGCGATGCACCCCACAAAAAAGTAGGGTGCTTCCGGCCGATTCAACCCAGCGATGCGGCTGAAAGACACGTCAGCCTGTGCAATGGCACGGTGAAAGAAATGGACGGTGTGAGGATGAGGAGGATGTTACCATAACTGTAGTAAAAGCACCAGCATTGCAGAATGTGTGTTGCATGATGCACAAAAAGACCGTGCAAAGAGGGGAAAATGCCAGTCACCACAAAATTAGGGTTGCCCAGAGCCGTATATGTAATTTTTGGCAGGGAAATCACCAAATATAAGGTGTATACATACAGTTCTAGCCAACCCTACTCACAGTGCATGGCTCCATACCTGGAAGCGCAAATTTAGAAGGGCATCAGCAATGCAAAAGCTTTGTAGCACGGCACACACAATTTGAATGGCAATGCAGAGACAAGTATGTGTCAGCTGCACCATGATGTTTTTGAGAACAAAAGCACAAGCCAGGCATTGCTTTCTATTCTGCTACATTGTCTTGTATAGTACAAAGGTATGTAAGGCACAGGGCACCCTATTTTTGTTGTAATTTCCCTATTTGCTGCCTCATTGCCTAGCACATGTTCAGGCACAGGGCACCCTGTTCTTTGTTGAGGAGCTGGGTGGGTGTTCGGGCGAGCTGAAGGCACACACGCACGCGCACACATACACACACAAATGTGCCTGTGTTTACCTCTAGCACAAGTACCTGCGTATTATCTGTGCAATTATAAGGAAGTAGTGCGGCCGATCAGAGCAAGGAATCACCATTCTTGCCTTTTGCTTGCCTGACTTAGAGCTGCTTAGAAAAAGCAGCCCCTCCACCTCCTTACCTGTATCTCCTCTACAGGCTCGCCATCCTCTTGGTCCTCATCTTTGCCCCCTGTCTCCAGTGACGCCTTCTTCCCCAGCTGAGAAGGCCTGCGCCCTTTCTCTTGAGAGGCATGGCTGCTGCCAGGCTGCGAGGGTGCATGTGTGAGTATAAGTGAGTGTGCACCTGCAGGCTCGTGCAATTTGCAAAAAAGAGCCAGCAGTGCATGCGCGTACAGGCTTATCTCTAGTAAGGAGAATGGACCTAGTCTGGAATTACCTGCAAAACTAAGAGGTGAACACGGCCTATGGATTTAAAGCTTCATGGTGCTTCTGTGCAATTCAGGACGCCACAATGAAATTGCACGAAGACACACTTTTAAGGGAGTGGGGTCCATGTTTTGAACATGCCTGCTCCATATTTGTGTTACACCTATGCTCTATGCTTGTGATGTGCCTATCTTTTTATGTCTGTGTGTGCTTACTTTGTGTCTGAGTGTGTATCGTGCTTGCATGGCTAGCTGCACCTAGCACGCTCTTGTACTGTGCCCATGCTTGCATGATGCCCTGTGTTGGCTGCCCCTCACACACACGAGTGGCTAGCAGAAGCGGCAAGAGCGTCACACACCCACAGTACCACAGTGCAGTTTGTATTGTGCTGCGCTTGCATGGTGATCTATGTTACGTGCATCGTACATAACTTACGTAACATAAATGGCTATCAGGGTAGGCACAGCGTCACTCACCTGCGTCGCCACAGTGCTGTTCAGGGCCAGGGTACCATAAATAAGTGACTATAAGTATTAGAGGTGGCACAGCGCCACTCACCTGCGGCGCCACAAAATTGCTCAGGGCCAGGGCACCATATATAAGTGATTATCAGTATTAGAGGTAAACAGCGCCACTCACCTGCGGCGCCACAGTATTGCTTATGGCCAGGGCACCAGATCCTTGAGAGCTCATCCTTCGGCCGCCAATGTCAACTGCCTGCCATTTTAAAAGAACAAGGAAAAAGAATGAACGTGTCCAACAATCATCTGACAATTGTGGCGGAGACATGAGGTTGGCTTTGCGTGTACACCCCTCTGCAAAGGTAGCGGTCATTGCAAATGCTGGCACTAGCAGCCTGGCATTCACAAATGCTAGCACGCGGATGCCGGACTGGACTTTGGACCCACACGTGCAGACACCCTGCCTACAGTGATGTGCTTGTAACCTTGCGCCAACCCATGCGTGCATGAGTGCATACTCACCACCAGCATGTGTGTGTATGTAAGTGTGTGCGCACAGGGTCATCACAGCCGCACCCTTTTTTGTAATTCTTCCTTTCAGCTTGTACCCTAGCTCACACTAAGTCAAGGATCGCTTCATTAGGAACTGCATGCATTCTCTAATTCATCCCAAGTGGCCCACTACACAATTGCATAGAATCGTTCAGAACCGCACAGCAAACGCCTAGCTGAGCATCTATTTCAGGCTTCTCCTGCAAGATGAAACCATTGCATCAATTTGGCTCTAGCCAGCCTGACAATTGCACTCCTTTCATTAGTAAAAAAATGCACCATGGTGCCAGAGGAAGAGAACAAAGGATTGCAGAATATCCAAATAAGCTTGGAGGAACAGGGCAACTGATAAGTTCTCTTACCGTAGTGCCCGAGCCGGCACTGCTTTGCAAGACCAGAGGGCTGACTTGCACAGGAAGCTCACAAAAAGTGCCCTTCTGTGCGGTCATCATGGGTGTATCAAATCCATGGGTGCTGGCACCGGACCCATCATCTTCCGAGTGCGGTGCCTCCTGCGTGTTCACAGAAAGGAGGGTGTTCACAGGAAGGAGAGGGTGTTCACAGGAGGGAGAGGGTGTTCACAGGAAAGAGAGGGTGTTCACAGGAAGGAGAGGGTGTTCACAGAAAGGAGAGGGTGTTCACAGGAAGGAGAGGGTGTTCACAGGAAGGAGAGGGTGTTCACAGGAAGGAGAGGGTGTTCACAGGAAGGAGAGGGTGTTCACAGGAAAGAGAGGGTGTTCACAGGAAGGAGAGGGTGTTCACAGGAGGGAGAGGGTGTTCACAGGAAGGAGACGGTGTTCACAGGAAGGAGAGGGTGTTCACAGGATAATTACAATCGGGGATGAAGCTCGGGCTGTTATCCAATCAGCCTCAATACACGCCCACATGCAAGAGCATAATGACTGTGCAACTAAAGAGGCGTGGTTAGGCTCATAGAGACAGACAAAATCATTGGAATCTGCCTGATGGGCCACGGCCAGGGTGACCTCTAGGTTGACTCCGCCTCCTACTAGCGTGCGCTCATATCATACAAAAAATTACCACTTGCGATGACTGTCCTGGTCTATACAATCGTTATAAAAGCACCCATTCTAGCCTGCTAGCATTGCTGTATTGCTTATGACTCGGGCTTCTTGTCATTGAATTCACCCGTTTCTAGGTCAATGCCTAACATGCCCATGAAATGAATCCTCCAAAAACACCCACTTGCACACAGTATCTCAAGCAGTACTCTCATCCAACGCGTTAGTGATATCATTGCTCCTGTTTGTTTGAAGATCCTTCAAGCTTCTCTAATACCCTATTCCTCCGAGCTGTCCTAGAAGTTCTGCTGCCTGTGGCTCAATTCCCCTGGCACCCTGGTGGATTCCAACCTCCCTCCCTTCATGTTGTACACATGAATATAGCCAGCCGTTATCTGCAGCGCTCCCTTTCTATCCCTGTTCAATTTCCCTTGATCACTTCCCCATTAGCAACAGAACCCCCCCCCCTTCCTTACCTCCAACTCCTCGTGGAACTCCTCATGCACCTCCAAGCCATGGGTCGACTCTGCCTCCTTCTTGCCTGCGTTGGTCTGCAGCTTCACCAGAGCTGTGTACAGCCCTGCACAACGCAGTGCATGTGTGTGGGGATGAAAAGAATGGCCTCACACACACACTAATCTTGCCTGCATTGGTCTGCAGCTTCACCAGTGCAGTGTACTGCCCTGCACGACTTAATGGATGTGCGCGGAAAAATGAGAGGTAGCCACACTCATCTCATTCCTATTCAAAAGGAAGCCCAAAATTCCAAAACAGGTCTGAGAGTCTACAACAGAAAGCTACAGTTGTCATGTTGCTCAAAGGAATACAATATATTTCTGCAGTACAAATGCCAACACAGGCAAGCACATGCGGCGCTCAAAGCAGAGCCCTGTAACGAGTGGAGACTCTCTCTCTCAAATTTAAATTATTTGTCAGAATCTCTGTCAAGTTTAAAAACTGTGCACACATGCACCCACCATCTGGCTTCTGAATGAGCTCTTCGTGCGAGCCCAGCTCTGCCACAGCGCCCTCGCAAACCACTGCAATCTTGTTTGCACCTTTGATAGTGGACAGCCGATGTGCCACAACCACCTGTTTTGGGGAAGGTCCAGATGGGTGTGTTGCTGTTTGTGTGTGGTATGTGAGTGAGTAAGGAAGGAACACCTAGACGGGTCCATCAGCCATGATGGCTTGCACATCTTTTGTATCACAAATAATGTCAAGGAGTTCCGTGCAGCTGAAGGGTTTTGTAAAGCTGAATACCAAGCAGATCACAACACGGCTGATAGAGCTGCAAGTACCCAGACAGTAGCCGATAAGTTACAATAAAGGAGAAATTGTGGAGCTGTACAAGGTTTTGTATGAGCTGTAGCAAGAAAAGTTCACACTGTGTCCACATGATAGTGCAGCCCGCTATCACTTTGTTCACAAGCAACAACAAAAGAGTGTGCACTGTCCACTCACAGTAGTACGGCCCACGATCACTTTGTTCACAAGCAACAACAAAAGAGTGTGCACTGTCCACTCACAGTAGTACGGCGCACAATTGCTTTGTTCACAAGCAACAACAAAAGAGTATGCACTGTCCACTCACAGTAGTACGGCCCACGATCACTTTGTTCACAAACAACAACAAAAGAGTGTGCACTGTCCACTCACAGTAGTACGGCCCACAATCATTTTGTTCAGCGCTGCCTGCACAATGCGCTCGCTCTGTGTGTCCAATGCCGAGGTTGCTTCGTCCTATGAAAGAGTATATGAGCATATATGAGCAGAGCGAAAGCAAACCCCTAGAGGAGAGCAGAAGGTAATAGAAGAGCAAATGAAATTTCCTAGCGCAGAGCTTAAGGACACCCAAAACAGAGCAGAGCAAATGAGCTCCCCTAGCGCAGAGCTAAAGGACACCCCAAAACAAACTGTATTTGAGTCGGACTACTTTTGTGCCACGGATGGTGCAGCAGGGAGGATGAGCAGATGACAGCAGCCTGGTGCAAGAACACACAAGGGCGCAACACTAGCAGGGTGCACTATTGCTGTGAAAACAACACAGCCCGTGTTCGCACCAAACATGTTTTGAAGGTCTTATGTAGAGGTGTTTCTGTCAAGAAGGGGATTGCCAGCTGCAAGACGAGCCCTTCTTTTTTCATGCTTTGAAGGTTATACGTAGAGGTGTTTCAGTCAAAAAGGGAATTGCCAGCTGCAAGACAGGCCCTTCCTTTTCATGCTTCAAGGACAAAGGGATGGTCACGGACAAGGGGATGGCCAAGGGACAAAGGGATGGTCACGGACAAGGGGCTAAGGGATGATCACGGACAAGGGGATGGCCAAGGGATAAAGGGATGGTCACGGACAACGGGATGGTCACGGCCAGGGCCATGCGCTAATGCTTTTAATTTTCTAACAGCATGAACAAGGATGACAATGCCCATGCTTGTTGCACACACTTCTTCTGTCCTCTCAAACACTACATGGCAGATGGGGGGGCCGTGGATGGCCACGATCCCGCACGCACCAGCAGCAGCACTTTAGGATTCTTGAGGATGGCACGTGCAATGGCGATACGCTGCTTCTGGCCTCCGGACAGCTGAAGTCCGCGCTCTCCCACCTGTTGAGCAAGGAGCCGACGATAGGCCCAGAAATTTCATGACAGCAGAATACCACCGTACCCAGACGAGACAAAGTGAGAAGGTTAATGTCCTTCTGGCCTCCAGACAGCAAAATCACGCAGAGGGAGGGTAAGCACAGGCTTCTGTCTTGTGCAGCCTAGTCTGACGTACATGGTTTGCAGATGGTCCACACACACAGATTTCAGTTACACTTCTTGTTCACTGTTCACTATGTGCATTATGCATAAAGAACAGCAGGTGTGCTCAAAAATTTACCTGTGTGTTGTAGCCCTCGGGCAGGTTGCAGATGAACCTGTGCGCGTTTGCAGATGTGGCCGCTGCCTGGATCTCCTCTTCGCTTGCCCCCTGGCGGCCCATGGCAATGTTTTCAGCAATGGTGGTGGCAAAGAGTGTTGGCTCTTGGGACACCAGGCCGACCTGCTGGTGTAGAGTGTTGTGATTTTTGGGCCATTTTTTGACTAGACTAAACCGCTGAAAATGCCCTCCTTTGATCAACCCTGCACAACCCTAAACACCCATTAGGTGTTGGCCCTTGGGACACCAGGCCGACCTGCTGGTGTAAAGTGTCGTGGTTTTTGGGCCATTTTTAGACTTTAAATGAAGTTCGGAGCAGAATTGTACGCAAGTGTGGAGTGTCGTGGATCGTGTGGGCCAGGGTTTAAGGATGCTGCGAGATGGAGTTTGAAGTGTAAATGTGCACATGTGTGGATTGTCTTAGAAAGGGTTTTATGTTAGTTTGTGAGCTGTCAATGCACAGCTATGTGAAATGCTGCGGTGGTAGGAAACAGGGTGGGGTTTTGGGACACCAGTTACAAGCGTGGAGCAATGGAGCATGATTTGAGCCAAATTTGCAACCTCATCATTGGCATCAACCAATCCTGCTCAAATGAAAATAGCTGAGGAGTGATCATATGCATCATAAGTTTTTTATCCTTTTTTTTCAAGCTCTGGTCATGCAAGGCTGCCACAGCCACCCACAGCCATCCAGACTATTGAAAGAGTTTGTGAGCAAACAACACCATGCTTTCCCAAAAAAAAACGCACGTGTGTCCTGAGCCACTTCAAGTTCAGGTCACGGAGGTCACAGCCGTCCAACATCACCCGTCCAAAGGAAGGATCCTGCAAAAGGTGACAAGCAAACAGCACTGGATAATGATTGACAATACATATGCGGGTTTCTGACGAGATGTCAGGCTTACATTCAGACAGCACTGCCAAGAAATCTGCCAAGAACTCAGTCATTTGGCACAGGGTTCGAAAGAGGTTAGAGAGCCCCTTAGCTAGCTCAGAGTGGCTGGCCTGATTGAAAGGCGCATAGCAGAGCCAGTAGCGACAAACAGTTATCCTGTGTTGGGTAGGGTTGGTCAGGGTTTGTTTCCGATGGTTGACACATATCTACAAAATAAACAAAGCCACTGACATGTGTTGAGCAGGCTACCATGAATTGTTTGTATCCAAACAAATCAAAGACAAATCCGACTGCCAAAGACACATGCATCCTCCCCGGATTAATCAGAATTAAGAGAGGAACTCACATAGAAGCGCTCCACCAGCCCCACTACAGTGCTCTTGCCGCTGCCACTGCTGCCCACCAGCGCCACTGTGGACACAAGGAACAAAACAAAAAATGTAAGGTGTGTTAAGCCAACGTGTAAAGCATGTGCTTCATATGACCTAAATGTGAGGGACTTCTCTTTGCCAGGAAACGTTGCCTTGGCACCGTTTAGGTCACTCAGCACTGGCAATCCCCACTTAAACGTGATTGCTGATGATGTGTGGGAGTTCATACACATACATGATACAACACACAAGTCAACACACGTGATACAAGGGTTTATAACACACACATGATACAAGGGTTCAATAAGTAACACACATGATACAAGGGTTTAATAAGTAACACACATGATACAAGGGTTTATTACACACACATGATACAAGGGTTTATTACACACACATGATACAAGGGTTCAATAAGTAACACACATGATAGAAGGGGTTATTACACACACATGATACAAGTCAACACACAAAGTCAGCAGATCAATCGCGCACCAGTGGTGCCCGCCTCTACAATGAGACTGAAGTCACGGAACACCTGCAGAGGGAGGAGGTGCAGTTGTGTTTGTGGCTGAGCGTGCATGGACTTTTCTGGTGGTTAAGAGCATGGATTGCAGTGTTGCAGCGCAGTGGAGCGGCAGAGTGAGAGAGGCACGTGATAGCAGCATACTGGCAGACAGTATAGGCGGCCTGGTGAGAGGGGCGGCCTACTGACAAAGTCAAGTGGAAGAAACGAGGACAGACTAGCAGTGACTTTTTTTTGTGTACTGTATTATACAAAATATCAGCAAGAGCAAAGCAGGCAGTGACAAATGTGCAAAGATATTGCGGAGGCAACCACACCTGGACATCAGGCCGCGCAGGATATGAAAAAGCACAGTGCTGCAGTTCCAAGGCGCCCTCAACCTGTGCGTGTAAATAATGAAAGGTTTATGTTAGCATTGTTATATAGGTACTGAGCTTTCATGCAAGTAGCTTAGGCATAGCATGAAACAAGCACGTCAATAAGAGCACAGTCGCCATCGTAAACGGTCTTGCTTATTGTTTTGGTACTTATTGTTTGATACTTGTTTGGTACTTGTTTTTCTGGTTCTTCAAACGCATGTCTGCTGCATTTGGTTAAACATTTCTTTCAAGTTTAAATGGGTGGAGGTCAGATAATAAAACAAAGAGGCGGATGCTTGTTACTTAAGAGCTCGTTTAAAGGCACAGCTTAGCACAGGTCTTAATTTGTTGATATGCATGGAACGTGCAATATCCGTATGGGCGTATACAATTCCATGTGGGCGAGGGACAAACTTGTCAGCATGAGTGATAGGTGTTTCTGGTAAGTGACAACATATGTGTATTGAGGAAAGTGGTACTTGATCTTCTCATAAGTCGTACAGTGCACACAAGTCATACAGAACGCACAAGGAGAAATGCTCATCATGTCATAAGTCATACAGTGCGGTGTGCATGCAATGACACACACAATGACAGACCGTCCAGGATATTAAATCTTTAGACGTCCAAGCTCCCGCCCCCTCCAGATCAGTGCTACTTTGACGGATCCATGAGAAAGATGATAAGAGAACCCTACGTAAATACGCACCTTGTCTAGCTTGGTACCACTCTCGTCATCAGGGTCGATTTCAGGCACACGGTTGATGATGGCCCATAACTGAGCCCCTGCAGAGCGTCCCTTGCTGAAGGTGCTCATCACGGGTGCCGCCTGGAAGGAGGTCAGTGCGGAATTGAGTTCAGGGCAAAACGAGGGGACATAAAGAGCGGAACAGTTGAGGAAGCGTTCGACTGCACAGCGTGAGAAGAAAGAGGATTACTATGAGGCCATGTAAGACATGCAAAGGCAAGCAGGATCTTGCAGGTGCAATACACCACCTTTGTCATTGCTCAAGCAAAGCACTCCCTGATTTAAGATGGCAATTCAGCAGGATTCACATATAATTATGTCAGGGTTACATATAAGTATGTTAGGGTTAGAGTTTAGGGTTTAGGATTAGGGTCTAGGATTTACTATACTATCATGTGTGAATCACCAGAGGGGGCTGACTGGGGAAATGTCCAAATATGTGCCCTTTTTGCACTCTGAATCCAGCCATTTACTGCCCACTCAGCCAACTGACACCATTCTGGCTTTAAATGAAAGCTGATATTTTAAGC